>NICF_comb_assmDRAFT_10000050_pt1 | contig 77602 bp, 68 predicted proteins | sample NewIslPassag4_SG_FD_11279 | JGI IMG/M metagenome (IMG submission 11279)
CTCGACTCCCAGCCGATCCGAATCCACCAACTCTCCTGGACGAGCCCCCAGCCGTCCCGCACCAGCTCGATCGGCGCTCGCAGATTTCCGGCAAGGACAACGAGGAACGCGGCGCCGGCGGCAGCGACGAGCGACAGCCCTCGTCCCAGCCGGCGCCGCGCGACGTTGAAGCCGAGTCCGGCCGCCGCGGTCAGCGTCAGTGCGACGGTTGTCGCCAGCGCAAGGTTGAAGGCGATCCAGCTCGGAACGTCTGCCATCCGCGCCAGCGAGCCATGCAGAAAGTAGCCGAGGTAGTAGTAGTTGATGCCCTCCCCGGCGTACCAGGGATCGGTCGGCGGGACGTCGGTCGCCCGCGCGCTCGCCGAGAGGAAGGCGACGTCCATCGGCTTCTCGGTCCAGGTGATCTGGGGCGTGTAGCCACGCAGCCCGACATAGGCCGCGAAGGCCGCCAGCGTCACGATCTCGGCGATCAGCAGCGAGCGCAGCCACTCGCGGTCCACCCAGCCCGCTCGCCAGCTCAGTCCCCAGCCGATGGCAGCGCCGATCGCCGACGTGACCCACAACCCGGCCGTCGTGAACGGCACGGGCGTTAGGCTCGCCAAGAACCACGTCGGCCAGACGACCGCGAGCAGCGCCAGCGGCTTGGCCAGCGTCGCTCCCCGGTCCGGCAGGCGCCCGCACAGCCAGCGCGAAAGCGGCGCAAGCCCCCAGCCGATCGCGAGCAGCGTCGCGTACCAGCGAACGCCCTCGGCCAACCCAGTCACCGCTCTCTGCCTACCTTACCCACCACGATGATCCCACTTCGCTCCACGGGTGAATGCTACACGCCGAGCCCCCGCGTTCTCACCCTCGCGGTCCTCATGTCGGCGTGCCGCGCCGCCTCTCCCACACTGCACGGAGTGCGTCCTCGCGGGCCAGACACACGCAATTTCCGAACATTATGAAAAGACGTTATGGAAACCGAAAGAGAATTGAATTAGCAAAACCCTTGACCTCTTGACATTCGGTTATCCGCATGATATTCATATTCCGGTGTGGCTCGGCGGAGGGATGCCGAGCCAAGATTGCGACTGACGCACGAATTGACAGGGATTATTCGCAGCCTCACGGCCAGACAGAAAGGAGGGAGAGCGATGGTGATCCTCATGACACACGCAAACGCTACCGCTCTCGTCAATTTCACTGGCCCCGGGGAGGACTGCGCCTGGATGTGCTGACGCGCTCGCGTCTCCAAGTCCACGCAATCAGTCGAACCCGGGTCGAGCAGCGGCCCGGGTTCGTTGTTCTCACACAAACTCGTCGCCGCAGTTAATCCAACGCGCAGCCCTTTCGCTGTCGCCTGCCGACTGGCCAGCGGCGGGCAGCGGCATGCCGCCATGCGGCACGGACTGTCGCCGGAGCCCTTTAGCTCATCCGGGCTCCAGACCTGAAAGGAGGTCACCACCATGGTGCGCTTCGAGCTCGCGAATAACGGTCTCACACACTGGGAACGACTCTCCGAAACAGGAACGCTCCGTCACCGCTCCGAACTCGCCAAGCGTGTGAGGCCAGACGTGGGAGATAGCCGAGCTTGGAGCTCGGTTCGAAAGAGGAGTACACCGCGATGAGCTTGGGATTTACGCCGATTACGATGGAAGTTGCTCGTCACCGGTATGAAGACGAGCTGCTCCGGGCCGAGAAGGATCGCCTCATCCGGAGCGCCTCGGTCGACACCCATACGGTAGGCGGCCTGCGGCAGCGCATCGGCGCCGCCGTGGTTGCCGTCGGCGAGCGGATCCAGGGCCGGCGCCGGCTCGCCCAGCAGGAAATCTTCATCCCTGCCCGGCTCCGGCTCGGCCGCTAAGCCATGATGAGCACGATCGCCGCGAGCGATCAGCGGCACAAGACGATGCCGATCCCGGACGTTACTCGGGATCGGCATCCCCGCCGGCACTGACTTTCCCCAATCACGCGCTAGCCGTGCATGGCCAACGGCAGCCACCGTCCGAGCCGGCGCACACCCGTCCAGAGCAGTCGCACGCCGAACGCGGCGAACGCGACCGCGCAGATCGCATTGACCATCCGGAAGAAGCGCGGCCCAACGAGTTGCCGCCCCCAGTTGACGAGGACGGACATCGTGCAACCCCAAAGCAGCGAGCCGATCAGCACGCCAGCGAGGAAGAGCGCGGCGCGATCGGTCCCGACGCCCTGACCGGAGGCAACGACTCCACCACTCAACCCCGCCCAGAATGCCAGCCCGGCCGGGTTCGCCAGCGAGACGACCATCCCGACGGCGATCGCCCGGCCAGATCGCCCTGCCACCTGATCTGGCGATTCGCGAGAAAGCGCGCCGATGAGCGCCGCCCGCGCCAGCCGGAAGAGGAAGGCGGCGCCGACCAACCCGAGCGCGCCCGTGGCGGCGTCGCTGCGAGCGACCACTGCCACCCCCGAGAGCGCGACCGCCGCCCAGGCAGCCGCGCCGATCAGCGCGCCGAGATGCACCAGCAGCGCCGGACGAAATCCCCCTGCGACGCCGCGGCGCAGGGCCTCCGCATTGACGACACCAGGCAACGCCGCGTACGCCAACCCCAAGCCGATCGCCGAAGCCACCCAGAGCGTCGTTCCGCCCACTTTCGACTCCCGTTGTCCCCTGACCTGTCGAATGCGGCATCATTGTATCGGGCAGGGGGAGCCGGCGCGGTGGCATGGCATTGAAAACGGTCAGGTCGTCGCGGTCGGCGCATCTCCGTCGCAGTGGAAAATCCAGACCGTCGTTCGCTCGCCGGCCACCACCGTCAGCAACCCGCGCTCATCAACGCGGTCGGACTCGGCGTGGCACCAAGCGCCGCTTCGCTCCGTCAGCTCGTAGTTGCCCGGCTCCAAGCGGGCGAATTCCGCCCGGCCGTCGTCGTCCGTCGTCGCGATGCGCGCGGCGCCGTTCGCCGTCGCTCCCTCCGGCTGGACGGAGAACGTCCGCGCGCCGGCGGGCTCGGTGCAGACCGCGAACCAGTCATCGCCGGCAGCCGGCCTTGCTTCGCCGCAATCGAATGCCTGAACGACGATCGAGCCGGACGTCTCGGGGACGTCCGGGATGGGCGTCGGTGTGCCGAAGGATGCAAGCGAGGTCGGCGCCTCGCAAGCGAGACTCGGGCCGGTCGCGGGGAACACTCCCGACTCAGACACAACCCAATAGGTTGCCTCTCCCGCCGCGATCACCTTCCCCCGCAGCGCTAGGCGCGCCACGCCGCTCACGCCGCCGTCAGCCGCGAGCGTCGGCCCCGGCTCAGCACAAACGACGTCGGCGGGGACCACCACGCGAAGAACGGCGGCGCTTTCCCCCTCGGGCTTCGGGGTAAAGGTGCAGGTGCTCACGTCCTGGGTCGCCGCGTAGTCGCAATCGACCTGAACCTGGAACAGCACCGCAAGCCGGACGACCGGTGGCTCTTCCCGCGTCGCGCCCGCATTGCCGCCCTTCCCCTTCCCTTCGTTCTCCTTGTGCTTCTCCTTGGCTCCCTTCCCTTTGCCCCTGTTGTCCTTGTGCTCGTGCCCCCGCCCACGATCCTCGCCCTTCTCGTTGCCTTTGCCATCCTCCCTCTTGCCCTTCTTGCCGGGCCCCTTCTTGGCGGCCAGAGCCTTTCCCGGATCTTGGGATACGGTCGGTACAACGACAGCAACGCTCGCGAGCGCCACGCTCAGCGCGAGCGCGCACAGCAACCGGGACAGGACTGGCAGCGTGAAGTGTGTCATCTGGGTCCTCCTCTGGGCATTAGGCTGGTAGTGGATGACGAGGGTGTGAGCCAACCAGGCGGGCGGCGACTCACTCTTGACTCATCTACGGCGTGGGCCGCTCGGGCGCATCCTGGGATTGCTCGTCGTTCGTGATCACGCTGATCCGGCCGTCACCCTCTAGATACGCTTCACGGACCAGTGCCAGGTCACTCACGCCGCGCAGCCGAAGTTGCTGATGCAACTCTTCCTCGGTGATCAGTTCGCGCTCCATGTTCTTGCGAAGGAGCCGGCCATCGCGGACGAGCAGCAGCGCGCGCGGATGGATGATGCGTTGGAAGTGCGGGAAGCGATAACCGAGCCAGTCCAGCGCGTAGGCCCAGAAAACGACCGTGCCGACCAGCAGCAGCCCATCGGGGATCGAGCGATAGTCATCGGCCATTGCGTTCTGCGCCGCATCCGCGAGCAGCACGATCACGAGGAGATCGGTGATGCCGACCGCGCCCGCTTCCCGCTTCAGCACCGCGCGCAGCAGGAAGAAGAGGCCGAGGTACATGACCGAGCCGCGCACAAAGGTTTCGAGGATGGGGGTATTGGGCCGGAAGACCGCTCCCCAATCAACGTCGACGATCCAGCCCATCGCGCTCGAGTCTCCCTGCCGTCAGCGGGCGCGGCGCGGCGGACGGCGATACGCCGCTGCCTCATTACGCGGGCTGGTGGGGCTCGTCAGACGCCGAATCAGGCGCCGCCAAGCTTCCACGGCGGCAGCGGCTCGTTATCGACCGCCGGCACGGCATCTTCAGCCAAGCGGATATTGACGGCACGCAGGTGCTCATCCGGAGTGTCGCCAGGATCCTCCGCAACCTGAAACTCCACGGTGACGCCGGGGCCGAGCTCCTCGAACTCCGCGCCAATCAGGGCACTCCGGTGGAAAAAGTACTCCTCGCCGTTCGGCCCGATCAGAAAGCCGAACCCGCCCTCTGGCACCACGCGATCGACCACGCCGTGCATCGCTCGTCTCCTCTCTTGATGATCGTGGCCATGCTCGCGACGGCCTAGTGCATCTCCTGCGGCGCGTGCTTGTTCGGGGCGGGCATCTCCGGCAGATGCAGGTAGCTCTCCACCTCGCGGACGCCAGGCACCTTAGCGACCGCCTCCCTCAGCGCCCGAATCTGATCCGGATGCTCGAGCTGCCCCCGGAGCACCGCCACGCCATCCTCGACGTTGATATTGATCTGTCCGCGCGGAATGTCGCGATCGCGGAAGGCCTGGCTCAAGATGCGATCGGTCAGCATCTGGTCGTTGGCTGCCGGCTCTGGCCTCCGCGGCAGATGCCAGATCCGGATCGCCGTGCCGGTCAGCGTCGCCCCCGTACGCTTGCCAAAGCGCCCCACGCGCCGCCGGCTGTGGCGCACGATGCTCCCCGCCCGGTCACGAGCGAGGGCGCGCCGGCGCCGTCCACGATCCGGATCGGCGAGATACATCACTGTCGCGCCGGTGACGCCTCCCGCGGCGAGGGGGAGCGCCATCCTCCCCATTGACCGCCACCGAGATTCGCGCCGACGCCGCATTCGGAAGACATCGGGCATCTCCATCTTCAGCTTCATGGCTGGTGACCTCCTTCGCGCAATCCCGCCCTCGTGCCCGCGCGCCCAGCCGCGCGCGTCTCGGTGACCAACGCTCCTCTCACGCGCAAGAACCATTCCCAGATCGTCCTTGGAACGCGCCGTGCATGCAGGAAGTGCGGCCCGCGCTCGCCAGGCCGATTGGTAGGTATCGCGACCGCGCCGAGCGGCAGGCGCGCATGCCCAATTCCACTCCGGGATCGCTCGCATCGCGCGTTGACGCCGCGAGAATCGGCGAAATCCGCGATCCTACAAAGTGACGATGTACGTATAGTTGAATTTCCCGGCGGGTCTGTTAGGATGGCATCCCCCCCAGCGGCGAGGGCGGGCACGAAGGCTCGCATCGCCGGAAAAGGTTTGGGGCTTCGGCCCTATCGGTCCGGAGCCCTCAAGACGAGTGGGAGCGCCTTTGACCCCCCGCAACAAGAACCGGGCGCTCCCACTTTCGTGACCGGCCCGCCCCGCCTACACTGGTGTCAACGGGTATTCGCCGAATCAGCCAAGATCGTGATTCGGCGCGTTTCAGCGTCCAGCGCATCGGAGCAGCACGCGATGTCCCTGCCGAAAATGACCGAAGACCAGCGCACGATGGCGGTTGTCCTCCTCGCCAACGCAATCCGTGCCGGCGCGCTTGCCCGGCAACGGCTCGCGACAACCGACGGCGACGACATGGCCACCCGAGCGATTGCCCGCTGGCGCGCCGAGGCAGCGGATCGGTACGCGGAAGGGATGCGCGACCTCCTCGCAGCCCTCTTCGACGGCGGGCGGTCGCTGGCCGATGCCTGCTACGAGGAAGCGATCCGGCTCCAGTCTGGGCCGGCCTCCGCGCTCTCCGATAACTAGCCGCCCGGAAGCCTCTCAGGCGACGCGGAACCGCTCAATCATCGCCTCATCCACCTCGACACCCAGCCCTGGGCCGTTCGGCACCTCGATGTAGCCGTCAACCATCCGGATCGGCGTGGTGCAGAGATTCGTCAGGATCGAGGCGGTCGAGACGTTGTACTCCAGATAGAGCGAGTGCATCAGGTAGGCGTTGAGGTGCAGCGACGCCGCCTTGAGGAGATCGGTCAACCAGGCGTGCGGCGCGCACTCGATTTGCCGCCGCGTCGCCAGATCCGCGATCTGCTTGCCGACCGTCAAACCGCCGCAGCGCGAAAGGTCTGGCTGCAAGACATCAACCCGCCCCTCGATAGCAAGCCGCTCGAACTCCCGGTAGCCCGCCAACTGCTCGCCCGCGGCGAGCCGCAGCGTCGTTCTCACCTCCGCCAGCTCGCGATACCCCTCAACGTTCTCCGGGTGCAGGAAATCCTCCAGCCAGAAGATATCCAGCTCCTCGAGCCGCCGAATGAGCTTGGTCCAATCGCGCAGCGAGCGTGACCGGAATGGGTCGGCGGCCGTCGTGCCGTACCACCCGCCATCAATCATCAGCGTCACGTCCGGCCCGGCCGCCTCCCGCGCCGCGGCGACCAACCGCAGATCGAGATCGACGTCGTAGCCGAACGCGCCCCAGCCGAACTTGATCGCGCGGAACCCCCGCTCCAGGTACTCCTCGACGGCCGCCTTCATCGCATCGGGCGTCGGCCGAAAGAGGGTTGAGGCATATCCTTTGACGCGGTCCCGGTACTTCGCGCCGAGCAGCCGCCAGATCGGCTGGCCGGTCGCCTTCCCGACGATGTCCCAGAGGGCAATATCGGCGCCGGAGAGCATTTGCATCCCCGCGCCATGACGGCCGTAGTAGGCGAGGTAGCGATACGCCTTCTGCCAAAGCCGTTCCCGCTCGAACGGATCTTCCCCAATCAGCGCTGCCCGCAGCCCCTCGAAGCCGACTACTCCGCCCGATGGGGCATCAACAACCGCCTTGCCGACGTGCGGCTGTGTCTCGATATCGGACCAGCCGACGATTCCCTCGTCAGTCGTGATCTTGATCAGCGAGACGAAGCGGACGCCGTGCGCCTCGCCCGCCTCTGACGGGTCCGGGTAATCCTTTCCCGTATCCAGCACAATCGCCTCAACGTCGGTGATTTTCATAGCCTCTCCTGCTTCAGGGGGAAGCACGATGGCGACTATCATGCCACCGGGCCCCATCTGCCGCTACCTCCCCGTAGGCGCAACCGCGCGCATCACACGCGACGCTCTTCCCAACGCCATTCCGCGGTTGATCCTGCCCGCAGACATGCGCCGTACCAACGTCCGAGGAGACGATTTCGTAGGGGCAAGACCTGTTCCCGCCCACGGCTCTAGCCACGAACCGCGATCGTCACGAGACGCGCAACCTCCGGGATCTTCGCCAAGGACGCCTCGGGCTAACCCACCTTCCCCGGCCGGCGCCACAACCGCGGGCACGACGAATACCCAAGCGACGCGGCAGCGGAGTGGTACAGTGCTGAAGTCAGCGCAGTAATGCTCCAGCCTAGGTCGCGCCGTGAGCAGTATCGAGATTCCCGTTCGGTTCCATTGGATCGGCCGTCGGTCAGCCAGCGAAGGATCGAGCCGTGTCACTGACGAGCTGCAGGGAACCGAGGGGATCGCGGCCACGCAACGCGACCAGACGAGGGGTCGTATGGCGCCCCGACGATCGTGTGATGATCGCGCTGGGCATGGCGATCGGCATCCTGGCGGGTTTCGCCAACGCTTCCGCCGCGTCGCCGTCGAGCGGCTCGATCTGCGCGCCGTCCATGACGCCGGCCGAGTGCGTCGAGGGGGCCGCTCCGCAAACGGCCTCGGTGGAGCAACAACTCGCCGACGCCTTCGCCCCGATCGTGATGCTCAAGCGGCAAGAGCACCCCTGCGACAGCAACGGCGAAGCGTTCCTGCCGGCCCCCGTGGAGATCGTGTTCGACGATCCTCAGGTGGCGCTCCGCCGAATCACTGGCCGGTCCAGGACCGACAACGAAACCGTCCAGATGGCGCCAAGTGGGTCCGACGTATTGAGCGCGGACGACACGTCCTTCCTCGACTTTCCCGGCAACCCGCGCCGGCCCCGGTGCGACTACGAGCGGTGGTTCCGCCAGCGGATGGTGGGGCACGAACCGGTGGTCTACGCCACCGTCATCACCGCCGAGAGCCACGTCGTCGTCCAGTACTGGTTCTGGTACGTCTTCAACGACTTCAACAACACGCACGAGGGCGACTGGGAGATGATCCAGTTGGTCTTCGACGCCGATTCGCCGGCGGCGGCGCTGAGCGGCCAACCTGTCGAAGTGGGCTACTCGTCCCACGGCGGGGGAGAGCGCGCCGGGTGGACTGACGAGAAGCTGACAAAAGAGGGCAACCATCCCGTCGTCTATCCCGGAGCCGGCTCGCACGCCAACAAGTTCGGCAGCGGCGTCTACATGGCCTGGGGCGAAGACAACTCCGGATTCGGCTGCGACGTCACCACCGGCCCGTCGGATCGCATCGAGCCCGCGGTCATCCTCGCCTCGCACGACCTCGCCGCCGCCACCGGACCCGATGCCGCTCTGGCCTGGCTCGGTCGCTGGGGCGAGCGCCAACCCGCCTTCTACAACGGCCCAAACAGTCCCGGAATCCGCGAGAGATGGACCAATCCCTTTCCATGGCAAGAAGGCTTACGCGACTCCAGTCTCAAGCTGCCAGAATCGGTCACTTTCGGCCCCGGTCCGACTTCAATTTTCTGCACGGCGGTCGAATACAGCTCGTTCCTGCTGATCCGTTCGGTCGTCTATCCAAGGTTGCTCGTGCTGCTGTTCGTGGCGGCGGTCTTCGCCGCCGTTCTGCTGATACGCGTCAGCGCATCCAACCTGCTGGCGGCATCGCGGATTTATATCGACGATTGGCGCCTGTTCGCGACCTTGGGACTGGTCCTGGTCCCGATCGGCGTCTTCGCCAATCTCATCCAATTCGCTTTCGTCGAATACCCACCGGGGAAGCAGCTATTTCAAACGATGGATGCCAGCCCGGGCTCCCGCCTTGCAATCGCGTTGACGATCGGCGGCCTGCAAGAGCTTCTCAGCTTGATCCTCGTCGCTCCGGCAGTGATCGCCGCCGTCGGTGAGATCGAGGCAGGTCGCCGGCCGACGTTCGCCGTGGCATATCGGCACGTTTTCGCGCGCATCCGCCCGCTCGTCGGCGGCGTCGCACGCTCGGTCGGCATCATCGTGCTGCTGACTCTGTCTGTCGTCGGGATCCCCTGGGCGATCTCGCGCGCCGTCCGCTGGCTCTTCGTCTCGCAGGCGGTCCTGCTCGACGGCGCGGGAGCACGGCGGTCCTTGGACGAGAGCGGGCGCGCCGTCGCCGGACGGTGGCGGCAGGCGGCCGGGAACGCCCTGGTCTTCTCGTTCGTCGGTGTCGCGCCGGGTCCCATCGTCGGACTTGCCTTGCTGATCCTGGCAGAGCCAGAGGTGCGGTACGTGAATTGGCTGAGCAGCCTCGTCTACGCCATCATGCTGCCCCTCTCGGTGATCGGTATGACCATGCTCTACCTCAAGTTCACGCGTGATTGGCGACCGAAGCAGACTGACGAGGATCGAACCGGCCTCGCCCCCGCGCCCGTTCTCGATGCCGGCGCGGAAGCACCGCCCTCGCTCGCGTGAGCGGACAAGCCCATCCTCTAGACCCACGCGCATACGCTGGCCGGTTAGGCCACCGCTACCTCGCTCGGTTTCGCCTCGTGGACGATGTCCTCCGCCGAGCGCTCGCCCGGCACGTACTAGGGCAGTCCCGCTCGGCCGCGATCATCCGGGCCCGGGAGGCGCAGCCCGCGACGCCGGGACCGGCTCAACCGTCCCCGCTGCGTGCTGTCGGATACCCCAGACACCGAACGCGATCGAGATGGCAGCGGTGGCGATCGTGAAGGCGGTCAGTCCCCATTCGGCAATCAATGGCACGGCGAGCGCAGTGACGAACCCGCCGCCGACCAACGGCCGGGTTACGAGCTGGCGGTAACCGTAGGCGGTGATGACGTTGGTCCGCCGGGCTGGATCGACCATGTCGACCAGCATGAACCCGGTCGCCACGTTGCCCTGCGACTCACCGAACTCGGCGACCGAATGCTCGAACCAATCCCGCGCGAAGATGCGTTTGCCGAGCCCCAACACTAGGAAGACGCTCCAGGCCACGGACCCGACCGACATGATCAGCAAGAGCGGGATGTTATCGGCAAGCGCGCCGAGCGAGAGCGTGCCGATGGCGCAGATGATGATGCCATCGACCGAGATCCCACCAATCCCTTCGACGGCCCGGCGGTTGACCGCCCACTCGAAGTCGAACCGGACCGCGCAGAGTTGGACGATGACGCCGCCGATGATCGTGAACGGGAAGAGGGGGAACTGGTCAAAGATGGTCGAACCGGCCTGGTTGGTCGCCCATCTCAGCCCTTCCAGGATGGCGATGCCAACCGCGATCGAGACGCCGAGGAAAACGGCCGCGGCCGTGAGTTGGCCCATCCCCCGCGACTCGTCCAGCGGCGGGTCATCTGGACTCGGCATGTGGTGATCGATGTCAAGGTCCTCGTCTGGCGTCGTTGGATTCTGGCGGGCAATCGGGATCGAGGGCGATTTGACCGCGTAGTTGACCAGGAGGGTGCCGACGACGACGCCGGTGACCATGCCGATCGTCGCCAGACCGAGCCCAACGTCGAGAAGCTCGCCGACTCCATGTTCATCGAGGACGCCGCTCAAGCCGGCCAGGGTGCCATGCCCGCCGGCGAACGACATCTCGATCAGGGCGCCAGCCTCGGGTGGCGTGTCCCACAGGGGACGGATCAGCAGCAGGACCAGGATGCCGCCGATCGCGTACTGCCCGGCCGAAGCGATGCCGGCCATGATGACGTGCGGAGCGGAAACGCTCCAGATCGTCTTGACCGGCGGCAGTCGCTCGCCTAGCAAGAGCGAAGCGCACATCACGTTGATGAGCAGTCCCGGCGTGACCTCCCAGACCCGGAAGGTGGCGCTCGAAAATATCCCTTCCCCGTCGGTCAGACGGCCGAGCACCTCTGGACCGAGGACAAGCCCAAGGAAACCGCCGATCACCGCGGTCGGTATGAACAGTGACCGTAGGAACCTCACCCAGCGGCGGATCAGTGCCGCCCCGGCGAAGACGAGCGACAGGGTGACCATGGCCAACCCGATGTCCTGCGCAGACATAGCCTCCCTTTCGCCCGCTCGAGGACGCGCGCGGCGTTCACAAGCCGACCGGATACCCTGGCCCCAGTGGGATACCGACGAGATACCAGAGGACGAAGAAAACGATCCAAAGCACGAGGAGAATCAGCGTGTACGGGATCATGAGGGAGATGATCGTCCCGATGCCCGTGCTCTTGTCGTACCGCTGCGCGACGATGACGATGAAGGGCAGGTAGACCATGAGCGGGGTGATCACGTTCATCGGCGAATCGCCGATGCGGTAGGCGGCCAACACGGTCTGCGGCGACACGCCGAGATTGACGAAGATAGGGACGAAAATGGGCGCGAAGATCGCCCACTTCGGCAGAGAGCCGGGGATGATGATGTCGAGCAGGCAGATGACCAGGATGAAGCCGATCAGCAACAGCACCTCGTTGACCTCGGCCCGCTCGAGCAGGTGCGCCATTCCGCCGGCAATGACGTTCGGCATGTTGCTGAAATTGAAGTAGGCGATGAACTGGCTGATGATCAGCAACATAAAAATGAGACCAGACAGACTGGCGAACGTCTTCGTGACCCAGTTGATGACGTCGACGCTGCTCTTGAGCGTTTGAGCGCCGATCCCGTAGCAAATTCCGCAGACCAGGAAGATCAGCGAGATTAGGAAAATCAGACTGCCCATGAACGGCGTGTTGCCGATGAGGTCGCCGTTGTTCGGATCGCGCAGCGGCGCTCCCGACGGCATCGCCAGGAGGGCGATGACGATGATCGCGCCGATCAGTCCGAACAGCGTGTACCGGAGCCCGCGCGATTCAGCAGCGGGATCGACGATGGCTTCGGCCGGTTGCTCGCCGACGTCACCGTCCGCGCCTGGTGATGACGATGGCTGAAAGACGCCAAGGCTCGGCTCGATGATCTTTTCGGTGATGATCGTCATGATCACCGCCATTACGATCGTCGAGGCGATCGAGAAGTAGAGGTTCGCGGTAATCGTGATCGACTCGCCCGGTTGCGCGACCTGCATCGCCTCGTTGGTCATCTCGGTTAGCAATGCGTCGAGCGGCGCGATCAGCACATTGACCGAGAAGGCGGCGCTGACCCCGGCGTAGGCCGCCGCAATCCCGGCCAGCGGATGCCGTTTCACTGTCAGGAAGGCGGCGCCGGCAAGAGGAATCAAGATCAAGTAACCGGCATCGGTGGCGACGCTCGATAGACCGCCGATCAGGATGATGATGAACGTGAGCGCCCGCGCCGGCGCCACCTGTACGAGCTTGCGAATCAGCGCCCCCATCAACCCGGCTTCTTCGGCCACGCCGACACCGATCATCGCCACGAAGATCACGGAGACGACGCTGAAGCCCGCGAAGTTGTTGACGAATGACGTGAAGAAGAAGCGCAGGCCATCAATCGAGAGGAGACTCTTGATCTCCACCCTGACCCGCTCGATTGTGAAGTCGTCGCTGTAGGTTGGCTCGACCACCACGGGCAGCGCGGTCGAACCCGCGGGCAAGTCGTCCAGGTCGGCCACGGGCGGCGACGTGGGAACGATGATCTCTTCGGTAATGCCGACGTTGAGCAGGTCCAGAATGACAGAGAGCGCGAAGACCAGGGCGATCAGGTACAGGAAGATCAAGACCGGGTGGGGAACCTTGTTCCCAACCTTCTCGATGCCGCCGAGCAATCTCTGGGTAAAGCCCTGGACTTCACCGCTTTCTGCTGTGACCGCCGCGCTACTCATCCTCGCCCTCTCCCGGTGCGAACGTTGCTCGCGCGAATCGTCAGGTTCCTGCCCCGCTCATCCCCCCAAATCGGCCGGGCGTTCCCGAGTGACGGGCAAGCCCTCCTCGAGTTGGCGGTCAAACGAGTAGCCCATTCCGTTCCTCTCCTTGCCCCTCCGCACCGCGCCCTCGGGATTGCCCGGTTGGTTTCGAGTTGCCGGCGGCGGAGAGCGGCGGAATACCGCCTCAGCGAGGCAAGAGCGCGAGCTCTTCCAGGTAGACGATCGCGGTCTCGATGCCTCGGTGGAACATCTCGATGGTGTAATGCTCGTTGGGCGAATGCAGGCCATCGCTGTCCAGGCCGTAGCCCATCATCACTACCGGCGCTTCCAACAGCTCGCGGATGTCAGCCACGATCGGGATGCTGCCGCCGCCGCGCGTGAAGACCGGTTGGTGCCCCCAGCCTTTCTCGTACGCGCGGGCGGCAGCCTGCATTTCCGGCAGATCGAACGGGATCAACGCCGGCAAGCCGGTAGTCAGGAGCCTGACCTCGACCGTCACCGTCGACGGCGCGACCGACTCGATGTGCCGTTTGAGGACGTCGAAAATCTTGTGCGGGTCCTGATTGCCGACCAGGCGCGAGCTGACTTTGGCTCCCGCCGACGCGGGGATGATCGTCTTGGGACCAGGGCCGGTGTAGCCACTCCACATCCCGTTGATATCGAGCGACGGGCGAGCTGAAACGCGCTCTTTGATCGTGAAGCGCTGGTCGCCCCAGACGCCTGGGGCGCCGGTGGCGTCCTTGAACTGGTCGTCACTGATCGCGGTTTTCGCGACCATGTCGCGCTCTTCTTGCGAGAGGGGCACGACGTCTTCATAGAAACCAGGCGCCGCGACGGTATTGTCCGGGTTGTACAGTTTGCCCAGGATCTCGACGAGCGCAAGCGCGGGATTGTGCGTCGCGCCACCGAAGAACCCGCTGTGAAGGTCCTCGCGCGGTCCCCGGACTTCGATTTCGAGGTAGGTCATGCCGCGCAGACTGTGGGTGATCGCCGGCTCGTCGATGCTAGGCATCGAGGAGTCGCTGATGACGCAGACGTCGGCCTCGAGCAGGTCGAGGTGTTCTTCGATAAAGGGGCGCAGGTTGGGAGAGGCAATCTCCTCTTCTCCTTCGAGCAGGAATTTCAGATTGACCGGGGGGCCATCGCCGTTCTGCGTGTACGCCTCGAGGGCCTTGAGATGGATGAAGAGATGCCCCTTGTCGTCGGTCGCGCCGCGGGCGTAGATCTTGCCGTCCTTCTCGACGGGCTCGAACGGTGGAGTCTCCCAGCCGTCCTCCATCGCCGCTGGCACCACGTCGTAATGGCCGTAGACGAGCACCGTCGGCTTGTCCGGACCGGCCCCTAACCACTCGCCATAGACGACCGGGTGCCCTGCCGTCGGCATCACCGCCACGTTCTCGGCACCGAGGCCGCGCAGGTGGCTCGCTAGCCACTCGGCGGCCTGGCGCACGTCCTCGGCGTGCGCGGGATCGGCGCTGAGACTGGGGATGCGCAGGAGCTCGTAGAGCTCTTCAACGAACCGTTGTCCGTTGGCGCGCGCATATCGGCGCGCGGCGTCGCTCGGCAGTGCCATTGCATGTTCACTCCATCTCAACTCTGAGTCATGGCATCGCAGCGCCGACCGCTCGGGACTCTTCCCCGTTGGCTGAAACACCTCTATTGGCTGAAAAGCTGGTTCCCCGCGATGGCCAGGGTCGGCGGAAATTGATCGCTCAGAGCGTACAGGGGGGCTCACGCTTGGCGATGGTTCGAAAGTCGTAATCAGCGGATGCAAAGTGATGCGGGCGCCGACGTGGACTCGGAAGTGACTCCGGTCTTGTCCAAGTGCAGCAAGGAGCCGCGTCGACAGGACTCGGGGCGACGATTCACCCATTAGCGGCTAGGGATTGGAGTGCGCGGTCCGTTGAGCAGGACCGTCCGCGAGAGGACGATCCACCGTACGGCGCGAGATCGCCTAGCGCGTCCCGACAGCGGACAGGGCTAGCCACGCGACGCTGACAATACAACCGGCGTCCTACAACTTTTGACCAATCGCACGGCAGTCGTAGCCTCTTAGGATGTCGTTCGAGTGTGACTGCTCGACGGAGGAGAGGGTCCTCGTCGTGTCGTCACGGCCTCGAAGGGAAAGGAATGCGAAATGGGACAGCTGGTCGTAGTCGCGTACCCGGAGGAACAGATTGCGGAGCAGGCCAGAGACAAGATCCTGCAACTCCAGAAGCAGGCGCTGATCGGCCTCGACGATGCGGTTGTGGTGGTCCGACGACCGAACGGCAAGGTCAAGATCAAGCAGTCGGTGAGCCTGGCGGGCTCGAGCGCTCTCTCCGGGGCTTTCTGGGGGATGCTGATCGGATTCATCTTCCTCATGCCCGTTCTGGGAGCGCTGGTCGGCGCAACGACCGGCGCCTTGTCGGGCAAGATGGTGGACCTCGGCATCGACGACCGCTTTATCAAGGAGGTCGGCGCCGCGCTCCAGCCAGGCACGTCGGCGCTCTTCCTGCTGATCCACCAAGTTACGCCGGATAGGGTCATCTCCGAGATGAAGGAGTTCGGCGGCAAGATCATCCAGACGAATCTCAGCGATGCCGACGAAACAGCACTCCAGGAAGCGTTCGCCGCGGCCTAGCCTCAGGGCGCGGGCGCATCCGGCGGGACGCCCTCAGAGCAAGTCCGCTCGCCGGGCATGGTCGATGGCTTGGGTGCGGCTCTTGACGGCCAGCTTCTCGTAGATGGTGCTGAGGTGTCGCTTGACGGTCGACTCGCTGATGAAGAGGTATTGGCCGACGTCGCGATTGCTCAGCCCGTCTGCCACCAACCGCAGCACTTCGATCTCGCGCTTGCTGAGGAAATTGATCTTGTCCTCCCTGGCTTTGGTCGCTAGCGCGACAGCGCCCTCGGTGGCGGCGAGTACCCGCGTCACATAGCCGCCGAGGACGCCGCGCGTCACCAGTTGGCGGAGGAGCGACACGATCGCCTCGCCTTCATTGACGAAGACGCGCATGTATCCACCCGGGCTCCCGAGCGTCAGCGCCCGATCCATGGCATCGAGCGCCCTGACCGGGTTCCCCGCGCACTGATGAGCAAGCGCGGAGAGCATCTGTATCTCAACGAGGTCGCCAAGCCGCCCCTGTGCCGCGGCCTGCTCGCCTACGACCTCGAGGATCTCGAGCGCGGATTCCGCGCAATTGTCGGCGATGAGCAGGCGCACGAAGGTCAGCTGCTCGAAAAAGCGCTCGTAGTCTGGAGGCCCGTAGGGATCCAGATCGCAGCCATCGGCCCAGCGGCCAACAAGCTCACGCTGGCCCTCGGCCAGCCAAAAACGCGCCTGCTGGGCTTGGGCGTATCGCGCGTATCGCATCGATCCCAGCTCTTTTGCGTAGTCGATGGCCCATTCGATTTCGTCGTGGGCAGTCCCGAAATCCCCCCGCGCCCACGCCAATTGAGCCAGACCACACCAGATCCGGCTCTGCAGGACCATCGGGCGCATTGGCTCAGGGGTGGCTGCCGCGCTCCACAGAAGCCGCTCGGCCTCGTCAAGCTGATTCCGCTCGATGTAGACGTAGCCGAGGTGCATCGAGGCATAGCGCGCATCCAGCTTGATGGCGCGCCGGAACAAGTCGATAGCTTCGGATAGCTTGCCTCGTTGGACGAGGATGCACGCCGATCCGACCAGCTCCGAGAGGCCGAACCACGAATTCTGCGCGGTAGTCGCTTTCGCCCTGGCGCCCGCGAACGCGCGCTCGGCAGCGGCCGCATCTCCGCGGTACATCAGGGCCCATCCGAGGAGGGCCAACGCGCTTCCCTGGTCGATCGGCCGATCGTCGGACAAGAGGTCGAGCGCCTGTCCGCACAGGTCGATCACGCTGGATGCGCTGTCGTACAGGCTCCGATACGCCTGGAGAATCAGCAGTGAGGCGTAGGCTTCCGCATCGCTGTCCTTCGTCCAAGCTCGCTGGACGACGCGAAGCGGCCGCTCGGCCCGCTGCAAATGCCCCGACCTGATCAGCGCCCAGGCAAATCGAAAGGCGAGACTCGGGCTCCGATCGAGGGCTTCGGCAGGAATGCCCTGCAACAATGCGCAGAGCGACGCCAGGCGCTCGTGCTCGTAGTGATCGGTGCTGATCCGCTCCAGCAGGCGATCGGCCAGGACCCAATCACGCCCGGCCAAGGCATGCCGGGACGCCTCTTCGACAAATTCCTGCTGATCGAGCCAAGCCGCCGCGCGACGATGGAGTTCGGCCAACTCGGATTCGCTTACCGCCTGCGCCAATCGGTCGCGCAACGCCTCGGCAAGGAGGTGATGGTAGCGATACCACTGCCCACGATCGTCCAGGGCAATGACGAACAGATGATCCTGCTCCAGCTGCCGAAGAATTGCGCTGCTCTCCGGGTTTTCGGTGACCGCCTGACAGAGCGGACCGCAGAAGCGATCGAGGATCGAGGTCTGCAAGAGAAAGGTCCGCACCGCCTCGGGTTGGTTTCCGATCACCTCTTCCCACAAGTACGTCGCGATCGAGCGGACGCTTCCCGCGAATTCAGTAGCGAAGCGGTGGACACGCTGGGGGGACTGCCCTCGCAAGATGTGGCCAACCAGCTGCAGACCCGCCACCCACCCCTCGGCGCGCTCATTGAGATTGATCGCCTGGTTCAGCGTGATCTCCAGGCGATAGCCCTGCTGTATGAGTTCGACCGCTTCCTCGTCGGTGAGGCGCAGATGATCTTGCCCCAGCTCGCAGAGACCCTGCTGACTCCGCAACCGTGCGAGCGGCAGCGGCGGATCAGTGCGACTGACGATGACGACGCGCATGCCCTCCGGGAGCTGCAGCAACAGCGTCGCCATCGCGGCATGAATCACGGAGTTGTCGATCACATGGTAGTCGTCGAGCACGAGCACGAACGGCCGCGTAGCGGATGAGAGTTCCGTCAGGAGCGAATCAACGACCTCTCGAATGGCTAGCGGGGTCCCCGCCGTGAGGACCTTCTGCGTGCCGGCGGCCAACTCGACGTCGATCGACTGCAACGCGGCGACGACGACCATGAAAAAGGCCATGGGATCGTTGTCGTAGGCATCGAGCGAGACCCAGCCAGTGGGGAGTTCGGCGCTGATCAGCCACTGCCTCACCAGAACCGATTTGCCGTAGCCGGCGGGAGCGGCGATGACGACCAGGCCTGCATCGGTTTGGTCGAGCGCCTCGAGAAGCCGGGGGCGATCCACCAGATTGGCAGGCAACCGGGGAGGCCACAGCTTGGTCGTCAAGAGTCGAGGGCGTACCGAGGGACGCGTTTCGCCGGTCTCGTTCGCGTGCGGGAGGGTGTGGCTCGCCATGGACTTGCCATCCTGGCGATCGGCGGCGTGAACCAGAAGCTCGTCCCGTTGCGATGCGACAACCAGCCAACGCAGCAACAGGAGGCCCCTACATCCGCCGTGCGCCCGAGAAACTGTGTTGTCAACCGATGCTGTTCACGCGCACGAGAGCACAACCGCCCGATGTTATGGCAGACAATATCAACAAACCAACATACACACAACAACACGGGGTGCTTGAAGCGTTCGCCATCAAGGCGAGGGTATTCAAGAGAGGTGCCCCAGATCGCCCAAAATGGCGGGAGGAACCGCACGACGAGCATGGCTGGTATCCCGAAGAAATCGGCCTTGCATCGCCGGCCCCACCCATGTCACAGATTGCACCCCCATGCCGTCTTACAAACGCGAGCGCTCGGCGTTCTCCCTTCAGGCGCCGTAACCGGCGCGGCGTGAAGGTGATCGCAGTCATACGAGTAAACACTCAGAAAGGGTCATATGGCAGCACGATTTGGATTGGCAGGCCGCGTCAATGACGGGAATGTCAAGTGGTTTACGCTGGTCGCGGCCTGCTTCGGTCTCTTTATGGCAATACTCGACAATCTCGTCGTCAATATCGCCATGCCGACGATCGCGGTCGACCTCGATGCCACGACCACGCATCTGCAGTGGATTGTCTCGGCGTACACGATCGTCTTCGCATCGCTGCAGATCACTGCTGGCGGGCTCGGCGATCGCTTTGGCCGCAAGCGCTGGTTCATGCTCGGCCTGGTGCTCTTCACCGCGACGTCGCTCCTTGCGGCGCTCTCGCGGAACATCGAGATGCTGATCGCGATGCGCGCGCTGCAAGGGTTGGGCGCGGCGTTCATCATGCCTCTCTCCCTCTCCTTGATCTCGGCTGCCTTCCCGCCGGAAGAGCGCGGTAAGGCCGTCGGCATCTGGGGCGCAATCTCGGTCTCCAGCATCGCCCTCGGGCCGGTCGTGGGCGGCCTGCTAGTCGAGTACGCCTCGTGGGAGTGGGTGTTCCTGATCAACGTCCCGATCGGACTCGGCGCGCTCTTCGTGACCAGCGCGGTGGTTCGCGAGTCGAAGGACGAGAGCGGCGCCGTGTCGACCGACATCCCGGGTACCGTGCTGATCACGGCGGCAATCGCTGCGCTGACCTATGGCCTGATCGAGGCGGGCGAGCGCGGCTGGGGCGATACGCGGATCGTCACGTTCCTGGTCGGCGCGCTGGCGCTCGGCATCGCATTCATCTACGTGGAGTCGCGGACGGCGCTGCCGATGGTCCCGCTTCGCTTCTTCCGGTCCAAGACCTTCACCGGCGCGAACATCGACAGCTTCATGATCGCCTTCCTGCTGACCGGGATCTCCTTCTTCATGACCCTGTATCAGCAGAATGTCCATGGATTCTCGGCGGTGCGAACGGGTCTGGCCCTGCTGCCGATGGTTGCGGTGATGATGGCACTGTCACCGATCGCGGGCTCGCTCACGGGCCGGATGGGGTCGCGGACGCTGCTCTCGATCGGTCTGGGCATCACGGCGATCGGCACGCTGCTCTTCCTGCGCAGCGGGGCGGATGCCTCGTATTGGGACATCCTGCCGGCGTTCATCGTGCTCGGTCTCGGCAACTCGTTCCTCTGGGCGCCGATGACGACGGCAGTCCTGAACAGCGTCGAGAGTGACAAGAGCGGAATTGCCTCGGCGGTCAACGGCGCGGTTCGCGAGATCGGCACGGCCTTCGGCATCGCCCTGCTGGGTACGATCGCCAACCGGGTCTACCAGAACGAAGTCCGGTCAGATAGCCGCGTGGAGGAGCTGGCTCAGAATCCCGAGCTTGCGCCGGTCGTCTCCTTCGTCGGCGATGGCGCCAGCAACGCTGGACACGTGATCGATCGCATCCCGGCGCTCAGCGCGCTGCCGGCGGAGGTCGTCGATGTGCTTCGACTGGCGAGCAGCGAGGCGTTCGTCGTCGGCATGGATCGCGCGATCATCATCTCCGGCCTCGGTCTGCTCGTGACGAGCGTCCTCTCCTACTTCTTGATCAGTGAGCAGGTCGTCGTTCAGCCGATCGAAGCACATGCTCCCGCGCCGGCACTGGAGCCGGAGGTGGATCCCGAGGTCGCGTCCGCTCCCGCGGCCGACTAACCCCCCACACCCATTGCTCCCGCCAGCCCGCCGCGCCTCCATTCGGAAGCGTGGCGGGCTGGCGCGTGGTATCTTTCCATGAGGCCCGTACGGAAGGAAGCCCAATGAACGATCGTGCCCGCTTGGTCGATGCACTCACCTCCGCCCCGGCCGGGTGCGCCTTCCTCGGCTGGGTCGAGCGGCTCGGCCTGACGCCGGCGGCGACCGAGCCCGTCACGAGCATGTATCTCCTTGGCCGGGCGCTGACCGAGATCAGCGTCTGGCTCTCAGATCACGCTGAGGTCATGCAGCGCGTCCTCAGCGATGGGCCACGCCTGCGCCCATTGGCCGAGGCGATCCTCAGCGAGCCAGGGACCGGTTGGTGGTTCGGCCCGCTCGACCGCGCGTCTCAGCTCGTCGCCTGGGGCCCCGGCGGCGCGCCGCCTCCTGCCGATTCGGAGGCTCTTCCTCGGCCCTCTTCACCGGACCGACCGCCGACGGCCTGGGAGTGCTACGCCCAGAAGCCGGAATGGGGACTGTACACCTCGACTGCCTTCGGCGATCTCAGTGCCGCGGTCATTGGCGCCGCCGAATGCGCGGGCGATCTCGGCCCGCTGGAGCTGCCCTTCCCGCGCTATCTCCTGCGCGTCTCGTCAACGGCGCGTATCTATGAAGTGGACAGCCCGGACGCCTGGCGCCGCCTTTGCCTCGCCTACCCCGCGCCAGACCGGGGAAGTCTGACTGGCGGCCTGGTCGTGCCGGATTTCGCGGCGGTCGCACGCGACTGGGACGGCGTGCACGTGACGCTCGGCGGGCTGCTGACCGCGGATCAAGTCCAGCTCGACGGCCCAGAAGGTCCGACCGCGCTCCAAGGATGGGATACGGAGGCGACGGTCTGGCTCCGCTGGGTCTTCGACAAGGTCACGCGCCTGCCTGACCTGACCGAGCAGCCGCCGGTGCCAGCGGTTTTCCGCTGAAACCGGCGCTGCCCGTTATGGCAAGACGAGGCTATCTCGGCCCGACGAGCGCGGCATAGAGCGCGTTGAAGTCGACGGTCGCTGTCTCGGCGATCACCGCGATATTCCCCGCCAGCACCGCCGTCCAACGCTCGCCACCGGAGTAGACGGCCCAGGCAGGCGGGCTCCACTCCAGCACGCTGATATCGTTGTAGCGCTCCGCCGCCACCGCAAGCAGCGCGCTCAGTCCAGGACCAGCCGCGGCTGCCTGCTCGATCTCCTCTAGCGGAATGTCGATCTCCGACCGGTAATCGATGAGCGAGCCATCCAGCCCGAAGGAGACGGCGAAGACCACCCCCTCGACCGCCAGGAGATCGTCGAGCGAGACGGGAGTCTCGGCCACCTGCGGCGTGCCGCCGTCAGAGCCCTGCGTCAACGAGGCAAGGAGCTGTTGAGCCACGTCAGCCAGCCCGCCAATCTGCACGATCAAGTTGGGCAGGTCGTATTGGATCCACAGCTCGGCGACCATCCCGCCTTCAACACGGCCGACGACGATCACATCGATCGAGAAGGCGCGGCCACTCGGTGGCAAGCCGAGCACGCGGCCGGTATGGGTTCCGCGGAGCGTGGCGAGCGCCGTCACCCAGTCGCCCGAGACGAGGATCCGATTGACCGAGAGAGTCGCGTCTGGGACCGCCGTCCGCACCAAGCCAACAACGACAGCGAGGTGGCGCGGTCCGACACCGGGCACGGGCCAAAACCAGTGAATCGGCGCATCCGCCGCGATCAGACTGTCGAAGGCTTCGATGTCACCAGCATTGAAGCGACCAACGAGCCGGTCAGCCAGCGCCTCGGCCTCATCTTCCGTCAGAGTCTGCGCCGCGCCGACGCCACGGGGCGCCATCGCGGTCGCGGCCACGACGAGGCCCGCACCGGACAACCCTCGGAGCGCCTGGCGCCGCGTCAAGTCCGCTGCAATCGAGCCAATCGGTCCCATGCCCTGCCGCATGACCTCCTCCCTTCCTGCCGATCCTGCAGGTGATTTGTTTGGCGGTATCGCCGATTCGGCTCATTTCAGTCTAGAGCGGCTCATTACGCTGTCAATCATCATTTTCAGCACATGTCTGGGCGTTCGCTCCGAAAATGTGGCAGGGAGTGGCACACCCGTCAGCGCTTGTCCGGGCTCGAGACGCACGGCGAACCGGCGCCACGGTCCGTGCGCGATCCGGGCTGAGGCGTATACCGCCCCGAACCAAGAAACGCCCGGGTCATGGCGCCGGCATGCTACGGTCGAGTCGGTATTGGACCGGCTAGCTGCAGGACGGAGCCTGCGAGTCCGTTACACTCCCACCATCGCCAGTCTGCGGCAGGGCACGGACACTGAGGATCTCTTCCAGATCATCACTGTCATCGTTGTCCATCACCTGAGGCGCTGGCGGGAGAGGCTTATCAGACTGCGAGGAAGTCACCACGTTCTGCTGAGGCAGCTTTGGCGGATCGGGCTTCTCGGTTTCGCTCTCCACCAGCGGCGTGGGAGTACAGGTCGCGCCACTGATTAGCGGATCCGCGGCAGCAAACGCGGTAAGTCGCTGGCTAGCCAGGACGAGTGGCGCGGCGTAGGCGAGTCGCCCCGCGCCGCGCACGACGACCCGACGCGAAACTGGTCTGGTCCATCGAGGCTGAGATGCATCCATTAGAGATCTCCTAGCAACCACGTGGTCGGGCTCGAGCGTCCTAGTCCGATCGTACTAGGCCGAAATGCGTACGTTCACAGATGCGAAGGTCCTATATTTCGGCAGGACTTTGCTCCTATTTCACCTGTACGAACGGCAAATGCTGGACCCTGCCGAGCATCGTGAAAGTCGTGGCGACCACACGAGGTCCCGCGCTGAAGCGTCTCCTGACCCTTTCGGCGAGCAGACGTGTCGCAACTGCGGCGCTCTGCTGGCCGCGACCGATGAGCGATGTCCCGAGTGCGGCGCTCTCGCTCGCCCCGACCTCGACCCACAAGTGGCGGACGCGCCACCCCCAGCGCCAGTCGGGATGCTCGATTTTCTGGCGCTCTCGATCCTCGTTGCGGTCGCGGGAATCGGCGCGGTCACGGTGAGCGCCCTCTTGCGAGCACGAGTGGGGGAGCAAGCGGCTTGGCCGGCGCGGCACCCTCTCGAGACCGGCGCCCTCGCCAGCGGGGCCATCCTCGTCTGCGGCGTCGTCTATCTCCTCGTGCAGTGGCGCCGGAACGGCCGTCGTTGAGGGGCGCATCCTCGCCAAAGAGCGCCCGTGGTAACGCCACCGCCGAGCGCTTCTCCACGATGTCGCGCGCGAGCCGGTCGCACTGCTTGACGCCGCGCCGGGCGCATGTAGGCTGGGTCACGAAACCAATGCGAGCGGAGTGATCGCTCGCCAGGCGGCTCGTCGGAGGCACTGCCCATGCGCTACGACGTCATCGTGGCCGGCGCCGGTCCGGCTGGCAGCACGGCCGCGCGCGAATGCGCCGCCCGCGGGCTGTCAGTCCTCCTTCTCGACAAGGCCACCTTCCCTCGCGACAAGCCATGCGGGGGCGGCGTCACGGTACGCACGGCCAATCTCCTGCCCTTCCCCGTGGCACCCGTCACCGAGCGGGTAGCCCACGGCGTCAGCTTTAGCCTCCGGCAGTCGGGCGCCTTCGTCCGCCGCACGCCCGAGCCGCTGGTCTATCTGGTCCAACGCCGCCGCCTCGACGCCTATCTCGTCGAGCGCGCCGTGACCGCCGGCGCCGAGCTTCGCGAGCGATCGCCAATTCAGGAGGTCACGCCCCGCCCAACCGGCGTCGAGGTGCGAGCAGGTGACGTCACTTTCACCGCGGACGCGCTCGTCGCCGCCGATGGCGCGCACAGCCGCACCGCGCGCCTGGCCGGCATCCGGACGGACCGATGGCTGGCGTTTGCGCTCGAGGGCAACATCACGCCGTCCGCCGACGTGGCAGCCAGATGGGCAGATCTCCTCGCCCTCGATCTGGGCGGGATGCCTGGTGGCTACGGCTGGCTCTTCCCGAAGGGAGACCACCTCAACATTGGCGTCGGCGGATGGGCGACCGCCGGGCCGACACTGCGAGCGCGGCTGGATGAGCTCACGCGCGGCTACGGCCTCGATCCCGCCCAGCTCTGGGGGCTGCGCGGGCATCCCCTACCGGTGCGCCGGCCGGATGCCCCGCTCGCTTCCGGCCGCGTGCTCCTCGTGGGCGACGCGGCCGGCCTCGTCGATCCGTTCGGCTACGAGGGGATCTACGCCGCGGTCTGGAGCGGCAAGGCCGCCGCGCGCCATCTGGCGACCGAGCTCGACAAGCCCTCGCCGGACTTCCAGCCCTACGCGCAAGAGATCGCCAGCGGTCTGCTGCCGGACATCCGCGCCGGCCACGAGATCCGAGATCTGTTTCACCTGATCCCTTCGGTCGTCGTTGCCGCCATGCGACGAACCCCGTGGCTCTGGCTGGCATTCTGCGGGGTGCTCCGAGGCGAGATCGGCTACGCCGACGTGCGGACGAATCTCGGGCCACTATCCCCTGCTTTCCGGCTCGCGCTCACCGCCATGCGGACCGTCCCGCCCCTCCGCCACCGAACCGGCCCACCGGAGCGCAACGGCCGGGAGACCGTCGCCAGGGAACCGGCAATGGCGAGCCCGTAACCATCACCAGTAAAGTGCAATCCGCGATCTCGCGGCCGGCGCCGGTCGCGACGCCTGGGGACCGGATTGCGTTAGGATGGCGTCCGGTCGAAAGACGTGGAAGAGAGACGTAGAGGAGCAAGATGACGGAACAGGAAGGCACGACTGATCAGCCAGCAGGCGAGAATCCGCGCCAGGCCACGATCATCAACGCCCAGTTCGCCTTCATCGCGGCGCGGTTCGGCGACGGGTTGTCGGCGGAGGAGCGAGCCGAGATCCGATCGCGGCTGGCGCGGAGCGTAGCACTTGGGGAACAGTTGCGCTCGGTTCCCCTCGCGAACTCGGACGAGCCCGAGATGCTGTTCATCCCGTATCGCGGCAAGGACGACCAGACATCGTGAGCGCGGACGGCCTCGCCTACGCCACCGTCGCCGAGCTGGGCCGGCTCATTCGCGCCGGCGAGGTGACACCCACCCAGCTCGTCGAGCACGCGATCGAGCGGCTGGAGACAGTGGGTCGGCGCCTCAACGCCGTCGTCACGATCACCCGTGACCTGGCACTCGCGCGGGCGCGGCAAGCGGAGGCTGAGCTGTCGGCGGGTCACGATCGCGGGCCACTGCACGGCATCCCCTATGGCGCCAAGGATCTCCTCGCCACCGCCGGTATCCCGACCACCTGGGGCGCCACACCATTCCAGCATCAGGTCTTCGATTACGACGCCACGGTCATTGCCCGGCTGCGGGAGGCCGGGGCGATCCTCGTCGCCAAGCTGGCAATGGTCGAGTGCGCCGGCGGTTTCGGCTACGAGCAGCCGGACGCATCGTTCACCGGTCCGGGGAAATCGGCCTGGAGCGAGGAGGCTTGGTCAGGCGGGTCATCCAGCGGCTCCGGATCGGCGGTTGGCGCCGGCTGCATCCCATTCGCGATCGGATCGGAGACCTGGGGCTCGATCCTGACGCCATCCGCGTTCAACGGCGTCACCGGCCTACGCCCGACTTATGGCCGAGTCAGCCGTCACGGCGCGATGGCCCTCTCCTGGACGATGGACAAGCTCGGGCCGATGGCGCGCACCGCCGAGGACTGCGCGACCGTGCTGGCGGCCATCGCCGGCCCCGACCCCAACGACCCCACGACAACCGACCGGCCCCTGACGCCTGTCCCGCCGCAACGGGACGGCTTTCGCTTCGCCGTCCTGAAGGGCGCTGCCGACTGGGCACAACGGGAGGTCCGGGAGAATTTCGAGGCGTCGCTCGAGGTCCTGCGCGAGATCGGCTCGCTCGAGGAAGTCTCGCTGCCCGATTTCCCCTGGGACGCCACGGCCAGCGTCATCGTCTTGGCCGAGGCAGCCTCCGCGTTCGAGGAGTTCATCATCAGCGGTGAAAGCGCCGGGCTCACCGCGCCGGAAGACCGCACCGGCCTGCACCACGCGCTCGCCTTGCCGGCGGTGGATTACCTGCGTGCCCTGCGCATTCGGCGCCGCGCCGCGCGAGAGCTCGACCGGCTCCTCGCCGAGTTCGACGCAATCGTCGCGCCGACGATACCTTATGTCGCGCCGCCGATCAGCGACCGCTTCCAGACGTGGTTCGGGCGGGAGCGGGGCCCGTCCCTCGGCGCGGCCGGGAACCTCTGCGGTCTGCCCTCGATCACCGTGCCGAACGGCTTCAGTGAAAGCGGCTTGCCAACGGCGATTGAGTTCACGGGCCGTGCCTACGCGGAGGACCGCATCCTCGCCGCGGCGATCGCCTTCCAATCGCGCACCGACTGGCACACGCGCCACCCCGCCTGGTGAGCGCACGGCGCGAGCGGACGACAGCCGCGCCGATGGATCACGGCGCCGGGACCATACGCGTCACCCCTTCGTCTACAGTCCGGAAGCCGAGCCGCTCGTAGAGGCGCTTCCCCTCGACCGAGGACATGAGATGGAAGAGCGTGGCTCCCTGCCGCGCCCCGTCCGCCATCACCTGCCCGAGAAGCGCCCGCCCCACTCCCTGACTCTGGTGCGTCGGATGCGTGACCATGACGTCGATGAAGACGCGCGCGCCCGCCCAATGCGTGATCACCGCGCTGACGAGTTGCCCGCCTCGGCGGATGCCATAGATGCGGATCGCCGGCTCGGTGAGGATGCCAGCGCCATAGAGCCGAACCGCGACATCCTCCGGTATGTCAAAGGCCGCAGCGATCACGCGCGTCGCATCTTGCAACGCGTCCTCATCGGAGACTAAGACGAGCTCAGCGTCTTCCAATGCCGGGCCGACAGTGAGGTCAGACGCGCGGCAGACCATGAGTGGCACCGGCCCGGGCACATCCAGACCAAGCTCCTCCGCCAGGGCATCGTAGCGACCGGCCACGCTCCGCGGGAAGTAGACGAGGCCGGCATGACCGCGGGCCCGCAGCTCCGCCACAAACGATCGGAAGGCTGCCTCCGCCACCGCTCCCGGCTCGACCAACGCCAGCCAATTGCCCAGCAAATGCGGCTCCCCGGATAGCACCATCCATGTCTCGCGCCGGAGCTGCGCCTCGAAGCCCGGCGAATGGCGCAGCATCGCGACCATCGCATCACCCGCATGCCGGAACAGGACCGGCACAGACGCATCCATCCACGCCACCTTTCACTCGCCCGCCGGCCACCGTCGCCAAACGTCGAACGCGGTAGTGTCTCTCATACCACGGTGGCATGAAGCGTGCGATCTCTACCGAGCCGGCGAAGATTTCTCGCCGCTCGCGGCCAGACCGTTACTCGTGTCATAATCGGGCGGTTAGAACGAACATGAGAAGGCTGATTCTACTCCGACATGCTGAAGCTGAGAGACTGTCTCCCGGTGGCGATCGGGAGCGCCCGCTTACCGCCAGCGGGCTGCGCGACGCCGTGGCTGCCGCCCGGCTGATCGCCGAGCTCGACCTCTCCCCGGACGCAATTGTCAGCTCGGACGCCCGCCGCGCCCAGCAGACCGCCGAGATCGTCGCTGGCGTCCTCGGCTGGTCCGCGCCGATCGCGATTGAGCCTGCGCTATACGGCGCTGACGTGCCCCAACTCCTGGCGGCGATTCGTCGCCTGCCGGACTCCGCCGCGAGCGCGCTGCTCATCGGGCACAATCCCGGCTTCGAGGATCTGGCTGCTGCCCTTGCCGCAAACGATGAATACGTTCGCCTTCACACGGCCAGCTTCGCCAATCTGCTGCTGCCGGTCGAACGCTGGCACGACATCAAGCTGGGCATCGCGCAGCTGATCGGCACCGAGACCGGACGCGCCTCAGAAGCCGCTGAGGCATAACTGGATAGACACATCGGTAACCTGGAGACTGGAATGGCTCGCTATCAACGTCCGCCCTGGATCGTTCAGCACGTCCTCAATCCGTTCATCTCCTTCCTCGCCGGCCGGCTAGGACTCGACATGCGCGGCGCCTGGGTGCTGACCGTGCGCGGTCGCCGGAGCGGCCAGCCACGCAGCGTCCCCGTCAACCCGCTCGACCTGAACGGCGCGCGCTATCTCGTCGCGCCTCGCGGCACGACAGAATGGGTCCGCAACTTGCGCGCGGCCGGCTCCGGCACGCTGCGCAAAGGCAAGACGACCGTCACCTTCCGCGCCGAGGAGATCCCCGACGACCAGAAGCCGCCGATCCTCCGCGAATATCTGCGCCGCTGGGGGGACCAGGTGAAAGGCCAGTTCGCCGTTTCCGGCCCGGATGCTCCAGACGAGGATCTCCGCCGGATCGCCCCGGATCATCCCATCTTCCGGATCTACTCCTGAGTCCTTGGCGCGGCCCGATTGTGTTCTCTTCGGAGCCGGGATAGGCTAACGCGCCAGAGCGGACAGGGCCCGAACGCGTCCACGCCGAGCATGGCGCTGAAGTTGGCGCTGTCGATTCAGCGGACAGGGTGGTGAGCCTGCCGATCTGGTTGGTCGTTCCTTGCCGGCGCGAGAAGGGAGCTGCCGATGCTGCACGTGATCGATCCGGAGCGCACGAAGGTCATCCACCGCGACTTGGACCGCCCCTACCCGCTGCTCGAGCGCGGCGAGGGTGTCTATCTCTACGACACCGCCGGCAAGCGCTACCTCGATGGCTCCGGCGCCGCGGCGGTCGTCACCGCGATCGGCCACGGCGTGACCGAGGTCGTGGACGCGATCGCCGAGCAGGCGCGAAAGCTGGCCTTCGTGCCCACCCACGTCTTCTCCACCGAGGCCATCGAGGAGTGCGCCCGGATCATCGTCCAGGAGTTCGCGCCTCCCAGCCTCGAGCGCGTCTGGTTCATCTCCGGCGGCTCGGAAGCGACCGAGAACGCGGTCAAGATGGCGCTGCAATACCATCGCGACCGCGGCAAGGAAACGAAGCATCTCGTCATCGGCCGCTGGGGCTCGTTCCACGGCAATACGCTCGGCGCGCTGGCCTACGGCGGCAACACCGGGCGACGCCGCAAGTACGCCCCGGTCCTCTCCGGCGCGGTCGAGCACATCCCGCCCTGCTACCCCTACCGCTGCTGGCTGCGGAAAGAGTGCCCACCCTGTGACCTCTCCTGCGCCCATCAGCTCGAGCGCGTCATCCGCCAAGTCGGCCCGGAGAACGTCGCGGCGTTCATCGCCGAGCCGGTCGTGGGAGCCACCCTCGGCGCCGTCCCCGCCGCCCCGGGCTACTTCGAGGAGATTCGCGCCATCTGCGACCGTTACGACGTCCTCTTCATCGCCGACGAGGTGATGACCGGGTTCGGCCGCACCGGCCGCAACTTCGGCATTGACCATTGGGGAGTGGTGCCGGATCTCATCGCCTGCGCGAAGGGGATCGCCGCAGGCTACGCTCCGCTCGGCGCGGTCATCGCCCGGCCGGAGATCGTCGGTGAGGTGCGCCAGCGCAGCGGCTCATTCGTCATCGGTCACACCGCCTCTGGCAACCCGATCTCCTGCGCCGCGGGCGTGGCGGTGCTCCGGTACATCATCGAGCACGACCTCACCCGCCACGCCGCCGAGGTCGGCGCCTATTTCCTCGACCAGCTGCGGACGCTGAAAGACCGCCACGAGATCATCGGCGACGTCCGTGGTCTCGGCCTGCTCGCGGGCGTCGAGCTCGTGCGCGACCGCGCGACGAAAGAGCCCTTCCCCGCCGAGTGGCAGGTGAGCAAGCGCATCGCCGAGGCGACACTCGCCCGCGGCCTCGTCTCGTACCCGCTGCAGGGGGCGGTAGACGGCCTGGAAGGCGATCACCTCCTCTACGGCCCGCCGCTGATCATCACCCGAGAGCAGATTGACGAGCTCGTCGCCATCCTCGATGAAAGCTTGACGGCGGTGACAGCGGAGCTGGGAGCGCTCGCGGGCTGAAGCGGACCGCCTTGTCCAGCGGTCACAGCTCGTGGTATGCTCGGGCCAAATTGTACGTACAGCCCTCCTGAGGTCTCTCCCGCCGTCACGGCTCAAGGGGCATCGCACCAATGACCCGCATCATCGCCTTCTTCAATCAAAAAGGCGGCACCGCGAAAACAACCTCCACGCTCAACGTCGCCGCCGCCCTCGCCGAGCGCGGACGCCGCGTCCTCGCCTTCGATCTCGACCCGCAAGCGAGCCTGACGATGGCGACCGGCGTGGACGTTGCCTCCCTCGAGCTCTCGGTCTACGACCTACTCATAGATGAAGGGCTGACCATCGACGCGGTCGTGCAGCAGACGACGATTCCGGGCGTCGATCTCATCCCGTCGCATCCAGATCTCGCGGCTGCCGAGCTCGAGCTGCTCAACGTGCTGGAGCGGGAGCGCCAGCTCGATTACCGGCTGCGCGCGGCCGATCTCTCAGCATACGACTACGCCTTGATCGACTCGCCGCCCGCGCTGAACATCCTCTCGGTCAACATCCTGGTCGCGGCGCGCGAGCTCGTCATCCCGATCGAGCCGCACCCGCTTTCGCTGATGGTCCTGCGCCGGCTGTTCGAGACGATCGCGAAGATTCGCCGGCTCAACCCGGACCTGCAGGTCCTCGGGTTCCTACCGACGAAGGTGCATCACTCGTCCCGGCTCGCGGCGGACATGCTCGACACGCTCGCCGAGGAGTTCCCGAACCTCCCGCTCCTGCCGGCCGTGCCCCTCTCCGTCAAGAGCGCGGAGTCGGCCGCTGAGCGCACGAGCGTGCTCCAATATCTGCCGCGCTCGAACGTCGCCGCCGCGTACCGGCAGGTCGGCGCCTGGCTGGACGACGCGGAATCCCGCCGGAGCAGCCGGACAACGCACCCATCTCGGCTGCGCTCTCAACGCTTGACAGACTCGCCAGTGGAGGTCGGCGCCCATGGCTAGCGCCACTGCCAACGCCACGCGCCGGCGCCGGAAGTTCACGGTCGATGCCCTCTTCACCGATCATCGGCCGCAGGCGGTCGGCGTCGAGGATCTGCCGACGGCGAAAGAGATCCGGCTCGACCGGATCGTGCCGGACCCGGATCAGCCGCGTCGTACCTTCGATCCCGTCCGGCTGGAAGAGCTCGCGGCCAGCATCGCGATCGAAGGCGTCCTGCAACCGATCGTCGTCCGCTACGACGCCGAGCGCGATGTCTATGTGATCGTCCACGGCGAGCGACGCTGGCGCGCCAGCCAACAAGCCGGCCTGACGACGATCCCCGCGATCGTGCGCGACGTTCCAGAGGAGCGCCGCCTCGTCCAGCAATTGATGGAGAACATCGTCCGCGAGGACCTCAATGCGGTGGACCGCGCGGCGGCGCTGCGCGCACTCAAGGCACAGCTCGGGGATGCGCCATGGGAGCAGGTCGCCGAGGCGGTCGGTATCCGCCGGTCGCGCCTCTTCCAGCTCCTCGGCACGGAGAAACTGCCAGAGTCGATCCAGGAAGACATTCGCGCCGGACGCCTCTCCGAGAAGCAGAGCCGTGCGCTGCAAGGGTTGCCGCCAGGGCAGCAGCAAGCGTTGCGCGACCTCATCATCAACGAGGAGCTATCGGCGGACGAGGCGATGCGCCTCGCGCGAGCGCTGCGCGCCGCGAAGGTGCCGGACGACCCAGAGATCGCCGCAACAACCCTGGCCGAGCTTCGCGCCAGGCCGGCTCCCGCTCCCTCTCCGGCGGAAGATGAGGCCGCCACGCTCCTCGGCGCGGTCGCCGCGGCAGCAACCGGTGGCCGGAGCGAGCGCGCCCACCTCGCCCGCACCGCCGACGCCTACGGCGTGCCCCCGTACGACGCGCAGCGGCTCCAAGCCGAGGTGCTGGCGCTGGCCCGTACGCTGTCCCGGATTCCGCCCCAGGAGCTACGGCCGGGCACGGCAGCCTACTCGGCGCTCGCCGCCCTCGCCGGCGCGCTCGATGCCGCATTGGGCCTTCCTGACTGAGCCGGACTCGGCACTTGAGATAACTGCGCCGCACCACGTTTCCGAATCAATAGTTATCAGCCGGAGGAGCCGAAGATGGCGCGGAGCGTGATCATTGGCGTCGCCGTGCTGGCGCTGCTGTTGTCATTCGGCTGGTTGGCACACCAGCACGCCGAGGCGCGTGACGCCAAGCCCGAGCTCGCTTTCACCAACATCATGGCCACTCCTCAAGCAGGCGACGCCGGCATCCCATTGCTTCTCGTTCGGTCACAGGCCGCATCTGAGACACCCGAGAGCAGTCCCACACCAACGCTCGCGTCGCGAGCCACCGACGCATCCTCTCCCACTCCGCGATCTTCCTGCGGCGAGTCACCCATCCCGACTCCCACACTGAACCCCAGCCTCAGCCTGCCCGGCTACGTTTCCGTCAGCTCCGATGGCGCCGTTTTCGTTCAGTGGACGGAGGACGACAGCGCCATTGCTGGTGTCCTCTACCGGACCCTCCCCGAGGACGAAGCCCCGGATGGCTTCAAGAGCGAAAACTTCGCGGTCAGCGGCATCATTTCCGGCAACTTCATCACGCTGATGATCCAGCAAGAGTCCGGGCTCGTGATGGCAATCCCCGGTCTCGTCGATGGAGAGACGCTGACGCTCTTCCTCACCGATGAGCACGGCACGTCGCAAGCCGTATCGCTTCATCGCGGCTCCCTCGCTGAGTACGACCAAGCGGTGCGCTCGCTCCGACTGGCGGCGTCCCAACAAGCAGCGTGCGCGGTGCCGACCGCGACATCAATCGCCGCATCCGTCACCGACGAGGAAGAGGCGGGTTACATCGACCCTAGCAGCAAAGTGGAGCTGTCGATCAGCGTCGACGCGGACGGCCTCATCGCCGGCGATCCCGAGGCGCGCGAAGCCGCGATCGAGGAGCTTCAGGAGGTCCTCGAGCCCTACGAGAGCTGCGCCGCTGGCATCGTCCTGACCTTCGGCTGGAGCGGCGAGCTGCAAACAGGCCTCGCGGTCGCCGACGCCGTCAACACCATCTTGAAAGAGGAGTTTCCCGAGCAGTTCGGCCGCGCCGCCGTCGAGAACTTCGCCAACCTGCGCGATCCGGAAGGTACCGTCGATCTCGACATCTACTTCTACCCCGGCTGCCCCGCCTTCCAGTCCCGCTAACGGCCGGTGCGATGGGCGCCGTGCTGAGTCTGCCGAATTGAGTGTACAGTCGTTGCCGGGCACCTTAGTCGATGGCGGAGTTGCATCTCATCACCGTTTTGCTCTCCACAGTGATTAGCATCACATTGAGAGTACGGCGGAGGTCGCTGCTATCAGCAAGAGCGTCACTCCTGTCAGTCGGTCGGAGCCGCTTCTCTCCCAACGAGAATCTCGAAGTCATGCTCCGTGACGATCCTCGTTCCCTGCACGAACCACGACCAGGGCCTCGTAGGGTCGCGTCCGACGAAGGCGTCTAGCTTGGCTCGACGGTCCACATCAATGGCAACAGGCGTCTCGAAGAAAAAGCGCACATCTGTCACCTTAAATGACCATGGAAACTTTTCTGGAGTCTTGAACGCGTGTTTAATAGCAGGTGGTCTCCTCTCAGGATGGCTTGCGACTACCGCCTCGGCCACGACGCCGACACCAGTTTCATAGAAACAGATACGGTCGCCCGGCTTGAGCCTTTTCCGACCAGGAGTCGATTCACCGAAAACATACCATCCTGCATTGAGCAATAAACGAATGGTATCTCGCGCCGTCCAGTCTTCTTCGTCGCGAACCGGCGTTAGAAGATGAAGCCGCTCACTCGCTACGAATTGGCTCGATGACCCGGTAGTCTTCCCCTGCGTCGCAGGCAGTGCCGCAGGCGTCGCACCTTTGACAGTGGTCGGCTGCTCGACAGGAACTGCGCCCTCAACGACGGGAGCGGAAGGGTCAGTCGTTTTCGCAGCGATCCGAGCAAGTAGACGCACGGTGTCGGCGACGAAAACACCGGCTGGTCGCAAGAGTGCAACGGCCTCGTCCGCCGTGATAAAGCCGTCTTGAACAAGTTCGGCGAGCGACAGTATGTCATCAATCGTCGCGATCCGAAGTTGATGGGTTCGTTTCTCAGCGATAATAGAGTTTGCCAGGTGCGTGAGCTGAGAATCGGTCCGGCCGAAGATATACAGGCCCATCGCGTGATCCCAATCGCGGATCTTGCCTGCTGAGATCAGACGATCAACGTAGCCGATCACCGTGGCAGTCTGGATGGAGAAGGCATCTGTTGTTTTCACCTCGACGACAATGGAGAAATCATTCCAACGCCAAATCCCGTCAAATCCAATCTCGTTTGCGGTTCCCCTGTAGCGCCCATAGTCGACTTTGAAGCCAATCAACGTTCCGGTGTGATTCACGAGATCTTGGAGCGCGTGGTCAAACTGCGCACCCTTGTTCCGAGTGCACGCCTCGATGTAATCGCGCACCGCGCCTATGGCGCTAACTGAAGTCTGTAAGTAGTTGCGGAATCGCTCTCGAGGGGTGTCATCTCCAGGGCGGTCATCCAACACACCAACAAGACCAAGAAGCTGCTCCAGCGTGATCATCCGACGGCTCCAGAATCCAACCGACTCACTCTGGCAATTATCACCCACCCTTAGCGCCAGATCGGCCGCGACAAGGGAATCCTCTCGGCCCAATGATACAATCTTAAGAGCATGAGATGACGATCACGCGGCCCAATCCGCGTCAGTCAGAAAGGTGAACTGATCAGACCGCTGCGCATCTTACTGGCGCAAAACGTGCAGAGCGGCTCTCCAACAAGCTCGGGCGCGATCGCGATGGGCAATCGGGTGAAAGGGAGGAGAGCCGTGGAAGGGTCATACCCGAGGGACCTGCAAGAAGACGGGACTAGCCAGGTGACTAGCCACATCGATCGGCGCGCCGTCTTGCGCCGCCTGGGCGGAAGCGGCCTGCTCGGCGCCACCTTTCTCGCCGTCGGTTCCGCCGGTGCGCTCGCCACTGACCAGGAGCGCTCGGAGCAGCCGCCCGTGGGCCGGAGCGAGAGCGATGCTGGCGAGGTGCCCGGCCAGCCGGAGGAGCTGGTCGTCCCACCGGCGACCGGAGAGGATCTCGCCGAGCCCGACCCGGCGCTCGCCGGCCGGCTCCGGCGACGGACGGATGACAACCGGAGCGTCTGGCTCGACACCGGTGCAGGATGGGTCAACCTCGGCGGCTACAGCTTCGACGTACGGGCGTTCGGCGCCAGAGGCGACGGCGAAACGGACGACTGGAGCGCCTTCCAGGCGGCGATCGAGGCGATGTCCTCCCCACTCCTGGAGGAGTCCACGACTCCCTACGGCCGCACGCTTCTAGTGCCGCCCGGCCGCTACCGGCTTGCCCAAACCCTCGTCCTTACTCGGGCCGTCCGCCTCGTCGGCGCCGGCACCGGCCCCGAGAGCGATGTGATCGTCGCGCCCGATGCGGGCATCATCGGGATCATCGTCGCGGCGGCCGATCCGGCGACAGGCGGGCCAAACGGCCGGCGCGGCCAGGGCGCGATCATCGAGCGGCTACGGATCGAGGCCAGCGGCGCGCCGCACCTGGCGCGCGGCGCGCGGACGACGAGCGCGGCGCACGGCGTCTGGCTTCGCACGCGAGCGACGCTGCGCCACTGCGCCATTGTCGGGTTCGCCGGCGACGGCATCCACATCGAAACCACCGGCACCGGGAATGGCGCGGCTGAATCAACTCCAGCGGATGGCTGGACGGTCGAGCAGTGCCGGGTCGCCAGCTGCGGCGGGCATGGTCTCGCCGTGCGGGGAGCGAGCGCGGGCCTGTGCGCGGCGCTGGAAGCGACGGACAACGGGGGGTGGGGCATCCACGACGAGAGTCCCTTCGGCAACACCTATCTGCAGTGCCGCGCGGAGCGCGACGCGCAGGGGCCCTTCCGCACGGTCGGCGGCGGCAACCGTAGCGTCTTCCTCGCTTGCCTCTCTGGTCGGGGTCAACCACCGAGCGATTTTGCCGACGGCACCATCGTCGTCGGCGGTCGCCATGGGGCAGGGTACGCAGGCGGCAACGCCTGGACGGCCAACGGCTCGCGAGCTCTGCTCATCGCCCAAGATCCCGGCGCTGAGGAGGGCGGGATCGAGACGGCTCCGACCCTTCGGCTCGTCGGGATGACGCGGCAACGTCAACCGCACCTGTTGGTTAGCGATCCCGCGGGCACGCGGCAGGTCGAGCTCGACGCCTCCGGCCGCCTCTTCATCGGCCCGCTAGCTCCGGACGCGTCGGTCGGCGGCTCACCCAGGGGAGCAACAGCTCGGCTGCACATCAGTGGCAACGGGGACGGCATGGCGGGGATCCGCTGGGTCATCACAGACGAAGTGACGGATTTCAGCGGCTGGGCTGCCCAGGCCAGCGCCGTGCAGGAGCCGATCGGTCCCGATAGCCCGGGTGGCTTTGGCAGTCTCCGGCTCACCTTCCAGACACCGGCGCCTGATGGGTCTGAGCTCGATACTTTGACGTTGCGCGGCGGGCGGGTCGGCGTCGGCACGACGGCGCCTGCGGCCGCCCTCGAGATCGCATCGACCGCGTCCGGCTTCCTGCCGCCCCGGCTGACGACGGCGCAGCGCGACGCGATCCCGAATCCGCCCGAAGGCTCGCTGATCTACAACCTCTCGACCCACCGTCTCAATGTGCACGACGGAACGCAGTGGCGAGAGATCGATCTCGTTCCAGCCGGAGGCTAACCCCTGCGCCGGCAGGCCGCCACCCGCCCGCTGGGACTGATCCGAATCCCACGCTGGCGCGGATGATGGCCTGGCGTCCATGCAGCGCGATGGCCTCCCGCCATCAGGCAGAAGGCCATCGCCCGTCATTTTAGGTTCGAAACGTTACGGGGTCGGCGTTGCAACCTCATCCATCTCGACTTCGACCGTGCCGACCGGTGTGCCGCCGGTCGTGCCGGTCGCTGGCGATGGCGTGCCGCCGACTGGCGTGGCGACGTCACCTTGGCGCACCGGCGCGGGAGCCGTCAGCACGAGCAGCGAGAGACTCTGGTCGGCCGTCCGGCCAATGACGATGATGTCGTAGACCAGGCCGGCCTCGATCGTCGTCTCGGCCTCCAGCAGGATCGTGTCCTCGCCAGCCTGGCGAGCCTGCAACGTCACCGCGCCCTCATTAACGATCTTGTAGGGCGGCCGGTCCTTGAAGGCGACGTCCTCGAACAGCGTCTCGCCCTGCGCGAAGCCCACGTCAACGTTGCCCGAGTCCGTTGAAGCGTGAACCACGCGGACTCGCGCCTGTCCGGCTGGCACCGGCGTCAGATCGAGCCGCATCACTTCCGCGCTCACGTCGCCCGGATCGCCCATCGCGACGATCTGGTACGCGGTGCCGCCAGTCAGGTCGACTTCCTGGTCGACGATATCCTCGTCGCCCGGCGGCGTTCCGGTCGTGGTGATTTCGAGCGTCCGGTCGTCACCGCCAGGAACAGTCGCAAACTCTGTCGCCATACCGAACGTCAGGTTCTCGACCACTGGCGACCCGTTCACATACACATCCACGGCCGGCCCGCCCGGAATGGCATGGACGACGCGGAGGCAGGCATCTGCCGCCGTCGCCTCGAGCCCGAGCACCGAAGCACACGGCTCAGCGACGCGGGTGACGAGCGGCAGCAGCGCGAGGCTTTGATCCTCCTGCAATCCCAGCGTGATGATGTCGTAGGCGTTGCCCGCGTCAATCAGCACGTCAGCGGCGGTGACGAGCACTCGCCCGTCCTGGTCCTTCACGTCCAAGCTGTACGTGCCGGTATCGAGATCGGTGTAATCGCTCGTATCGCTGAAGCCGACGTCGTCAGCCACCGTATCGCCGCCGGAAATCGCGACGTCGATATCACCAGCGTCGGCCGAGGCGTTGATGACACGAACGCGCGCCTTCCCCTCGTCGAGGTCGTCCAGGTTCACCTCGTAGACGTTGCCTTCGATATCGTTCAGGCGTCCCATCGCGACGAAGATGTACGCACCGCCGCTGTCGACATTGAGATCCGTGTCGATGACGGCCCCTTCCGTGGTCTGCCCCGTTGGCACGACCTGCACCGTATGGTCGCCACCCGGCACGGCCACGAAGTTGGTCACGTCGCCGTACGCCAGATCCTCGGCGACCGGCTGCCCATTGACGAGGATGTCCACGTTCGGCGTGCCTGGAGAGGCGTGGACGAAGCGCACGGTTGCGTCCGCCTCCGCCTCTTCTTGCGCCACCGCCTGCCCGGCTCCAAACACCGTCGCCAGCATCGCGCCGAGCATCAGAAGGAAGGCCGCGCCTACGCGCAGCCACCCATATCCTGATCCATGTCCTTGCTTTCCGCTCATAATTTGCCCTCCCGCGCTCGCTCATGGATCTAACCGAATAGACCGTCCATCGGCGTCTCCGGTCGATCGGAGTACCCGTGAGCCGCTGGGAGGGCAAACGCAAGTCGCGTACCAAGCTGAAAGCGCCGCTCAGCCGCGATACGGCTATGCGCGGAGATTAGTGTGCGGTCCGCTTCTGGTAGAGCGTGACGGCAAGCGGGAAGAAGACGACGAGAATCCCGATGGACCACGCCAGCGCCTGCCACGCCGCCGAACCCGGCGACTGGCCCAGCACATACGCCCGCAGGGCATCCACCGTCTGTGTCATCGGCTGGTTCTCGGCAAAGGCCCGCAGCCAGCTCGGCATCGTCTCCGTCGGGACGAAGGCGCTGCTCGCGAAGGTCAGCGGGAAGATCGCGACGAACATGAATGCCTGAACGGCCTCCGGCGTCCGCGCCAGCATCCCAACCGTGACACCAACCCATGAGAAGGCGAAGCCGAACAACAGCAGCAGTCCGAATCCGGCTAGCCAGCCGCCAACATCTCCATCCGGCCGGAATCCAACCGCGAGACCGACGCCCAGCATCACCAACGACGCCAGAATGCCACGCAGAAGATCCGTCAGCGTTCGCCCGGTGACGACCGCCGCCCGCGACATCGGCAACGAGCGGAAGCGGTCGATAATCCCCTTCGAGAGATCGAACGCCAGGCCGATCCCGCTCGTCATCGCGGCAAACATGATCGTCTGGACGAAGATGCCGGCCATCAAATAGTTGATGTAGGACGTCCCCTCGACGGCGATCGCCCCGCCGAAGACATAGCGGAACAAGACGACGAAGATGATCGGCTGCACCGTGACGTCGAGCAGCAGCTCCGGCGTCCGCGGGATGTGGCGGAGATTACGCCCCATCATCGTCAGGGCGTCGCTCACGCCCCACTTCAGTCGATCACCGAAGCTCGGTCCCGCCGCGGTTTCTCTGCCTAGGACATTGACCTGCGTGCTCATCCTTATGCAGCCTCCATCCGATTGGGATTGTCCTCAGTCCGCTCGCCGTTCTCGGTCTCGACCGTCGCCGTGCGACCGGTAAGCGCGAGGAACACGTCATCCAGCGTCGGCCGATTCAGGATCGCCTCATCGACTTGCACGCCTTCCTCGTCCAGCGCGCGTACCACACGGGTCAAGAGCCCCTGCGTCGCGGTGACCGGCACGCTGATTCGACGCGACTCGGTGTCCATCCTGACCGCGCCGACACCGAATCCGGACAGCACCCGCGCCGCGACCGGCAGCTCGCTCCCAACGCTGACGATCACCTCGAGGTGCTCACCGCCGACCCGCGCCTTCAGCTCGGCCGCAGTTCCTCGCGCAATGACGCGCCCGTGGTCAATCACCACGATGTCATCCGCGAGGCGGTCTGCTTCTTCGAGATACTGCGTGGTGAGCAAAAGGGTGGTCCCGCCAGCGACCAGCTCCGCGATCAGGTCCCACATGCTCAGGCGGCTGCGCGGATCGAGCCCGGTCGTCGGCTCATCGAGGAAGAGGATCGGCGGCGCGGCTACCAAGCTTGCCGCCAAGTCGAGTCGCCGCCGCATTCCGCCGGAGTAACCCTTGACGATGCGCGAGCCAGCTTCGACCAGATCGAACCGCTCCAGGAGTTCCTGCGCCCGGCGCCGCGCGACCTGCCTCGGCAAGTGGTAGAGGCGGCCGATCATCTCCAGGTTTTCTTGCCCGGTCAACAGCGCGTCCAGCGCCGCGTACTGGCCAGCCAGCCCCACGCGCTGCCGAACCTCCTCCGGGTAGCGGACGACGTCGTACCCGGCCACCACGGCCTGACCGGCATCCGGCTTCGTCAGTGTCGTCAGGATGCGCACCGCCGTCGTTTTCCCCGCGCCGTTCGGCCCGAGCACCGCCACAATCGTTCCTTCCGGCACGGTGAAATCGAGTCCGCGCAGCGCCTGGGTTGCCCCGAATCGCTTTTCCAGACCCTCCGCGACGATGGCGCTTGTTGCCGTCATGTCTTTCTCCCTCCCTGCTCCGGCAACCGATCGAATCCCCGCCCCGATTTTCAGAGCGCCGACCGCGCCACACATCCCACGCGAGGCGAAAAAACGTGGGGCGATGCCCGATGCGGGGAATCGCCCCACGTGTGGGGTGGGGATATGGGGTGCGGTTCAGGCGCTACCACCAGTTGGGACGCCCGTCCCGCGGTCGAGAATCAACACCGAAGCGCAATGCCAACAGATCGAACACAATCAGTACGGCGATGATGACTCCAAGAATAAGCGCCGGTGAGTCCATCGCGCATCCTTTCTCACCCGCGGCCGGAGCCCCTCAGCGGAACCGCGGCCGCATCGTCACGACTATCAGCGAGGGCGGAACCCGCCATAGAGGATGGCTGTCACTTCCCATCGCCGACGGTCGTCGACGCTCACCGAGCGCGTACCGAGCCGTGCCAATTCTGCATCGGTTGCGCTTTCAGCCTCCGGGAACGCCACCCGTTTCGGCTCGGGAGGCGTGCTGACGAGGGTGAGAATGAGCCGGCGACGTCCGAAGACGATCGTCATGACTAACCTCCGATGGATCAGCGCTCCGCCCTGGCTTCGCGGCCTCGAGCGAGACGCTTCTTAGGTCGTCTCTTGCCCCCCAGTCCTCTTTCCAGCACGAGGCCGTCGATCCTCTGCGGGAGAGCCGGCGCCGGCGTCCCGGCCTCTCGCCGCATTCGTCTATAGAACGCGCGTGCGGCCGTCATGTGAGATGCCGCGCCACCGAGTCACAGCCAAATGAACGGCTCTCCTCCAGCCGTGTGAAATGCCCGCCAGCGGCTCCCTGGACACCGCCACGCCGACCGCGCAGCCCTGCCGAACCGCTTTCCGCTCGCTGGTGTATTACCTTCCGCCGAGATCGCCCGAGACAGGGAGGAAGCTCGTGACCCGAACGCTCCGACAACGCATCGCGATCCTGGCGACACTCGCCGCCACGCTCTTGCTCAGCGCATGCGGCAACGACGGCACGCCCCCGTCAACGCCTACACCGGAGACCTCCCCGACTTCCGTGGCCTCGCCCGCCCCATCCGGCACGCCGACTGTTGGGGACATCGCCGACCGGATCGCCGCCGCCTGGGCCAACGTCCAGTCGTATCGGAGCGTCTTCACCACAACCGCCCGCCAGGCTCCCGGAACGCCTGGCGCGTCGCCCGCCACGGTCGAGGTCATTGATGAGGTCGTGCCTCCGGACCGGAAACGTCGGCTGAGCCTCGCCGACGGAGCCGTTGTTTCCGAGATCATCAGCATCGCGGGACGTGTCTACGCGCGCGGCCAGGAGGTACCCGGTCTCGCCACACCACCGGCAGACCCGGACACCTGGGTTCGCATCGATCCCGCCGCGCTCGACTCCGAGAGCCCGATCGGCCGCCTGTACGCCGGGATGGCCGCGGAAGCGGCTCCGCCGTACTCCGCCCTCTCGCGGGAGCAGCGGATGCACGATGCCGTGCTAATTGGCGAGGTGGAAATCGAGGGACGAACCTGCCAGCGCTACCGCACCGCCGACACGACGATGACCGGCGAGCGGATCGAGATCGTGATTTCGCTCGGCGACGACGACCTCCCCTGCGCCATCGAAACAATCGCCGGCGGCACCGTCAGCCGCTCGACATTCACCTACAACATCCCGCTGACGATCGAGGAGCCCACGGCGGCAACCCCCATCGCCCTCTCCCCCGTCCCGTGAGCCATTGTCTCTCCGCGCCCAAATGAAACAGCGCCGGGCATCAAACCGGCGCCGCCTCACCATTGAACTCAGCACTCAGCACCCAGCACTCAGCACTCCTCCTCCCTCTTTCTCCCAGCCCTGCCGTCTGTTAGATTGGCGTCAATATTTCGCTGACAGTGAGGAAACGACCCGGATCATGAGCGATGCCCAGGAACCAACGGCTCGCTATGACGTCTTTCTGTCCCACAACTCCAAGGACAAGCCTGCCGTCGAGCGGATCGCGGTCAAGCTGCGCCAGGCCGGCATCGAGCCGTGGCTGGACTCCTGGCATCTGACACCGGGCGGTCGCTGGCAAGAGGAAATCGCCGAGGCTGTCCTCGAGAAGACCGCGACCTGCGCCGTCTTCATCGGGCCGCACGGCATCGGCAACTGGTCGCGCGAGGAGCTGGAGCTCGCCAAGGACCGGTCCGCCAAGGATCGCGCCTACCGCCTCTTCCTTGTTCTCTTGCCCGGCCTGCCAGAGCCGTTCGACCCGACCGATCTGCCACCCGTTCTCTCTTCTCACACCTGGGTCGATCTCCGCGCGGGCGACGAGGATAGACGCGACTTCCAGCCACTCATCAATGCCGTCAAAGGCATACCGCACGGCCCGCCAACGCAGATCGAGTCCTCGTCCGATGTCTGCCCTTACCGGGGCCTGCAGACCTTCGACGAGGACGACGCGGAGTTCTTCTTCGGGCGCGACGCCGACATCCAGCGCTTGCTGGAAAAGCTCATCCACCCGGTTCCTGGCCGTCGTCGGCGCTTCCGGCTCCGGCAAATCGTCGCTCGTCCGCGCCGGGCTGATCCCCGCGCTCAAGAACGGCCGCCTACCCGGCAGCGAAGCCTGGCGCACGGCAACGCTCACACCCGGCGCGCATCCCCTGACCGCCCTCGCCGCGCAGCTGACCCGCCTCGCGCCGGAAACGCCGATGACGGCGACGCTCGACGCGCTCTCCCGCGATCCCCGCGCCCTGCATCTGGCCGCGACGCTCGCACTCGATAACGGCAAGGTATCGGACGCCGGAACGCGCCTCGTCCTCTGCGTCTTTCAATTCGAGGAGGTCTTCACCCTCTGCCGCGACGAGGCCGAGCGAGCCAGTTTCATCGAGAACCTCCTCTACGCGGCGTCAGTCCCGGACGGGCGCGTCGTCGTCGTGCTGACGATGCGCGCCGACTTCTACTCCCGCTGCGCCGCGTACCCGGACCTCGCCGCGCGCGTCGCCAGTCACCAATATCTGGTCAGCCCAATGGACGAAGCCGGGCTGCGAGCCGCGATCGCCGAGCCGGCGTGGAAAGTCGGCCTCGATTTCGAGGATGGCCTGATCGAAACGATTCTGGAGGACGTCGAGAACCAGCCTGGCTCGCTGCCGCTGCTGGAGCATGCCCTCTTGGAGCTTTGGCGGCGGCGACGCGGCCGGCTCCTGACTCTGGAAGGGTATCAAGCAACCGGTGGCGTCTCGGGCGCGATCGCACAGCGCGCTGACGAGCTCTACTCCGGCTTCTCCCCCGAGCAACAGGCAATCGCGCGCCGCGTCATGCTCCGCCTCACCCAGCCCGGCGAAGTCACCGAGGAAACCCGCCGCCGGGCGACGCTTGCCGAGCTGGTGACGAGCGAAGCGGAACGACCCACGCTGGAGGCGGTGATCGCGGAGCTGGTCGAAGCGCGCCTCCTGACGACGAGCACCGACGACAGCGGAGCCACCTGGGTGGACGTTGCCCACGAGGCGCTGATCCGCGGCTGGCCGCGCCTGCGCGGCTGGATTGATGAGGATCGAGAAGGGTTGCTGGTCCACCGCCGCATCACGGAGGCAGCACAAGAGTGGGCGAGGCTAGACCGCGATGAGGGTGTCCTCTTCCGCGGGGCGCGCCTGGCGGAGGCGGTCGAATTCGCCGACGCACGCCGCGACGGGCTGAACGATGTAGAGCGGGCGTTTCTGCAAGCGGGCGTCGAGCTCCGCCAACGGGAGGAGGTAGAGCGAGAGCGCCAGCGGGCTGCCCGGGAACGCCTACAGCGTCGCGCCGCAGCGGTACTGCTCGTCGCGTTCCTCAGCGCCTCCGTCTTGGCGCTGTTCGCCTGGGATCAGCGCGGCGATGCCCGATCCGGCCGCCGGGAGGCAGCCGCCGGTCGCGCCGCCGAGGCCACCCGCGCCGCTGAAGCGGAAGCGGCCCGGCAAACGGCGGAGTCCCGCCGCGCGGAGGCAGAGGCCGCCCAGGCCGTTGCGGCGACTCAGCAGGCGGCCGCACAAGCCGCCCAGGCGACCGCTCGGTGCGGCTCGACGGCACGGACTGGGAAGAGCGGTTCCACGCCCTCCTAGCTCACGAACGAGTCGTCGTCCGCATGCTGGCGTGGCCACCGGATGGCGATCCGCGCGCGGCGCTCGCGGCCAACAACGCGGCGATGCTGGAGCTTGCGCGGGAAGCTGCCGACGACGCCGGGTTCCGCGCGCTCCTGCTCTGGAACGGCTCGTCCACCGGCGCGACTGGTGACACGGCGGGCTTCGCCCCTCTCCTTCAGCAGTCTGCAAGGAGGATCGCGATCGTCAATCCGCTCTCACCATGACGAAGCTGGATCCGCCGGCGAGACCACGCCGAGAGACGGACTGAACCTGCTACACTCGCTGGCGGCCGGCCCGGCGCCGGCCGTCGTGTCATCCGAAGAGGGAGCGATGAGCGAGCACCCCACACCAACGACTTCTCGCTGGCCAGTCACCTTCGGCGTCGTCACCGGGCAGCACCAGCTCACCTGGCCGCAGCTCGTCGAGCAGTGGCAGATGGCCGAAGCGCTCGGCTTCGACTCGGTGTGGCTCTTCGACCACTTCCTCGCCCTCTACGCCGATCCAGATGGACCGTGCTTGGAGGCGAGCACGCTCCTCGCCGCGCTCGCCCTCAAGACCGACCGTGTCCGCGTCGGCGTCCTCGTTTACGGAAATACGCACCGCAACCCGGCCATCCTCGCCAAGGAGATCGTGACCGTCGATCACATCAGCGGCGGGCGCGCCATCCTCGGCATCGGCACTGGCTGGCACGAGCGGGAGCACCGCGCCTACAGCATTCCCTTCCCCTCGCCCGGCGACCGGGTCGCGATGCTCGATGAGGCGCTGACAGTCATCCATTCCCTCTTCACCGAGCGTCGCACGACGTTCCACGGCCGCTTCTATCGCCTGGAGGACGCGCCCTTCTCGCCCAAGCCCGTCCAGGAGCGCCTGCCGATCCTTGTCGGCGGCAAGCGGCCGAAAATGCTCGAGCTGATCGCCCGGCACGCCGATCTTTGGGACAGCTCCGGGACACCGGACGACATCCGGCGCGGCTTGGCGACGGTGACGGCCAATTGCCAAGCGATCGGCCGCGACCCAGCGGAGATCGGCGTCTCCGTCTCACTCGGAGCTGACCGACTCGCCGACGAGCGCGGCTTCGCCGATCTCATCCGCGCCTACTATGCCGCTGGAGCCCGCCAGTTCCTCTTCGACTTCCCGCTCGGCGGCCACGAGCTCGACGCCGCTGAGCGCGTTGCCCGGACCATTATTCCCAATCTGCGAGAGGAGCTCGCATGACCGACAACACGCCGGCCGCCGGCCGCATCCAGGCCGTCACCTTCGATCTCTACGACACGCTGATCGAGCTGCATCCCCGGCGGTGGGAGCGCCTCTCCGCCGCCTTGGATCGGCTCGGCATCCCGAATGACGTCAAGGTTCTGCGCGATGCGGACCTCGTCGCGGAAGACTTCTACACGCAGGAGAACGGGCGCGTGCCGATCCGGGACAGGCCCCGAGCCGAGCGCGAGACGTTCCGCCTCCATTACATGTCTGTCTGGCTGGAGGCCGCTGGTATCCCCCACGATCCGCCGCTGCTGCACGCGGTCCGCGAAGCGTACATGGCGGAATTCGAGACGCCCGCTGTCGAGAGCAATGCGACCGGCGGCTATCGCGTCTTTTCCGACGTGCTACCGGCACTCCGGCGCCTGCGAGAAGCCGGCATCAAGCGCGCCGTCATCTCAAATGCCGACGCCGACGTGACGAATCTCTGCACGCACCTCGCCTTTGCTCACGAGATGAACGCCATCATCACTTCGGCGGTCGTCGGCTGGGAGAAGCCGGACCCGCGCACCTTCCGCGCGGCACTCGACGCGCTCGGTATCGAGCCGGGAGCCGCCATTCACATCGGCGACCAGCCGAAATCGGATGTCGTCGGGGCGCTCGGCGTCGGCATGCGCGCCGCCTTGCTGGACCGCTACGGCCGCCACGACCCGAGCCAGCACCAGGTGCCGGTCTACCGGAGCCTGACGGAATTCGTCGACGCGGTGCTGGCGGAACAAGGCGAGGCAGTTCAACGCCAGGAACCCGAAAAGGTGTCTCGGTCATGACCGTCTCGCCACCGATCCCGGACCAAGTCACGTCCGGCACGCGCCCGGCTGCGCACCCGGTGCTCATCTCGGTCAACGTCGGCTTGCCGGCGGTCCTCGGATACCGTCGCGGCCGGCCAGTCGTGAGCGGCATCCGCAAGCGGCCGGTCACGATGGACCGCCTCGTTCTCGACCGGCTCAACCTCGAAGGAGATGGTCAGGCGGATCTACGCGCCCACGGCGGCGTCGACAAAGCGGTCTTCGCCTACCCGGCCGAGCATCTCGCCGCGTGGAGCGAAGAGTTCGGGATGGATCCTCCATTCGCGCCCGGCAGCTTCGGCGAGAATCTGACCGTCGCCGGCCTGCGCGAAGATCAGGTCTGTATCGGCGATATCTGGGAATGGGGCGAGGCGCGGCTCCAAGTAGCCCAGCCGCGTTGGCCCTGCTTCAAGCTCGCCATGGCGACCGGCGTCCGGGCGATTGTCGCTCGGTTCATCGAGACTGGTCGCTGCGGCTGGTATCTCCGCGTTCTCCAACCGGGGCAGGTACCCATCCCGGCGAACGGGGCCGGTACCGACTTGATCCGCGTCATCGAGCGCCACCCCGCCGGCGTCACCGTCCTCGATGCGCAGCGCGCGTTTCTGGATGGCGCCACCCGTGACCAGATTGAGCGCGTGCTCGCCGTCGAGGCGCTGGCCCCGGCCTGGCGCAAGATGCTGCTGAGCCAGCTCGAGAAGTACACGGAGCAAGACTGCAATGGAGCGCCCGACGCTTGAGGAGCTTCCTCCGATCAGCCGGGAAGAGGTGCGATCCCGCCAGGAGCGAGCGCGGGAGCTGGCTGAGCGGGAGGGATATCAGGCGCTGCTCGTCATCGGCCGTTCCTTCTACGACCGGCCGGGCGATCTGGCGTATCTAACGAACCATTTTCCGCCCTTCCCGAGCACCGTCTTCTCCGACGTCAACCGGGGGATGGGGCATGCCATCTTTCTCCTCCCGGTCACCGGGACGCCCGTCCTCCTGACCGATCCGCGCCGGCACCGGCCGGACCTGGTCGCCGTCGAGGACGTCCGCCCGGCGGCGGATCTCGGCACCGCGACGGTCCAGCTCTTGCGGGAGAAGGGTCTCGAACGCGCCCGCATCGGTCTGGTCGGCGATGACATTCTGCCGGCCGCCTTCGATCGCCAGTTCCGCACGGAGCTCCCCTCGCTCCGCCTGGAGCCGGAAACATCGCTCGTCGCCGGGCTGCGGATGATCAAGAGCCCAGCCGAGCAGGCATTGCTCCGCCGCGCCGCACTCTGCGCCGACGCCGCGCTGACCACCGCCGTGGAGACGATCCAAGCGGGCGGCGCGACGGAGCGCGAGGTTTGCGCCGCCGCCTTCGCCGCGGGTCTGCGCGCCGGAGCGGACTTCCTGCGCTATGTGCGTGTCCACTCCGGCCCGTGGTCCTCCTACGGCTCGCGCTGGCCGCAGGCGATGGACCGCCGGATCGAGCCGGGAGATGTAGTCGCGCTCGACGCCATCGGCGCCTACCAGGGCTATCAATTCGATGTCAATCGCACGACCGTCGCCGGTACGGCTGACGATGAAGCACGGCAACTGCTGGAGACGACGCTCGAAGCGACCGAAGCGGCCGTTGCGGCCTGTGTCGCGGGCGCTCGCATTTCCGACGTTGTCGCCGCCGCAGAGCGGGTCTTCGCGCGCAGCCCTTACGCCGACGTCTTTACCGGATCAATGGGCCACGGCATCGGCTTGGAGACGGTCGAGCTGCCGTACGTCGCCCGTGGCGATGACACGGAGCTGCTGCCGGGGATGGCCCTCTGCATCGAGCCCAGTCTCTTCCTTCCCGGCAAGATGGGCGCCGCCATTGAACAGGAAGTCATCATCCAGGAGAGCGGCCCGCCAGAAGTCATCACGCCGACGCCAGGCCGTCTCTGGTAAGGACTCGGCTCGCCGGATCGTTCGCGTGCCGCTTCAAGTAGTCCGCCTGAATGCGTTGCGTGAGGTGGTACGGGGATGACGGATCGCCCGGTTGGCAAGACGAAGGATCAGGGATGGGAGATCGGCGTGCGCCGAACCTTCCCGATCTCGCCCGCAACGGCCTGGGAGATCATGGTCGTCGATCCCGGGCTCGCCTGGTGGTTCGGCGAGGATCCGAATCTCACGCTCGAAAAAGGCGCGACCTTCCACACGACCGACGGCACCGAGGGCAAGATCGTCGGCTACAACGAGGGCTCGCTGCTGCGTGCCCGCTGGCAACCGAAGGACTGGCCCGAGCCCTCCACGTTGCAGCTGCGGATCATCCCGGCTGGCGAAAAGGCCACCATCGCCATTCACCACGAGCGATTGGCCGATGCCGCGCACCGGGAGGCGATGAGGCGGCATTGGACAGAGATCCTTGAGCGCGTTCCGTCGTTGATCAGCGCCAAGGGGCTGGCGAAGGTCTAGCGCTCAGCCGTGCACCGGACTTCGAGATGATCCTGACTCAGCCGCGCGATCCTCGCTTGATCACCATTCGCCGTGGCGGCACCCTGACCGACGAGCATCACCGTCTCTTGGCACTCTGGGCGGCCGAGTGCGCGGAGCACGTGCTGCACCTGTTCGAGGCCCACTGCCCCGACGATCCGCGGCCGCGCCGAGCCATCGAATGCATCCGGGCGTGGACCGAAAACGGCGCAACAATGACAGCGTGCCGCACCGCCGGCGGGCATGCTAACGCGGCCGCCCGCCCGCTGAAGGGCGCTCCCCGCTTCGCCGCCTACGCCGCCGCCCAAGCAGCGTTAGTCGCGCACGTCGCTGCCCACGAGCTTGGCGCTGCCGCGTACGCCATCAAGGCGGTGAAAGCCCACGCCGCTGCCGCCGGCGAAGATGCCGACTTGGCAGGTCGTCTCGAGTGCCAGTGGCAACGGCAACGCTTGCCGGAGGCGATCCGGGAGCTGGTGCTGGACGACCAGCGCCTACGCAACCACGCCTGCTGGTTCGTCTTCGACTGCTAATGCCGTAGCGATAACCGCAGCAGACACCCCTCGCGGTTGCGTCCGAGTCCTCCGAAGTGCCGCTCTGCATCGCAACAGAGGGCGCAACTCGGCCTGCCGGTGGCACAATGCACGCACAGTGCAAGCGACGGAGGCACGGACACCGATGGGAGAAATTCGCATCAATGCGCAACGCCTGCACGAGAGCCTCGCTCGGCTCGCTGAGATCGGAGCGACTCCCGGCGGCGGTGTGACGCGTCTCGCGCTCAGCGACGAGGACAAGCAGGCGCGCGACCTCTTCTGCCAATGGCTCACCGAGGCACGGCTCGACGTCGGCATTGATGACTTCGGCAACATCGTCGGGACGCGACCGGGAACGGAGCCGGGACCGCCCGTGCTCCTCGGCTCCCACCTCGACAGCGTCATTCGGGGCGGTCGCTACGACGGCGCGCTCGGCGTCATGGGCGCGCTCGAAGTCGTGCGGACGCTCAACGACCACGGGGTGCAGACCCGCCGGCCGATCGCCATCGTCAATTGGACGAACGAAGAAGGCGTACGCTTCGAGCCGGCGATGACCTGCTCCGGCGCGGTCGCGGGCCGCTTCAGCCGCGAATACGTCTACGACCGGACCGACCGCCACGGCGCGCGCTTCGAAGACGAGCTGCGGCGCATCGGCTACCTCGGTGAGGAGCAGCATCGCCCACTCCCAGCAGCCGCCTATCTGGAGCTGCACATCGAGCAGGGCCCGGTGTTGGAAAGCGAAGGGCTTCCGGTCGGCGTCGTCGGCGGCATCGTCGGCATCACCTGGTCGGAGGTGACGATCACCGGCCAGTCGGATCACGCCGGCCCGACGCCAATGCACCTCCGGCGCGATGCGCTCGCCGCCGCCGCGCCGATCGTCAGCGGCGTGGAGCGCCTAGCCCGAGAGTGTGACGCGACAGCGGTGGCGACGGTCGGCCGGTTCGCGGTCGAGCCGAACGTGATCAACACGATCCCCGGCCGTGTGACGTTCAGCGTCGACTTCCGCCATCGCGATGCGGCGGTCCTCGACCGGCAGGTCGAGCGGCTGGAGACACTGGTCGCCTCGATCTGCGCCGAGCGAGGCGTGGAGGGCACAGTCAACCGGTTCTGGACGAGCGAGCCGACGCCCTTCGACCCTGGCGTGATTTCCGCGATCGAGACCGCCTGCCGGGATCTCGGCGTGACCGCCGGCCAGCTTTGGTCTGGCGCCGGCCACGACGCCAAGTATCTTGCAGACGTCTGCCCGACGGGGATGATCTTCGTGCGCAGTCGCGGCGGCGTCAGCCACTGCGAGAGCGAGTACAGCTCGCCGGAGGACATCGAGGCTGGCGCGAACGTCCTGCTCCACGCGGCGCTGCGCCTCGCGTCATGATTGAGAAGTTGAAAGGAATCGGTGCAATGAAAGCTGTCAGCCAGGGCGAGCGGATCGTTCACGAGCCAGCATCGCTCGAGGCGATTCAAGAAGCCCGGCAGCGGCTAGCCGGGATCGCGCTCCGCACGCCGCTCATCCGCTTGGATGTGGACGACGCGCCCGCGGAGATCTATCTGAAACTTGAGTGCCTCCAGCCGATCCGCTCCTTCAAGCTGCGCGGCGCCGCGAACGCGATGCTGAAGGCCGGCCGGGAGGCGCTGGCCGAGGGCGTTTGGACGGCGAGCGCCGGGAACATGGCGCAGGGCGTCGCCTGGGCCGCGCGGCATCTCGGCATCCCGTGCACGGTCGTCGTGCCGGAGACGGCTCCGCAAACGAAGATCGCGGCCGTCAAGCGCTACGGCGGCGAGGTTGTCCGGGTGCCGGTCGATGAATGGGTGACCATTTTCCGCACCCGCCAACGCGAGGGGATGCGCGGCGTCTTCGTCCATCCGTACAGCGATCCGGACGTGATGGCCGGCAACGGGACGATCGGGCTGGAGATCATCGAGGACCTACCGGACGTTGACGCGGTCATCGTCCCGTGGGGCGGCGGTGGGCTCTGCTGCGGAATCGCCTCCGCCATGCGGGCGCTGAAGCCAGATTGCCGCGTCTATGCCTGCGAGGTTGACACCGGCGCGCCGCTCGCTCCATCGCTCGCGGCCGGGAAACCGGTCGAGGTGCCGTTCACACCGAACTTCGTGGACGGGATCGGCGCGCCGTTCGTCAATATCGAGATGTTCGCGCTCGCCCAGCAGCTCGTCGCTGGCTCGCTCGTCATCAATCCGGCGCAGACCGCCGACGCCCTGCGGCTGATCCTCGATCGCGTCCGCGTCGTGCCGGAGGGAGCCGGGGCCGTCGCGACAGCTGCCGCGTTGGCGGGGATGGCCGGCGGCGGCAAAGTGGTCTGCATCGTCTCCGGCGGCAATATTGACACCGCCACGCTAGTGACGATCCTCCAAGGTGGCGTGCCGTAACCCTTCGCGGGGATCGCGATGGTCAGTCTGCGGTGACGGGGGATTGCGCGATGCGGATGCGATGGATGTGGCGATGCGCCTTTGCGCTGATCCTGACGCTGTCCGCCGGCGGCATCAGCTGGCAGCCCGCGGCGGCCCAGGACGACGCCGACGACGAGTGGTGGCGGCCGTGGCCTGGAACCTCGTGGCAGATCCAGTACACCGGCCGGCTCAATCTCCGCTTCAACGTCGAGGCGTACAACCTCGATCTCTTCACCATCACGCCGGAGATCATCGAACAGCTTCACGATGACGGCCGCAAGGTCATCTGCGCCTTCAACGCCGGCGCGTACGAGGAAGGCCGGCCCGACGCGGATGAGTTCCCGCGCTCGGCGATCGGCGAGCCGGTCGGCGACTGGGAAGGAGAATACTGGGTAGACATTCGCAAGCCGGCGGTCCGCGAGATCATGCTCAGGCGGCTCGACCTGGCGGCCGAGATGGGCTGCGACGCGGTCGATCCGGACAATCTCGATGGCTACGAGCACGACACCGGCTTCCCGCTGACCGAGCGAGGGCAACGCAACTATAACCGGCTGCTTGCCGAGGAGGCGCACCGGCGCGGTCTGGCGATCGGGTTGCACAACGCGGTCAACCTCGTCGAAGACCTGGAGCCATACTTCGACTTCGCGGTCAACGAGGAGTGCTTCCGCCTCGGCCAGTGCGACTTGTTAATGCCATTCATCGAGCGCGGCAAGCCGGTCTTTCAGATCGAGTACGGCCCGCCGGAGATGCGCTTCCGCATCTGCCCGCGCGCCAATGAGCGCGACTTCGACACGCTCATCAAGAACTGGGAGCTCGACGCCCAGCGCACCGCCTGCCGGTGAGCCCTGACAGTCCCCTCGCGCAAGCGAGGCGCCGCCAGGGCGAGCCTTAGGCGCCGAGCAAACGCTTCACGACGTCGGCGACGGCCTCCTGCAAGATCGCGACATCGCGCTCGGTCGTCGCCCAGTTGTCGAACGCCGCGCGGAGGGCGGCGCGCCCCTCCCAGACCGTGCCAGACACAAACGCGCGGCCGTCCGCGCGGATCGCGGCTACGGCGTCCCGATTGAGCGCGTCAGTCTGCTCCGGGCTCATCCCCGCCGGCGCGAGCCGGAACAAGACGATGTTCAGGCGCGCCGGCGCCAGCAACTCCAGGCCCGGATACGCAGCGATCCAATCAGCGAACGCCTTCGCGTTCGCGCAGCACCGCTCGACGATCTCACGGTATCCCTCTCGCCCCAGCGACTTCAGCGCGCACCAAGCCGACAGCGCGCGGAACCGGCGCGACATCTCCGGCACATGGGTGTGCGGGTCCCAACCGGCGCCGGCCGGGGGCGCCAAATACGCGCCGGTGGCGGCGAACGCCTCCCGCAGCATCCGCGCGTCGCGGACGAAGGCGAAGCCGCAGTCGTACGGGACGTTCAGCCACTTGTGCGCGTCGGCGGCGACCGAGTCGGCGCGCTCGATGCCCGAGATCAGCGAGGCAAAGCGCGGCGAGACCGTGGCGAAGAGCCCAAACGCGCCATCAACATGCAGCCACGCACCGCCCGGATGCTTGGCGCAGAGATCGGCCAAGCCGTTCAGGTCGTCGAAGGCGCCGGTGTTGACCTCTCCCGCGTTGCCGACCACGATCGCCGGCCCGTCCACACGCTCCAACTCCGCGGCCATGGCTCCGAGATCGACCGCGCCGCCCGGCGCCGGAACGGTCCACACGCTGCCGCGACCGAGCCCAAGAATGCCGAGCGCCTTGATCGCGCTGGCGTGGATCGCGGCGGAAGAGAGGACAGGGATCGGCGGGTGGCCGCCTAGCCCGTCTTGAGCGGGATCGAAGCCGAGCTGGCGACCTGCCCACTGCCTGGCCGCTGCCAAGCCGGTCAGGTTCGCCATCGTCGCGCCAGTCGTCAGTCCACCCGCCCAATCGGCCGGCATCCCGAAAAGTGCCTTCAGCCAGCGGAGCACGACTTCCTCGGTCTGCGCCGCCGCCGGGCTCCCGAGCCAAACACCCGCGTTCTGATCGATCGCGGAGGCGAGCCAATCTCCAGCCAACGCCGCCGGCGTCGAGCCACCATTGACGAAGCCGAAAAAGCGCGGTCCGGGGGAGGCGACGATACCCACCTCCGCCCGGCTAAACCACTCCGCCACCACCTCCGCCGGATCGCTCCCCCGCTCCGGCAGTGGCTCATCGAGCGCCTTCGCCAGCGTCTCCGCCGTGATGTCACGCGCAACCGGGCGCGAGGGCAGCGTGGAGAGATACTCCTTCGCCAAGGCGATCGCCTGGTCAAGCGCGGGAAACGCCGCAACGAACGGGTGCTCGTCCGGCCGGGCGGATTCATCTCGCGTATCGGCGCTCATGGCTCGTCCCTCCGCCATTCCTTATGCCGGAGCGATTGCAATCGGACGGACTGGCGAACCGGTCGCGCCGACGAACTTGAGTGGCGTGCAAACGAAGGTGAACTGACTCACGCCGGCAGTGGCCAACTCCTCCAAATTGAGGTTCTCGATGATGAGGATGCCGCGCCGCGCCAGCAACTCCAGGTGTCCCGGCAGTTCGCAGCCCGCCTCCGGATCGTGCAGCCCGATCACGTCCCAGGCCATGTTGTCCGCGCCGACAGCCCGCACATCGAGACCGGCGAGCCAGCGCGACGCATCGCCGGCAATGCCCGGTCCCGCCAGGTATCGCTCCTCATTGTCCCAGTGCTTGGCGTTGCCGGTCCGCACGAGAACGACCATCCCCGGCTCGATGGTGACCCCCTGCGCGGCGGCACACGCTTGCAGCTCCTCGGCGGTCACCGCTTCACCAGCAGGCAGCTCTTCAACGCCCCGGTGCCGCGGCACGTCGAGCAGCACGCCCGGCGCGACGATCGGCGCGACCTCTTCGATGCCATACCGGGTGAAACCGCGCGACGTCGTGACCTCCTCGACCGGGATGCCCCCGCAAAGCTTCAGGCTCTCCGCCTGGTGGCAGACGGCGTCGATATGGGTGCCGCTGTGCTCCATCGCGACGATCAGGCCAGAAGCTCCGGAGCGCGGACCAGCCTGTTCCGGCCGGTACGTATCCTGATGCCGCCGGTGGAGGGCATAGAGATACCCTGGCTGATGCGACTCGTGGATCGGCATCCCTTGAAAGCGCGGCTGCTCCAGATCGAACACCCGCACATCCTGTCCGAGCCAGCTTCCCACCGTCGTGCTCATCACTCCCTCCTGCAGTCAGAATCCCGCGGTTCGATTTGTGCGGCAGCTTACCCCGAAGGCGAGGCATCCGCGCGAGCGCATATTCGCCGTCGCGCAGAAGGCCAGTACACTATGGTCAGACTCCGCATCACTGCCCTGTCAACGGCTCGTTCAGGAGGTACTCCATGCGGCGAACCGCTCTCAGCCTCCTCTTGCTGAGCCTTGCGCTTCCCCTCGCCGCGTTCGCCTCCGTGGCGGCGGCCCAAGAATCGAGACCGATCACCGAGGCTGACGTGGCCAGCCGGCAAATCCTCTCCGTCGAGTTCGCGATCGCTCCCCCCGCTCCCGCCTTCATTGCGCTCGTCCGCTTCACGCTCCCACCCGGCGCGGCCGTTGATAGCGGGCCCATCGCTGGTCCGCGTCTCTTTCTCGTCGAGTCCGGCGAGGTAGCGGTCGGCGCCGTCGACCCGCCGGATCTTGGATTCCTGCGCGCGGCCGACGCTCCACCCGGAGCCGTGGCCGGTTTCGGCCCAGCCGTCATCCTTCGCCCAGGCGACCACTTCGTCGCCACCGGGCCCGAGCCGGTCGAGCTACGCAACGACGGCGCGCAAGCTGCCGTCTTCCTCGACACCGTCATCGTCAGCGGCAGTTCTTCCGCCGTCAGCCCGCACACCAGCGCGAACGGAGTCGTCGTCGATCCGCTCGTCGCGGGCGTCGCCAATGCCCTTCCCGCGGCGCCGATCGAGCTTCGCTTCGAGCGACTCGGCATCGCTACGGGAAGCGAGATCGCTCTCCCCGCCGCGTCTGGCCCCCGTCTGTTCGTCGTTGAATCGGGCACGCTCGGCCTCGCGGCCGTGTCCGGCGAAATCACCTACAGCAGTGCCGCCGGGAACAATCCCGGCTCCGTCGCCGGTCGCGCCAGGACGTTATCTCCCGGGAAGGAAACCCTCCTCACGGCTCGCGGCTCCGTCTTCGCTCAGCCCGACGCGGTCGGCATTGCGCGCAACATCGGCCGCACCCACCTCGTTCTCCTTGCCATCACGATCCTGCCCGCCGGACATGCCAAACCCGCGGGCAATGATTCGGCCGCGACTCCGGATGCATTGGATGCATAGGAATACATGGATAGCCATTTGGGCGCTTGACATCAATCATTCCCGAATGTTTCAATGCTCGGCACCCACACGGTAGGCGGAGCATATCTCTCGTTAGCGAAGGAGGGAGCTAACAGACACGTCCACGGCGCATTGTTGCGCCTAGCGAAACGCGACGAGCGGCTAAGCGTTCGCGTTTGGCTCCGGTGTTCGGGACACGGGTCATTGGGCACGGCTCACAGGGGAGCCTGGAATCTCGGGAGGTGCAAGGATGACCTCGCAGAACGACCGCCGTATCCTGTCTCAGCAGCTCACCCGCCGTCAGGTTCTCGGTCTCGGCGCTGCCGCCGGACTGGCAGCCGCCGGAGTAGCCCCCACCAACGCACTAGCCCAAAGCGATAAGACCGGCGTCGATCCGGAGCAGTGGAACCCTGAGACAATCCGCCAGATGGCGGGTACGCTCGAGGTCAACACCGCCGAAGAAGTCGCCGAGGTCGTGCCGCTCGACTACAAGGGGAAGGTCAGCTACTGGTACGTCGGCCCCAACGAGGCCTCCTCTGAGATCGAGAAGCAAGTCGATGCCGAGTTCTGGGCCGCGTTCAAGGAGACCTACCCGAACATCGAAGTCAATGTTCAGAACCTCGACTACAACCAGATGCTCGACAAGCTGCGGACAGCCGCCCTCGGCAAGGCAGCACCGGTCGTCGCCCGCATGCCGATCCTTTGGGGCGTCGAGTTCGCCGCCAAGGGCCAGCTCTCCGAGATCTCGCTCGATGAGTTCAACTTCTCCGAGGAGGAGTTCTGGCCGGGCGCGCTGAAGTCGGTAACCTGGGAAGGCAAACGCTACGGCGTCCCGACGAACAACGAGACGATGGGGTTCATCTGGAACCGCGCCATCTTCGCCGAGGCCGGTCTCGACCCGGAGTCTCCGCCGGCAACGTGGGCGGACGTTGTCGAATACTCCAAGATCATCAAGGAAAAGACCGGTAAAGCCGGCTACGGCCTGGTCGCTCGCGTCAATGCTGGCAATACGCCATTCCGCTTCATGCCGGTCCTTTGGGCCTATGGTGGCGGTGCCCTCGATGAGGCCGAGCCGAACCCGACCTACGACAAGATCTACATCGACAATGAGGGGTCACAAGCGGCGCTGCAGACCCACTACGACATGTATGTCCGCGACAAGTCGGTCCCGGTCGGCGCTTTGACCAACACGCAGACCGAGAACCGCGATCCCTTCGTCGCCGGGCAGCTGGCGATGATGATCTCGCACCCGAGCGAGTACGCCGCGATCATCGATGCCGCAAACAAAGCCACCGGCGAAGACAAGGTGATTGCCGATCAGGTCGTGGAGAGCATGGCGTACGGCCTCATCCCAGAGGGGCCGACCCGCCGGGCGGTCGTCTTCGGCGGCTCCAACATCCACATCTTCAATCCGGACCTGGTCGAGGGCGATTTCGACCGCGATGCCGCGCGGGCGCTGATCGCTTTCATGTGCGGGCCGGAATGGTCGACGAAGCTTGCCTGGGTCAGCTCGAACCCCGGCAATATCCGCGGTTTCCGGACCACCTGGATGAAGGAGCGGCTCGAGACGATTCGGTTCCTCGACGTCACGACCTCGATGCTCCCCTACGGCATCCCGTTCCCGGTCATTCCGGAATCGCCGGAGATCATGAACATCATCGTGCCGGAGATGATGCAGAACGCCTTGACGGAGAGCATGTCCGTCGAGGAAGCGTGCCAAACCGCGCGCGAGCAGATCGAGGAACTCCTGACCGGACTGTAGTGCAGCGCTTCGCTGCCCGCCGGGGATGAAGTCATGGCGTTGACGACGACGCGCGCCCGCCCAGTGGTGGGCGCGCGCCCAGCGCGTCGCCGCGAAAGCGTTCTCGCTCGCATCGTGCGCCACTGGGCCGACTATCTCTACATCGCGCCGGCCCTCATCGTCATGCTGCTCGTCATCGGCTACCCGATCTACTACACGGTCTATCTCTCCTTCTTCGCCACTCCGCCGTCCCTCTCGATGGACGAGAAGATCTGGGTCGGGCTCGATAACTACCGGCGCATCCTGCGGAGCGAGTCGTTCCGCGACGTCACCTGGAACACGTTCATCTGGACGATCTTCTCGACCTTCTTCGCGTTCGTGCTCGGCTTTGCCGCGGCACTCGTCGTTCACCGGGAGTTCATCGGCCGCGGAATCGTCCGCGGCCTGCTGCTGATCCCGTACGTCATCTCCGCCGTCGCCGCCTCCTATATCTGGCGATGGCTCTACCACTCCGACTCGGGGCTCATCAGCGGTGTGTTGATGGATCTCGGTCTGATTGATCGGCCGATCAACTTCCTGGACGACATCGACCGCGTCATGCCATCCCTCATCGTCGCCAACGTTTGGAAAGAGTTTCCATTCGCGATGATCATGCTCCTGGCCGGATTGCAGACCGTCCCCGAGCAGCTTCACCGGGCGGCGATGGTCGACGGCGCCGGAACGTGGCACCGCTTCATCCACGTCACGATTCCGCATCTCAAAGGCGTGATCATCATCACGACGCTCCTACTGCTCGTGACGAATCTCAACTCATTCACGATCGTCTGGATCATGACGGGCGGCGGACCGGCCGGAGCCTCAGAGATTTGGATCACCGAGGTCTATCAGCTTGCCTTCGGACGGCTCCGTTTCGGTCTCGCCTCAGCGTACTCGGTGATTCTCTTCATCGTGATGATGACGCTCGGCTACTTCTACGTAAAGGCATTGACGCGCGGCGATCGTCGGAGGAGACCGGCATGAGCACCGCTCAGCAGACGCTGCCCGCTGCCCGCGCCGCGACCAAGGCGGCAGCGCGACGGACCCGCCGCCGACGCGGCATTTGGGACATCCTCGGCTGGATCTACCTGGTTCTCCTGCTGATCTTCACCGTCGTCCCGATGCTTTGGATGCTTTCGACCTCGCTCAAGAGCGAGTGGGCGGCGCTCCAGCAGCCGCCGCAGTGGCTCCCCAGCAACCCGACGCTGCGCCACTACGAGCGGCTCCTCTCTCCATACAGCGAGGTCGGCCCCACCTTCCTCCGCTATCTTTTCAATAGCTTCTGGGTCTCATCGGCGACGACGGTGCTCGGCGTGATGATCGCCATCCCCGCCGCCTACGCGTTCTCTCGCTTCCGCTTTCCCGGCCGGGAAGCGCTCTTCTTCTCCGTCCTCTTACGCAATATGTTCCCGGCCGTCGTCTTTCTCATGCCGCTATTCATCATGATGCGCTGGCTGCACCTGGTGAACACGCACGGCTCGCTGATCCTGACGTATCTGACGTTCGGCTTGCCGCTCTCGATCTGGCTCCTGAAAGGCTTCTACGACAACATCCCGCCGGAGCTCGAAATGGCCGCGCGGATAGATGGCGCCTCTCGCTTCCAGGCCTTCTGGCGAGTGGTGATGCCCCTCTCAGCGCCGGGGATCATCGCGACCGCGATCTATTCCTTCATCCTCGCTTGGAACGAATATGTCTACGCGTTGACATTTCTCAACAATGAGGAACGCCTGACGCTGCCGGTCGGGCTGCAGCGCTTCTTCACGGAATACGCCAGCAATTGGCCCGGTTTGATGGCTGCCGCCTTCATCATGAGTGTTCCTGTCGTCGCTCTCTTCTTGATCTTGCAGAAGTATTTCGTTCGGGCTCTGACAGAAGGCGCGGTCAAGACATGAGCCGAGAGCCGCTCGCCGCGAGCCGATAGGCAAGGATGCGCGGACCATCTCCGCTGGAAATCGCCGCGCACCGCGCCGCGTCGGGACCGATCCGAGCGGCGAGCGACTCCAAGCGAGGAGCGCTATGGCAGAGGTCATTCTGGAAGAGATCGTCAAGACGTATGGCGATGTCGTCGCGGTCGATCACGTGTCGTTGACCGTCGGCGACGGCGAGTTCGTCGCCCTCGTCGGACCCTCGGGCTGTGGCAAGACGACGACGCTCAACCTGATCGCCGGCCTGATCGAGCTGAGCGACGGCAACATCTATATCGGCGACCAGCTGGTCAATGACCTCGATCCCAAAGATCGCGACATCGCGATGGTGTTCCAGAACTACGCGCTCTACCCGAACAAGAGCGTCTACGCCAACCTGGAATTCCCCTTGAAGATGCGCGGCGTGCCCAAATCGGAGCGCGAGAAGCGCATCCGCGACACGGCCGCGCTCCTTGGAATCGAGCCGCTCCTCAACCGGCGGCCACGGGAGCTCTCCGGCGGCCAGCAGCAGCGCGTCGCCCTCGGCCGAGCGCTCGTCCGGAACCCGAAAGCCTTCTTGATGGACGAGCCCCTTTCCAACCTCGACGCCAAGCTCCGCGTCCAGATGCGAGCCGAGCTGAAGCGGTTCCACCAGGAGTTGCGCGCCACCGTCATTTATGTCACGCACGACCAGCTCGAAGCGATGACGATGGCGGACAAGATCGCGGTCATGAACGGCGGCGTCCTGCAGCAATACGGCTCACCGGACGAGATTTACAGCCGGCCGGTCAACGTCTTCGTGGCCGGCTTCATCGGCAGTCCCTCGATGAACTTTCTCCGTGGCCGCGTCACCAGCGAGAACGGCGTGACCTCGCTCGTGGGTGACGGCTGGCAGATTCCGCTCTCGGCGGCCAACGCCCATCGCGCCCACGCGAGCAGTGGCGATCTGATCGTCGGCGCGCGTCACAATCAGATCCACCTCTCGCACCAGCCCGCTCCGGGAGCGCTGCCGGCCCAGGTCTACACGAGCGAGCCGACGGGCGATCTGACCTTCGTCCACGTTCAAGTCGGTCCGCATCTCGTCGTCGCCAGCGTGGACCCGTCCTTCCACGTCTCACCGGACGACCGGATCTGGGTGTCGTTCGATCAAGACTCCCTCCACCTGTTCGATGCCCAGACCGAAACCGCGCTGCCGCCCGCCGAGGCGGTCTCCAGCGTCACACCGCGAGCGGCCGCGCGAGTCTGAGCACACCTATCCCTACGTACGGAGACCACGCGCGGACCATCGCCAGCCGGACGCGTCACGTCGGGGCGGCGCGGTCGCGCCGTGTGACATACGGTGATTAGCGCCTTTGTCAGGGAAGGGAGAGACACGGGTGAAGATCACGAACGTCAGCACCGCGGTGATCGAGGGGAACTTCGATTGGGTGCTCGTCCGCGTCGATACCGACGAAGGTATCAGCGGACTCGGCGAAGCCTATTGGGGCGCGGGTGTCGCCGAGCTGATTCACAAGGCCAAGCCCCTGCTCATCGGTGAGAACCCATTCAACATCGGCAAGCTCTACGAGATGATGATCCGTTGCCTCTCCGGGGAAGGCTCCCTCGCTGGAACGACGGTGACGGCGATCAGCGGGATCGAGCTGGCGCTCTGGGATCTCGTCGGCCGGGCGCTGAATACCCCCATCTACAACCTGTTCGGCGGCCGCTTCCGCGACAAGATCCGCGTCTACGCCGACTGCCACGCCGGGCGCGACCACCGGCCGGAGTCGTACGCGGAGCGGGCGAAGGAGGTCTGCGCCGCCGGATTCACCGCGATCAAATTCGATCTCGACGCCAAGAATCCTTTCACCCTCGACATCTCCGACGATCCCCATCCTCGGCGGCATTGGTTCGAGCCGTTCAATCGGACGATCTGCACGCGTGAGCGGGAGTGGATGGTCGAGGTCGCGACGGCGGTCCGGGAGGCGATCGGGCCAGATGTCATGCTCGCGCTGGACTGTCACTGGAAGTTCGCGGTCGCGGATGCGATCAAGCTCGCCCAGGCGCTGGAGCCGCTCGACCTCCTCTGGCTGGAGGACCCGGTGCCGCCGGAGAACATTGATGCCCAGGCGAAGGTGACGGCGGCGACGCGGACGCCGATCTGCACCGGGGAGAACCTCTACCGCAAGCACGGCTTCCGAGAATTGATCGAGAAGCAGGCGGCGGAGATCATCGCGCCGGACATCCCGAAAATGGGCGGCTTGCTGGAGGCGAAGAAGGTCGCCGATCACGCCGATACCTACTACATCCCAGTCGCGCCGCATAACGTCGCTAGCCCGGTCGGGACCGTCGCGGCGGCGCACGTCTGCGCGGCGATGAACAATTTCCTGGTGATCGAATTCCACGCCCACGATGTCTCGTGGTGGGGCGATTTGGTGGACGGGGAGCCGCCCATCGTGGATGGGTTCATTCACCTGACCGAAGCGCCCGGCCACGGGCTGACCCTCAACGAGGATGTGGCCCGCGCACACCTGAAGCCGGGCTACTCCTTCTTCGGCGATCGTCCCTGGGAATAACCGCCGGGGACACACTACTCCATGAGAGCGGGGCTCGGCCTCATAACCCGAGCCCGCGACGCCAGGCACTCTCCGTGGCCTGGCTGCCTCACCATGCCTCACGCCAGGCGCGTGCCGATCGACTAGAGGCACGTCGTTGGCCGAAACCGCCCGAATTGACTACTCCCCTTCGCTCACTCGCCCGCCGGGGATGCTACCGTCGAGGTGAGCCGCGCGACGGCGCCTGTGTCGCGAGCGCGGGCGACTTGACGAAGAAATCCGTCTGCCGATTGTGCTGAGGAGAGCAATGCCGTCCCTGGCGAACGCGATCTTTTGGGCCGTGATGGGCGCGTTCGGAGTGATCGTCATGCTGGCGCTCGCAGCCGGACTTTGGGTGTATGCCGCGGTTGGGATCGTTCTGGCCGCTGCCTTCGCGGTCGCCGGTCCCTTCGTGCTCCAGCGACGCTGGCGTCCACTCCCGCCGCCACCAACGCGACGGCCAGTGCGTCGCCGCCGGCGATGAGCGTCATCGCCAGACGCGAGAGACGAAGATCACCGAGTCAGCTACGGAGCGGGGAGTACGGCGACGAATCGCGGTGGGAGGAGCCGGAATCCTCGTTACGGCGCTCGCTCCATCGCAAGCGGGGTGGCGCCCACCGCTCGCCCAGCCAGTCACGGAACCGCCGAGCGCAGAGGTCAATGAGCGCGTTGACCAGGAGCCAGCCGCCGATCAAGAGCATGAAGAGCCAGGCAATCACCAGCATGTTGAATTGCTCGGCCATGGATCCCTCCAGCTCGTTACCTTCGCCAGCGATGTCGGAGGGTAATCAAGCGACAATCGCGGCTCAGCTCCGACGACACACGCACAGCGGCGCGCTCCCAACACTACACCCCATACCCCACGCTGATTCTAACGGTGAAACGTCCTAATTCAGGATACCCATTCGGATAGACGAATTGGTCCGTACGTACATAGAAAGGCTGGCACCACAACGATGCCAGCCTTTCTTCTCTTCACCCTAGCGCGCTATATGTTGTCGGGTCGCTCCGCCAGCGTGACTTCGACCTCGATCTCGTCGCCGTCCCGGTTCACCGTCGCGATCACGGTCTCTCCCGGCTCATGCTCGAACAGCACCTCGCTGAACGAGTTCTCCTGATCGATCGGCTGGCCGTCGATCGCGACGATGATATCCCCTGGCTGAATTCCAGCGTCGTCCGCGGGGCTGTTGCTCACCACATCGGTGACGAGCACGCCGTTGTCGACCGGTAGCTCGAGTTGTGCAGCGAGGTTCCACGTCACGGTTTGGAAGCCGATCCCGAAGTACGGATAGATGACCCGGCCCTCGTTGATCAGGGTTTCAGCGATCTCCCGCACGAGATTCGACGGAATCGCGAAGAACAACCCCTGCACCGGCTGACCGTTCTGCGACGGAATGCCAAGCGTATTGACGCCGATCACCTCGCCATTGAAGTTGAAGAGCGGGCCGCCGGAATTGCCGGGGTTGATTGCCGCGTCGTGCTGAATGAGATCGGTGTAGGTGCTCGCTCCCGGGAAGTCGCGGCCCGTGGCGCTGACGATCCCTTGCGTAACCGTGTTGGTGAACGAGCCCAGCGGCGATCCGATCGCGAGGACCGGCTGACCCGGCTTCGCCAGATCCGAGTCGCCGAGCGGCACCGTCGCGGGCACCTCACCCTCGATCCGCACCACCGCCAGGTCGCTTAGCGGATCGGAGCCGACCAGCGTCGCCGGCCGCCGATCGCCGTTGGCGAGGATGACGAGGAACTCTTGTCCGCCGGTTACGACGTGCCAATTCGTAACGACGTGGCCCTCCTCATCGATAATGAACCCGGTGCCCGAGCCGACAGGCTGAAGCTGGCCGAAGCCACTCACGGTCTGCTCGTTGACGACCGTGACCACCGCTTCCCGGACGCGCTCAACGATCTCCACGGCGGGATACTCGGCCGCGCTCTCGGGCGTCGCTTCGTCCTCCTGGGCATGCACACCAGATCCAATGCTGGCAACGAGCACCCCTCCGAGGAGTGTTCCGAGCACGAATGCAACGGCAATGAGCCATCGTGATTGTTTCATGGTTGCCTCCTAGAGTGTTGCACTCGGCGCGCGCGCCGCCTCATCGCTCAGGCATCCGGTCGCGGTCGGCCATCGCGATCCCCACAGAATCGTCATGATAATCGCACACCACGTGCCGCGCGCCATGTCGCCGGCGCGTCACAAGTCGCTTCGATCACGTGCGGATCGGACGTGGCCATGCCGAATGGTCCGTGAGGCGCTCCGCGAAGATGGCGGGATTAAAGGAGGATCGGCCGCGCGAGTGGCTGGGCCCGCGCGGCCGACTACCCGAGGGAGGGAAGGGGTACAACTGAGCGATGTGGCTGGCATCGCCCAGTAGGTGCTCCGTTAGAGGGAGCTGGTTCGGCGGCTTCTCGCTGCGGGAAGCTCACCGAACTCTAATTGGATGATAGAACCCCGCTAGGGCCCCTGTGTCGTGCCGAACGGATAGCAAACGCGGTACGTTGGAGCCGACTCGGTGTCACAGGCGCTACAGCATCCACAGGGGAGTACTGGTCGTTAGATCAGCCCGCGGCGGATCGCCTCGGCGACCGCGTGGGCACGATCGACGGCGCCCAGCTTGGAGAAGATGACTTGCAGTCGCTTCTTGATGGCGATCTCGCTCCGGCCAAGCGCGAGGCCGATCTCCCGATTCGTCGCTCCCTCCGCCGCGCGACGCAGAATCTCGCGATCCTCTTCGGAGAGGTCGGATTCCCGCCGCGTCTGCTCGCGCGCCAGCCCGCTGAAATCGGCCAGCACGCCATCGAGCAGCTCAGGGCTGAGCTGTCGCCGCCCGCGCGCCGCATTGCGGATCGCGGTGATCAGTTGGTCCGGCGGCGTGGTCTTCAGCAGATAGCTATCTGCCCCCGCCTCGAGCGCCTGCCGGACGTACGCCTGATCGCCGTACGACGTGAGGATGATGACCGCCGAGCGGATGTCCTGCTCGCGCAGCCGGCGCGTCGCCTGCACGCCGCTGGCGCCCGGCATGCGCAGGTCGAGCAGAATCACATCCGGCTTCAGCGCCTTTGCCTGCTCAATCGCGCCGGCGGCATCGTGGGCTTCGCCGGCGATGGTGATATCGCCCGCGGTCGCCAGCACCTTGCGCAGACCTTCGATAACGACTGGATGATCATCAACGAGAAGAACCGAGATCACCGCTAATCGACTCCCCACCCAGAGCGCAATCGTCCCCGTGTGGTGGATGGGAAACGACGGAGCCTTCCTGATCTCCGCTCAGGACCGTTCCTGTGAAAAACATTGTACTCCTATGCAGTCCTATCGTGGGGTACTGGCTGGGCCCGGCTCGACGACGGTCACCACGGTCGTCGTTTCGTTCACGGACGCCTGATCCTCGGCCTGCCCATCGGCAGTGGCAGCGTCCTCCGGTACCAACTCTTCGGCCAGCGGCTGCTCGAGGATGATCGCGGTCCCCGAGCCCGGCCGAGAGGCAATCTCTAGCGTCGCGCCGATCGCCGCCGCGCGCTCACGCATGCTCAGCAAGCCCAGCGAGGTCGGCTGCGCGGCCTGCTCCGGATCGAAGCCCGATCCGTTGTCGCGGATCGTGACGCGGAGCCGATCCTCCAGCCACTCCATCTTGACTACGGCCTCGTCCGCGTGCGCGTGGCGCAGGGCGTTGTGCAGCGCCTCCTGCACGATGCGGTAGACGCCGAGCCGGGCCTCCGGCGAAAGCCGCTCCGGCTCCCCAATGACTTCCAATTGGCAAGGCAGACCGCTGCGGTTGATCTGTTGGACGTAGCGCTCGATCGCGGCAACGACGCCCAAGTCGTCGAGGTCGGGCGGCCGCAAGGCGAAGACGACGTCGTGCAGCTCCGCCATCGCCCGCTCCAGGAGGTCACTGACCGTGGCGAGCCCGTCGTCGGCGTGTGCGCCATTCCCGTTGCCGTTCCCGCCATTTTGCCCGTGACTCGTCAGCGACAGAGCGCGCACCTGATAGAGCGCACCGGTGATTAGGGGAGAGACCGCATCGTGGATGTCGCTCGCGATGCGCCGGCGCTCGTCCTCCTGCAAGCGAACCGTGCGGCGCAGCAACTCCCGAAGCAGCTCCGCCTGATGCACCACCTCTTCGCGCGTCGCTTCCGTATCGCGCACTTGCCGCGTGAGGCGCGCTGCCATGTCTTGGATCGCGGAGCTGAGAGCAGCGACCTCGCCACGCCCGACCGATTGCAGCGGCCGGTCGAGCTCGCCTTCGGCGACGGCGTGCGCCTGCTCCGTCAGCTGGCGCAGCGGGCGAGCCGTCAGCTCACCGAGAATGACCGCCAGGATCAGGGTCAGCGTCACCGCACCGGCGAGCGCAATCAGTCCACGCTCGAGCAGATCCTGATTCGGCGAATACGCCGTCGGCGAGGGGCTGCTGACCACGACGGCCCACTTTGCGCCCTCGTAGGAGACTGGAGAGAGGACCGCCAGGCGCTCCACCCCCTCGGCATCGCGATACGTCTGCGTCGTCCGCTTACCGGCGATCGCCTCATTGATCTTCGCTGCCAGCTTCTCGTTCAGATCGCGCCCGATAATCTCGACACCCGGCTGGTTCACGACGATCTGACCGCCCTCCGCGACGACGGCGATCATCGTTTGCCCGCCGAACTCGGTCGCCGCGGCCAACGCCCGGTTCAGGCGCTCGGCATCGAGGAACGCACCGATGGCCGCCATCGGCTTCCCCTCGACCGGCTGGTTGTCGGAGGTTTCTTCCGCGCTCGGCAGCACCGGCGCAACCAGCGCGACGACCGCGGCGCCGTCGGTTCCTGGCAAGCCGATCTTGCCCGAGACGCCGGGGGCTCCAGCCCGCAATGCATTGTCGGTCAGGGGCTTGATGGTGCTGAGGAGAGAGGCGCTTGGCTCGATGCCGAAGTACGTGACAGTCTTTCCGTCCGGTCCGATCAGGAAGAGCCCCTTCAAGCTCGGGCGCAGCGTCAACGTCTGGTTGAGCACGGGCTGCGCCGCGGACTCATTGAGCTGCTGGATCTCCTCCCGCTTCGCGAGATCCTGCAAGACCGCGTGGTTCTCTTCAAGTGTCTGCGAGAGCAGGGTGGAGACCACCCCACTCACTGCCACCTCGGTATCGAAGATCTGGTCGCGGCTGTTCTCGAGGCTCTGATCGAGGATGAACAGAATGACGGCCAGCAACGGCAACAGACACGCCGACGCGGCGGCGACGAACCGGGTGCGCAGTGACCAGCGCCGCGTCATGCTATTCCTCCGGCCCTCGCGACCGCCCATACTTCTGCCAAGACGGCACAGCCCCAGTGATCACCACGGCATCGAGGAATACTCTCTCACTATGTCGAGCAGCGCCATATACAGAGGTGCCATTCACCATATCCTTACGTATCGTTTTCCCCAGTAACTGTCTCAAAATCCCGGGGCGTCAAGATTTTTCACACTGAGTTTACGCCAGTAAGACGTCGCATGTCGCGTGCCGCCAGCGCGTCAATTAGTACTACGTTGCAGCGCGGGTAACGGCGCTGTCCGCTTGTTGCCGGACTGCCCGGAGATCCGCGTTGCCAAAAGGGCGGCTCTTGCCTATGCCATGGTGTCAAGCACGTGCTCGATATCGGCGATCGTCGTGCGGGGATTGACGATGCAGAGCCGCGCTACCGGCTCCTCATGGAAGCGGGTTGGGACCACGAACGCGATCTGCTCGCGCAGCAACCGGTCAGACCACGCTTCGTAGTCTGCCTCACCCCAGCCGAGGCGACGGAACAACAGCACCGTCAGCTCCGGCTCCAGCAGCAGCTCGAGGTAGGGTCGAGAACGTATCGCCGCCGCCGCCTTTCGGGTCGTCTCCAGCGTCGCCTCGATCGCTTCCGTGTACGCTCGCGTCCCGTGCGCCACCAGCGAGAACCAGAACGGCAGCCCACGCGGCCGCCGTGATAGGTGCACGGCATAGTCCGCGGGGTTCCATTCGTCCCGCTCGCTGACCGCTTCCAGATACGCCGCGTGCTGGGAATGGGCGGCCGCCGCGATCGCCGGCTCTCGGTAGAGCAAGGCGCAGCAGTCGTACGGCCCGTAGAACCACTTGTGCGGATCGACGATGAAGCTGTCCGCCCGCTCGATCCCGGCGAAGGCGGCGCGCCGGCTCGGCGCGGCGAGCGCGGCCAACCCATAGGCTCCGTCCACATGGAGCCACCACCCACGCTCCTGACAGAGCTCCGCGATCCCCGCGAGATCATCGATCGCGCCGGCATTCGTCGCTCCGGCCGAGGCGACGACGGCGAAGATCGCGTCATCGCCCTCATCTCCAACCACCCGGCGAATCCCCTCCGCCGTCAAGCGGTCGCGATCGTCCACGGGCGCGACGAGCACTTCGACATCGAGGACACGAGCGGCGGCGTGGACTGACGAATGCGCCGCGGCCGATGTGATCATGCGCCAGCGAGGCGGACGAGCGCCGTCGCGCCGTCGCTGCGCGGCGTCGCGAGCAGCATGCAGCGCCGCGAGGTTCCCGAGAGTGCCGCTGGGGACGAAAGTGCCGCCCGCGCCGGACGGGAACCCGGCGAGATCGGCCAGCCAGCGCAGCGCCTGATTTTCGGCGTGGATCGCGCCGGCTGCCTCCAGCCACGCTCCACCATAGACCGCTGACGCGCTGACCAGGAGATCAAAGAAGATGGACGCCTCGGTTGGCGCCTGACCCACGAAGGCAAGATACCGCGGGTGATCGACCGCGATGTTCGCCGGAGCAAGCACGTCCAGCCAAAGGTGGAGCGCGCGCTCCCAGCCCAGGCCGTCGGGCGTGATCGGCTGACCGGCCGCGCGCTCCAGCTCATCGGACGGGCGGGGAGCGCCTAACCGGCGCTCGCGCCGCATCTCCAGCACCACGTCCAGCATCCGCCGGGCTAACGCCTCCGCCTCTTCCGATATTCCGTGCATGCCGCCCGCGCTCCCAGGCCCGACCGTCATCGCGCTCAGTCCCTAGGCGCCGCTTGTCGCCGCCTGCTCGGTGACACCGGCGAGCCCGAGCCGGTCCGCTTCCGCTTGCAGCGCCGCGATGACCTCAGCGATCACCTCCTCCAGCGGCATGCCGAGCAACTCCGCCCCGTGGACGATCTCCTCCCGGCTCACCTTCGCGGCAAACGCCTTGTCCTTCATCTTCTTCCGGACGGAGGAGACCTGAACGCTGTGGATGCTCTTGTCTGGCCGGACGAGCGCAACCGCGGTCACGAATCCGCTCAGCTCGTCTACGGCGCGCAGCGTCTTCTCCATCAGGGATACCGGCTCGACGCCGCTGTAGTCCGCGTGGCTGAGAATCGCCCGGCAGATCTCCTCGCTCCAGCCATGCTCGCGCAGATATGCGACCCCGACGAATGGATGGCCATCCTCGCTTAGCTCCAGATTGGGATGCTTCTCGTAGTCGAGGTCATGCAGCAACCCGACAGCGCCCCAAAGATCCTCATCCTCTCCCGCTCGCCGTGCAAAGTGACGCATGCAGGCGGAAACCGCCTCGCAGTGCTTGCGCAGGCTCTCGCTCTCCACCCACTCGTGCAGCAGCGCGCGGGCACGTTCAGTCAACACGGTGTCGACTCACTCCTTGCTTCAACGATCGGCAGCCTCTTGGCCGCTCATTGTACGGTGCCGGCGTGGTACGGTTGGCGGCCGATGGGCGAGAGGAACACGCCTCCAAGCGATGCCTCCTGCCGAGAGGGACGATGCATGATCCATTTAGAAGCCGTGGAATTCCGGGAGGCGCCGCCCGCGCTGGCCGAGCGCTTCCCCTTCAGCGTGCCGGTCATCGCCTCCCTCATCGGTCAGCGGCTCGAATTCCGCACTCCTGTGACTTTCCTCGTCGGGGAGAACGGCTCCGGTAAATCTACGCTCCTCGAGGGGATTGCCTGCGCCGCACGCGCGATCACGGTTGGGACGGTGGACGCCGAGCGCGACCGCACGCTGGCGGCCGGGCAGGCGCTCGCCCGCGCCATGCGCCTCACCTGGTCGCGCAGGACTCGACGCGGCTTCTACCTGCGAGCGGAGGATTTCTTCGGATATGCAACGCGGATGGAGCGATTGCGCGAGGAGTTAGAGGCGGACGCCCGCGCGATCGCGGAAGATACGTCGCGGTCCGCTCTCGCCCGCAGCCTCGGTCAGATGCCCTACGCCCGCGAGCTTGCCGCCATGCGCGAGCGCTACGGCGAAGGGCTTGACGCGCGGTCGCACGGCGAGAGCTTCTTGGAGCTCTTCCGCGCCCGCTTTCAGCCTAACGGGCTCTACCTGCTCGACGAGCCGGAGGCGCCGCTCTCTCCTACCCGCCAGCTGACGCTACTGTCGCTCCTGAAGACCATGGCCGAGGAGCAGGGCGCGCAGTTCATCATCGCCACCCACTCACCGATCCTGATGTCTCTCCCCGGTGCAACCATCCTCGGCTTCGACGACGGCGCCCCACGCGAGATCCCCTACGACGCCGTCGAGCACGTTACCGTCACGCGCGAGTTTCTCAACCATCCGGACGCGTTCTTGCGGCACCTCTAACCGGGATTCGTTGCGGCAAGGGCGGTATCCGGCGAACTGTAAACTCACAAGCAAGGATGAGCTAATTCTGTCACGGCTGGCGCCACATTGTCCTCAGGCGCCGCGCCCAACTCCGCGTAACCTTTCTCGGCCCATTTGGCCTATTGCACGGGCTGGACGATCCTCCTACACTGCTCCGGGTCACGTGAGCTGGACCGCCGTGACGGAACTGCGACTCAGCGCCCGGCGGGGGGCATTTGACGATGGGCGCTACGCGAGTGACCGGCCTGCCGGAGCCGATCACGAGCCTCATCGGACGCGAGCCCGAGCTGGCAGAACTCGCACGCCTCCTGGCGGACCCGGCTGTACGACTGTTGACGTTAGTCGGACCTGGAGGCGTCGGCAAGACTCGACTCGCGCTTCGCGCCGCCTCAATGGCGGAAAGACATTTCGATGACGGGGTCTGTTTCGTCGATCTTTCCCCGGTCAATGACCCTGCCTCGATTGCGGCCGCGGTTGCCCAGGCGCTCGACTGTGAGATCGACCCTCACCGGCCGCTCATTGACAGTCTGATTGACGAGATCGCGCCGCAGCACTTGCTCCTCGTGCTCGACAACTTCGAGCACCTCTTGCCAGCCGCTCCGTTCGTCTCCTTCCTGCTCGTCTCCTGCCCGACCCTCGTCGTCTTGGCCACGAGCCGGGAGCGGCTGGGGCTTTCTTTACGGCGAGCAGCTCTTCCCGGTAGAGCCGCTGCTCCTTCCGGATCTGACGGGGCCGCTCACCGTTGAACAGATTGGCAGCAGCCCGGCCGTTCGCCTCTTCGTCGAGCGGGCGCGCGCGGTCCGGCCGACATTCGCCCTCTCGGAAGCGAACGCCGGCGATGTTGCCGCGGTCTGCGCGTTGCTGGACGGCCTCCCGCTGGCAATCGAGCTGGCCGCGGCGCGGTCCGCCGTCCTCTCCCCGAAGGCGCTCCGGGCTCGCCTCGCCGCGGCTACTCCGGGCACGCGAGACCTGCTGCGCGTGGGCGGCCACGGTCTCCCCGAGCGTCACCAGACGATTGACGGCACCATCGCGTGGAGCTACACACAGCTCACGCCAGACGAGCAGTTCCTGCTTTGCCGCCTCTCGGTCTTCGCAGGCAGTTTCAGTCTGGAAGCCGCCGAGGCCGTGGCGAGGCCGCGAGACGAGGTGCGCAACGGCTCCGCCCCACCCTTCCCGAGCGTGCTGGACATGCTCACCTCGCTCCTGGACAAGCACCTCATTCGCATCGTGAGCGGGCCGGACGACGAGCCACGATTCGGGATGCTCGAGACCATCCGGCAGTTCTGCCAGGAGCAGCTCCAGCAGCACGGCGAAGAGGCCGCCGCGAGATGGGCGCAGGCCCGCTACGTCCTCTCCCTGGTCGAGCGGGCGGAGCCGGACCTAGCGGCCGGTCGCTTCTCCACCTGGATGCCGCTCCTCGATGCCGAGGCCGCAAACATCCGCGCCGCGCTGATCTGGTGCCTCGAACAAGGCGCGATCGGCTGCGAGATGGCGCTGCGGATCTGCAAGGGGGCGTGGAACTATTGGAAGGCGTCGGGCGCGTGGGTCGAGCACCGCGACCGGCTCCAACGATTGATCGCGCTCGGCTGCGACACGAACCCCGCGCTCCTGGCGGAAATGCTGCTCCTCTATGGCCACATACTCTTGCAGGGGAACCCCATCGAGGCGCAGCGGCATTACGAACGAGGCCTGGAGCTCTACCGGCTGCTCGGCGACCGGCGTGGCGAGGCGCGGGCGCTCTCCGGCCTGGGCATCGCCTCCAGCGACATGGGCGCGCACGAGCAAGCGCTAGAGTCTCTCCGAGCCGCGCGGGAGCTCTTTGAATCGCTGAACGACTCGGCCGGAATCGCGCTCGTCGAGCACTACCTCGGCTTCGTCGCGATGAAGCAGGGCGAGCTGGCGACGGCGGCGAAGCGCATTGGCGCGGCGCTCAGCCAGTGGCGCGCGCTCGGCCGGGGGGACAGTGCAATCTTCGCACTCATTGACCTCGCTCGGATCGGGCGGATGCAAGGCCATCTCAAGCCGGCGCAGGTGCTCCTCGAGCGAGCCCAAGAAGAGAACGCGACAGTCGGCAGCAAGGAAGTGGCCGGCTACATTGTTCTCGAGCTCGGGCAGATCGCGCTGCTCAGCAACGACCGCGCCGGGGCGCTGAGTCACTTCATCGAGGCACTGCGACTCCTCCGCCAGGGTGGGTTCCAGGACTACTTCACCGCCGCGGCGATCGAAGGGATCGCCCACGTCGCCTGCCTGGAGGGAGACGCCGTCTCTGCCATCCGCCTCATCGCGGCGGCGACGGCCTGGCGGCAGAGCACGCGGATCGTCGCGACCGAGGCCGACCAGCAACAGATTCAAGGCATCCTCGAGAGCGCGAAGCGCAGCGTGGGAGAGGAAGCGTTCAACAGCCACTGGCTAATCGGCGAGACGCTATCGCTCGACGATGCCATCGCCATCGCCTTCTCGATCGTTGTCGCCCCGCCGGCAGAGCAGAAGGCCGCTGAGCCGACGACCTTGCCCGAGGATCTGCGGCGGCTGTCGCCACGCGAGCGCGAGGTCCTTTGCCTGATCGCCAGCGGGCTCAAGGACCGCGAGATCGCGGCCGAGCTCGGCATCTCCGTGCGCACCGTCACCACGATCGTCGGGCACATCCTCAACAAGCTGGTCAATCACGGGCAGAACCGCGCCGCCGCGGCCGCCTACGCCACGGCCCACCGGCTCTGCCCGCCGCCTTCCTTGGGGTGAGAGCGGCAGTCCGAGCGCCGCAGTCTTATGGACAGGGGCGCCCGATGCAGTCGCCGCCCAGGTCGATACCGGACATCAGCACCGTGATTCCCTGCGGATCGCCGCAGCCCAGCCGGTACTCCAAGTTGCAGACGAAGAGGACATCGCCCGGATAGAGGTAGAAGGTCTCATCCGGCTTGAGTTCGTCGTTGCTGAGATCTTGCTCCTGATTCGTGCTGGCCCGGTAGATCGTGCAATAGCCGCCTTCCTTGCGCTCGAAATCGAGATTGACGCGCGCACCTCCGGTCGGGTGATCGACGATGTAGAGCATGGCTCCCTCGCGCTTCCGCATCTCGATGATGTTGGTCGCATTGATAAGGCGTCGCTCGAGGAAGATGTACTTCGTCTTGTGCTCACCGCCGATCTCAGTGAAACTCTTCCAGACCTCCGGCGGGAACGCGAAGTTGGCGATCTTGTTCTGCTGATACGTCGAGGCGCTCACTGCAGACTCCCTTCGTTCACCCTGCCAATCCGCGAGGGACCACGAATTTTGCCCATTTCCAGATGAGCTTGCACTCATTCCGCCACCCCATGGTGACTCTATCACGCCGGCAAACCGCAACAGCTGGGGCATCCCGAAGACGGGGTGCCCTCCTTCTTGCTCTGCCCCGTAGCAGCCGGGCTCCGGCGTCCACCCGGGCGCGAGGCGCAGGTACGAATGTGGATCGGCCGCCAGCAACCCGAGGAGCACCTCCGCCACGATCCGGCCACCGACCGGCCCCAATCGCTCCCCCTGCTGATGGACTTTGGCTTCGGCCAGGACGTAGTACCAGAGGGGCGTCTCCGCGCCGAACCAGTCCGCCAGCTCGCCAGTCAGCCCCATCGCGTCTGCATCGAGGATGAGATCGCGCGGGAGGCCCATCGCCCGCGCGACCGCCTGCCCCGACGGCAGGCCGAGCGCCCTCCCCCGCTTCAGGTTTCGCTCCGCCAGCGATCGTGGACTATCCGCCTCGACCGTCGGCAAATGGCTCAGCCCCTCCGCCAGCGTCGGGTCAATGCGCCGCGCCCACTGGAGCGGCCGCGCCGAGTCGGCTACGCCGATCTCGAAGAAGCGCTCCCACTCGATCGTCCAGCCGGGCGGGCGCTCACGGAACCCGCGCAAGTCGAGGGCTTCCCCACCTGTCCCGTCGTCCGGCGCGAAGACCGGGACCGGTCTGCCCATGAGCTGGAGGAGCTGGCCGTTGAGGACATAGGCCGGGCGGACCATGCTGTGGCCGAAGCGAAACGCGGCGCCGGCAAACTCGACCGGCATGAACGGCTGGTTGCGCCACCCGAAGAAGCAGAGGTGCGGCGAGAGTCGCGTGACCGCCCGCGCTGGCTCGCTGCTGGTCGAGACGATGAATCGCTCCTCGCGGAGGATGTCGTGGACCACATCCTCTCCCACCACCCGCGCTAGGAAGTCGTGCACCACGAGCCACTGGTAATGCCAGCGGACGATCCGCTGGGCACGCGCGAAGCGCTCCGCTGGCGGACCGTCGATCGTCTCGGCGACGGTGTTGTGGAAGCGGAGGAACGCGAGGTGGAGCTGCGAGACGATGACATTCTCGTCGTTACGCGGATCGCCGATCAGCGCGCGACGCCGCGCCGGGTCGGGGTCCGGGACGCGCGGCAGATCGAGCTCCCCATCGTAGATCGGCTGCACGCGAAAGCGGACGCCGTCCGCTTCGTAGAGAAAGGGCTCGTCAATCGGACCGCCGCCGTAGAGGGAGTCGAGATCGAAGCGCGGCGTGCGGAAATTGTGCAGCGCATCGGGATCGTTGCGCCGCTGCAAACTCGAGGTCGGATCGAAGGTCAGGTCGTGATCGATGAACTGGCCGAGGTAGGTATAGCCCGCCGGAATCCGCGAGTCACCGGCTGTATCGCCGGTATCGACCATCGTTTCGGCTAGGCGCTCCAGCTGCTCGTCGCTCGGCTCCAACGGCGGGAGATGGCGAAACATCCGGCCGAAGAAGCCGTCATAGAGTGCCGAGCGTGCCACCGCGCCCAAGCCGCGCGGCTCATCCACGCCATGGAACCGCCCATCGGCGCTCCACTCACCCACACCGGTCTCCTTCACTACCATTCCTCGATTGTCATAGACGGCTGACACGTCCTTGTCCTCAATTTGCAGTACACGAGTACAAAGAACTATGGACAAAGAGCCTTGTCACCGCCCCTAGCGCCATCAGTTTCCTGTCAGTCCGCCCCCTCCGCCCGGCGCCGGTAGAATGGGATCGTTCGACAGTCTATCCGCCCATCGCCGGGCACCCCTTGCTGGAAAGGGCTACATGGATCGTACCAGCGACACCTCCGCCAACCTGACGACCGAGGCGATCAATCCCGCCACAAGGGATCTCGATTGCCTCGATGCGCTCGGCATCGTGACCGCGATGAACGCGGAGGATGCCCGCGTCGCCGAGGCGGTCCGGAACGAGCTCCCGCGCATCGCGGAAGCGGTCGAGGCGATCGCGGAGCGGCTGCGCGCGGGCGGACGCCTCATCTACGTCGGGGCTGGCACCTCCGGGCGGCTCGGTGCGTTGGACGCCGCCGAGTGCATCCCCACCTTCAGCGTCCCGCCGGGAACGGTCGTCGCCCTGATCGCGGGCGGTCCGGCGGCGCTGACCGAGCCGGTCGAAGGCGCGGAAGACGACGACGAAGCGGGCCGCGTTGACCTCCTTCGTCTCGGGGTCAGCGAGGCCGATGCCGTCGTCGGGATTGCCGCCAGCGGCCGCACGCCCTACGTCCTCGGCACGATGCGACACGCCGCCGCGATCGGGGCGCTCACGATTGGCATCGCCTGCAACACCGGGACACCGCTGGAGAAGCTCGTCGAGATCATGATCGCGCCGGTCGTCGGCCCGGAGGTCATCGCCGGCTCGACGCGGCTCAAGGCCGGGACGGCACAGAAGATGGTCCTCAACATGCTCAGCACCGGCGCGATGGTCCGGCTCGGCAAGACATTCGGCAACCTGATGGTCGACCTGCAAGCGACGAACTCGAAGCTGCGCGCGCGGGCCGTCCGGATCGTCCAGGCGGCGACTGGATTGGACCATGACGAAGCGGCAGCGGCGCTCTCCCTGGCAGGCGGCGAAGTCAAGACAGCGATCGTCGCGGTCCTCGCTGGCGTCTCGCCAGAGGAAGCGCGGCAACGATTGAGCGCGGCCGGCGGCTCGGTGCGGGCGGCGCTCGGCGAGGCGGCTCCATGTCCGAACTGAGATGCTTCGCGGGGGTTGACGGCGGCGGCAGCAAGACCATCGCCGTCGTGGTCGACGCGACGGGCCGCGAGCTTGCCCGGGCGTCCGCCGGCAGCTCGAACACGACCGCCGTCGGCTTCGACCCGGCCGTCGCGAACCTGCGCCAGGCAATCGAAGCCGCCGCGCGCGAGGCCGGCAGCCCCACCCCGCTCGACGCGATGTGGCTCGGGTTGGCGGGCATTGACCGACCCGGCGCGCGCGATGCGCTCCTGCCGC
>NICF_comb_assmDRAFT_10000051_pt1 | contig 77536 bp, 78 predicted proteins | sample NewIslPassag4_SG_FD_11279 | JGI IMG/M metagenome (IMG submission 11279)
GTGTATGTATGTTTAGAAAAATCCGATGGTTAATGTTTTCCGCCATCTTTGCCTTAAGTTTAGCCGGTTGTACATCCAATAAAGCCGATAATGGGGCAATACAAGATGCAGATTTTTATCGGGTCAATTACACCCAAAATACCCTTGATCGAAATCGATATACCCTTGACAGGAATAATCTCTCACCGAACAGTTTCATGGCAACGAATACAGGGACGGGCGAAATTTCTGCCACAAAAACCCATTTAAGCAGTGATAAGTATCCGCATACAAAGGCCATTGTCATCCAGGATGCAAAATATCGCTACGTTAAGGTAGATGATTCCGTCGGCAAAAACCAAGGGAATCTACAAAATCAGATAAATAAAGGACTTCAACGTTTTGGGCTAGATTCAAGAAACCAGACGACACGCTGGATTACGGGAAATCGAAATACGCCCCCGACTTATCCCGGAAATACCGCTACACCGAATAACGGCGGTACTGCCATTCCGAATACAGGGACAACGACCGGTCAAAAAGGAGCTTCACCAAACACGGGAACAACCACTCCTCCAGCCGGAACGACGGGAACAACTGGTACAACTGGTACAACTGGTACAACCGGAAAAACCAATACCTCGACCACGAATGCCCCATCGGAATTTGCCCAACGGGTCATTGATTTAACCAATGAAGAAAGGAAAAAAGCGGGTCTGAATGCCCTAATTTACGATCCGGAACTGGGAAAAGTTGCTCAAACCAAGTCCCAGGATATGCAAGATCATAATTATTTTTCCCATACAAGCCCAACCTATGGTTCTCCCTTTGACATGATGAGGGACTTTGGAATTGAATATAAAAGCGCCGGTGAAAACATTGCTCAAGGTCAGAAAACACCCGAAGAAGTAGTTAAGGCATGGATGAATAGTCCAGGGCATAAAGCCAATATATTAAGTAAAGATTTTACCCACATAGGGGTCGGCTTTGAAGCAAGTGGTTATCACTGGACGCAAATGTTTATCAAAAAATAAAAAGTCGGCTTCGGCCGGCTTTTTTCATTTCCTGAACCATCTTTATCAACGGAAAGAAAAAGATTCCTTCCCCAAACCAGGCTCCTTCCTTTTGGATACAAAAAACATCCCTTTGGGAAATGCAAAGGGATGTTTCTGTTCTCTGTTTTTGATTAACGTCCGCTCGGATCGTAAGGTTCTCCGACAGCTTTCGGAGCCCGGGAAGATTTCGAGAAAATAATCAAAGCAATGATCGTTACAACATAAGGGAAAATTTTCAAGAACACCGGCGGAATTACTTGGAATTGAGGAACAACCTGGGATACGTTTGCAATCGTCGTTGCAAACCCGAAGAAGAAGGTTGCTCCCAATACCCCGAAGGGACGCCATTGACCAAAGATCAAAGCAGCCAAGGCAAGGAATCCTAAACCGGATACGTTACCGGTGAATTGTCCGGAGTAGGTTACGATAATAACCGCTCCACCTAGCCCGGCAAAGGCACCGGAAAGCATGACACCAATATAGCGCATTTTCCGTACGCTGACGCCGGCAGCTTCTGCGGCATGGGGGTTCTCGCCGCAAGCTTTTAGACGTAAACCGAAGGCCGTTTTGCTAAGAACAAAGGCACTGAACAAAACGATGGCCAATACCAACCATGTGGTCGGATAGGATTTTGTAAAGAACAAGTCACCAATAATTGGGATGTTCGACAAATTTACATTAAAGATTTTTACATCTCCGGGAGTAAAGGCTTCTGGAATTTTAATATTGCCACTTCCGGTAATTTGACGGGCAAGATATATCGTTATAGCTGAAGCCATCAAGTTAATGGCTGTACCACTAATAACTTGGTCAGCATTTAAATTAATCGCCGCAAAGGCATGAAGGAGTGATACAAGAACTCCAACCACCATGGCAATAAGTATACCTAACCAAATGGCGAGCATATTGTTATCCATAATGGGTTGCAATTTTGTAATGGAAAAGGCACTTGCAAAGGCACCAAAGATCATCAAACCATCCAAACCGATGTTGGTGACCCCGCTCCGTTCACTGAACAAACCACCAAGGGCGGTTATTAATAGAGGAACGGTAAACATTATGGCATAGGGAAAAATTTGTTCAATTAATGTCCACATCTTATTGTTCCCCCTCCTTACTTGCAGCCGTCAAATCCTGTTTATTCTTTTTCTTACGCAAAATCCAACTGATCATTCTTTCAATGAGAATGCTGGTAGCTGCAAAATAAATGATAATGGCAATAATTGTATTTGCAATTTCTGGGGGGATATTTGTCATCGCACTCATAAAGCCTGTACCGGCATAGAGCATTCCAAAGAAAATTGCTGCAAAGAATACTCCATAAGGGGCATTTGCACCGAGCAATGCAACAGCAATTCCGTCAAAACCTTGGGAAGGCATAACACCAATTTGCATGACATCAGCATTACCGGTATATTGGGCTACCCCAGCGAGACCGGCAAGACCACCGGCAATCAAAAGGGAAAGGACGATATTCCGATTTACCTTCATACCGGCATATTCAGCCGCATGTTTGTTAAAACCAACGGCCTTCAACTGATAACCCAAGGTTGTTTTATTAATAATAAAGGCAACAACAATCGTAGCAATAATGGCAAGAATAAAACCAAGGTTTACGTATGAACCATCGAATAAGTTCGTCATAAAATCATTTCTTAATGTAGCTGCTTCAGGTAATTTTCTTGATTCGGTTTCCAAATACAAACCTTTAAAATAAGCGGGAACCGTATAATAAACTGTCCAGTAGGCGATCCAGTTCATCATAATGGTGGACACTACTTCATGGACGTTGAATTTTGCTTTTAAAATGCCAGGAATAAAGGCCCACAAGGCGCCTCCTAGAAAACCGGCTGTAATGGTCATAAGCAACAATAATGGTCTTGCAACGTCCACATTTAAACCTACAGCTGTAGCACATAAGCCACCAATTAACATTTGACCGGGGGTACCGATATTAAACATCCCGGTGCGGAAGGCGAAGGCAACGGAAAGACCCGTAAATATTAATGGAGTGGCGGTTGCCAACGTATTGCCGATCCGTTCGATGTTTTTCAATCCACCTTGTATAAGGTAAATAAAGCCTTCTATAGGATTGTTTCCTGTTGCGGCCATGAGTATCGTTCCGGCAATAAGGCCGAACACAACAGCAATTAATGATACGATTACCTTTCTCATGCCTTCTCCTCCTTACCGATACCAGCCATCATGAGACCAACTTCATTTTCATTTGTTTCAGATGCAATTAATTCTCCGACCCGTTCCCCATTGTTGACAACAACAATGCGGTCAGATACTTGCAGGATTTCATCCAGTTCCAAAGAAACAAGCAAAACTGCTTTTCCTTTATCCCGATGTTCGACGAGCCGTTTGTGGATGTATTCAATGGAACCGACATCCAGTCCTCGGGTAGGTTGAACCGCAATCAACAAATCGGGATTTAGTTCTATTTCCCGTCCGATGATGGCTTTTTGCTGGTTACCACCGGAAAGGCTTCTTGCCTTGGAATGGATCCCTTCCCCGGCACGGACGTCAAAATGATCGACAATTTTTTGTGCATATTCCATTATGGCTTTTTTGTTTAACAGGCCACGTTTTGAAAATGGTTCTTGGTAGTAAGTTTCCAAAACCATATTTTCACCGATTGTATAATCAAGCACAAGACCGCGTCTATGTCTGTCTTCCGGAATATGTCCGACACCTTTTTTAATCCGTTCGCTGATCGGAATATGGGTAATTTCTTCGTCATTAATGTAAATATGCCCTTCTTCCACTTTAGCAAGACCTGTAATGGCTTCCACAATTTCCGTTTGGCCATTACCGTCAACACCGGCAATCCCCACAATTTCTCCGGCACGAACTTCAAGGGAGAAGTTTTTCAAACCAAGAACTTTCTTTTTGTTTTTGACGGATACGCCTTCCATTTTCAAAATGGTTTTGCCTGGTTTGGCTTCTTCCTTATCAACGACAAAGGAAACGTGGCGACCGACCATCATTTCTGCCAGTTTTGCTTCGCTTACCTCATTGACGTTGACCGTACCGATCGTTTTTCCGCGCCGAATAACCGTACAACGGTCTGCAACAGCTTTAATTTCTTTTAGCTTGTGGGTGATCAGGATAATGGATTTCCCCTCTTTTACGAGGTTTCTCATGATTTCCATCAATTCTTCGATTTCCATAGGGGTTAAAACGGCGGTTGGTTCGTCAAAAATTAAAATGTCCGCATTCCGATATAAGGTTTTGATAATTTCGACCCGTTGTTGCATACCAACAGAGATATTTTCAATTTTGGCATAAGGATCGACATTCAAACCATACTTTTTCGATAATTCTTCAATCCGTTTGGCAGCGCTTTTAATATCTATCGTAATTCCCTTTTTCGGCTCTAACCCAAGGATAATATTTTCCGTTACCGTAAAATTTTCAACCAATTTAAAGTGTTGGTGTACCATCCCAATACCCAAATCGTTGGCGACATTGGGGTTATTGATTTTTACTTCTTTCCCCTTCACATAAATCGTACCTCTATCCGGTTGATACATTCCGAAGAGGATACTCATCAAGGTGGATTTACCAGCACCATTTTCTCCTAGGAGTGCATGAATCTCGCCTTTTTTTAGTGTTAAGGATATGTTGTCGTTTGCCACGATACCGGGAAATTCTTTCCGGATATTACGCATTTCTACTACATATTCCATATATCCACTCACCTTTATAATTGTTCAAGGTTATTAAATGTAACATCCATTTTTTGCAATATGATAAGAAAAGAGACGGAGTGCCCCGCCTCTTTCCCTTAACAACCTGCATTACTTGATCAAGTCACCTTGTTGATCGGAGACTTTGATTTCTCCAGCTTTCATTTTTTCATAAACTTCTTTAACTGTTTTTTCAGTTTCATCACTTAAGTTCGGGTTTTTATCAGGAATGCCGACACCGTCGTTGGTTACGTCAAAGGTGATATTTTTTCCACCAGGGAATTTACCATCAAGTTCAGCTTTGATTAGATCAAAGGTTGCTTGGTCAATTTTCTTCATGGCAGATGTCAAGATGACGGATTTTTCGCTTCCTTCTTCGATGATACCTTCATAATATTGGTCTACGTCTACGCCAACCATCCAAACTTCTTCGCCGTTTTTCACACGGTCAACGGTTTCTTTAATAGCACCGACACCTACACCGCCAGCAGCAGCAAAGATGACTTTAACACCGCGGTCAAACATTTGTCCGGCAATTTGGGCACCGGCGTTGGAATCATCAAAGGAACCTTGATATACAACGTTTTCCGGTTTAATTACAATGTTTGTGCCGTAGTTTTCATTTGCATATTTGACACCTTGTTGGAATCCCCAGTTGAATTTTTGAACAGCAGGGATTTCCATGCCGCCGATGAAACCTGCTTCACCTTCTTTTAATTGAAGGGCAGTTGCAACACCTGCCAAGAAGCCTGATTCATGCTCTGCAAAGTAAACAGCAACTGTGTTTTCTCCTGTGTGGTAATTGTTGTTACCGTCTTGAGGAGCACCGTCCAAGATAATGAACTTGGCATCTTTATATTGATCTTGGGCTTTGAAGATTGCTGTTTCAAATTTAAATCCAGGAGTTACAATGAACTTGTATCCTGCATCGTATAGGTTTTTGATTTCCTTTAGGTAATCAGCTTCGGTTGTTCCTGCAGGTTTCAAATATTTTGCTTTGATTCCTAGTTCGCTTTCAGCTTTTTTAATCCCTTCCCATGTTCCTTGGTTGAAGGACTTGTCGTCGATGGTACCGGCGTCAGTTACCATCCCAACCATAAATTTGTCCCCATCACCGGATTTGCCGCCATTATCGCCATTACCGCAAGCGGCTAGTAATCCAAGGGTGAGAATCATGAAAACTGCCAAAAACTTTTTCATTTTTTAACCCCCAGTTATAAATTTTTCAAAGAGCTTGGAATATGTATTCCTCTTATAATATATCCGTTAGAAAACGATTTATCAAGGTGGAAAATAATTTTTCTACAAGTTTTATCCTGTTTTTTTCCTTTTTGTCGAATTTTTTTCCCAATGTCAATCTTTTCCAAAACATTCCAAAATTAAGCGTTTTCATTCTGTTTTTTGAGGTTCTTGATAATCGCCCATGCTCCGTGTTTTACTGCCCTCCTGCGGATATCTTCCCGGTTCCCATGCAACATGACGGAATAGACTCTTGTCTCTTTTCCCCTTATGGCTACCCCAATAAATACGGTTCCAGGCTCCTTGCCTTCCTGTTTTTCCGGACCGGCAACACCTGTAAAACTGATTCCGATATCAGTGGAGAAAAATTCCCTAACGTTTTCGGCCATTTCCTTGGCGCATTCCTTACTTACAACCCCATGTTTGTTAATGGTTTCTTCCCTCACCTTTAAAAGGTCTCTTTTAATATCCGTCCAGTAGGCGACAATCCCGCCCTTAAACAAGGTACTGACGCCAGGAATTGAGGTCACCTGTTCCTGAAAATATCCTCCGGTCAAGCTTTCGCTACAGGATAAAGTCAGTTGTTTTTCTTTAAGCAGTAACACTAGCTCCTCAATTAAACTCGTGTTGTCGTACCCATAGATAAATTGCCCGACCCGGCTCCTGATTTTTCCTTCCAGTTCATCCAACAGTTTTTTTCGGACCGTTTCTTCCTTATGTTTTACGGTTAGCCTGATCGTAACTTCCCCATCGGTAGCAAGGGGAGCGATGGTTGGGTTGGATTGCTCTAGAAACAGATCTTCCAATTCCTTTTCCAAAGCTGCTTCCCCGATACCAAAAAAGCGTAACACCCGGGATTGGATCGTTTCCCTTGTCGGCAAAATGCTCTCCAATATTTTCTTCCCATATTTAGAGAACATAGGCTGCAATTCATTTGGGGGACCGGGTAGAAGCATATAGAACTTTTTGTCCGTCTTTAGGAACATTCCGGGAGCCATCCCATTATCATTCGGTAATACAACACTATTTTCAAGAACATATGCCTGTTTCATATTATTTTCCGTGACTGGTAGCCCCCGTTTTCGGAAAAAGGTTTCGATCCTTGCCAGTGCCTCTTCGTCGAAGACCAATTTCCTTTTCAGATGATTGGCTATGGTTTCCTTTGTCAAGTCATCCTTGGTTGGTCCAAGACCTCCGGTAAAAATGATGATATCTGCCCTGGTTTCTGCATGTCGGATGGTTTCCAAAAGACGGTTTGCATTATCTCCAACTACCGAATGGAAATACACATTTACGCCGATTTCCGATAATTCCCTGGATAGAAATTGGGCATTTGTGTTGGCTATTTGACCAAGCAATAATTCTGAACCTACAGCAATAATTTCGCAATCCATGAAAATCCCTCCTCATCCTTCTTCAATAAAAAGAAGATGGCGAATCCCGCCATCGTTCCTTATCAATACATTTTATTTGGAATTTGCAAAAACATGTTTATTTTTCACAAAGTAATCGATCCCAGACCAGACGGTGAAAAAGAGAGCCACATATAGCGCTATATCCGCAAAGGGAAAACCGATATATGCAAAAGGTACATTTTTCAAGAAAAGCGCAATAATGGCCACGATTTGGGTCCAGGTTTTTATTTTCCCAAGCATGTTGGCAGCTACTACTTCACCGCCACCGGCCAGTATCAATCGTAGACCGGTTACGGCAAATTCCCGGCTAATAATAACGATAATAACCCAGGATGGGGCAAGTCCCATTTCCACCAAAATGATAAAAGCAGCGGATACTAGCAATTTATCGGCAAGGGGATCAAGAAATTTCCCAAGGTTTGTTACCAAGTTATATTTCCTTGCATAGTGACCGTCGATCCAGTCAGTGGTCGAAGCTATTACAAAGATCAATGTGCCGATTAGCTGATTTACCCTTAACTGGATCTCTCCAAAGGAAACAGTCCCCCAATCAAAATCGACGACCATTAAAATAACAAAAATCGGGATAAGACAAATTCTTAAAAACGTAATTCGATTAGGCAAATTCACTTTTTGAACCTCCAAAATATAACTCCACAGAAAATGACCGTCCTATTGGTTCGTTTCGGTTTCGGTTACTTCTTCTTCCTTTGCAAAGCGTACCGTTATGTTTTGAACGACATTTTTCTTGGGATCAATTTCGTATTCCAATTTTATATCATTTACAAAAATTTCTGTTTCATAAGCTCGTCCGACCCGGATCCATACGGATTCCTGTCCGGAGAGATCGAAGGTTTCCGTGGTTGGCTGATTGGCATTTAAAGTCCCTCGGAATAGCTCTTTTCCGCTCGCATCAACAACATTGACCCAACTTGCGCCACCTTCAATTACCGCCACGCGCACGTTGAAATTCTCCGCATTTTTCAGTTCATAAACGGAATCTATACTACTTGTGTTTTCAACAAAAAGTAGTTCCGGAAGAGGTACCGGCTCCTCCACCACTGGATTTTCATCATCGGTACCTTTATTTTCATCCGTGCTATCATTCTCATCCTTATTGTTATCTTCTTCCGGGACATTGTCCTCGTATCCGATATTTGGATTATTGTTTTGGTTGTTGTTACTTGCCTTTTCATTGGCGAAAAAGTTTTGAAGAACGAACCATGCTGCGATGATGATTCCTAAAATAATAAGGGCTGTCAAAATTTTCGGGAGGAGCTCCAAAAATTTTGAAGAACCTTTTGACATCATTTTTCGGGTTTGTCTCCGGGATAAAGTTTCGGGCACTTCATCCTCTTCATAGACGGTCGGAATATACTGCCTATACTCCTCAAAGAGGATTTCCGGATCCAGGCCAACCGCTTCTACATATTGCTTAATAAATGCACGGACATAAAACTTCCCCGGTATGACCTCATATCTTCCCTGTTCAATGGCTAATAAATAACGTTTCTGGATTTTCGTTATTTCCTGTAAATCCTCCAACGTCATTCCTTTTTCTTCCCGAGTTTCTTTTAATTTTTTCCCTAGTTCCGTCAAGAATAACACCTGCCAATTTGAATTGTTAAAACCCTCCGAAATCATTCTCGGTCAATAAATGTTGTTGATGATTGGTATATATGATTTCTTCATTTGGATCATTTCGCAATTCAATAATATAGTCAAAGTCTTCAATCGTATATTCTGTATTTTGAATAAAAATATCCGGATGTTCAACAACTTTAATGGCAGGAAGCCCCATAAGTTCACGAATGAGCCTCCAGTGCCTTTCATTGGCTCGGCGAGTGGAAACCGCCCCATCAATGATGTAAATATGATTCGGGTTATACTCTCCTTCGATCAACTCATTCCGCAATGTTTGTTTTAAAAGGGTTGAGGAGATAAATACCCAGCGTTTATTGGCGGAAACGCTAGCAGCTACCACCGATTCGGTTTTCCCTACCCGTGGCATTCCTCGAATCCCAATCAATTTATGACCATCTTGTTTGAAAATCTCAGCCATAAAATCTACAAGCATTCCAATCTCGTCACGGACAAATTGAAAAGTCTTTCGGTCATCCGCATCCCGCTGTACATATGTACCATGCCGAACCGCAATCCTGTCTCTTAACTTCGGTTCCCGTAATTTTAGCAATTGGATCGTTTCCATGGTTCGCAATATTGGTTCAAGTCTCTCAATGGAATAATGATTTTTTGCCAAAATTAATAATCCCCTTCGCCCTTGGTCAATTCCGTTAATGGTAATTATATTAATGGAAAGCATGCCAAGCAAAGAGGCTATATCCCCAAGAAGTCCAGGACGATTGATCTTGATTTCATATTCCAAATACCATTCTTTTTTTTCTCCCATGGACATCCCCTATTCATGGTACAAAAACATCATTTTCCTTTATCTATAATAAATGATTTTTCCACTTTATGAAAGACATAAACCGAATTTTACGGTGAATTCCAAAGGATTTTATATGAAAAGTTAATTAAACTATATGGTTTAAAATGGTGTAATCAATAAATATAAAAAGAGAGGAAACTCCTCTCTATCTTTCCTGTCCGCTAGTGATCATTTTGAACCAGCTTTACCATCACATTCGCAATGGCTTGCTGTTCTTCTTTGCTTGCTACATTCCAAAGATCCGCCAGCACCCGTTCTTGGACATTTTTCGGATCTACATTTTTGGCCAAATAATCTCCAATATGGTAGGCAAGGTTGGAGATGGTTTCCTGATCAAGTCCGGTGTTTTGTGCCAAATCTACCTTGTCCCCTAAAAAGTCTTTCCAGCGTTCCCAACTATCCAAAACACTCATAAAGATCCTCCTTCCTTTGAGTTTCTTTCATAGTTTGGATAATGGGTTCGCTTTCTATACCGTGAAAATCACTTACGTGTACCAACCGCCATTAACTTTCAGGACTTCACCGGTTATATAGGAGGCGTCCTCGGAAAGCAGAAACTTCACCGCCTTGGCAACATCCGATGGGCGGCCCAACCGGCCTAATGGAATTTCTTCCGTTAAAAGGAGCCGATCTTCTTCCGTTAAGGAAGATAGCATCTTTGTATCAATGGCACCTGGGGCTATGGCATTAACCCGGATTCCGGCGGGAGCCAATTCCTTGCTTAACGCCTTGGCAAACGCGATCTGTCCACCCTTTGCCGCGGAATAGACCGTTTCACAGGAGCCGCCTGCTTCTCCCCAGATAGAGGAAATGAAAAGGATGGATCCTTTCTGATTTCGGATCAGCTTTGGAAGCAATTGTTTGGTAATGACAATGGGTGCGGTTAAATGTAAGGAGATTAATTCCTCCATTTCCTCTTCTAGCATGCTTGTTAGTGGCTTGGCTATACTCGTTCCCCCATTGTGGACGATTCCGTCTAGGGAATAAATCTCCTGGCAAAGCTTCTTTCTCCCGGCATCATTCCTTAAATCTGCCTGAATAGGTATATATTCACCGCCAAAAGGGGCTAGATTTTCCAATAACGCTTCCATTCCTGCCTTATTTTGATGGTAATGCAAATAGAGGGAATATCCTTCTTCCGCCAAGGTCCGGGCGATTTCTTGACCAATTCCACCGGTTGAGCCGGTAATTAATATATATTTCCGCATTTGGTTCTCCTCCGAATTATAGTGCCTTCCCATTTTCTCTAAAGGTCTTGTCTTGATTTTTATTTTGGTACAACGATGGACTGGGTAATGCGATCTTCTTTAAACATTGCCTTTGCAATCTCTTTAATATCGGTAAAGGCAATATTTTCCAGCATCGGCACCACCTTAAATAAATCCATTCCGTTAAAAGCATAACGGGTAAATTGGTTGGCAATAAACTCCGGCGAATTTAATGCCCTTAGGAAATTTCCAATCCGTCGCTTTTTCGCCCGTTCCAAAGAAACTTCCGANAAATTTTCACCCTTNGCCGCCTTCATTAAAATCTGCTTAATTCTTTCCCCTAATAAATCGGCATTGGCGGTATCCCCACCGATCAAGGCAAAACTAAAGCTTTCCTCTTGCGTATAATCGTAGCTAAAAGTATCATCAATAATTCCTTCGTCATACAGACTCCGGTAGTTTTCCGAGCTTTGGCTGAAAAGCATATCCAGAAGAAGTTGAACGGATAGCTCGGTTTTTAGCATTTCATCCCCCTTTTGACCGATAAAATCACCTTTAATCCCAACCATGCATTTTTGCATTTGCACGTTCATTTTCAAAATGGATTTCGTTTCGTACACTGAAGTCGGTTCCTCCGGAAACTTCCGCTGGATTTCCGGTGCTTCTTGAAAGGATTTTTTCTTTTGGTTTTCCCGAATTTTTTCCATCATCTCTTCCGGGGAAATCGGACCGACAATAAAAAGAAGCATATTGCTGGGATGGTAAAAAGTATAGTAACATTCATAAAGCAAATCCTTTGTTATTTTGGCAATGGAATCAATCGTTCCAGCAATATCGATTTTAACCGGATGATGGTGGTACATATTCCGGATGGCCCCAAAGTAATTGCGCCAATCGGGATTATCGTTATACATTTGGATTTCCTGACCGATAATCCCTTTTTCCTTTTCCACCGTTTTTTCCGAAAAATATGGTTGTTGAACAAAATCAAGCAATGTCTGTAAATTTAATTCTACTTGGTTGGTGCTTGAAAACAGGTAGCTGGTTCTGGTAAAGGATGTAAAGGCATTGGCGGAAGCGCCTTGCTTACTGAATTGCTGGAAAACATCCCCATCTTCCTTTTCAAACATTTTATGCTCGAGGAAATGGGCGATCCCATCAGGAACCAATTTAAATTCGGTTTTTCCCATAGGTATAAAATGATTATCTATGGAGCCATATTTGGTCGTAAAGGTAGCGAAGGTTTTATGAAACCCTTGCTTTGGTAGAAGATATACCTTCAGGCTATTTTCCAGTTTTTCATAATACAGTTCTTCCCCTAATCTCGGAAATTCAATTTTTTCCATCGGTTAAGCCTCCAATCCTGTCAAGAAGTAAATCGTATCCTCGTATATGTGGTTTCCGATCTGAATCACATCTTCTTTTGTTACTCCCTTAATCTTTACGTTCCATTCCTCCAAGGTCACGTTACTGGCGCTAATGATATTGTGATAAAGGACTTCAACAATACCCCTCGATGTGTCGAAGGTTTCCAACATCTGATTTTGGATCATCGCCTTCGTTTGCGAAAGTTCTTCCTCGGAAAAATCCCCGTTTTTCATTGCCTTCATTTGCTCTTTAATTATGGATAATGCTTTTTCATAATTTTTCGGTTCAATGCCGGTCATAACAAGAAGCAGGCCTTTATGGCTTTCTAGGCGGCTTGCAGCATAATAGGCAAGACTTTCCTTTTCCCGGACATTGATAAATAGTTTTGAATGGGGAAATCCTCCGAAAATTCCATTAAACACTTGTAAGGCAAAATATCCTTCATCCCCATAACGGACGGTCGTCCGGTAGCCAATGTTTAATTTTCCTTGCATGATATCCTGTCTTTCAACGACCACTTTTTCTTCATTTGTAGGCGACACGTTGGTGCTATTCGAAAGGGTTATTCGCTTTCGTTCCTCAAGGGGGAATTGCTCATCACAAAGACGAGTGACCTCATCAACATCAATATCCCCAACAATGTATAAATCGAACTCGTCTTCCTTTAAAACCCGTTTATAGTAAGCAAAAAGGCTTTCTGGGGTGATGGAATCCACTTTCTCCAGAAGTCCGTAAACAGGAATGGCATAGGGTTCTCCTTTACACATTTCTTCTACCAGGCGTAAATTGGCATAACGCATTTTATCGTCATAAATCGATTGAATTCTTTGCTTTAGCGTGCGTTTTTCCTTATTGGCGATATCCGGGTCAAAGGAATCCCCTTTTCTTTTTGGATGAAATATAATTTCCGAAAGAAGGGCAATCCCCTTTCTTAACAGATGATCCCTTGTGGCGAGAAATTTATCGTTAGCAATTTCCAGCCAAAAGGAGATGACATGATACTCTCCCTTCTTCTGCAGATCGCTATAAAAATGGGCTCCATACAATTCTTCCAAGTAGCTATGAAGTTCCGTGGATGTATTAAAGTTTTCGGTCCCGCTTTCAAGGACATAGGGTAAAAGAGCCCGGAAGGTGGCATCCTCTTCATTTAAGGGAGCCTTTATTTTTAGCACGATCAAATTCGTCTTGTACTTTTTTGTTTTTACGAGATGAAATTTTATCCCAGGTCTTTCGATTACCGTCTCCAATTCTTGTGGCATCCTTTTTCCTCCTTTTTGCACATTCATATCTATCTTATTATTTCCTGATGCAACTATACATGTATACGAATTTCTATCGGAGTCCCAATGAAAAAAATACCCCCACGCATTAACATGGGGGTGTTGTCGATTTAGGACATCCGTATTTCATGATCCTCCGGTTTAGGAATTAACACTTGACGGGGTTTACTACCTTCATAGGGACCAACCACTCCCCGTTTTTCCATTTCATCGATCAACCTTGCCGCCCGAGTATATCCAATCCGAAATCTCCGTTGCAATAAGGATACGGATGCCGTCTGCATTTCGGCCACAAGTTGGACAGCCTCTTCATACAATTCATCTTCCACTTCTTCATCCGTATCCTGGATATCATCAGGAATCATTTCTTCCTGATATTGGGCTTTTTGCTGGGAAGTAACGAAATCCACAACCGCTTCTACTTCTTCGTCGGATAGATAGGCACCCTGAACCCGAATAGGCTTCGAAGCACCGGAAGGATAAAATAACATATCCCCTCTCCCAAGCAATTTTTCCGCTCCACCCATATCCAGAATCGTTCGCGAGTCCGTCTGGGAGGAAACAGCAAAGGCAATCCGGGACGGAATATTTGCCTTGATCACACCGGTAATTACATCGACAGAAGGTCTTTGAGTGGCAATAATTAAATGGATACCCGCTGCCCGGGCCATCTGAGCGAGCCGGGTAATCGATTCTTCCACATCCCCTGGTGCAACCATCATCAAGTCCGCTAGTTCATCAACCACGACAACAATAAACGGTAGTAATGGTTGTTTTTCGCCGGTTTCCATATTATGTTTGCGGATATAATCGTTGTATCCTTCAATATTTCTTGTCCCGGTGTGGGAAAATAATTCATAGCGCCGTTCCATTTCATTGACTACTTTTTGCAATGCTTGGGAAGCTTTTTTTGGGTTCGTTACAACTGGTGCCAACAGGTGGGGTACACCATTATATACGCTTAATTCTACCCGTTTCGGATCAATAAGCATCATTTTGACTTCATGGGGTTTCGTTCTCATCAAAAGGCTCGTAATAATGGCGTTGATACACACACTTTTCCCCGAACCGGTAGCCCCCGCCACAAGCAGATGGGGCATTTTATTTAATTCAGCCAAGACCGCTTCACCGGTAATATCCCTACCAAGACCGATCAGCAATTTTGCATCCAGTTTATCATAGCTATCTTCAATGACCTCCCTTAAGGAAACAACGGCGATTTCCGAGTTAGGCACTTCGATCCCAATGGCAGATTTACCAGGAATAGGCGCTTCCATGCGGATATCCTTTGCCGCAAGTGCCAAGGCCAAGTCATCGGTGAGGCTGACGATGCGACTGACCTTCACCCCGACATCAGGATGGACTTCGTATTTCGTTACTGCAGGGCCAATATGTACCTGGGTTACCCTTGCCTTGACCCCAAAACTTTGGAAAGTTCGTTCAAGTTTGGCCGCATTTGCATGGACAAGGTCGTATTCCCCGCTTTGGTCGGTTTGCTTTGGCAATTTTAATAAGGAAATGGGCGGCAATTGATAGTCGGTATTTTCCATTTCGCTAAAACGCATCGGACCAACATGTTCATCTTCGGGATCTTCCTCAACTTCATCTATATGATTTTCTTCTTCCCCGTCCTCCCGGTACGTTTTTTCAGCAAAATTGGATATAATCGGTTGTTCTGAGCTTACGGTCGGATCATCATCTACTACCAGCTCTTCTACAGGTTCAAAAGCCTTTCCATGTTCTTCCTTGGGAGGATTCGCTTTCATTTGATCTAGATCCTTTTGAAAGCTAGCCCATGTCTTGCGAAAGAAAGACCTTATCCTTTTTCCAAGACCAGCTACAAAATCTCTGAAACTTTTACCCGTGATCAAGATAATTCCGATCAAGATGAATAGCCAGGAAACGAGTCTTGCTCCGCCAGTATCAAAAAGCATATGGAATGCGGCATATAGAATCGCTCCCGCCATTCCCCCGCCTATGTCAAGTGTGGAGAGCTCTCCACGAACGTCCATCCAAAATAGTTCCCAAGTGTTCATGATGACGCTCGTATTTTGAAAAGGGCTATCTTCCGAAAGTAGGCGGAATAACGATACATGACTAAGCAAAAGGATCGCTCCAAATATAATGTATCCACCGATAAACTCCTTCTGGAAAAAGTTAGGCCAACTTCTATTCCAAATTAAGTAGATGCTTAAAAATATAAAAGCAAGGGGAATGATAATATACCATTCACCGGCAAAGAACCGGAAAAAATATACGAAAGCCTGTCCTACCATCCCAAATTTCGCAATGGTAATGATTGAAAGGGCGAGCAACGTTAAAGCTCCTATTTCCATAAGTAGGGTTTGTTTCAAATTTTTGCTTTTCTTACGTTTACGTTTCTTTTTTGCCATATCATCACCTGATTCTATTAATCCGGTACATTCATAATCCTCCTTCCCAAAATGGAGGAATATAACCGGTCAAGAAAAAGCAGCCTACTTTTCGGCTGCTTTTCTATTTGTTCTATTATATCATATTCAATCCATCATCTATCAAGATTTTCCACTATCTTTTCATTTCAGGGCGGAAAGGATTTTTCAAGATCCTTTGCCTAAGGAAAGGATTGCACCCGGAAAAATGGAAGGATTTAAATAATGATTTGGGTCTGTACTTAATAATTTCGTGATGCGGACTTCAAACCCGTTGATTGGCTCGCACATTACTGGAACTCCGTTAATGGAAGCCATATATTCTTTTCTCTCGGTATCCTCCATACCAAAGACCAATTCTTGCGGAACAATCGTATGTAAAATCATTGGACGATCCCNTTCCCTTCCTCATCCTTTTTCCTTTGCTGGATCAGCTCATTCAGTTTATTCATCGCCTGTCCGATNCCTCCGACTTCATCAATCAAACCTAATTTCACGGCATCGCTACCAATAACATTCGTCCCGATATCCCTAGTCAAGTTCCCTTTGGCAAACATTAAATCTTTAAATTGTTCNGGACTGATTTTGGAGTGCTTTGTAACGAAATTAATCACCCGATCCTGCATTTTGTCCAAGTATTCGAAAGTTTGNGGAACACCAATGACAAGACCGGTAAGCCGAATCGGATGGATCGTCATGGTAGCCGTTTCAGCGATAAACGAGTAATTGGTGCTAACGGCGATCGGAACACCGATGGAGTGTCCCCCGCCAAGGACCAACGAGACCGTCGGTTTGGATAAGGAGGCGAGCATTTCAGCGATGGCAAGACCTGCTTCCACATCTCCTCCCACGGTATTAAGAACAACGAGCAAACCTTCAATTTTCGGATTTTGTTCGATGGCTACAATTTGCGGGATCACATGTTCATACTTGGTTGTTTTATTTTGGGGAGGAAGCTGAAAGTGTCCTTCGATTTGTCCGACAATCGTTAAACAATGAATATTGGAATCCGACATCTGGGGGACATTTGTCTGTCCCAGCTGCTGGATTTTTTCAATCAAGGGGGATAGGCTTGGTTTTTGTTCCTCTTGAGCGGGGGTTTGTTCCTGTTTTTTTTCCATAAAAATGCTCCTTTTCGCATTTGTTATTGATTAGTATAAACGGCTTGGCTGTTTTCATGCGAAAGGAGCAAATTTGATTTTCTTTTAGACTTCCATGATGATCGGGATAATCATCGGTTTCCGTTTTGTTTTGTTATATAGGTAGTAATTCAGCTGATCCCGCATATCTTGTTTAACCTGAGACCATTCGAAGGTATAGTTACGAAGGTTCTTTTCGATGATTTCCTTCACAATTTTTGTTGCATCAAGCATCAATTCTTCAGATTCACGAACATATACAAAACCGCGGGATATAATTTCCGGTCCTGATACAATCCGTTTTTCTTGACGGTTAATGGAAACCACGATAATCAATATCCCATCTTGGGAGAGCATTTTCCGATCCCGGAGAACAATGTTGCCGACATCACCAACGCCGCTTCCATCGATGAGAATATTTCCGGCAGGGACCTTTCCTACCATTCGAATCCGACCGGATTTAATCTCGATGACATCCCCTTTTTCAGGGATGATGATATGATCTTCTTCAACTCCCATGTTTGCGGCAATCTTTCCATGGACGACCTGCATCCGATATTCCCCGTGAATTGGCACGAAAAATTTCGGTTTCATTAGATTGATCATCAATTTTAGTTCTTCTTGGCGACCATGTCCACTGACGTGTATGTTTCTATAGTAGACCGAAGCACCGGAACGACACAAAACATCTACCGTTTTCGCCATATACAGTTCTCCGCCACGATGGGGGCTGGCTGCAATGACCACCGTATCCCCCTTCTTGATGTGAAGGTTTTTATGGGCTTTTCTTGCCATTCTTTGCAATGCTTCCAAAGGTTCTCCCTGGTTTCCGGAAACAAGAATGGCCAGTTCATGATCTTTATATTTGTCAATATCGCTAGCCGGAATAATCGTGTTATTGGGATGTACTTTTAAAAATCCGAGTTTTTCTGAGGTTTGGAAGATTTCCTGTAAATGTTTACCGATGATTGCTATTTTCCGGTGGGTGATACTGGTTGCATCAAGAAGTCTTTGGATGGCATTCATCCCGGTTGAATAGCAGGCATAGATAATCCGTCCACCCGCATTTTCAAAAATATATTCAACTTCCTTTGTAACTACTGCCTCAGAAGGAGTATATCCAGGTTTTTCAGCCAATGTACTGTCAGACAACAAGCAAAGGACCCCTTCATCACCGATTCTCGACATTTTGCTCATGTTTGCCTGATACAGGGAGCTTGCACTCTGGTCAAATTTGAAATCCCCTGTATATACAATTGCCCCTTCTGAAGTGTGAATTACAATCCCTACCGAATCGGGAATACTATGATTGACCTTAAAGAACGAAATTTTTGTGTTTCCGAACTGCAATGTTGTATCTTCGTCGACAATTCGGAAATCCGTCTTTTCCTTAAAATCATCATTTTTCAGCAAGATTTTTGTAAGGGCGATGGTTAATTTCGTTCCGTAAACTGGAAGAGGCAATTCCCTTAAAAGGAAGGATAGGGCGCCATTATGGTCCTCATGGCCATGGGTTAGGAATACTCCCCGGATTTTCTCCTTTTGTTCAATTAAATACGTAATGTCGGGAATCACATAATCAATTCCTAACATTTCATCCTCCGGGAACATTCTCCCCGCGTCAAGGATAAAAATATCGTTATCAACTTCCACAACATACATGTTTTTTCCAATTTCCCCGACACCGCCTAAGGGAATGATTTTTATCGATTGATTCTTTTTCTTGCTCAATGTCACAATTCCTCCTGTATCTTCATTAATTCCACTGGAAAAAGTTCCGTAATTTCGTCCGTATGTATTTTCCTTTTATCGTCATAAAGGTTGTTCTTCCCGTTCACTGAGACTTGAAAACAATCCTTAATAAAAAGAGATGTATAGACCCGACCCAATTACCTTTTCACTATTTTAACACAATTATTTCCAATAATATAGTTACAAGGAAAAGAAGTCTTTATTTATCGATTTGATTCCTTTACAAACACAGTTTGCCCTGAAGGGTCAAAAAATAGATTCTCATAAATGGGAATGGAACCATATTTCGTAGCGAAAAAAGGATTTTCTTTTATCATCTTTCATTAATAGGGAAGGGACGATCCTTTTATTTGAAACCAAAAGGTGATATTTATGGGATCAAATGAAATTTTTATGTTCTAAAAAGGGAAATCTAGTCAAAAAAAATCTTGCAGCAAAGGGGCTGCAAGGGAAAGACACTATGAATTTTTAACCCTTTGAATCAATGTGTTCAAACGGTTTCGTTCGTTTTCGTTTAGGGGAACCAGAGGTAGGCGGACAGAACCGACATTAAGCCCAATCAGTTGAAGGGCTGTTTTCACCGGAGCCGGGTTCGGTTGTTCAAACAATCCTTCCATAAGCGGATGTAATTTCTGATGCCATTCTTGGGCTTTCAGGTGGTCCCCCTTCTCAAAGGCCCGGATCATCTCTTGCATTTCTTCACCGATAATGTGGGAAGCAACAGATACGACACCCACTCCTCCAATGGCAAGAACCGGTAACGTCAGACTGTCGTCTCCAGAATATAGGACAAAATCCTTGGGAGTCCTGGAAATGATACGGGACATTTGATTTATGTTCCCGCTCGCTTCCTTAACAGCAACGATATTCGGGATCTCACTTAAAGCGACAATGGTATCCGTTTCAATATTTATGCCTGTTCTTGATGGGATATTGTAGAGCATAATCGGAAGTTTTGTGTTTTCTGCCACATATCTAAAATGTTGGTAAATGCCTGCTTGATTCGGTTTATTATAATAGGGAGCTACAAGCATGATTGCGTCGACACCGATTTCCTCAACCCGTTTTGTTAGTTCAACAGTCGTTTTTGTATTGTTTCCCCCGGTTCCTGCAATGACGGGAACCCGACCGGCTACAACTTTTACGACGTGCCTAATCATTGCTATTTTTTCTTCCGTCGATAACGTAGGTGATTCACCGGTCGTTCCTATAACGACAAGGGAGTCCGTTCCATGATTCAGCAAATATTCAATCAGTACTTCGCATTTTTGAAAATCGACATTTCCTTTTGCATCGAAGGGAGTCACCATGGCAGTAGAAATTTTCCCAAAAAGGCTCATAATCCCACTCCTTTGCTTTTCTTGGCAAAAATGCTTTCATCGATCATTTCTTCATGATTTGCTTGTTTATCAAGGTGAAATGCATCGTGGAGGGCATTGACCGCTTTAGCCAGATCCCTTTGTTTTACTAAAATCCAGATGGTCGTATAGCTGTCTGCGGATTGTAAAATTTGGATTCCCTGTTCGGATAAGGCGGAAACGATTTTAGAAACGACCCCAGGAACACCAGTAATGCCTGCCCCTACAACGGAGACTTTTGCGCAATCCCGTTCAAGTTTCGGCGAATAGCCCATCGATAAAAGCATTTCTTCCGCTTTGTCAGCAACGACGCTACTAACTGTATATACGACCCGATTCGGAGAAATATTAATAAAATCGACAGATATTTGCAGATTGGCCATTGCCTTAAAAACATCCTTTTGGAGGTCGTAATCATCTTTTTTGGCATAAACGGTAATCTGGGTTACATCCGGAACATGGGCGATACCCGTTACTAGGTCGTTCCATGATTCTGAATACCTTTTTTTCTTCGAGAGTTTCGTCACGATTGTGCCAATGCCGCTGGAATCGGTGGAACGGATACGGATCGGCATATCTGCCTGCATAGCCATTTCCACTGCCCTAGGATGAATGACTTTTGCCCCTTGGTAAGCTAAATTGCACACTTCGTTATAAGTGACCAGTTTCAATGGTCGGGCTTTTGAGGTTAATTTCGGGTCAGCTGTCATGATTCCATCCACATCCGTAAATATATCCACCCATTCCGCATTTAAAGCGACACCCAAAGCGACTGCGCTAGTATCACTTCCACCGCGTCCAAGGGTCGTAATATGCCCTTCCCGATTCATCCCCTGGAACCCTGCGACGACCACCGCATCTTTGGTCTTTAATTCTTCTTTTATTCGCTCTGGCTTTACCTCCAATATTTTTGCATGGGTAAAGTCCCCATTAGTAATGATCCCGGCTTGGGAACCGTTAAAGCAAACGGCAGAAATTCCATTTTCCAATAGCATTTCCGTAAAAATGGTAGAGGAAATGATTTCTCCACAAGCCATTAACATATCCTGTTCCCTTTTTGACAATAATGTATATGGTCCGCCAATTAACGACAGTAAAGTATCTGTGGCATAAGGTTCTCCCATTCGGCCCATTGCCGATATGACAATTACTACTTTATATCCTTCTTCGATTGCTTGTTTGACGTGAACGAGGGCTCTTTTACGATTGTTTTCCGTTCGGACCGAGGTACCACCGAATTTCTGAACGATAGTCTTCATGTTTCACCTCGTCACGGGGAATATCCCTTTACTTTGATGATTTTTTTGGCAACAATCTCATTTTCAATAAACTCTCAGCAATCTGTACGGAGTTCCAGGCTGCACCCTTAAGTAAATTATCGGCAACTACCCACATATGAAAGCCCCGATCGATATCCAAATCTTTCCTGATCCGACCGACAAACACTTCCTTTTTCCCTTTTGCGAAGTAAGGCATCGGATATTTCCGTTCTTCCGGGTTATCGATCAGTTGAATTCCCGGTGTGACACTTAATACGTTTTTTATTTCTTGGGCATCCACATCGGTATCTTCCACTTCAAAATAGACCGCTTCACTATGCCCTCTTTCCACCGGTATCCGAACACAGGTAGCGGATATTTTCAATTCGGGAAGATGCATTATTTTTTTCGTCTCCTGACACATTTTCATTTCTTCAAAGGTATAATCATTTTCTACAAACCGATCGATTTGTGGAATGACATTAAAAGCAATCGGATATGTGTCTGGATCTTGATAAACCGTATCCTTTCCAAGCGTTTTATTTTTGATTACGGTCAAAGACTGACTGTACATTTCCTCAATGAATCTTTTTCCTGCACCACTGGTAGATTGGTAGGTGGAAACAATCACCCGGGATAAACCGAAATGGTGCCGGATCGGTTCCAATGCGACTACCATTTGGATCGTCGAACAGTTCGGGTTGGCGATGATACCTGAATGATTTTTTAAATCTGCTTCATTTACTTCAGGTACAACGAGGGGCACATTCGGGTACATTCGAAATGCACTTGTATTGTCAATGACGATCGCATTCCGTTTTACCGCTTCTGGAACGAACTCTTTTGATACGGCGCTTCCGGCGGTAAAAAAGGCAAGATCAATCCCCTCAAAACTATCAGGGACGGTCTTTTCGATGGTGATTTCTTTATTTCTGAACATCATTTTTTTTCCTTCGGATCGTCCAGAAGCCAACAACTTTAACGATTTTACCGGAAAGGATCGTTCTTCCAAGATTGAAACTATTTGTTCCCCCACGGCACCGGTGGCTCCAACCACCGCTACATTAAATCCAAATCGTGACATGCTGTTTCTCCTTCCTATTGTGGGGGGCGAATTTCTCCGATAAAGGCAAATCTTAAAGCCCCCGTTTTCATTAAAAATTATTGTATCAAATTATTGCGTAGATGAGTATATATTCTGTCAATAATCCTAATTGGAACGGAATCTTTCGATAATGACCGGCTGAATTTGCCGATGTTCCAATGCAGCCCTTACCGTATCGACAAGCTTGGTCATATCCGCAACCATTGATTTCGGTTTGTTGAAAGGGTCATCTTGACCAAAGGGGATAAAATAAATATCTTTCGTCGCCATTAACCGCATCAAATTAACCCCATTTAAACCTAATGCATCATTGGTTGAAATACCTAAAACTACCGGACGATGATTTCTCATGGTTGCTTTTGCTGCCATGAGCACAGGGGAATCGGTTATAGCAAGCGACAGCTTGCTCATGGATGCACCGGTAAGAGGTGCTATTACCATGCAATCAAGGGGTGTTTTGGGTCCCAATGGTTCGGCTTCCACAATGGAATCCACCGCCTTATTCCCGGTTATCTGTTCAAATCTTCTGACCCAGTCCTCTCCCCTGCCGAAGCGGGTATCCGTATTTTTGACTGTATAGGTGATGATCGGGATGACTTCCGCCCCTTCTTTGACCAATTTTTCCATTTCGGGTACAACTTGATCATATGTGCAATGGGAAGCGGTAATCCCAAAGCCAATCCGTTTTCCTTTCAGTTCCATTCCGTTTCCTCCTCCGTTATATCCTGCTCCTTCAATAATTCCGTCAAAACATTCGCCAATATTTGGCCAGCGGTTTTTGGGGCTACAATCCCCGGTAGGCTTGGGGCAAGCAAGGCCTTGATTCCCCTTTTTTCCGCATAACGAAAGTCCGTTCCTCCCGGTTTTGAAGCCAGATCAATAATTAACGTATGGGCAGGCATTTTGGAAATTACTTTGGCGGTTACAACAGGATGGGGGATGGTATTGATTACAATATCGGCATCTTTTACGGCCTCCTCCAAATCTTTCAAATGAAAAGGGGTAAGGCCCATTTCTTCAATGCGGGCTATATGTTCTCCCTTTCTCGCACCTACCTTCACCTTAGCTCCCAAGGCAGAAAAGGTTCTGGCCACCGTCATTCCTACCCTTCCAAGACCAAGGATTACCGTTTTCGAGTTGTGGATGGTAAAATCCGTATGTTGGATTGCCATCATCAATGTGCCTTCCGCTGTCGGAATGGAATTGTAAATGGCAACCTCATTCCGTTCAAGGAGGAGAACAAGTTTTCTCCTTATCTTTTTTACCAAATCCTGCAAATATTTATTCGAAATTCCTGAATAAATGGTGCAATGGGGAGGGGTTCCTTTTAGGAAATCTTCGGTTAAAACGAGCTTTTCATTGGTGAAAATGGAGTCCACTTCACCGTTCATATTTGTTCCCGCCACAGGTAATATAATAGCATCTATCACCGATCGATCGATTTCATCCATTTTTTCCTTTACAGCACCGGTAAAGGAATGTTCCAAGTGTTCAAATCCAAGCAAATATACTTTTGCATCCTGTTCAATTAGTTTCCGGATAATTTCAATTTGGCGGGCATCTCCTCCAATGATGGCCACCTGTAATCCCGTCAACATCTGTCTGCCCTCTCCTTTAGCTAGCCCGTTTTCAAAATTCCATAAAGTTCTTACACATAGTATGTTGTTTAGATTCCCTTTGTGAATCGAACCAAAAATCGGGGTTCTTTTGGAAAGAAGGACTTCTTTTGGCAGCCAATTTCGAGGGTTCTTTTTTTACCCATAAAAAAACAGGCGAATCTAATCGCCTGTTGCCGTTTATTCCTCCCCTTCATCAGGGAAATCGATAATAATCATATCCGTTCCGATCTTTTTTATATATTTCCAAGGTACCCGGATCTCTCCACCGGACTTTTTAAATTGAAACCATTTGCCCGTTGGTATAATTAAAGCGACGATTTGTCCGGTTTGTTCATTAATTTCCAAATCCGTTTGCCCTAAAACACCAAGTCTTTCGGCTTTTTTTACATCGACAATTTCTTTGCCGCCCAGTTCACTGAGCCTCATTCCCTTTCACCCTTTCCTGTCCTTCCTTCTTTTTATAATGTATTAAGGAAGCCCTCTTTTTAGAAGAAAAAGCTGGACAGAAAAGCTGGGAATTTATTATGCTTCTTCAATCGCATTTTTAGAGAAATTAGAGATTGGAAGGAAGTTTCCCGTCGGGACTGATTAATGAAACAGAATAAGAACTGTTAAAAATCCGTTGGAAAATATCATTGACTTCATCCTTTGTAACGGCATCGATGAGCTGGACCATTTCATCCAAAGATTTATGCTCTTTTAAGATCAATTCATTTTTCCCGTTCCTGCTCATCCGGCTATTTGTACTTTCCAAGCTTAACATTAAGTTACCCTTTAACTGTTCTTTGCTATTCTTTAATTCTTTTTCGGTAATGCCGTTTTCCTTCAATACGTCAATGGTTTTCCAAATGGTGGAGAACAAATCTTCAAGCTGGTTTGCTCCCGTTCCACCGTAGATCGTTACGGTTCCGGTATCTTCATAGGATGTGTGGTAGGAAAATATGGAGTACGCAAGTCCCCGCTTTTCCCGGACATCTTGGAACAGGCGACTGCTCATGCTCCCCCCTAAAATGTTATTGGCCACAATTAAAGGGTAAATGAAACGGTCACCGATTGGAATCCCTTCAAAACCCAGGCAAAGATGGGCTTGTTCCGTTTCTTTTCTCCGGACGATGGAATTTTTATGGAAGGTAGGATCGGCCTTCGTCGAGATTTGGCTTTTTCTTTCGTAGGAGCCAAAATATTTTTCCACCTCAGAAATAAATGAATCCTTGACGTTTCCTGCAATCGAGATGACGACGTTTTCCGGGGTATATGTACGTTCCATATATTCCCGCAATGTATCCTGGGTAAAGCTTTCCAAAGTTTCTTCCGTACCAAGAATAGGATATCCTAAAGGATGGTTTTCAAAAATGGCTTTGTTCAACAAATCATGGACAATATCATCCGGTGTATCCTCATACATTTTGATTTCTTCAAGGACAACCTTTTTCTCCTTCTCCACTTCTTCCGGGTCAAACCTGGAATGAAAGAACATATCCGACAATACTTCCAAGGCATATGGAGCGTGGTTATCCAAGACTTTGGCATAATAGCATGTATATTCTTTTGATGTGAAGGCATTTACTTGCCCGCCGATGGAATCAAAAGCTTCCGCAATTTCTTGGGAAGTCCTTTTTTCTGTACCTTTGAAAAACATATGCTCCAGAAAATGGGAAATGCCGTTTAATTCTTTCGTTTCATGTCTGGAACCGGTTTTGATCCATATCCCAATGGCAACGGATCTGACTGTCGGGATTTCTTCTAAAATAATGCGCACCCCATTTTGACAAGTATATTTTCTAATCAATGGAAAAGTTCCTCCTATCTTTCCTGTTGCGAATTTCCAATTTCAGCGATTTGATTCTCCCTGCCCCAAAACGGTAATCCTTTTTTCATCCAATAATTCCGTTACGGTACCGATGGCGTAACCATAACCTTGTAATTTTACAATTAATGTTTCCAATGCCTTTGCCGATGATTCAGTCGGGTGCATAAGAATAATTGCACCGTTGTGAACTTGTTTTGTTACACGATTAATTATGACAGATGGTGACGGATTTTTCCAATCGATTGTATCCACTGTCCACATAATTGTTTCCATACCTAATGAATCCGCAATTTCTACCGTTTCTTCTTTATAGCTGCCGCTTGGGGGGGCAAATAATTTCGGAGTATGACCGATAGTCGCCTGGATGATGGCATTTGTTTCCTTTAACTCTTGTTCCGCTTGTTCCCTTGATAAAGTTTTCATATCTGGATGGGAATAGGAATGGTTTCCGATTTCATGTCCGGCGTCAAAGATCATTTTAACTAGCTCCGGATTTTCCTTTGCCCATCTTCCCTCAAGAAAAAATGTCCCATGGATTTTATGTTTTTTCAAGGTAGCTAAAATCGGGGATAAATATTCGTTACCCCAGGCAACATTAACCGTTAATGCCACCATCGGTTTATCAGGATGCCCCCGGTAGATGGGGGAAGGCGGCAAATCCGCCAAATGGATCTTCGGGGAAATTTGTTTAAAGACAAGCAAGTTTTCCCGGAATTCACCCGCTTCTTTCATGTTTTTATAGGATGCCTCCAAATCGACCACAAGGCCATTGTATCCGGGCATTTTTTTCCATACTTTATCAATTTTTGCATCTTGGGCAGGGACCTCATAGTCCATCCGTCTTTCTTCAATTTCATAATATAGCGGGTCTTTTGTAAGGCTTGTTTCTATCGCCTCTGTTTTTAACATCGATATATATTCGTCCACAAAAGGAGTTTTTACCATAAAAAAAGCGATAACTGCAACAATAAGCAGCGAAACAATGCGCTGGAAAGAAAATTTAAACATGAAGACTCCCCCCTTTGTACAATTTATGTACAAGCCGACGGAGCTAGAACAAGGGGAAGTCCCATAAGGGGCAAATATGAAAAAGGGACCTGCTCAGTAGTGAGAAAGTCCGCCTCTTTTCCTTATGTAAAAAGAAAGTAAAACTTCCAGATGGAAGTCTTACTATGACCGTTTCGGTTTTTTCTTATCTTCACCTTTTTGTTCCCTTAAAACCGCTTTTCGGGAAAGATTGATCCGTCCTTGTTTATCGATTTCGATGACTTTGACCAATATTTCATCTCCGATTTTTACGACATCTTCCACTTTTCCTACCCGCTCTTCTGCCAGTTCGGAAATATGGACAAGCCCGTCTTTACCATCAAAGATTTCAACGAAGGCACCAAATTTTTCAATTCTTCGTACCGTTCCGAGGTAAATTTGGCCGACTTCCACTTCCCGGACGATATTTTCGATAATTTGTTTTGCCTTTTCGTTCATCTTTTCATCGGTTGAGGAAATATAGACCGTTCCGTCTTGCTCGATATCAATCTTTACGCCGGTTTCTTCAATGATTTTCTTGACGGTTTTTCCGCTCGGTCCAATTACATCCCCGATTTTCTCCGGATTGATCATGACCGTCAATATCTTCGGCGCATAAGGTGATAAGGTTTCCCTCGGTTTGTCGATGGTCTTAAGCATATGTTCCAAAATCTGTAAACGGCCTTTTTTAGCCTGTTCCAGTGCTTCCTGTAGGATTTCCTTTGAAAGCCCATCGATCTTAATATCCATTTGCAAGGCGGTGACCCCTTTGGCGGTTCCGGCTACTTTAAAGTCCATATCTCCAAGATGGTCTTCCATACCTTGAATGTCAGTTAAGATGGTGTAATGTTCACCGGATTTAACTAGACCCATGGCAATTCCTGCAACAGGGGCTTTAATTGGAACACCCGCATCCATCAATGCAAGGGTACTTCCGCAAATACTTGCCTGGGAGGTTGAACCATTGGATTCGAGAACTTCAGAAACGAGCCGGATTGTATAAGGAAATTCCTTTTCTGACGGAATAACCGGTTCCAATGCCCTTTCCCCTAAAGCTCCATGACCGATTTCCCGACGGCCTGGTCCACGGATAGGTCCGGTTTCACCAACGGAGAACGGAGGGAAGTTATAATGGTGCATGAACCGCTTTTCTTCCTCCAATCCAAGGCCATCCAAAATTTGTACATCCCCTAAGGCACCTAAGGTACATACACTAAGGGCTTGGGTTTGACCCCGGGTAAAGAGACCTGAACCATGGGCCCTTGGAAGGACACCGACAGAGGAAGATAACGGACGGATTTCATCCACTTTTCTCCCATCGGGACGAATTTTTTCTACTGTGATCAGACGTCGAACTTCCTCTTTTACCAGCTTGTCCAATACAGCTTTTACTTGTTTGATCGTTTCCTCATCGGCTTCCTCTTCTTCGTATTTGGCAAGCACTTCTTTTTTCACATTTTCAATTGCTTCTTCGCGAGCCAATTTTTCCTGCACTTGGATAGCCGCTTTCATTTCGGTTTCGCAAAGCTCCCGTACTGCCTTTTCAATTTCCGCATCGATTTCAAAGAGAACGACTTCCATCTTCTCTTTTCCGACTTTTTGCTGGATTTCTTCCTGAAATTGAATTAATTTTTTGATTTCCTCATGCCCAAACATGATGGCTTCAAGCATGACTTCTTCAGGTACTTCTTTGGCACCGGCTTCTACCATGTTAATGGCATATTTTGTTCCGGCTACCGACAAATGCATATCGCTTTTTTCGGCCTGTTCCACTGTCGGATTGATCACAAATTCCCCATCGATGCGACCTACAACAACCCCAGCAATAGGTCCTTGGAAGGGGATGTCGGAAATTGTGAGAGCCAAGGAAGAACCGAACATGGCAGCCATTTCCGTAGAACAATCCTGATCAACGGAAAGAACCATACTTACAACTTGAACGTCATTCCGGAATCCTTCCGGGAATAACGGACGAATCGGTCTGTCAATCAAGCGGCTGGCAAGAATCGCCTTTTCGCTTGGACGTCCCTCCCTTTTTATGAATCCGCCAGGTATTTTCCCAACGGCATATAATCTTTCTTCATAATTGACAGTCAGCGGGAAAAAGTCCACTGTCTTAGGCTCACTGGAAGCCGTTGCCGTACATAGGACGACACTATCTCCATAACGGACCAAAACAGAACCGTTGGCTTGTTTGGCGACTTCGCCAATTTCAACCGTCAGTTTTCTTCCTGCCCAGTCCATGGAAAATACATGTTTTCCATTTTCCATATTTTTGCTCCTCTCTTTACAATATCCGCCTTAAAATTGAAGATTTATCGAAAAAATATCATCTTTTAATATGTATTGTTAACGATGTAAGCCCAGTCATTAACGTAATTTTATGGAATTCCTTTCAAAACCGTTAGACGACTCGGAACCTATGGTAATAAAAAAGCGGGAAATTTCCCGCTTTTTGTTCTTATCGGCGCAAACCAAGTTTGTTAATCAACTCACGGTAACGTTGAACATCTTTATTACGCAAGTATGTTAACAGATTACGGCGTTTACCGACCATTTTCATCAACCCACGTCTTGAATGATGGTCCTTTTTATGGACACGCAAATGTTCATTCAAAGCGTTGATTTGCTCTGTTAGAATTGCAATTTGCACTTCCGGAGAACCGGTATCATTTTCATGGGTTTTGAATTGCGCAATGATTTCATTCTTACGTTCTTGGGAAATTGCCATGGGTTTCACCTCCTGTTATATTACGAATCCCCTTTTGCCGAGCAAGCGCCGGAGTCCTCGTCTTGCCAAGCACAGGTTCATTTCGCTACGTTAAATAGAATACTACTTTTTAAAGGAAAATGCAAGAATATCCGAATGTTTGAACGCTCTTTTCTAGAAATTTACATTCCAATTTCCGCAAAATAGCGGATCGCTTCTTCTTTATCCTTTTCTATTTGCTTTTTTAGCTCTTCTACCGAATCAAAGGATCTTTCTTCCCGAAGGCGCTTATGCCATTCCAAAATAATTTCTTCACCATACAGGTCGCCATCAAAATCAATTAGATGAACTTCCAAAAATCGGATGTTTTGATCCTTCTGGAAAGTCGGATTATGTCCAAAACTGGCAACTCCGTTATACCATTTCCCCTTTGAATATAAACGGACGGTATAAATCCCTAGTTCAGGGCTGACATATTTTGGATCCGCTTTGATATTGGCTGTCGGAAACCCTAGTTCCCTTCCTCTTTTTTCCCCATGGATTACGGTTCCTTTCATGGTGTAATAACGACCTAAATAGGAAGGTACCTCTATTGTTTTTCCTTCTTTTATAAGAGAGCGGATCAATGTAGAACTGATTTTTTGATCCTGTTCTTCCACCTTGCCAATCTTCGTAACGGAAAAATGTCCTTTTGCATGTTCCTTTAATGTATCCATATTCCCTTTTCCAAATTTTCCATAGGTAAAATCAAATCCAGCTGCAACATGCTTGATATTTAGGGGTATGAGATATGTATCTACAAAATCCTCTGGCAAAAGGCTAGCCAATTCTTTTGTGAAAGGTATGATAAACATATAATCAAGACCCATATTATCAAGGATTTCGCGCTTATCATCCAACAGGGTGATGTAGGTTACTGCTTCCGGATTTTTCCCTAAAACTTCCTTTGGAGAAGGATTGAAAGTAATCACCCCAGATTTTAACCCTTCTTTCAAAGCGGTTTTGATCGCTGCCTTTATGACTTCTTGATGTCCTAGATGGACCCCGTCAAAAAAACCAATAGCAACAGATAATGAGGGTAGTTGTAACCCAGGGATTTCCTTCGGATCCTTTAAATAAATAACTTCCATAGTCCAACGCACCTTTCATTACATCAGGGATAAAACACGATCAGGCTTCATCATTCCTGGTTTTGTCGGATGGAGTTTGTAAATGGCCATTATTTTCTCCTCATAAACAAGGCAAAAAGGCCGGTCTCCAAAATTTTCCATTCCCTTTGCAAGAGGAAGAACCGCCCCGTTTCGAACCATTTGTGCCTTATCCTCCGAGATTTCCACCATCGGTAAATGCTTTAATGCTGATTCAATCGGTCGAATTGCCTTGTCCAATTGACCGGTATCCCTTAATTCCTCCACTTGCTCCATGGATAAGCAATCTTCTGTTGTAAAACCTGCCGATTCCGTTCTTATCAGTTTCGACATATGACTAGGATACCCGAGGATTTCACCAATGGAAACAGCCAAGGTTCGAATATACGTCCCTTTACTGCAGCGAATCTTGATCGGAAAACGGACCAGTCCATCTTTCGGATCATAATAGTCCTTATCATCCATCAGTTCCAAACGATAAATGGTCACTGTCCGTTTCGGCCTTTCTACCTCTTTCCCTTCCCTGGCATATTCATACAGCCGTTTTCCCGCTACCTTTACCGCAGAATACATCGGCGGGATTTGGACAATCTCTCCAGTTAAGTGGACAAGGGCCTTTTTGATTTCATCCCTTGAAAGGGGAGTAAGAACCTTTTTGATTTCAACCATTTCCCCTGTCTGATCCTCGGTTGTGGTAGAAGTACCTATGGTTACTTCCGCTTCATATTCCTTCTCCAACGTATCCATATATTGCAATATTTTAGTGGCTCCACCGATCGCTAGGGGCAACACCCCTGTCACTTCCGGGTCCAAAGTGCCGGCATGGCCAATTTTTTTTGTCCTGAAAACCTTCCGTGCCCAATTCACACAATCATGGCTAGTCCAGCCAGCGGGTTTCCATAGAGGCAATATTCCGTTCATTTTGCTTCACCCTTATTGAAAAAGAAGCTGACAAATGCCAGCCCCTTTTTACTCTTCATTAGATCCCTCTTTATCTTCGCTTCGACGAATTTGATTAATCAATGTTTCAATTCGATTACCATAATCAATGGATTCATCAAATTCAAAAAAGATTTCCGGCGTCTTCCTTAGACGGATCCGGCGTCCGATTTCCGAGCGGATAAATCCCTTTGCCTTAGCCAAACCGACTAAGGTATCCTCTTTTTCTTTTTCACTACCAAGAACGGAAATGTAAACTTTCGCCTGTTGCAAATCCCCCGATACTTCCACATCGGTTACGGTGACAAATCCAACCCGTGGATCTTTTATTTTGCGGCTAATAATATCGCTTAATTCCTTTTTCATTTGTTCGCCGACTTGTTTCGCACGAATGTTCATCCTATTCACCTCTTTTAAAGCCACTCAAGTTCCGTTTTTGCCCTTTCAATTTCAGGGAAGGAGTCAATGAGGGCCAATGCTTGCCTTACTTCATTTTCAGCAACTTTTTTAGAAGAGGATATAGTGACCATGCCCAACCTGGTCCGCTGCCATTGATCTTGAAAATCGATTTCGCTAACGGCCAGGTTGAAGCGTTGGGATAATCTCGTCATGATGCGTTGCAGTACTGCTCTTTTTTCCTTCAATGATTGAGCGTCATAGATAATACAATCTACTCTGCAAGCCAAAATCATTTCCTTGTGACTTCCTCCATGACGTAGGCTTCGATAATATCCCCTTCTTTAATATCATTATAATTTTTCAAGGTAATTCCGCATTCATATCCTTGATGGACTTCCTTAACATCGTCTTTATAACGCTTTAAGGTATCGATTTCCCCTTCAAAGATAACAATTCCATCACGGATTAAGCGAACATGGGAATCTCTTGTTACCTTACCTTCGGTTACATAGCTTCCTGCAATTGTACCGACTTTCGATACTTTAAAGGTTGTCCTTACTTCTACTTGACCAATGACTTTTTCTTCATATTCCGGATCCAATAGACCCTTCATTGCTTGTTCGATTTCTTCGATGGCTTTATAGATGATGCGATGGAGTCGGATATCGACCTTTTCTTCTTCCGCCATCCGTTTTGCATTCACGTTCGGACGGACGTTGAAACCTATGATAATCGCATTGGAAGCTGTTGCCAAAATGATATCTGATTCGGTAATGGCACCGACGCCAGTATGGATAATGTTGATTTTGGCCCCTTCTACATCGATTTTCTTCAAGGAGTTGCTTAACGCCTCTACCGAACCTTGGACATCGGCCTTGATGATGACGTTCAATTCTTTATTTTCCCCTTGTTTTAATTGTTCGAAGAGGTTATCCAAACTGATGCGGTTTGTCTCGCTTCTTGTTGCTTGTAATGCCTTTTGGGCACGGGCTTCCCCGACTTGACGGGCGGTTTTTTCATCTTCCATTACAACAAAACGGTCACCGGCTTGAGGAACTTCGTTTAAACCGGTAATTTCAACAGGCATGGAAGGACCTGCTTCTTTTACCCGACGACCCATATCGTTGACCATCGCACGAACGCGACCATAGGTATTTCCTACGACGATCGGATCTCCTACCCGGAGTGTTCCGTTTTGAACGAGCAATGTGGCAACAGATCCCCGTCCTTTATCAAGCTGGGCTTCAATGACAGTACCGTAGGCTTTCCGATTCGGGTTTGCCTTTAGCTCCTCCACTTCCGCCACCAGCAAAATCATTTCTAATAGTTGGTCAATGCCTTCACCCTTTAGTGCGGAAATGGGAACAAAGATGGTGTCTCCACCCCAGTCTTCGGCAATCAAACCGTATTCGGTCAATTCTTGCATGACCCGTTCGGGATTTGCGGTAGGTTTGTCCATTTTATTTACCGCTACGATAATTGGAACATTGGCAGCTTTTGCATGATTGATGGCCTCTACCGTTTGTGGCATGACACCATCATCCGCCGCAACAACAAGAATGGTAATATCCGTTACTTGTGCTCCTCTAGCCCGCATGGTGGTAAAAGCAGCATGTCCCGGGGTGTCGAGGAAAGTGATTTTCTTGCCGTTTACTTCCACTTGGTAAGCACCGATATGCTGGGTAATTCCTCCAGCCTCGCCGGAAGTAACTTTCGAATTGCGGATGGAGTCCAGCAAGGTTGTTTTACCATGGTCAACGTGACCCATAATGGTGACAACCGGTGGACGTTCCACTAATTCATCAGGCTGATCCGGGGTAATAAAGGAATCCAGGTCGGTAAAGTCAACGGAGACCTTTTCCTCCACTTCAACCCCATATTCCCCGGCAATCAATTCAATGGCATCCTTATCCAATTCTTGGTTAATGGTTGCCATGACCCCAAGCATGAATAATTTTTTAATGATCTCGGAAGGTTCACGATGCAAACGTTTGGCAAGTTCCGCAACGGTCAAGGAATCGGTATAGGTAATCTTTTTCGGCAATTCCTTTTCCTTTTTCGGTTGTTGAACTACTTCCGCTTCCGGTTTCCGTTTCTGATTTTGTTTCCCTTTTTTGCCTCGATTGAAGGCCTTGTTTTCTTTGGAACGGAATTCCTGATCGTATTTTTTACCTTCTTTTGTTTTCGGTGCCCCTTTAACCTTTACTTTGGTAGGTGCCACCACTACAGTATCTAATTCTTCTTCAATTAATGTTGTCGGCTTGATGGTTTTTACGTTCGCTTTAGTTTTCATCGGTTTTCCCTTTGCCTTATTTTTTCCTTGTTTATTATTATTGTTCGGATTCGTTTTAATTGATTTATCGGCAGAAGGTCGCTCTGAGCGCTCTTCACTTGCTTTTTTCTCTTGGTTCGATTTTTCAGTTAGCCCTTTGGCTTTATCTTGTTTTTCAGGTTTTGCGAATATTTCATCCAATTGGCGGATGGCATTGGATTCGATGGTGGTCATATGGTTTTTTACGTCATAATCCAATTCTTTTAATTTCTCAATGACTTGCTTGCTGGATAGATTATACTTTTTCGCATATTCATAAACTCTCATTTTTGTCATACCTTCACCCCCGTATGGTTAATCGAACAAAGACTTCAACTTTTCAGCAAATCCTGCATCCAAAACCGCAACCAGAACCCGCTCAGGTTTTCCGATGGACTGTCCTAGGGTGACCCGACTGTTTACCTTCTTTAGTGGGACCTGATAGTAGCTACATTTATCGGTAAATTTTTTCATTGTATTTTCTGAGGCGTCCTCGGCAATAATAACCAGTTTTGCCCTTTTATTGCGTATTTCCTTCAGAACCAGGTCTTCTCCGGTAACAATTTTTCCTGCGCGATTAGCTAGCCCCAGCAAAGAATAAATTTGGGTTTGATTCATCCTTCGACTTTCGTCTCCTTTTTAACCATTTCCAAAAGCTCATCATAGATCGATTCGTCCACATCCGCTTCCANATGGTGTTTAAANACATTTTTCTTTTTAGCNAGAAGAATGGCTTCAGGATTTTTCGAAACATAGGCTCCCCTTCCGGATTTTTTCCCGGTCAGGTCGATGGAGACTTCCCCTTCTTTAGAACGGACAACCCGAATCAGTTCTTTTTTCGGAAACATTTCACCGGTGGCGACACACTTCCGCATAGGTATTTTCCTTTTTTTGATCATGGAAATCACCCCTTATTCCTCATCGTCTCCGGTATCATAAACGTCGCTTTCATCTTCCAAGGTCAAATCAGGAGAAAATAACGGTTCTTCTCTTGGATAAATCCCTAATTTTCTAGCATCGCTTTCACTTTTTATATCAATTTTCCAATTTGTCAATTTGGCGGCAAGGCGAGCATTTTGACCCCGTTTACCAATAGCAAGGGATAGTTGATAGTCAGGAACGACGACTATGGTTGATTTTTCCTCTTCATTTACAATGACGTCCAAAACTTTGGAAGGGCTTAGAGCGTTGGCGACAAACTCCACCGTATTCTTGGAATATTTTACAATATCAATTTTTTCGCCACGCAACTCATCTACGACCGCCTGAACTCTAGCTCCTTTCGGTCCTACACATGCTCCGACAGGATCGATTTCCGGGTCATCGGAATAGACGGAAATTTTGGAGCGATCCCCTGCTTCGCGGGCGACCGATTTGATTTCCACTATTCCCTCATAGATTTCCGGTACTTCCAGTTCGAACAAACGTTTCAAAAGGTTTGGATGGGTTCTTGAAATATAAATTTGCGGACCCTTCGTCGTTTTTTCTACCTTAGTAATATATACTTTTATCCGATCATTGTGATTGTATTGCTCATTCGGCATCTGTTCGCTGACCGGAAGCAAGGCTTCAGCTTTCCCTAAATCGACATAGACGAAACGGTTATCCTTCCGTTGAACAATCCCGGTCATGATGTCATCTTGACGATCGGCAAATTCTTCATAAATGATGCTTCTTTCCGCTTCGCGAACCCGTTGCATAACAACTTGCTTTGCTGTTTGGGCAGCGATGCGTCCGAAGTTTTTCGGTGTTACTTCAATCTCGACAATATCGCCAATTTCATAGGATGGATTATATGTCCTTGCTTCTTCCAATGAAATTTCCAATCTTGGATCAAATACTTCTTCCACGACTTCTTTTCTTGCATATACATGCATTGTTCCGGTGGTGAGATTTATATCGGTTCTCACATTTTGTGCTTGGTTAAAATTTCGTTTATAAGCAGAAACCAAGGCAGCTTCAATGGCTTCGATCAAGATATCCCGGGATATTCCTTTTTCCTTTTCAATTAAATTCAAGGCATCCAAGAGTTCACTAGACATTTTTGGTGGCTCCCCCTTTTTTCCTAATTAAAAGTAACGGCAAGCCGTGCCGATGCTATTTTTTTCAATGGTAATACGACGGTTTTCGTTCTTGTTTTTATCTTATACTCTATTGTTACTTGTTCCCCGTCAAATTCTTTTAAAATTCCTTCAAAGATTTTTTCTCCATCGATGGGTTCATAGGTTTTGATATGTACATTTTTACCCACGGCCTTTTCGTAGTCCTTTGCCTTTTTTAAAGGTCGCTCTGCCCCTGGAGAAGAAACTTCGAGATAGTAGTTATGGGGTATGGGATCAAGTTCATCGAGACGCTCGCTTAAGCGTTCGCTGACGATTCCGCATTCTTCTATATCCACCCCGGTGTCTTTATCAATAAAGACACGCAAAAACCAATCTTTTCCTTCTTTAACATATTCTATATCCACAATTTCCAAACCCAAATCATCAACGATCGGTTGGGCCAATTGTGCGACGGTTTCCGTCAACTTGCTCATACTAAACCTCCTTAGGCGCACTGATAATCGGGATATTACTATTATTAACCATAAGCAATGAATGATTCTTCCCGGAAGAAATGCCTAATACAACAGGAAAGAGTGGGACGTTTCCCACTCTTTCCTAGAAGCGACGTTCGTATTTCCACTTTGAATATATCACAAATGACCGCTTAATGCAAATGGATTTCCGTTATTCTCCCATAGTCTAAAATAGCGATAATTGGTTTTGTTCTGGCAAGTCTTCAAGACAGCCGTGATTTTCTAAAAACTCCATAATCGTTTTTGAAACTTTTCCTCGTTGCTGCAGGTCTTCCTTGGAGAGAAATTCCCCTTCTTCTCTAGCTTTAACGATGTTATAGGCAGCGTTGTTCCCTAGACCAGGAATAGCATTAAAGGGCGGAATGAGGGAATTGCCTTCGATTATAAATTCAGTGGCTTTGGATTTATACAAATTAATCCGTTTAAAGGAATATCCCCGTTCACACATCTCAAGGGCCATTTCCAAGACGGTCAGCAAATTTTTCTCTTTCGGAGAAGCAGCCATTCCCTTTTCATTAATCTCGTTGATTTTTTCCCGAATGGAATTGCTTCCGCGAATCATCGTATCAAGGTCGAAGTCTTCAGCACGCACCGTAAAATAGGTTGCATAAAAGAGAAGCGGGTGATGAACCTTAAACCAAGCAATCCGGACAGCATTGATAATATAGGCAGCAGCATGAGCCTTCGGGAACATATACTTGATTTTTTTGCAGGAATCAATATACCAATCTGGCACACCATGGTCTCGCATATCCTTTTCCATTTCCTCCGTCAAACCTTTGCCCTTACGGACCGATTCCATAATTTTAAAGGCATTGGAGGGTTCGAGACCATAGTGCATGAGACCCACCATGATGTCATCCCGACAACCAATAACGTCACTTAAGGTGCAAATCCCTTTTTGGATTAGCTCCTGGGCGTTCCCTAGCCATACATCGGTACCATGGGAAAGACCGGATATAATCAGAAGTTCGGAAAACTTCGTCGGTTTTGTTTCTTCCAGCATTTGCCGGACAAAACGGGTTCCGAATTCCGGAATGCCTAAAGTACCTGTATTGCTCATGATCTGTTCCGGGGTAACACCAAGGGGCTCGGTTCCGCTGAAGATTTTCATCACTTCAGGGTCATCCATCGGCAATGTTTTCGGATCTATTCCGCTTAAGTCCTGGAGCATTCTCAGTACCGTCGGATCATCGTGACCAAGAATATCGAGTTTCAACACGTTATCATGGATAGAATGGAAATCAAAATGGGTTGTCCGCCATTCTGCACTTTGATCATCGGCAGGATACTGTATGGGGGTGAAATCATACACATCCATATAGTCGGGTATAACGATAATTCCGCCCGGATGCTGTCCGGTTGTCCGTTTAGCCCCGGTAAGTCCCTGGGCCAGCCGTTCAATCTCCGCTTGGCGCAACTGCAGATTGTTCTCTTCCTGGTATCCTTTTACAAAACCGTATGCCGTCTTATCAGCGACGGTACCGATTGTTCCGGCCCGATAGACATATCCCTCACCGAAAAGTACCTTTGTATAATTATGGGCACGGGGCTGATATTCCCCAGAGAAGTTCAAGTCAATATCAGGAACTTTATCCCCCTTAAAGCCAAGGAACGTTTCAAAGGGAATATCCTGCCCATCTTTCATATAAAGTGCACCACATTTTGGACAGTTTTTATCGGGAAGGTCAAAGCCACTGGCCACGGAACCGTCGGTAAAAAATTCCGAATGCTGGCAATTCGGACATACATAGTGAGGGGGCAAAGGATTTACTTCCGTAATATTGGTTAAGGTAGCCACAAGGGAAGAGCCGACAGATCCCCGGGAACCGACAAGATATCCGTCATCCAAAGACTTTTTCACCAATTTATGGGCAATCAAATAAATAACCGCAAAGCCGTGTCCGATGATGCTCTTTAATTCCTTTTCCAAACGTTGTTCAATCAATACCGGAAGCGGATCACCATATATTTTCTTCGCCATCTTGTAGCTCATGTTTTTGATTTCCTCTTCCGCTCCCTCAATCTTCGGAGTATAGAGCTTGTCCTTGATTACTTGAATTTCTTCAATCTCATCCGCAATCCTGTTCGGATTCACAACAACGATTTCCTTCGCCTTTTCTTCACCAAGAAATTCGAATTCCTTCAGCATTTCATCCGTCGTTCGGAAGTGGACATCTGGCAAGCGATGCCGGTTGAGGGGATTTGCTCCTCCCTGGGAAGCGATCAAAATTTGCCGGTAAATTTTGTCATGCTTGTTTAAATAATGGACATTTCCGGTTGCCACGACCGGGATGTCCAATTTTTCCCCGAGCCGGACAATCTTTTTGATGATTTCCTCCAATTGCCTTTCGCTTTGAAGGATGTCCGTTTCAATGAGCGGGGCATAAACCGGTTTTGGATGGACTTCCAAAAAATCATAAAATCGAGCGATATCTTCCAATTCCTCCAACGGTCTTTGTTGTGCAGCTTCAAACAGCTCCCCTTTGTCACAACCGGATCCGACCAAAATACCTTCCCGGTAAGTCTGTAACACGGACCTCGGTACCCGAGGAACCCGGTAAAAATATTTAACATGGGAAAGGGAAATAATTTTAAACAAATTTTTCAAACCGGTTTGGTTCTGGGCAAGCAAAGTACAATGGAAAGGACGCCCTTTTTGGTAACTGTTTTCACTTTTTCCCAGTTCATTTAATTGATCATGATAAAAGATTTCCCGTTCATAGCAGTCCTTTAACATCTTAATGAGCAAATACCCGGTTGCTTCGGAGTCAAAATCAGCCCGGTGATGGTGCTCCAATTCGATATTGAATCGTTTTGCCAAAGTGTTTAGACGATAATTTTTCAAATCGGGATATAGGAAACGGGCCAATTCCAGTGTATCGATCACAGGGTTGTCCGCATTTCCGATACCGATTTTTTTATAACCGGCATTTAAGAAACCAATATCAAAGGAAGCATTGTGGGCTACAAGAATGGAATCCTTGGCAAACTCATAAAATTCCTTGAGTACTTGTTCCACTTCCGGGGCTCCCTCAAGCATATCATCCGTAATGCCCGTCAGATTGATGGTTGTTGCTTGGAGCTTATGATGGGGATTGGCAAAGGATTGATAACGATCAATAATTTCCCCATCTTTAATTTTAACGGCCGCAAGCTGAATGATCGTATTGTAAATAGCTGATAAACCTGTCGTTTCAACATCAAAGACCACATAGGTAGCTTCTTGAAGTTTCACCTTTTTTGGGTTATAGGCAATGGGGACACCATCATCGACAAGGTTCGCTTCAACCCCGTAAATGACTTTTATCCCGTGCTTTTTTGAGGCACTATAAGCCTCCGGAAAAGACTGGGCTACTGCATGGTCGGTAACAGCAATCGCACGATGGCCCCATTTTTTTGCTTGGGCAATAAATTCTGACACAGGAGTTACGGCATCCATTTGGCTCATCGGCGTGTGAAGATGGAGTTCAACCCGTTTTTCACCCTCCGGTGCCAAGTCTTCCCGACCTTTTCGGGTAATTTCATTCAAATCATTCCCCATAAGAACGAGATCCCGGACAAAGGTATCATTTTGTACATTTCCGCGAACCCGGACCCACATTCCTTTTTTTACCGAGGAATATTTCTCAATATCTTCACTATTTTCTTTGGAAAACATTTTAACTAAGATCGAGTCGGTGTAATCCGTAATTTTGAACTCCAATAAGGTTCTTCCGCTTTTTAACTGCTTCGTTTCAACAGCAAATATATATCCTTCCACAGCAACCCTGCGTTCTTCTTCCTGGATTTCCTTAAGAGGGCGGATGTCCTCTGAAGAAATTTGACTGCCTATGACAAGGGGACCGGAAGATTCCTCTTTCGGCTCGGCCTGCTCTCTCTTTTTCATTTCAAGAACCGCCTGCATTGCCCGTTCATCATCTTCCTTTTGTTTTATGGCCAGATACTCCTCGTATTCATGACTATGTTCTTCATAGTGATTTTCAACGCTCAACTGCATGTGCGGAAAACCGAATTGCTTATACACATCCAAAATCAGCGGCGCATATTTTTGTTTCAACGTTTCCATTTCTGCCGCATTTCTGGCATGAATCACGATTTTATTTTCTGATAAAGCAGGCTTTTGCCCATTCAATAAGGAAAGAAGAGGAGGAGCCATCCCATCCAGTTGTTCAAGGGCAAAATTCCAATAATCCGCCACCAGTTCCTCCGTTGGCTCATTTTCTTTGGCATAAATAAGGAAGGATACTTGGGCAATATTACGGAAGGATTGGTTTAATTTCCGGTAAAATTCAAAATAGATGTTAAAGGGGAGAATCCTCTCCAGCTGGAAATGGAATTCCCATTTTCTCGTTTGCTTTTGCGCCACTAGTTTGATAATTTCACCATTTTGAAAGTAGGGAAAATATTGATCATCCAACATTCCGATTTGATCCAATAACAGCTGAAACCTCTGCTTTTTTCCTGACAATAGGTTTGTCATATAATTCCCCCTTAACTCTTCCACTCGTTGAAGTCGTTCATTTCTATCTATCTTTAACAGCGATCTTTCAATCTTGAAATCATTTGTTATTATAACATAAACCCATCATAGATAAGAGCTTGACTTTTTTGCCCAAATGAAAACTGCGGCCGATCTTCGTAAAGGAGAAGATCGCCGCAGGATAAGAGTTCCTTTTGATCTTATTTTTTATAGGAAGAACCGCTGGATATCGTTCCATGTAACCATTAACATCAAAATCATTAACAGGGCAAAACCGATAAAATGGACAAAGCCTTCTTTATTTTTATCCACCGGTTTTCCACGTACCGCCTCGATGCCGAAAAACAATAATCTTCCTCCATCTAAAGCAGGGATCGGGAGTAGATTCATAATACCTAAGTTCACGCTAAGTAATGCTCCCCATCTCAATAAATTGAAGATTCCCGATTGGGCAACCACTTCCGTAGAGGCATAAATGGCAACCGGTCCAGCAAGGGCATCGATGGTAAAACCACCGGTCAATAAATCACCTAAAATGATAAAAATTTGTTTCGTCCAAAACCAGGTTTCCGAAAAACCATAGAAAAAGGCCTGGATCGGACCGCGATCCATTGGCTGGTATACACCGATTTTCCCTTCCCCTTCTACATTTTCCGGGGTAACAGGAATGGTGATTTGTTCACCTTTCCTTTCGATTTCAAACTGAATGGTCTGATCGGGATGTTCGCGGATTACGGTTACGATTTCCATCCAATCGGAAACGGGAACACCATCAATGGATTTGACCACATCCCCTTCTTTTAGTCCCGCTTCAAGGGCAACTCCATCTTCAGTAATTTTACCCAATATCGGTTTATAGGAAGGTACGCCCTGTAGAAAACCGATCATCATAAAGATTACAATGGCCAAGATAAAATTAAATAATGGTCCGGCAAAAATGGTCAAGGTGCGTGCCAATAAAGGTTTGGAACTGAACTGACGATCCAAGGGAGCGATTTGGGTCTCCTGGTTCCCGTCAACAATGACCGCTTCCCGGTTAATTTTATAGGTTTTTAGGGATGAATCATCCCCTTCCTCATATCCCCGGATAAATAAATCCTTTTCAATATCCGCTTCTTCAATTTCAACGGTTATGGCCTTTTGATATTTTTCCCGTTGCTTTAGGATGATTTTTTTGACCTTCTCATCTTCTCCAAGCAGCAAACCAACGCGTAAACCCGGTTTCAGTTCAATAAATTCCGGATCTTCCCCTGCCATTCGGACATATCCCCCTAAAGGCAGAAGCCGAATCGTATAGACAGTTTCCTTCTTTTTGAAGGCAAATATTTTTGGACCAAAACCGATGGCAAATTCCCGGCATAAAATACCTGCCCTTTTCGCAAAGAGAAAATGACCCAATTCATGAAAGAATACGAGGGAGCCAAACAGCAATATGAACGCAATAACGGTTTGCAGTGTATCCACCAAACATACCACCTTTATATATCTATTAATGAATGTCTTCCTTCAGCTTTCCTAAAAAACGAAGGATTATGTATATCGTGAAACCTTTTCCCTTGTCATTCGATCGACGAACAGGATTGTTTCTAAATCAGGGTTGGGGACAAATTCATGTTCATTCAGAGCCCTTTCAATCCAGTCTTCAATGGCAAGGAAGGAAATTTTCCCATCCATGAATGCAGAAACGGCAATTTCATTGGCAGCATTTAAAACTGTCGGGTAGGTTCCGCCTTTCTTACCGGCCTCATAAGCCATTTTTAGGCAGCGGAAACGTTCAAAATCCATTTCTTGAAAATGAAGGGTTCCGATTTTGGATAGACTGAGCGGTTCGCCCATCATCTCAAGACGCTTCGGATAACTTAAGGCATATTGAATGGGAATCCGCATATCAGGTGTTCCCATTTGGGCGATGATACTAAAATCATTGAATTCTACCATCGAATGAACGATACTTTCCCGATGCAAAACACATTCAATTTTTTCATATGGGATATCGAAAAGCCAATGGGCTTCAATAACTTCCAGACCTTTATTCATCATGGTCGCTGAATCAATCGTAATTTTGGCACCCATCGACCAGTTCGGATGTTTTAAAGCATCTAGCAATGTAACATTTTTCAGTTCTTCTCGTGATTTATCCCGGAAACTGCCCCCGGATGCGGTAATAATCAGTTTGCGAATATGATCTTTTCTTTCACCATTTAGACATTGAAAGATGGCAGAATGTTCGCTATCGATCGGCAAAAGGGTAACGCCATACCTTTTTGCCGCTTCCATGACCAAATGACCGCCAGTCACCAATGTTTCTTTATTGGCTAGACCGATCGTTTTTCCTGCTTTAATTGCGGAAAGGGTGGGTAATAACCCAATACTCCCCAAAATAGCATTCACAAGGATATCCGCTTTTGGATAGGTAGCCACTTCCACTAGGCCTTCCTCTCCCCAAGTAAATCGGATATTCCCAGAAAATTCCCTTTCGAGCCGGTCCCGGTCTTCCTTATTTGCTACAGAAACGAGTTCAGGCTGAAACTCATGAAGGATTTTTCTCAAGAAATCGATGTTATGTCCTACAGAAACAGCCACCAAACGAAATCGATCCGGATGATTACGGATCACGTCCAATGTTTGGCTGCCAATGGAACCGGTGGATCCTAATAATGATATATTTCTCAACAACGTTCACTCCCTCGGTATCACACCAAACTTAAAATAAAAAGAGGAACCTAACGGTTAAATGATCATTATATGAGTTGCAAGAAATGCAGTAAAGGCATAACAAACAACCAGCTATCGACCCTATCCAAAACCCCACCATGTCCCGGCAAAAGTGTTCCTGAATCTTTTACATGGAAATGTCTTTTGATTGCCGATTCAACCAGATCACCAAGTTGTCCGAAAACAGAAAGAATGATGGAATAGAAAAGGAGTAACCAGATGGAAATACCCGTACCTAAATCAGTAAATTGATAGAATATAACGGCAACTAGAAGGGCGGAAAGAATTCCACCGATAAATCCTTCTACGGTTTTGTTCGGACTGATATCCGGCCATAATTTCCGTCTTCCAAATTTCCGACCGGAAAAATAGGCACCAGAATCCGTTGCCCATATTAGTAGCAAACCGAAAAGCACATAGACCAAACCGGCTTCCCTGGTTTCAATAATATAAGAAAAACCGATTCCGACATAAAAAACCGAGAGTACGCAAAAAGCGACATCTTCATAGGAAAATCCGTTTTTCGATAATACCGAAAGGGAAAGCAACAAAAAAAGACCTAAAAAAAGGATTTCTGTCCTTCCCCCATCTATATGTTGAAAAATAAAAGAATATTCGGAAGGCAAAAGAAAAACCCAAAGCAATATAAAGGAAAAAAATCCTGGTAAAGAAATGACCGATTGTTGTTTCATCCGGAATAATTCAAATAAACAAACCGTTGCCATTAGATAGATGATAATGACAAAAGGAAGTCCTCCGATAAAAACGAGTGGAAGAAAAACACCTGCAGCAATAATTCCTGTTGTTATTCGCTGTTTCATTGATTACATCACCTTTTTAAATTCCACCAAAGCGGCGGGAACGATTTTGATATGCTTCAATTGCATCTAAAAATAATTCTTCATTGAAATCTGGCCATAATGCATTTGTGAACCAAAATTCTGTATAGGCTAGTTGCCAAAGCATAAAATTGCTTAGCCGGATTTCACCGCTTGTACGGATCAATAAATCAGGATCTTTTAGATTTTTTGTCATTAGGTAATTCGAAAATAACTCTTCATCGATACTATTTTCATCTATTATACCATTTTTTACGTCTGTAACGATTCCTTTGATTGCCGAAATGATTTCTGCCCGACTCCCATAGTTTAGGGCAAAATTTAAGATAAGACCGTCATTGTTTGCCGTTTTTTCAATAGCATTCTTCACTGCCCTTTGGGTATGAGCCGGTATTTTGGAAATGTCCCCGATTGTTTTCACCCTTACGTTTTTTTCGATAAGTTCAGGCAGGTATACTGACAAAAATTCTTCGGGTAGTTTCATCAAATAGTCTACTTCCTGCTTCGGACGTTTCCAGTTTTCCGTAGAGAAGGCGTAAAGGGTTAAGGATTTTACCCCAAGTTCATTGGCAATGATGGTTATTTTCCGGACCGTTTTCATACCTTCATGATGTCCAGCAATCCTTGGTAATGCCCGTTTCTTTGCCCAACGACCGTTCCCGTCCATAATAATAGCCACATGTTCAGGAATTGGATGTTGTTTTACCTTTTCAATCCGTTTATCCAACCTTTTAGGAATGGTTATTTTTTTGGGAGAAAAAGGATGAAATATCATAAAGAATCCTCCGTTATAAAGCTAAAAACTTGTCTCTATTTTTATTAAAGAAACCTGGATCTTAAAATCAATGGAAATCATAAACCATGACCATTTTATCTTATCAAAGATTTTCAGAAATGGCTTGGAATTTTTTATGTATATTTACAATACCATAGTTAACTAGCCAAAAAAAGATTCTTTCAAAGGATTCCAATAATAGATGGAACAATGGAATCGTTTGGTTTTTTCCAGCAGCTTTTCTCCTACGATTGTTCGATAGATCAATTTTAAAAAGAGACTTTTTCTCCCTAAGTTATAATCAAAAAATAATGAACCGCTTTTCCTTCCATTTTCTTAAATAGCTGAAAAATAGGATTCCTACTTAACGACCAGGAAATAGGACCCATATTCAGGCGACTTTGTCCCCAGATTCGAACTCCTACCAAGATTAGTTTTTTTGCATAATAGGATTTGATTCCCATATAAAAACAACACCCCCTAAAAAAAGGGGGTATGTATTCCTACTTTAAACTTCCAAAATATCTTTTTCTTTATCCTTTGTTAATTGATCGATTTTCGCGATGAAATCATCGGTTAATTTTTGAATCTGGTCAGAGTAGCGGCGCATTTCATCTTCGGTTACTTCGCCATTTTTTTCTAATTTTTTCAATTCATCATTGGCATCCCGCCGGATATTGCGAATGGCAACTTTAGCTTCTTCCCCTTCTTTTTTGACAACTTTTACAAGTTCTTTCCGACGTTCCTCTGTTAGCGGCGGAAATACAATTCGAATGATCGTTCCATCGCTTGTTGGATTAATACCAAGATCCGACTTTTGAATGGCTTTTTCAACATCGCTAACAATGGATTTATCGTAGGGTTGTATGACTAACATTCTTGCTTCAGGAACGGAAATGGAAGCTAATTGATTAATCGGGGTTGGTACACCATAGTAATCCACGTTTATCTTTTCAAGCAATGAAGCATTTGCCCGACCTGCTCGGATCGTTGCAAGTTCCCGAGTATATGCTTGGACAGCCTTGTCCATTTTGTCTTTAGCAGTAGTTATAACTTCTTGAGACATTTTATTTCCCCCTTACAATGGTACCGATTTTTTCGCCTAATACGACTTTCTTTATATTTCCTTCCTCCATAATTGAGAATACTATAAGTGGAATATCGTTGTCCATACAAAGTGATGATGCAGTGGAATCCATGACTTGAAGACCGTTTTTAATCACGTCCAGATAGGAAAGCTCTGTATATTTTTTGGCATTTTTGTCTTTCAAGGGATCCGCAGTATAGACGCCATCCACATTGTTCTTTGCCATCAGAATGACTTCCGCTTCGATTTCTGCCGCTCTTAAGGCTGCGGTTGTATCCGTTGAAAAGTAAGGATTTCCCGTTCCCGCCGCAAAAATGACGACCCGTTTCTTTTCCAGATGACGAATGGCCCGTCTCCGGATATACGGCTCAGCAACTTGGCGCATCTCAATGGAAGTTTGTACGCGGGTTTCGATTCCCAATTGTTCCAGACTATCCTGTAAGGCAAGGGAATTCATGACAGTAGCAAGCATTCCCATATAATCGGCGGTAGCCCGGTCCATTCCCATCTCGCTGCCCACTTTACCACGCCATATGTTTCCGCCACCTACAACAACCGCCACTTCAACACCAAGATCGGCTACTTCTTTTACCTGTCTTGCGATCGATTTGATTACCGTAGGATTAATTCCGTAGCCTTGATCTCCTGCCAATGCTTCACCACTTAATTTCAATACGATGCGTTTATATTTTGATTTTGTCATAAGAACCCCCACTGAAAACGTAAAATAAAAGTTTGGAAAAAAGGTTGACGAAGAATAAAGGACATTTCTTGTCAACCTTCATAAAATCAAAATTATTGTTTTACTTGTTTCATGACTTCTTCAGCAAAGTTTTCTTGACGTTTTTCAATTCCTTCGCCAACTTCGTAACGAATGAATGTTTTTACCGTTGCATTGTGGGATTTTACAAATTGTTCAACGGTTTGATCAGGGTTTTTAACAAAGGATTGATTTAACAAGCAGATTTCTTCAAAGAATTTATTCAAACGGCCAATTACCATTTTTTCGGCAATTTGCTCAGGTTTTCCTTCATTCAAAGCTTGTTGTTTCAATACTTCTTTTTCATGTTCAACTTCAGCTTGCGGTACATCCTCTTTGGATACATATTTCGGACTCAAGGCAGCCGCATGCATGGAAACATCTTTTGCAACAGATTCGTCGGTGGTACCTTCCAATAAAGATAATACGGAAATGCGTCCACCCATATGTTGGTAAGCACCGAAGACGGCGTTGTCGCCTTTTTCAAGGATGGCAAAACGGCGAAGGGTGATTTTTTCACCAATTTTGGCAATGGCGGTATTAATATGTTCAGAAACAGTAGCACCGTTTTCCATGGTTTGGGCCAATGCTTCTTCTACGGATGCCGGTTTGTTTTTCAAAAGATGTTGAGCCAATTCTTTTACAAGGGTTAGAAATCCTTCGTTTTTGGCAACAAAGTCTGTTTCGGAGTTAACTTCCAAAATGACGGCAGTATTTCCATCCTTTTCGATATAGGTAATACCTTCTGCAGCAATCCGGTCTGCTTTTTTCGCTGCTTTGGCAATTCCTTTTTCACGGAGATAATCGATGGCTTTATCCATATCGCCACCAGTTTCCATCAAAGCTTTTTTGCAGTCCATCATACCTGCACCAGTTTTTTCACGTAATTCTTTAACCATTTGAGCTGTAATTGCCATTTCTTTTTCCTCCTTAAAAAGCGGTTTTAAGTCCTGTTTACTATATGTATGCCCAATTCTTAAAAAAAGGTGATAAGGGCATTCCCACTTATCACCTTTGTCATGAAAAATTCCCTTACTCTTCGGTCGTTTCGACTACTTCCGCAACTTCTTCAACAACCGGTTCTTCACCTTGTTTACCTTCCAAAATGGCATCGGCCATTTTGCTTGTCAACAATTTGACAGCACGGATCGCATCGTCATTAGCAGGAATGACATAGTCGATTTCGTCCGGATCGCAGTTTGTATCGACAATTCCAACAATCGGAATGTTCAATTTGCGTGCTTCTTGAACAGCAATGCGTTCTTTCCGGGGATCAATGATAAACAATGCATCAGGAAGTTCCTTCATTTCCTTGATACCGCCAAGGAATTTTTCCAAACGTTCTTTTTCCTTTTTCAAAACAAGAACTTCCTTCTTAGGAAGAACATCAAAGGTTCCGTCTGTTTCCATTTTTTCGATGTCTTTTAGACGTTGAATCCGTTTTTGGATGGTATGGAAGTTGGTCAAAGTACCGCCCAACCAACGTTGGTTCACATAATACATACCTACGCGTTCTGCTTCTTCTTTAACAGATTCTTGGGCTTGTTTTTTTGTTCCGACAAACAATACTTTACCGCCATCTGCGGAAAGTTCTCTCAAAAAGTTATAAGCTTCTTCTACTTTTTTGACCGTTTTTTGTAGGTCGATAATGTAAATGCCGTTTCTTTCTTGGAAAATGTATTTTTTCATTTTCGGGTTCCAACGGCGGGTTTGGTGTCCAAAATGTACACCAGCTTCAAGCAATTGCTTCATGGAAAGTACTGACATGGTTTTTCCTCCTAAAATTTGGTTTTTTATCCTCCGCCCGCTTCTTCTTTAAACAGTACTGCAAAGCAGCACCGCTGTTTAAATCCGCGAACGTGTGTATTCACACCAAGGTTTAATATAGCACAATACATTATGACAATCAAGTTTTGATTTCAAAATCATTTCCCTTTTTGTTTTTTCAGAGCCGCCAATAATGTCGGATCAAATTTTACAAGCAATTCAATTTCGGTTTTTCCTTTGTCCAATTCTTTGGCAATTTCGGGAATTGACAAGCCTTCCTCCAAAAGTCGTTGGACTTTCTTTGTAATACTTTCATGATCTTTTACAATGGGATTTTTCGAACTGGAATCCTTCTCCCCTTCAGACAAAAGAAATTCGGCTTCCATATTTCCTGAGGGATTCTCTCTGATCCGATTAATAGAAATGTGGTCGTCTACCTTTTCCCCGATGAAAGGACGGAAAGATGGATTTTCTGCATTTTTGTCTTGAGGTTCTTCCGAGGAAGATAATCCTTCCGGTTCTTCCTTTGGAATCGGAAATGTTTGAGATTCCGATGTCTTTAGTTTCTTTAGTTTCTCCAAAAATTCTTCATTTTCTTCACGGATTTCCATTAGAAATGCCGTAATGGAATTCTCCAATTCCCGGTTTAGATGTTCATATTTCTTTTCCAGTCCGATCATCTGGTTTTGCCTAAGGTACAATAATATTACCGAAAATATTAATAATAGCGTTAAAATGACATTGGCAGCCACCACATATACCATATTTCCATCTTCCTTATCCACTAAAATCGATATACTTTCCTTTATAAGGATGTTGAACCGGAACCTCTATAGTTTCTACCTCTCCTCTATTTTCGGCAGAATCTCTTACGTTGTGGCTTGTACCGTTCCCTTCTTTTCGCCAACGGGCCTTTTCAACATCATCTTTATGAACGACCGTCTTCCGTTTCTGTTCTTCCTCTTTTTGGACCGTTGTATTCGCCTGGCTGTTGAAAATATGTCCCCGTTCCATCAATTCGCTTTGAAGTTTTCCTGCATCTTGGGTTCTCGGTACGGCAATTTGCATTTCAATATTTTTTAGACTCATGCAAAACGTCCCCCTAGGGATAAATCTATTCTTGTAATAAATCCCTTAGTTTCTTAATTGCCTTTGAATGAATTTGGGAGATTCTCGATGTAGATAAGTCTAATATTTGGCCAACTTCTGTAAAGGATAAATCTTCCACATATAATAAGCTTAATACAAGCTGTTCCTTTTCGGTCAATTCCTTAATCCGCTGAACCAATTCCTGTATTCTTTCCGAACGGACCAATTCTTCTTCCGGTGTTTTTATCGTATCATCTTTTAGAACAAAGGATTGAGACTCATGGTCATCGTTATTACGTTCCTCGTCAATGGAGAGAATATTCGATAAATAGTTTTCATCCATTAAATGCCGAACCTCACCCACCGGCAAATCGGCTTCCAAAGCAACTTCCTCCGGTGTCACCGAACGCAAATATTTTTGTTCAAGGGAAGAAACGATGCTTGCGACCTTTTTGGCCCTTTCCCTCGTTTTCCTTGGAAGCCAATCTTCCTTTCGTAATCCGTCCAATATGGCACCACGGATTCGGAAAGTGGCATAGGTTTCAAATTTCAAATCCCGCTCAGGGTCGTATTTTTCCAAGGCATCATATAAACCTAAGAGGGCTAAGCTTTTTATGTCATCTTTATGAAACGAATTCGGCAAAGATTTATAGATTTTTTCGGTAATGATGTTAACAAGGGGCATATATTGTTGAATAAGCTGATTGGCTGTTTCTTCGTCCTTTGTTTGTTGCCACCTTTGAAAAAGATGCTTGTCCTTTTCAGATGTAAAAACCGTTACGGCGGGATTTTCTTTTAAAATGGACATCTTTCCCCCTCCTTGACATGCCAAATGAACATTAAATTTCCTTTGTCCCCAAGTTTACAGTACGAATAGTTAAGATACCTGTTTGAGGGTTAAAAATAATCGTTCTTCCCCGATTTCCCCCGACATCTTCCGCTACCAAGGGAATGTTTAACCGGTCCAATTCCTGCTTTACCGCCAATATGTTCCTTTGACCGATTTTCATGAGATCATTTTTTGCAGAAACCTGAAACATTTGGGCTCCACCAGCTATTTTTGCCTTTATTTTAGACTTGTTAGCTCCTATTTTCAGAAGCTTGTCCAACAATGCTGAAACAGCTGTATCGGCGTACTTGGCTAAATGGATGGTGTCCTTTCTTGCCAGGTTGGAATCCGGCAACATGACGTGGGCTAATCCGGCCAATCCTTTATCCAGGTCATACAGGATAACGCCAACACAAGATCCAAGCCCGGAAGTCCTGATCAGATCCGGGGGTCTTACTACATTCATTTCTGCGATGCCAACATTGATTATCGTTCCATTTTCTACTGTCATGCTTAAACCCCTAATGCTCTAAAAATTTTCTCAAAGGACTCCGGATCCGGTAGAAGGAACAAATGACCGTTAATTAGCCCGTTATTCTCTCCAGTTTCTGTTTTCAACACTGTATCGATCATAATGGCATAATCGCTGACCTTAGATATCTCCAAGAGACCATAGCTAATGATGGCACCAAACATATCGATTCCAACTTCAGGAACCGATGGGGTTAGATTCATGGAGATAAATTCGGAAAGGGCAGTTAAATAGGTTCCCGCCATAATATTACCCATTTCTTGGAAGGCGGATAAAGCCAGTTCGGGATAGGGTGGTTCTTCCAAAGAGACTTCTTCCATACCGGTTAATAGTCTGATAAAATAGGAAGCTTTATCCGTAGGTAAAACATAAAACATGGAACCGGTTATTTCCCCCTCAATCCGTAAAAAGACGGAGGCAACCATTTGTTCAGGTTCGCCATATAATCCCATAAGTTCATGGAAGGAAATGACTCGAACAACAGGTACGTTCATTTCAATTTTCTGGTTGACAAAATGGCTTAAGGCGGTTGCTGCATTTCCAGCCCCTATATTACCGATTTCTTGCAGTATCCCCAGCTTCATTTCATTAATCGATTGAATCGGGTCCATTTTACATCTTTCCTTTATCAAAGAAAATGGCATCTACATCCAGCAAAATAAACAGTCTATCCCTTTGGCGAAGAACTCCGACGATGAATACGTTCTTATCGGAACCAGAAACTTCCGGCTGTTCTTCAATCGCTTCCTCAGTAAAGTCAATGACATCCAAAGCTTGATCCACAATCAAACCGATTTCCTTTTCTTCATATTGGATGACCATGATTCGGGTTTGGTCGGTATATTCCGTTTCTTTTAGCCCCAAGCGGGTTCTCAAGTCCATGATTGGGACAATCTTGCCGCGTAAATTGGTTACACCTTTAATATAGTCCGGGACATTAGGGACTCTTGTAATCGGTAAGACCCGTTCAATGGAAAGGACCAAATTTACATCGATAGCATATTCCTTGCCGTTTACTGCAAAAATCACAGCTTTTTTTTCAGAATTGATAATCTCTGTAGTCACCACAATTCCCTCCTAGTAGAGTTACTTTATTTCAAAAGCGCATTCGGGTCGATTACTAGAGCAACTTCCCCGTTTCCAAGAATAGTAGCCCCGGAAATCGCAAAGACATCTTTTAAATATTCTCCAAGGGATTTCAAGACCACTTCCTGTTGGCCTAGGAAAGAACTGACGACAAGTCCAGCCCATTTATCTCCTTTTTGAATAATGACGATGGAGAGTTCATCGGTTTCTTCCACATTTTCCACTTGAAAGATATCCTTTAAGAATACAAGGGGCACCACACGATTGCGGAAATGGATGACCGGTTGGTTATGAACATATTGGATATCCTTGCGGTCGACGATCACATTTTCAACAATGGAAGACAGTGGAATCGCATATTTTTCCTTCCCAATTTCGACCAGCATTACGGCAATGATGGATAAAGTCAGTGGCAACTGAATACTGAATTGAGAACCTTTGTCTTTAGTGGAGGTAACGGAAATTGTTCCTCCAAGTTGCTCAATTTTGTTTTTCACGACATCTAGACCTACACCCCGACCGGATATGTCCGAAATTTGCTCAGCTGTAGAAAAACCAGGGGCAAAGATCAGTTCTATAATTTCCTGTTCTGAAAGCTGGTTGGCATTTTTTTCGTTTATGAGACCGTTTTTAATGGCTTTTTGCAATACTTTTTCCCGGTTAATACCCCCACCATCATCGACAATATCGATAAAGACGTGATTGCCACTGTGGTAGGCTTTTAAATGGATGGTCCCTTCTTCCGGTTTCCCTTTTTTCTTCCGTTCTTCAGGAATTTCAATACCATGGTCAACGGAATTTCGGATCAAATGTACGAGGGGATCCCCGATCTGATCGATGACGGTACGATCCAATTCCGTTTCTTCCCCAGTGATGACAAGTTGGATTTTTTTATTTAAATTTCTAGCAAGCTGTCTAACCATTTTCGGGAACCGATTAAAAACAGTAGAAACGGGAACCATCCGTAATTTTAATACAATCGATTGTAAATCACTGGACACCCTTGATATTTTTTCAACGGTTTCTTTTAATGCAGGATCATTTAAATCTTTGGAAATCGCTTCTAATCTTCCTCGATCAATAATTAGTTCCTCAAATAGGTTGATTAATGTATCTAATTTTTCGATATTGACCCGAATCGTTTTGGTTCTTTGCAGTCCCAAGTTTCCGTTTTCGGAATTACGAGGATCGTTTTCCTTTTGATCGGACTCATTTTTCTGACTCCCGCTTGGCGTTTGGACATTATTTTTCCGATTATTTAATGTTTCTGAGGTTAAGAGATTGATAGCTACATGATCAATTTCTGAAATGTTCAGGATCAATTGTTCAATTTCCTCTTGAGGCGCCTTCGTCAAAAGGATTAATGAGAAATAGGTATCAAAGGCTTCCTCTTCTAGCTGATCTACCGCTGGAATCGATTTGATAATTTCCCCTTTTTTGGAGAGGGTATCAAAAACCATATAAGCGCGAACGGCTTTTAGCATACAATCAGAACGCAAGGTTACTCCCACTTCAAACACATTGTAACCTTGGGAAAGGGATTCCTCGATAATTGACAACTCATATTCATTGTAATCGGAACCGTTATGGACCGTATCCTTTGCGGATGGTTCACTTAAATCGGCAACGGGTTTTCCTTCAACGATCGCCTTTAGTTGTGCAATTACATTCGAGACGTCTTCCTTCCCGTCCCCTCCGATCACGATGGATTCGACGATATTTTCCAAATGATCCATCGCCACGAAAATCGTATCCAATAAGTCTGATGAAAACCGGATCGTTCCGTTCCGTAGTCCGTCCAGCACATTTTCCATTTGATGGGTTAATGTCATCATATCGGTATATCCCATTGTTCCGGACATTCCCTTTAATGTGTGGGCGGAACGGAATATTTCATGGACAATCGAGATATCTTCCGGGTTATTCTCCAACTTCAAAAGATTATCGTTCATGGATTGCAAATGTTCCTTTGATTCTGAAATAAACATTTCTAAATATTGGTCCATTGCCATTACGACCACCTCCAAATGATCTATATCTGCACATTTTTACCGGTTAAAAAAGCCTTTAATTGTCGGACAAAACGGACAGGCTCCTGATTGGGAACTACTTCCATTCCCTCGTTTTCCAGAAAGTCCCTTACCAACAAAAGCATATGGCGGCTAGCTTTCGAATGGGGGCTGCCGATGAGAAAAGGGGACTGGGTCTGCACCGCTTTTTCCACTGCCTTATCTTCCGGTATATAGCCTAAAATGGTTCCTTGTTTATTAAGGAAAACATCTAAAGCCCGGTTCATTTTGGACAAGATTTTTTCATTTTCCTTATCGTTTTTCATCCGATTTCCCACCAAATATAATTGGGAATGAGGATGGTCCATCAAAAGAAATTTCATTGCCGAATAGGCATTCATAATGGATGTCGGGTCTGGAGTGATGATGACAAAAACATGGTCGATGGCCCGCAAAAAACGGACAGTCTCTTCATCCATACCGGCTCCAAAATCAAATACAAAAAAGTCATAATCATAGATTAATAGGCGGATTTCCCTAATAAAATCCTCAATCCGCTCTTCATTCAACCTGAAAAAGTCATTTAAACCGCTCCCGCCTGCGATATAGGAAAGCCCGGCGGGACCTTGTTCAATGATGTTCTGAAGGGGAACTTGTTCATGAAAGAACTGGACAACGTTTTTATTCGAGTTTTTCCCGATTAATACATCGATGTTCCCCATACCGATATCCATATCAAAAAGCAGGACTTTCATTCCTTGCTTTGCTAAAGCGATGGAAAAATTCAGGGAAAAGTTGGATTTTCCGACCCCCCCTTTTCCGCTGATTACGGCTAGAGTTTTTGCTTCTTTCTGTTGTGCATGTCGCATCATGCGTAAACGTAATTTTTCAGCTTGGTCATGCATCGAAAGGCTCCTCCAATAATTGGTCCAAAATCCAATCCGGATCGCCAACTTGGATGTCATCCGGCACTTCTTGCCCGGTGGTAATAAAGGCAATTCCTTTTTTGTACTTCATGGGCAAATTGATTAACGCCCCATAGCGGATCGTTTCATCAAATTTCGTAAAGATGAAGCGATCAATCTTTTTGGAAGCAAATTGGCGATAAATGGCATCCAAATCTGCTTCCTTTGCCGTTAAGGAAAAGACAAGCAAAGTTTCCATATCCTGATTAAAGTCAATTAAGTCGGCCAACTCACCGACATACTTCTCATCCCGATAATTACGACCTGCGGTATCGATAAAAACATGGTCATAATGGGAAAAACGATCAATTGCCCGCACGTAGTCCGTTTTTGTATAGCAAACTTCAATTGGAACACGTAAAATGTTGGCATAGGTTTTCAGCTGTTCAACCGCTCCGATCCGATATGTATCGGTGGTAATAAATGCTAACTTTTCCCCTTTTTGGGAATAAAGGGCGGCAATTTTCGCCAAGGTTGTCGTTTTTCCTACCCCTGTTGGTCCAAGCAATTGAATATATTTTTTATCAACAGGAGAGCCGAAGGATAAACCCTTCAATTTTTCGTGCAATTCCTCTCTGATCCAGTTTTTCGCCGCCATTTCATTGAAACGGGAAGGATCTTTATAATAAGCTTCATTCATTCCAGAAAGCATTTCTTGGATGATGGTTGCTGAGACTTCCTGTTTAAGCAGATTTTTCAGCACGGGCTGAAAAGGTTTTGGAACAGATTCAGGAATGATTTCCCCTTCTCTCCCATACTTCGCCGTATTTTCGGTCAATTTGAATAGAAGATGTTTCAGATCTTGCAATTCCTTAGCCAGTTCACCATCCCCACCAAGGTTCCCTTTTTCTTCCAGCAACTTCCCGCTATCAGTTCCCTTTTTTAGAGGAGTGGCCGTTTTCATTATGGATGGTTTTTTGGAAGGCCCATCAACGGCAGCGACCACTTCAATATATTTCTTTTTAAATAATCCGAAGGCGCCGCCTTTTTTATAGATTTCCCTTGAATTTAAGATGACCGCTTCGACCCCCAGCTCTTTCCGGATCTGTTTCATTGCCTCTGGCATACTTGGGGCAACAAATTTTTTCACTTTCAACTTAGGTTCACCACCCCAACACTCTGGACTTCCACTTTGGAATCTAATTCATTATAGGAAAGAATGGCAACTTGCGGGAAAAACCGTTCGGTCAATTCCCGGACATACATGCGAATGGCTGGTGAACAGAGGATCACCGGCGTTTGATTAGTTATTGACATTTTATTGATTTCTTCGTCAATGGCCTGAAGGATGGATTGGCTTATGTTAGGATCAAGGACTAGGAAATTCTTGTGTTCCGTTTGTTGGATCGAATCGTGGATCAATTTTTCCACCTGGGATGATAATGTAATCACCCTTAACGGTTCACCCTCCTGAATATATTGCTCAGTAATTTGTTTTGCCAAGCTCTGTCGGACATATTCGGTCAAAATATCCGGATCCGTCGTTATTTTGCAATAATCGGCAAGGGCTTCAAAAATGACCGGCAAGTTCCGGATGGATACCCGTTCCTTCAAAAGTTTTGCAAGCACTTTCTGGATATCCCCGATGGAGAGGGGATTTGGTGTTACTTCTTCCACAAGAATCGGATAAGATTCCTTTAGATGATCGATAAGCTGATTTGTTTCCTGGCGACCAATGAGTTCGTGCGCATGCTTTTTCAATGTTTCCGATAAGTGGGTGCTGACCACTGATGGAGGATCTACTACTGTATAACCGGCCATTTCTGCTCGGGTTTTCATTTCTTCATTGATCCATAGGGCAGGAATCCCAAAAGCAGGCTCCACCGTATCGATACCGGTTACCGAAGGATCCTCAACCCCTGGTGACATCGCCAAATAATGATCGAGGAGCAATTCTCCACGTCCGGCTTCTATTCCCTTGATTTTGATCCGATATTCATTAGGGGCAAGCTGAATATTGTCCCGAATCCGGACAACCGGAATTACAACACCAAGTTCGATGGCCAATTGTCTTCGGATCATTACGACCCGATCCAATAAATCTCCTCCCTGATTAACCTCTGCCAGGGGAATTAATCCATACCCAAATTCAAATTCGATTGGGTCGATATTTAATAAACCAACGACATTTTCTGGTTTTCGCAATTCTTCCGTTGCGACTTTCTCTTCGGTTTCGGTCGTTTCCAGTTCCAGCTGAGCTTTCTCATTTTTCATCATATACCCACCGAGAAGCAAAAGCCCACCGATGGAGAGGGTTAGAAAATCGTTAATCGGTGTGAACAGTCCCAACAAAACAATCGTGATGCCTGCGACGTTAACCATTTTCGGAAAACGAAACAATTGGCTTGTAACGTCATGACCCATATTATCTTCAGAGGCAGCGCGGGTTACGATAATGGCTGTTGCGGTGGATAAGAGTAAGGCGGGCAGCTGGCTGACAATACCATCACCAACGGTCAAAAGGGAATATTTGCTCACGGCTTCCCCAAAGGGTAAACCTTCTTGGACAACCCCAATAATAATCCCAAATATCAGGTTAATGAGAACGATGATGATTCCAGCAATGGCATCCCCCTTGACAAATTTGGTCGCCCCGTCCATCGCCCCGTAAAAATCGGCTTCCCGGCTAACCTTCTCCCGGCGAATCCGTGCTTCCTGTTCCGTAATCATGCCTGCATTCAAATCGGCATCAATACTCATCTGTTTTCCAGGCAAAGCATCCAAAGTAAAACGGGCGGCCACTTCCGCAACCCTTTCCGCACCCTTCGTAATAACAATAAAGTTAATGATAACCAAGATGAAAAACACCACAAGACCGATAAGGACTTCGCCACCGACAACGAAGGTTCCGAATGTTTCAACAACGCCTCCCGCGCTTCCTTTTGAGAGAATGGAACGCGTTGTGGAAACATTCAGCCCCAATCGGAACAACGTTAGAAGCAATAAGAGAGAAGGAAAGATCGAAAACTCCAATGCTTCCCGCATATTCATCGTTGTCAAAAGAACGAGTAAAGCAAGGGTTATATTGACAATGATAAATACACTAAGAAGCCACTCCGGTAGCGGTATAATGAGCATAACAATAATCATGACTACGCCGAATATGACGGATAAATCTTTAGCTGACATTTCCTTTCTCCCCTAACAACCAAAATATCCAACAAACTTCATTAAGCTTTTTTCTTAATCCGATATACATAGGCAAGAATTTCGGCGACTGCCTTAAAAAATTCTTCCGGAATTTCCTCGCCGATTTCTACTTGATCATAGAGTGCCCGGGCAAGGGGACGATTTTCGACCATCACAACCTGATGTTCTTTGGCGATCATCTTAATTTTCTGGGCCAAAAAGTCGACTCCTTTTGCAACCACATAGGGGGCATCCCTTTTTGATTCATCGTATTTTAATGCAATCGCATAATGGGTTGGGTTTGTAATGACCACATCGGCAGCCGGGACTTCCTGCATCATCCTGCGCATGGCCATTTCCCGTTGGCGTTGCTTGATCTTTGAACGGATGAGCGGGTCCCCTTCCATGTTTTTGTATTCATCTTTAATATCCTGTTTCGACATCCGGATACTTTTTTCAAATTCGAACTTTTGATACATATAATCAAGAAGGGCCAAACCAACAAGTCCAAGGGTACAAAACAGACCCATTTTTATGGTAAGCGATCCGATATAACTAACGGAGCTTATCGGGGTGAGCCGGTTCAACCCTAAAATATTTTCAATGTTAGCCCATAAAAATCCGAAGGCAATAAAAGCAATGATCGATATTTTTAAAATCGATTTGATCAATTCCACAATCGCTCTTAAGGAGAATAACCGCTTAGCACCTTTGAGGGGATCGATCCTCTCCAGCTTCATTTTTAATGGTTCAGTTGTAAATAAAAACCCGACCTGGATATAATTGGCAACAAGAGCAGCAATAAAAGCGGCCAAAAACACCGGCGCTACAATGGTTGCCAAAAAGAGAAGTATATCTTTAAACAAGATGGCAACCGAATCGGGAGTCAAATCTTGAAAGATAAAAACTTGAAAAGTTTCCCGGAACAATTTCATGAACGTATCAAACATCGAAGTAGACATGATTGTGATCGTCATGAAAACAGCGGCTAAAATCAATGCTGTTGGTACTTCCTGACTTTTGGCCGTCTGCCCTTTTTTACGGACATCCTGCCGCTTTTTTGGGGTCGCCTTTTCTGTTTTTTCACTGGAGAAAAACTGCAGATCAACTGTAAATCTCATGAACTTCCCTCCGGAGCCCTAAGCCAGTAACTTCATCAAGTCTCTCATGGCATAAAGCATGAGTTCAAATAAATTTCTGACCGAATAAATCATCGAACCGATAACGACCATTAAGAGAGTGAAACCTGCCAATATTTTTACTGGAAAACCAACTACGAAAATGTTCAGTTGGGGCACCGTCCGGGCTAAAATTCCTAAAGCCATATCGATCAGAAAAAGACTTCCGACAACCGGAACAGAAATTTGAAAAGCAATCAAGAACATCGCGAGAAACACTTTTGCAACCAGCTCAATCGTATTCGTATCCCCGAAGGCTAAACTTAACTGATCGAGCGGAATAAATTGATAACTATAAAATATCCCATCCAGCAATAAGTGATGACCATCCGTTGCCAATAGAAACAAGAAGGAAAACATATACAAATATTGACCCATGATCGGTACTTGAACGCCGGTTTGGGGATCGATAACGTTTGCCATCGCAAACCCCATTTGAAAATCAATAAATCCTCCCGCCACCTGAATGGCGGAAAAGAGGATATAGGCAACAAGTCCCAGAGCCAAACCAACAAGGGCCTCCTTGATGGCAAACAGGAAAAATTCACTTAATCCATAAACCGGAACAGGATCTACAGTAAAATAGGCTGGAATGGCAAGGAAAAAAGCAAGTCCAATTTTAAATACATTCGGTACGGTCCGATAGGAAAAGATCGGAACGATTACAAAAAAGGATGTAATCCTAACCAATACAAGCAAAAAGATAAAAACTTGATTCAAAAATATACTCATACTCATCCTACAAATCTCGTGAGATTAGATAAGATACTTGTTCCAAAATTCACCATATGGTTAATCATCCATGGCCCAAATAAGATCAACCCCAATAAAACCGCCACGATTTTTGGAATGAAGGCTAGGGTTTGTTCCTGAATTTGGGTCATCGCTTGAAAGATGCTGACGATGAGCCCCACCCCTAAAGCCACGAGTAATATTGGACCCGCAATGAGTAAAATGGTTAGGACTCCTTCTTCAGCTAATTGAATTACTTGTTCAGGATTCATCCTTTTTCACCTGCTTTAAAAACTTTGTAATAAGGACTTAATGACTAAATACCAGCCATCCACAAGGACAAAGAGCAATATTTTGAAAGGAAGTGAAATCATCACCGGTGGAAGCATCATCATCCCCATTGACATCAGGATACTGGAAACAACCATATCAATCACTAAAAAAGGTATGAATATCATAAATCCCATTTGGAAGGCTGTTTTTAGTTCACTGATGACAAAAGCCGGTACTAATGCCGTTAAGGGGATTTCCTCAATCGACTCCGGTGCATTTATTTGGGCATAATCCAAAAATAATTTCAAGTCCTTTTGTCTTGTATGTTTGCTCATAAATTCCTTGAGCGGGAGACTCGCCCGCTCATAAGCTTCTTCCAATTGAATCTCATCATTAAATAAAGGTTGAAGGGCCTGTTCATTTACCTCATGGAATGTGGGCGCCATGATAAAGAAGGTCATAAACAAAGCAAGACCGATTAAAACCTGATTTGGCGGCATTTGGTTTGTCGCCAAGCCATTCCGGACAAAGGATAAAACGACAACAATCCGTGTAAAGGAAGTTAACAGTATAATGATGCTCGGTGCCAGCGACAGAACCGTTAAGAGAAGCAGGAGTTTGATGGAGGTGGAGACAACCTCCGGATCGTTATTGTTGAACAGAGAGATAAATTCATTCACAGATCTTTATTTCCTTTCCTTTCTCCAATTCTTTTTCATAAGATTCCTTTCTTGTCTTAACCGCCAGTTCCAGTTCTTGTTGAAGCCGTGTACGGAAACTGGTTTTGTCATCTTCTAAACTTTTATCCTTTTTCCACTTATCCACTAGGAAAGATGACAGTTTGATTGGTGATGCAATTCCGTCTTCCTTTTTCTTTTGGAATGCGTCCATCATGTCTTCCATTACTTCTTGCTCATTGATTTCCTTCAGTAATTGAACATTTTCTCCAACCCCAAGGACTAAAATAGAGTCCCCTACTTTTACCAATTGTAAGGATTTATTTGGTCCGATACTGATACCGCCCAGATTTTGGAGTAGTTGGGAATTAGGAAGATGAGAACTTTTCTTTTTCACCCATTTCAAAAGCAGATAGAGCAGCCCAACGACGAATATTAACGATAGGATTGTTTTTACAATCTCACCCGTAGTGATTCCAGGTTTATTTATATTCAATGCGTCCGGGTCTGAAATTCCACCAACATCCCCTACTTTTTCATCCTCTTCATTTCCACCGATATAATCATATACGCTATCATTTTCATCAGCAGCATAGGATGTACTCGGGATGATTGAAAGGAAAGAATACATGATGAAAAAGATTATGATTAACATTTTATTTTTGCTCATCGAATCTGGGTTCACTCCTCTAGTCCTCCTAATTCCGCACCATTTTCCTGCTTAAAAGATTTATCCAAGGGTTTTCTTGATCGCTTCAATGACACGGTCCGCTTGGAAAGGTTTGACAATAAAGTCTCTTGCTCCAGCTTGAATGGCGTCAATAACCATGGCTTGTTGCCCCATAGCGGAACACATAATAATTTTTGCATTCGGATCAATTTTTCTGATCTCTTTTAAAGCAACAATTCCATCCATTTCCGGCATCGTAATATCCATCGTAACCAGGTCAGGACGTAATTCTTTATATTTTTCAACGGCTTGCGCACCATCTTGGGCTTCGCCGACTACCTGATAGCCGTTTTTAACCAAAATATCTTTAATCATCATTCTCATAAATGCAGCATCATCAACAACTAAAATACGATTTGACATAAACTTCAGCCTCCAACTACCTCATTTTGTGTAATCTTTCAGATTGACTAATGATATCCGTGACACGGACACCAAAGTTTTCTTCAATAACAACAACTTCACCTTTGGCAATCAATCGGTTGTTTACCAATATATCAACCGGTTCTCCTGCCAATTTGTCCAATTCGATAATGGAACCTGGACTTAATTCCAAAATTTCCCGAATAAGTTTCTTTGTTCTCCCTAATTCCACAGTGACTGAAAGTGGAATATCGAAAAGCATCTGTAAATTTCTCGGCTCTTCCTTAAGGGTGCCGGAAGTACTGAAATCAGAGAATACCGCCGGTTGAACCGTTTTTCTTTCAAATTCCTTTTGCGGATAATGATCGGTTTGAGCAGGGCTCGGGTTCTCCCGGTAATCCATCTGTGTATGAAGGGAAGTTTGTTCCCTTGTATTATAGGTATTAGCTGGAATATTTGTCGGCTCCTCCATAACAGGGGCTTTAGGTTCTTCTGCAATTCCTGCCGAGGAATCCATCAGCTCCTGAATCAATCGTTTTGCAAAGGATACGGGCATCACTTGCATAATTTGAGAATCTATTAGATTTCCAACAATTAAGCGGAAAGAAACTTTCGCTATAAGATCGTCTGCTGGCAGATTTTCTAATCCTTTTCCTTCAGGGATATTCAATATATCAATCACTGGAGGAGAAATTTCCACCCTTTTGCCAAATATGGAGGACATGCTGGTTGCAGCTGACCCCATCATCTGATTCATCGCTTCTTGGACAGCACTCATCTGAAGCTCCCCAAATTCCTTGGGAGGATTCAGTCCGGTTCCATTCATCATTAAATCAGCAATAATGCTGGCATCTTTTTGATGAATGACAAGAAGATTTGATCCCGTAAAACCGGTGGTGTAATCAACAACTACCGCCACATAAGGTTTCGGAAATTCCAATTCCAATTGGTTTCTTCGAATGATGGAAACCTGAGGAGTGGTGATTTCCACCTTTTGATTTAGCAAAGTAGAAAGGGCTGTTGCAGAATTCCCGAAGGAAATATTCCCGATTTCACCCAAGGCGTCCATTTCAAAAGTGGACAACAGCTGGGAATCTTGATTGTTCAATTCAGATGATGATTTTGTCTCTTCCTCGTCATCTATAAAAGTACCATTTAACAAGGCATCGATTTCGTCTTGGGAAAGCATTCCGTTATTCAATTTCCTCCCCCTCCTTGAAGCTATCTATAATTTGGACTGCCAGCTTATTATTCACTTTTCCGGGTTGGACTAAAAACTTAGGAATATCCCCGACTTTCAGCAATAACGGCTGGTCAATCTTTGTAGTTAATGCGATGCTGTCGCCAACAGAAAGATTTAATAATTCTTCTACGGTAATTTCTGATTTACCTAATTCGGCGACAACCGGAAGTTTTGCTTGGGATACATGTTCTTCCAGATAGGCACGGTTTTTCGGCTCCAATTGTTTCCTTTCCGTTTGCATCCAGTAACTGACTGCAAGTTTTGGAATAATTGGCTCTAGCATAATATGTGGTAAACATATATTGATGAGTCCGCTCGTTTCACCGATGGTCGTGTTTAGAGAAATAACGACAACTGTTTCATTCGGTGAAAGCATTTGGATAAACTGCGGGTTTACTTCAAAATTCAACATGGCTGGGCTGATTTTTTCTACATTTTCCCAGGCTTCCCGCAAATGTTCAAAGGCAGTTTTAAACAGATTTGTCATAATTTTTATTTCAATATCTGTCAATTGGTCAATTTTATTGATGCTTGTCCCTTGTCCTCCCAATACCCGGTCTAACATCGCATAGGCAATATTTGGATTGATTTCAATGATCATGCTTCCTTCCAAAGGTTTCAATTCATACATGTATAAAAGGGTGCTCTTTGGAATGGACCGGATAAATTCCTCATAGGGAATTTGATCGGTGGTCATGACATTGATTTGGACATAGGTCCTTAGTTTTCCGGAAAAATACGTCGTCAATAGCCTTGCGAAGTTATCGTATATCCGGGTAATGCTTCGGATCTGTTCCTTTGAAAAGCGAAGAGCCCGTTTAAAATCATAGGTTTTTACCCTTTTCTCTTCTTCTTCTTTTTTTATTTCCTCCGCATTTAACTCACCTGCTGAAAGAGCAGATAAAAGGGCATCGATTTCACTTTGGGACAGTATTTCCCCTGATGGCACTATCGTCACCTCCATCTCCATTTTGACGAAAGTAGGATGGAGAAACCTACAATTTTTTACTGAACTATAAATGATGTAATGTATACTTTTTCTACGGTACCATTAGTCAGAACTTCATTAAATTTATCTTTTAAATCACTTTCCAGCTTCGCTTTTCCATCCGAGCTGGCTAAGTCTTTAGATGATAAACTGGACAGATGTTTGATTATAACATTTTTGATTTGGAAATCCCGTTTCTCCAATTCTTCTTTTGCCTTTTTTTCATTGGTCTCAATTTTAATGGAAACACGAATGATTTCCCCGGTTCCAAGATTCGTTGTAATTTCATTAAAGTCCACCGAGGTGGCCAAGATGGTTTTTATCGATTTCTCATGATTCTCATTCTCAGGATTATCCTTCAAAACAAAAAAGTAGATAATAGGGCCAGCAATCATCAGCAATAAAATGGTTGATAAAAGTATCGTGTTAATCCGTTTATCCATCGTTTTCATCCTCTTTTATCGGTAGTCTTCCCGTCATTTGAATTTCTTTATAAAAATTAACGATCAGCTTTACCACTTCTTCTTCGGGTTCCATTACCATATAACGTTTCCCATTTGTCAAAGTGATTGCTGTATCTGGAAAAGACTCGATTCGTTCAATAAATAAGGCATTTAAATAGAAGGGTTGTCCATTCAATCTTGTTAATTTAATCACATTACCAGCCTACCAGGCTACTCCCTCCTTGTAAAATAGGGAATGAGAGGAGAGGAAAAGCTCTCCTCTCAAATGATCCTATCGTTTCAGGTTTACCAATTCTTGTAAAATTTCATCGGAAGTGGTAATAATTCTTGTATTTGCTTGGAATCCCCGTTGAGCAACAATCATTTCCGTAAATTCTTCGGAAAGGTCAACGTTGGACATTTCGAGCCGCTCAGTGACAATGCTTCCTCTACCATCACCGGCAAATCCGATATTAGCATCACCAGAGTTTACGGTAGCTTGGAAGAGATTTCCACCGGTGGATTGTAGACCAGAAGAGTTACTAAATTTGGCAATGGCCAAATAGCCAAGAACAGACACTAAACCATTGGAATATATACCGTTAATTTCACCGCGGGAACCAATGTTAAAACTTTCCAGTTGTCCTTCCGTATTTCCATCTGGAATGGCCAAGGCATCATTCGTACCAGCTACATAGGTAAGGCCACCTAAATTTAAAGTAATATTTTCCAAGGTTCCATTAATATCAGTTAAGGGCAAATCAATCGTGACAATCGGATTCCCATTTAAATCTACGGTCGAAATTGTATCATCGTTTTTATCTTTGACAACCGGTTTATTTCCATTGAAATCAATGGTAAATGCAGGGTCGACCGCATCTGTATCAATCGTGCTCGGATCGGTAAAATAGACGTCCCATTTTTTCTCATCCCGGTTATGCACGAAATATAAATTTACACGATGAGAATTCCCGGTGACATCCACCACTTCAAATTGCTGGCTATAGATGAACTTATCCCCTGCGCTGCTTGAAAGATTTCCGGAAAGGCTAATGCTGGTTGTTTGTACATAAGGCATTACAGCATTAACGTTTACGGTAACATCCTTGAGTTCGCCATTTGGATCAAAAGCTTGGACTTTATAACCATCGGAATTTACCAAAGTACCGTATTCATCTAAATAAAAGTTACCTGCCCGGGAATATAGGTATTTATCCCCTTCTTTGAAGACGAAATATCCGTCTCCATTGATCGCCAAGTCCAAAGATCTTCCCGTGGATTGCATGCTTGCTTCCGTATGAATCGTATCGATTGTGGCAACTTGGGAACCTAATCCTACTTGTTTCGGATTAACACCGCCTCGATTTCCTTGGGCGCTTAATGCACCGGAAATCGTTTGGCTCATCGCATCTTTAAATGTAACCCGACCTTTTTTAAAGCCGTAGGTATTTACATTGGCAATATTATTGCCGATAACATCTAATTTTGTTTGGAAATTTTTCATTCCACTAATCCCGGAATACATTGAGCGAAGCATTTTCTTTTCTCCTTTCGAATGAAAAATTTACCTGCTTCCGTCCTTCCGCAGGTCTGGCTTTCCAAATAGGTCCAGCCATTATTCAATAATGATGGTTCCGTTAATATTGGTGAAAATTTGGGAACTGGCTTCTTCACGGTTCATGGCAGTGATGACCGTATTATTTTTTGCACTGACAATTAAGGCTGCATCCTGCAATAGTACTAAAGATTCATTGACGCCCATGCTTCTTGCTCTTTTCACCTTGTCTTCGATCCGATGCCAGTCATCTTCAGAAATGTTAATATTTCTTTCCTGAAGCCTATGTTCCGCATGTTTGCTGATGAAGAGGGATGTCTCCGAATGAATAAAGGATTCAAGGTGATTTTTGAACGTTTTCCCAGAAACAGATAATTGGGATGATGTTTCCCTTTGTTTTGTTTTCGTAAATTCTAAAGGATAAATATAGTTGGAATGAATTTTCATGTTCACACCTCCAATTAAGGAAGGGAGACATCTTCAACAGAAACAATTTGATCCTGATGTATACGATTCGGATTATCCTTTACATAAAACGATATTTTGCCATCTTTCATGGAGACCGATTGAACGATACCACTCTGTTCAGTGCCATCAACCAACCACTTCACCCTTTTACCGATCAAGTAGCTTGCACTTACGATGGATTCTTTCTGGGAAGTCTCCACTTCAGAAATATTCTCAGGTGTAAGTTCTGTTCCGTCCTCCAAGCGAAGGATTGGTCCTTTTTCAGAGTATTGAATCGCGACGATGGTACCCGTTCCTTTATTTAAGACTGGTTGCGTCGACGAGCCGTCAGTTACATAATCAATGGTTGTCCATGAAACTTTTTTGCCGATCAATTGGCTATAGCCGATCAGTTTATTTTCTGTCGCAATCGGGACTAAAGATTGGACTGTTTCATTTAAGGACATCATTTGTTCCAGCGATGTAAAAGTCGCCATCTGGGAAATGAACTCCGTGTCTTCCATCGGGTTTAAAGGATCTTGATTTTGAAGCTGGGCTAACAATAATTTCAAAAATGCATCCTTTCCCAAGGATTTAGAGGGTTCATTTTTCTTGCTTTCCGCAAGCGATGAATATAAAAGGCTAGTATCAATGGTATTTGCCATTTGGATCACCCTAAATTGTTAAGTTTAGCAGCAAATCTTCAAAGCTGATTTCATCAAAGGCTTGACCGCTATCGTTGTTCTTTTTCTCTTGGCCGGACTGTTGCCTTTCCTGGGAGGAACCTCCATAATCCAAAAATTCCTGTTCCTCTTGCCAAATCCCCTGCAGATCTATTCGATTCACATCGATGTTTTGCTGAATAAAGGCTTGACGCAATCCATGAATTTGGGATTCCAACAAATCCTTTGCCTGTTGACTAGATGCCAATATTTTTGCCGCCAGACCATTTTCTGTTTGGGTCAATTCGATCTTCAGCATTCCTAAATGTTCAGGGGAGAGTCTGATGAGAAGTTTTTGTGTACCACCATTTTTCAAAATGGTACTTCTTTGAAGAATAGACTCAAATTCCTTGGCAAACTGCTCAAAGTTGATCGGCTTTGGCTGATTATCCGTTCCGGGGAATTTCTGTAAATTCTCCACCGGAATTTTTAAAGAGAGCATAAATGTTGTTTGACTTCCTTGAGGTTTTTCAGATCCTTCGTTACCATTTGTAGAGTCAACCGGCCATTCTTCAGAATTGACAGCAGGCTCTTGGGATTGGTTTGTAATGTCGGTATCCAAAGCTAGTCCCTCAACATGGAGTAGATTCTTCTTTATGTCCTGTTCCGACATCAACTTATTCTTCAGCATGTCCTGCATGAATAAAAAGTCCGTTTGTCCCTTTATCCCAAATGGTAAAGGTTTTATTGGCAATGATTCTTTCGATTTTGTCCGTTGGAATGCTTCCCTAAGGATTTCCTGAACATTCGGATCGGACTCGATTAATTCCAACATAACGGAAAGGTTGTCATCCAATCCGGAAAATTCGGTTTTTCCATTGGACATGTTGGTCATTTTAATCTGCTCTCTCAGGGAACCATTTCCATCTTGCAACCATCTGGAAAGGACGGGAAACCTTTCACTTTGTTCTTCTCCCTCGAGATTAGCCACTGGGAACGGTTCTATCGTATTTGATTCTTGCAAGTTCTCTTCTAAACTTTCCAGAACTTGCAACCATTCTTCAAAATCCCCAGAGTTTTCAGCTATTATGGGCTGAGGTTCCCCGAAGGATAAATCAACAGGAAGATTTCCAGAGGTTGATTGATCCGTATTTACAATACTATTAAACCATTGACCTAATGGATCAAAACTTTCCGTAATCTGGCTAACCATTGGTAAAGGATGTAAATCATCTACCAAGGTTATAGATTTTTCAGCATCCAACTTTTCACCGAAGCCTTTCCCTTCAACGGGCTGCAAAATGAAAAGCTGCCCTACCATAAAGGCTAAAAACTTTGAAAAAACTTCAGGACTTAATCCTAATTCTTCCGCCAGCTTTTTCAGTTTTTCATTTTCTAAAGGTTGTCTTTCCTTTTTAGAAGATGAAACGGCATTATTTTCCTTCATGGATAAAGCTGATTGATGATCACCAATTACTGATTGGAAAATCTCGCCAAAATCCCCGGTTTGTTTTGGTTGGGATTTTGATGATTCTTTTTGGTTCATAGGAAATTTCAGATCCGTTACTACATGCATGTGTTCACCTCCTTTCAAAGGAGAGGGATTATTGGGCCAATTTAGCCGTAAAACGGGCAGCTTGGTTAGCTGGCATTTTTTCCAATACTTTGGAGACGGTACTTTCCTTCAATTGCTGTAAAATTTTGACCGCCATATTTTCATCCATTTCCAATAAAATAGCAGCAATGGTCTCAGGCGACATTTCCTCATAAATAAGAACAATTTGATTCAAACTATTTTCAATGCTTGTAGCCTTTGCTATTTCTTGTTCGAGCTTTTCTTTTTGGGAACGGAGTCTTTCAATTTCCCTATCTTTCACGGCCATGGTTTCTTCCAACTCATTAACCTTACTCTGTTCCTTTTGCAGCTGAACTTTTAAATTGTCTAGCCGTTTTTGGTAAACTTCAATGGAATTTTCCTTTTCCCGTTTTTCTAGATAACTCGCGACCACCGGTATGGATTTGGCCTTTTCCATCACGTTAAAACCTGTGATCTGTAAAAGGATTAAAATAATGACACTGCTGAGCAATAGGGGGATTACCCCACCATATAAAATGAACTGGAACTTGTTTAATTTTTCACCGTTTTTTGGATTTGACTGTTTATCCATCGTGACGTTAATCCCCCCTAGCCACCTTCTTAGAGGCAATCTCGTCCAGTTGCTTTTCTTCTTCCTTCGCTAACATGAAAGAATATTTTTGGAATTCTTTTTCTTTGATGATTTCAAGTTTTTTCACTTCGATATTTTTTTCCATCAGCCGTTTTTGTTCATATTGCATCGCTTGCCTGGCCCGGATTACCAACTGTTGGACGTGATGGATTTCGAGTTCCAGATTATTTAAAAATTCCTGATGGAACCTTAGTTCGTGGACACTTAACCCCTTTTGAATTTTTTGCAATCGTTCTTCCTCAAGGGTTTCCTTTTTCTTTAACAGCTGATAAAGTTTTTCAGCCACTTCTTCAAACTTTCGCACAGCCTTTTCATAGGCTATGACAGCTTCATCCTTTTCTCTTTCCCTTAATGAAAGAATCCTCTCAAACTTGTAAGTAAAGCCCATAATTAATCGCCTGCCATTAGCTGTCTTAATGTATTAATGCTTTCTTCCATGGAAATTTTTTCATGGGTTTTTTGTTTAAGGAAATTAATGAGCTTGGGATAATATTGGATTGCCCGGTCGATTTCCTTGGACGACCCTTTTTTATAAGCTCCAATATTTATTAGGTCTTCGGATTTTTCATAACTATAGAGGATCTCTCGGAATTTTTCCGCTGCCTCAAGATGATCCTCCTCCGCAAGGCTGTTCATCAACCGGCTTACACTACGGAGTATATTTACAGCTGGATATTGCCCCTTATTCGCTAAATTCCGATCAAGAACGATATGCCCATCCAAAATTCCGCGGACCGTATCGGCAATAGGTTCGTTAAAATCGTCCCCATCAACAAGAACGGTATATATGGCAGTAATCGAGCCTTTGCTATTGGTTCCGGTTCGTTCGAGAAGCTTCGGCAGCATGGAAAAAACGGATGGAGTGTACCCTTTCGTTGCAGGAGGCTCCCCTACCGCAAGGCCTACTTCCCTTTGTGCCATGGCAAACCGGGTTACCGAATCCATCATCAACATGACATTCAATCCTCGATCCCGGAAATATTCAGCGATGGAAGTTGCTGTATAAGCTCCTTTAATCCGCATCAATGCCGGCTGATCACTGGTCGCAGTAATGACAACCGATCTGGCCAATCCTTCTTCCCCCAAATCTTTGTCAATAAACTCCCGGACTTCCCTGCCCCGTTCACCGATTAAGGCAATCACGTTTATATCTGCTTTCGTATTTCGGGCAATCATTCCAAGGAGTGTACTTTTACCGACACCGCTACCGGCAAAAATCCCAATCCGTTGTCCTTTTCCGATGGTCAAAAGGGAATCGATGGAACGGACTCCCACTTCCAAAGGTTCACGGATAGGCGGTCGGGTCAAAGGATTGGGCGGTTCATTGGCGGTGCCATAATTTGCCAAACCGCTCGGAAGTGGGGTGCCATCCATCGGATTACCAAGGGCATCTAAAACTTTACCGATAAGGGCTTTTCCAACCTTGATCTCCAAAGGTTTCCGGGTGCTTTCTACCAGCCAGCCTGGAGCGATATCATTAACGGAAGAGTAGGGCATAATGACGATTACCTCATCACGAAATCCGACCACTTCCCCTAGGATTCTTTTTTGATTCCATCCATTTTTCGGATAGATGTAACAAAGATCACCTATTGAACATACAGGTCCTTGCGATTCGATCAATATGCCGACGACTTGCTTAACCCTTCCGACCCGTTTAAAGGTATCCATATCGTCTATTTTGTTTAATAGGTCAATGGCTTTCATCGGCATCTCCTCTAAAAATTTCATAGAGTTTTTTCTTGAGTTCCGCAAATTGGGTATCAATTCCCGCATCAATCCTTCCCCCATCGGTCTCAATGATACAGTCCGATTCGGAAAGCTCAGGAGATGGATAAATGTAAATTTGCTTTTCTAGGGAAAGCGGAAATAATAATTCATCCTTTTGGTCAATAAGCAAAGGATATTGGGATGGATGTACATATATATGAATATTTTGGTACTCCTTCACTTCAAAAACGGCCTGCCTAATTATAGGCAATAGGATATCTGGCTGCTCCTCAAGTTTTTGATGAAGGATTTTTTCCGCGGCTTTCATGGCAATGGCTAAAATGGTTTGTTCCCCTTTTTCTACATATTTTTCGTATTCTTCTTTAGCCTTTTCCACAACCGATTGGGCATTAAGGATTTCCCTTTCCGCTTCCTCATAACCCTTTCTCATCCCCTCGTGAAAGCCTTGTTGGAAACCTTCTTCATAGGCATCCTTTAGAGCCTTTTCCCGATCGTGTTCCAATTGTTGTCTTTCTTCAGCCAACCAAGCGCGAACCTTTTTCGCTTCTTCCTCTGCTTGAGCTAATATCATCCCAGCTTCTTCTTTTGCGCTATTTATAATAGAAGAAACTAATTCTTTATCCTGATTTTCCTGTTCCGAATTATGGGAAGGATCAGGTCTCCGATAGGTTTTTATCGATATTTTTTTCCCGTCTGCAATGCCGGAAAAGGTGCCTTTGATAACATTAGACAATCAAATCATCTCCCCCACCGCGGGCGATGACGATTTCACCAGCTTCTTCCAAACGGCGAATGATGGAGACAATCTTCGTTTGCGCCTCTTCAACATCCCGCAATCGAACAGGTCCCAAAATATCCAATTCTTCCAGCATATTTTCGCGCATCCGCTGGGACATGTTTTTCAGGATTACTTCTTTTACTTCGTCACTGGATCCCTTCATTGCCAAAGCTAAATCTTTATTGTCAGAATCCCGGATGATGAGCTGGATGGCACGATTATCAAGAGTAACAATATCTTCAAAGACGAACATCCGCTTCTTGATTTCTTCAGCCAGTTCAGGATCTTCCAATTCAAGGGATTCCAGAATCGAACGTTCCGTACCACGATCAACACCATTGAGCACTTCAACAATCGCGTCGATTCCACCTGTTTTCGTATAATCATGAACAAAGGTGGCAGATAATTTCTGTTCCAATATTTCTTCTATTTCGTATATGATTTCCGGGGATGTGCTATCCATTGTTGCGATCCGTTTTGCCACTTCCGTCTGCAATTCCTCAGGTAAATTGGAGAGGATTTGCGCAGCCTGATTCGGCTCCAAATAGGATAAAATCAAGGCAATCGTTTGTGGATGTTCGTTTTGGATGAAATTCAAAATTTGATTTGGATCCGTTTTTCTGGCAAAATCAAAGGGCCGAACCTGTAATGATGAGGTCAATCGATTGATGATATTTACCGCTTCCTCAGGACCTAAGGCCTTTTCCAAAACCGCTTTGGCATAGTTGATACCGCCTTGGGTTATATAGTTTTGAGCCATTGCCATATTTGCGAATTCTTGCATAACTTCTTCTTTTTTTTCCGAATCCACATTTTTAATGGTCGTTATCGCTAATGTTAATTTTTCAATTTCTTCCTCTGTCAGGTGTTTATAAATGGAGGCCGAGGCATCAGCCCCCATCGAAATGAGGAGGATTGCAGCTTTTTGTTTACCTGATAAACCTTTTTTCGTTGCCATATCCACCCTCCTAATCCTGTGATAGCCATGAACGGATCAATTTTGCAAATTCTTCCGGCTGTTCTTTTGCCATTTTTTCGATTTGCTTTCTTCGCATGACACTTTCCGTTTGTGGTTCTTCGTTCAAATCAGGTATAATAAGTGGTTCATTCACTTCTGGTGCGATCTCTTCTTCCATTTCTTCTTTTCTAGTTTTTCTATTTCTGATAACAAGGGCAATAATCAGAATAATTACTATTAAAGCAAGGGCACCAAGGGTAATATAAACCCAAAGGGGTAATGCAAGCTGTTCAATGATGGTATTATTATCAGATCCAGAGCTTACAACCGGTTGGAAAGTAACCGCAATTTTATTGTTGATTTGTTCGTCGCTCAAATCATTATTGTTATAACTTGAATCAATGGTGGTGCGAATGATGGTGCTCAAAATTTGTTGGATTCCTTCTTCGATTTCCGGTGTGACGGAATTAATATCCTTCGGATTGGGCGGTTGAGCGATTACTTGGATCCCTAAATCGCGAATTTTATAAGGACTTTCGACGATTTCCCGACGGATTTTATTAACCTCATAGTTAATCGTTTCTTCCGTTTTTTCATAGTTTCCATTTTGTCCTTCGGTTTCCACATAGGTAGAACCGAGGGAATCATTCGAATCTTCAGCTTGAGGAGTTCCGCCAGCTCCGTTCTGATTGCCACTATAGTTTTCCGTAATCTTCTGGACACTGATGGCAATCCCTTCCATATTATCCTCATCAACCGGTGTGACAATATTTTCTTCCCTTGTTTCCTGGGTAAAGTCAATATCAGCCGTTACAGCTACTGCCACTTTTCCTTGCCCCATCATCATGCTAAGGAGTTTTTGCACTTGTCGTTCCAAGTCCCTCTCGATTTCTTTTTTGATCGCATATTGGGTCTCAAATTGATTACCGACAAAATTTTCCTTATTTTCTAGGTCAAAATACTCAAAATTTTGGTTCATGATGACGATATTATCAGTAGGAAGGTTCGGAACTGATTTGGAAACGAGGGTATACAAGGCCCGGATTTGCGTTTCATTGAATTTGTACCCGTTTTCTGTCGTTAATATAATGGAAGCAGATGCTTCTTCCGTTTGATCACTGACGAATATCCCCTTCTCAGGCAAATTGATCATGACCGTGGCATCTTTAATCCCATCGATCCGTTTGATCAAATTTGCCAATTCGGTTTGCATCGCATCCAGCTTCATAATATTAAATTCGTTATCTGTCATCCCCAGTCCGGCATTGGCACTAAAATAGGAATAATCAATGCTTCCTGAATCTGGGATTCCTTTAGCGGCAAGCTCCACTAACAATGTATCGACCATTTTTTCGGGCACTAAAATGGTAGTGCCATCTTTTCCTATTTGGGATTGAACTCCCATGTCATCCAAGGTTTCTTTGATGCTCCCGGTTTCGGCTGGTGATAAGTCACTGTATAGCGGAACCATTGACGTTTTGGTAGAAAAATAAACTATAAGTCCGACAAACAGGAGGACAAAAAGGACCGAACCAAGGAGCATCCCTTTTTGTTTTTTGGATTTCTCTTGCCAAAAGCTTTTCAGTTTTCCGCTGAAATCTAGCAATCTTTCTTTCATTTATCTCTCTCCGATGATTGTTGTATACTCTAATTTTTTAGCAGATTAAAGTTAGGATCCATTTTCATCCTAAATTTGCATTCTCATCATTTCCTGGTAAGCTTCAACAACTTTATTTCGAATTTCCAATGTTGCATTTAAAGTGATCGATGCCTTTTGGGCAGCAATCATCACATCGTGCAATTGGACAGATGAATCACCAAGGGCAAGCCTTTGGGTTATCTTATCCGATTCGATCTGGGCTTGATTTACCTCATCCAAGGCATTTTTCAATAGCTTCCCAAAATGGGATTGGGCATCAGAACTTGAAACAACATTCTTTTTTTCCGATAGATTGGCAGCTTGTTGTACCGATAAGTTTGCAATCGATTGAATAGCCATGAGAAATTCTCCCTCTACGAAGTTATTATTTTTTGCTTCCTATCAGTTGGAATCATTATTTACCGATATCAAGGGCCTTCATGAGCATGCCCTTTGACGCGTTAAAAACAGTTACATTTGCTTCGTAGCTCCTGGTAGCGCTGATCAAATCAACCATTTCCCTCAATAGATCCACATTCGGCATCAGTACATAACCGTCTTCATTCGCGTCAGGATGGTCCGGATTATAAACGAGTTGAAATTCACTTTCATCCTCTTGAATTCTACTTACCTTTACCCCTTCCCCGACGGAAGGTGAACCGGAAGAAAGGGCTTTGTTGAAATAGGTCGAAAAACCATTTTCCTTCGGTTCCAAAACAACCGTCTTCCTCCGATAAGGAACCCACTGACCATCCACATAGGAGCCCCGGGTCGTTTCCGCATTGGCAATATTGGATGAAATTACATCCATTCTTAGACGCTGGGCTGTTAATGCAGATGCAGTAATATTGAGACCTGAAAACATCATTAATTGCCTCCTTTAATGACAGACTGGAGGGTCTGGAATTTGCCACTGATCCGGTCAATCATCGCATAATAATAAATTTGGTTTGCCGCAAGTTCCGACATTTCCTGATCTACATCAACGTTATTTCCACTATTGTTATATTTCGTATTTTGACTTGTTACGATATATGAACCACTGGCAGGTGAACTTTTAAAGGATATATGTCTTGGATCGGTAGTTTTTGCGGATAGGATTTTGCTTTTTTCTTCTTCCAAAAATGCGCGGAAATTTACATCCTTAGCTTTATAATTAGGCGTATCCACGTTGGCAATGTTTTGGGATATGACATTTTGTTTAACAGTCGAGTAATCCAAGGCACGTTCTAATAGTGTGAACGTATTAGAAAATAAAGCCATCTACCCCACCCTCCTATTACATTTTTTGCGTTCCTTTTACAATTTTTGTTCTATATTTAATAATAATGTCCATTTTGTTGAATGTCCACGAAATATGTAAAATAATTGCTAGTACGATTTTCCTATTTTTACTCAATCTTGTAAATAAATTGTCGAAAAGTAATACAACTTTTCTCCCATTCCCTTATAATTCGACAAAAAACCAAATTTTATCATTATATGTAAAATAATATCGTGTAGGTTTATCGGTTTTGTTCATAAAAATGTAAATTATTTCTTTTAAAAATTGCTTATATTTCATGAATTCACAATAGAGTGACTTAAAAAA
>NICF_comb_assmDRAFT_10000054_pt1 | contig 76009 bp, 63 predicted proteins | sample NewIslPassag4_SG_FD_11279 | JGI IMG/M metagenome (IMG submission 11279)
GGAGCCGCAAGCGCGCTCACGGGATCAATTGATCGGCGGCGAGTGGCAGGTGTACCAAGGCGGCGAGGTGCTCGAGCCCGTGCCGACACCGGAGACAAAGCGTCCGGCCCCTACGTCCGTGTACGCACTTTCGAAGTTCGATCAGGAACAACTATGTCTATTGCTCGGAGCGGCCTACCGAGTCGAGACGTTGGCATTGCGCTTCTTCAATGTGTACGGACCGTATCAGGCGCTGTCGAATCCGTACACTGGCGTGCTGGCGATCTTCGCCGCCCGCATCTTGAATGGGAATGCCCCTCTCATCTTCGAGGATGGACTGCAGCAGCGCGACTTCGTGAGCGTGTGGGACGTCGTGGAGGCGTGCCGCCTCGCGCTTACAGCACGCGCGACGGGGGAGATCTTCAACATCGGCTCCGGTGAGCCTCGGTCCGTGCGCAGTGTCGCAGACAGCATGATCCGAGTCCTTGGCGCGTCGACAGAGCCGGTGATCACCGGCAAGTATCGAGTGGGCGACGTACGGCATTGTTTCGCAGACATCGCCAAGGCACGTCGCCTCCTCGGGTACGAGCCGCATGTGACGTTCGAAGAGGGATTGCTCGAGCTGGCGGAATGGCTCTCACGAATGAGCGCGCCTGACAACTTCACGCACGCGGCGCTCGAGCTCAAGCGCCGCGGCCTGACGATCTGAGGTTGCTGGGGCGAAGGAACGACGATGACCGGATGCATTCTGATCACGGGCGGAGCGGGGTTCATCGGAACGAATCTCGCGCGGCGACTTGCCGGAGCGGGGCGGACGGTGCGCATCCTCGATGCGCTTGTCAGGCAGGGCGCGCAACAGAATGTCATAGATGCGTGCAATTCGTTTCCAGGATGCATCCAGCTCATCAAGGGTGATGTGCGCGACATTGCTCTCGTACGAGCTGCAATCGACGGGGTCGAGCACGTTTACCACCTTGCGGCGCAGGTCGCCGTGACGAAGAGTCTCGAGGATCCCGGCACCGACTTCGAGATCAATGTCGGCGGCACGATGAACGTGCTCGAGGCGATTCGCTCAAGCTCGCAGCGACCTTCACTGCTGTATTCCTCGACTAACAAGGTGTACGGCGCGCTGCGCGACGTCGACGTGGAGCCGGTGGCAAGCCGCTACGTCCCGCGCGATGCGCGGATTCGTGCAAACGGCATCGCCGAGCAGCGCGTTCTCGACTTTCACAGCCCGTACGGCTGCTCTAAAGGCGCAGCCGACCAGTATGTGCTCGATTATGCACGCAGCTATGGGCTGACGGCCGCCGTCATGCGCATGAGCTGCATTTATGGCCCGTATCAGCACGGTAACGAGGATCAGGGCTGGGTTGCGCACTTCATGCGCTCGGCGATCGCGGATGATCCGGTCACGATATACGGCGACGGTAGACAAGTGCGGGATGTCTTGTTCGTCGACGATCTCGTGAACGCCTTCGAGCTCGCACGTACGAACATACATGCGCTGAGCGGCCGTGCGTTCAATGTCGGCGGTGGGCCGGCTAATACCTTGAGCGTCCTCGAGCTCATCGACCGCATCGAAGCCATCTCTGGACAATCGCTGGATGTCGCCATCGAGGCATGGCGCGTCGGTGATCAGCGCTACTACGTCTCGGATACGCGGCGCTTTGAGACAGCGAGTGGCTGGCGTCCGCAGGTCGACACGACGAAGGGGTTGGACGCGCTTTGGCGTTGGTGCGCGGAGGCCGCGTCGCGGCACGACACGACGATGTGTATCGAGGCTGCACGAGAGCAGCGTGAGTCGACCGGAGCAGCACCGCCATGAACACCGATGCAAACGTGCCAAGGACCACTCGTGCCGACGTGCGTGTCGGTCGAGTGGCGGTGCTGACCGCGCCGATGAGGACACGCCTTGAGCGGACTGTCGTGCGTGAGCCAAGCGCCGGAGAAGTGCGCGTGCTGCTGGAAGGTTGCGGCGTGTGTGCGTCCAATCTGGCTGTATGGGAGGGGCGTCCCTGGTTCGAGTATCCGCGGGAGCCTGGTTCGCCGGGACACGAAGGTTGGGGCATCGTCGACGCTGTCGGTGATGATGTGAAGGATATCTCGACAGGCAGTCGAGTGGCCTTCATCTCCGCTCACGCGTATGCGGAATACGACTTTGCACCGCGCGGTGCAGTCGTGCCTCTTCCGAGAGAGCTCGACGAGTTGCCATTCCCCGGGGAGCCGCTCGGGTGTGTCATGAATATCTTCGAGCGCGCACGCATTACCGCCGGTGAACGCGTCGCGATCGTCGGTGCTGGTTTTCTTGGACTGTTGTTGACGCAGCTTGCGGCAGCTGTTGGAGCGCACGTCGTCGTGTTGTCGCGTCGTGCGTATGCGCTCGGTGTCGCACGCCGCGTGGGAGCGATCGAGACCCTCTCCATGAGCGATCCAAGCCAGGCTCGCGCGCTGGCTTTGGCAATGTCAGATGGCCGAGGGTACGAATGCGTCATCGAAGCAATCGGCGTGCAGCAAGCTCTCGACCTGGCGAGTGCGCTCGCAGCCGAGCATGGACGCCTGGTAATTGCCGGCTACCACCAAGACGGGCTGCGCCAAGTGGACATGCAGCAATGGAACTGGCGCTCGCTCGACGTGATCAATGCCCATGAACGCTCGCTCGAGCGCTGCGTCGGCGGCATCGAGCGTGCGGTAGCAGCGGTGCTGGGCGGACAGCTCGATCCCTTCGCGTTGTTCACGCATGCGCTGTCGCTCGCTCACTTGGATCGGGCATTCGAGCTCGCACGCGAGCGGCCTCATGGGTTCGTGAAAGCAATCGTTCACAGCGGAGCGCGCTCATGAACGCGCTACGCAGCGCTCGTACGAATGCCGCGTCCGTGCCCAGGATCGGATTCATAGGTCTAGGCTGGATCGGACGTAAGCGGCTCGATGTCATCGCCGAGCGGGCGGATATCGACGTGTCTGCATTGTGCGATGTCGATCACGCCCGGCTCGCATCTGCACACGCCGAGCATCCGCGAGCCACGGCATGCGACCGACTGGAAACATTACTCCAGCAGGATCTCGACGGCGTCGTCATTGCGACGCCGAACGCAAGTCACGTCGAGCAAGCGCTCGCATGCCTGGCACGCAACGCCGCAGTGTTCTGCCAAAAGCCTCTTGCGCTCGATGCACGTGATGCCGAGCACGTCATCGAGGCCGCTGCGACCGCCAACAGGCTTCTGGCGGTCGATTACAGCTACCGCTACGTGCGCGGAATGGACGAGCTGCGCAAACGTATCTCGAGCGGGGAGCTTGGTGAGATTCGTGCGATAGACCTGGAGTTTCACAACGCGTATGCACCCAACCAAGCATGGTGCTTGCATCGTGCGTGCGCGGGTGGTGGTTGTCTACTCGATCTCGGGATACATCTGATCGATCTTGCACGGTGGCTGCAAGGATGGCCCGACATGCGGGTCGTGAATCGTCACCTGTACGCTCGGGGACGAGCGGCAGGTCGGCAGGATCTCGAGGATCTTGCGTTTGTCGAGCTCGAGCAGAACAACGGGGCGATCGTGCGCCTCGTATGCTCGTGGCACGCGCAGATCGGCGATGAGGCACGCATCGGCATGACCGTTCACGGCACGTGCGGTGGAGCGGTCTGGCGCAACATAGGAGGAACGTTTCTCGACTTCGAGCTGTGGCTCTGTCGCAGCAACAGGCGCGAGCTAATCGGCTGCTCCCTCGATGATTGGGGATGTGGCGCGCTCGGGACTTGGGTTGATCTGCTCCGAACAGACGGGACGTTCGATGTCAATGTCCGCGAGACGCTGGCCAACATGCGCGTGATCGACGAGGTGTATGCCGTATGAAGCTGCTGATGACCGCGGATGCCGTGGGCGGTGTGTGGGTTTATGCGCTGGAGCTGTGCAGAGCATTGTCCGTTCGCGGTGTGGACATCGTGCTCGCTACGATGGGCCCGCCACCGGACGCGGAACAACGCCGATGCGCTGCGCGGATTCCCGGGCTGACTTTGTATTGCTCGACCTATCGCCTCGAATGGATGGACGAGCCGTGGGACGAGGTGGAACGAGCCGGGCGGTGGTTACTGCGCCTGGCCGAGCAAGAGACAGTGGATGTGATTCACCTCAACGGTTATTCGCATGCGGCGCTCGAATGGCGCCAGCCGGTCGTTGTAGCTGCGCATTCGTGCGTGTGTTCCTGGTGGAGCGCTGTGCACGGTGGTATGCCTCCTGCGAGATGGGATTGCTATCGACGCCAAGTGGAGCGCGGTCTCGCTCACGCCGCAGCCGTGGTGGCGCCAACGCATGCCTTCATGCGGCAGCTTGCCCACATTTATTCATTTTCGAGCCCTCGCTGTGTGATTCCGAACGCCCGTTCTGTCGCCATGGACGGCGTGCGTGCTCAAGCCGAGAAGGATCCGCTGGTCTTCGCCTGTGGGCGTCTGTGGGATGAGGCCAAGAATCTGCATGTGCTCGATGCAGTGGCCCAGAATATCGAGTGGCCGGTCGTTGTGGCAGGTGACGTGCGTTCTCCAGACGGGCGTGAAGCCCTTTCGACGGCAATTCAATGCATCGGGCGATGCAACGAGCGAGAAATCGTGCAATGGCTGCAGCGCGCAGCGATCTTCGCGCACCCAGCGCGTTACGAGCCTTTCGGCCTTGCCGTGCTTGAAGCAGCGCATGCCGGCTGTGCGCTGGTATTGTCCGATATCGATACATTGCGCGAGACGTGGGACGGAGCCGCTTTGTTTGCGGACGCGACCTCGGTCGAAGCCTTCGGCGAGACATTGCGGCAATTGATCGGCGACGCTGGCACCCGCTCAGTGTGGGCGATGCGAGCGCACCAGCGCGCGGCGCAGCTGACACCCGCGCACATGGGCGAGATGTATCAGGCACTCTACCGAGGACTGTTCCGGCAATCCGCAACGGCGCGGTCATGCGTATGAAGTTCGTCCTCTTCTATCACTCGCTGGTTTCCGATTGGAATCATGGCAATGCGCACTTCCTACGGGGTGTTGCGAGTGAACTCATCGCACGCGGCCATACAGTCGCAATCTACGAGCCACAGAACGGTTGGAGCCGGACGAACTTGCTGACGGAGCGCGGACAGGTGGCAGTAGATGAGTTCGCGCGCGCGTATCCCGAGCTCGAATCCCATTGCTATCAGCTCGAGTCGCTCGACCTCGACCAGGTACTGCAAGACGTGGATGTGGTGCTCGTCCACGAATGGAATGATGCAGAGCTGGTCCGCAAAGTAGGTGAGCGGACACGTGGCACGCGCTGTCGGGTTTTCTTCCATGACACGCATCATCGCAGCGTCACTGCGCCCAAGACCATGGAAGCCCTGCATCTTGAGCACTACTCCGGAGTGCTGGCGTTCGGTAGATCGATTGCGGATCGCTATCTCGATTGCGGTTGGTCGCAGCGCGTTTGGGTGTGGCACGAAGCGGCGGATACGCGTCGCTTCCGTCCGCTGCGCGTCGACGCGCATGAGGGTGACCTCGTATGGATCGGCAACTGGGGCGATGAGGAGCGCACCAGCGAGCTGCACGAGTTTCTGATCGAACCGGCCCGTGAGCTCGGGCTGGCGACAAAGATCTTCGGTGTGCGTTACCCGCCAGAGGCACTGGCCACGCTCGCAGATGCCGGCATCGACTATGGCGGTGCGCTTGCCAACTACCGCGTGCCCGCAACGTTCGCACGCTACCTCATGACTGTGCACGTGCCGAGACGCGCTTACGCAGACAGTCTCGTGGGTGTGCCCACGATCCGAATGTTCGAAGCGCTGGCATGCGGTATTCCGCTGATATCGGCGCTTTGGGAAGACAGCGAAAGGCTCTTCAGAGCCAATGTTGATTACTTGAGCGTGGGGAACGGGCGCCAGATGCGCGAATGTATGCGCGCAATACTCGCGGATCGCACGCTGGCTGCGAGCCTGACCCGGCATGGTCTCGAGACGATCTCTGCGCGACATACGTGCAAGCACCGCGTCGAAGAGTTGTTCGGCATCCTCGACGAGCTGAACGGCATGCGCCGCGAGCTGGTCGGCTGCAGCGCTGCTCAGGCATGAGCATGAACATGAACATGAACACTAAACCGGCTCTGGCCATGTTCGGATCGAGCCTGGTCTCGGCCTATTGGAACGGAGCAGCGACCTATTACCGTGGGATGCTCCGCGCGCTGCACGAGCGCGGCATGGATATCGTGTTCTACGAGCCCGATGCCTATCAGCGACAACAGCACCGCGACATTCCGGATCCCAGTTGGGCGCGTGTCGTTGTGTATCCGGTCAGCGCGGAAGGTTTGCATCGGGCGCTCGCGGAGGCGCAGTCGGCGGACTTTCTCGTGAAGGCCAGCGGGGTCGGTGTGTTCGACGAGGAGCTCGAGGCCGAGCTGCCACGCCTGTCCCGTTCGGGGAAGATCACGATTTATTGGGACGTCGATGCACCGGCCACGCTCGAGCGGATGCGCACCAACCAGACCGACCCTTTTCGCGAGCAGGTTGCACGCTACGATCTCGTGCTCACTTACGGAGGGGGACAGCCGGTGATCGACGAGTATCACCGTTTCGGTGCGCGCGAATGTGTGCCCATCTACAACGCGCTCGATCCGAGCACGCACTACGCAGTGTCCGGCGACGCACGGTTCAGCGGCGACATGGGCTTCCTCGGCAATCGCCTGCCCGACCGCGAGGCGCGCGTTCGGGAGTTCTTTCTCGAGCCCGCCCGCAGATGCCCTCGCCGCACGTTCGTGCTCGGCGGGAGCGGCTGGGATCGAGACATCGACTTGCCCGCGAACGTGCGCTACGTGGGCCACGTTTATACGCGCGATCACAATGCCTTCAACTGCTCGCCGCTGACGGTCATCAACATCAATCGCGACAGCATGGCGAAGACGGGCTTCTCGCCGCCGACGCGTGTATTCGAAGCAGCCGGGGCCGCAGCTTGTTTGGTGTGCGATGTTTGGGATGGCATTGAGCAATTCCTCGAACCAGGCCGCGAGGTGCTGTGTGTCGGGTCGGGCGAGGAGGTCGTCTCGCTGATGGATGCAACGGATGCGGCCACTGCGCGCCGCATCGGTGAGGCGGCGCGTGCACGTGTGCTCGCAGAGCACACGTATGCGCATCGCGCTGCGCAGCTGTTCAGCTTGCTGGTGCAGCAACGAGTTGCGCAGCACCCGTTTGCCGTCCGCTCATCGGAGGCTTCGCGCCGTGCGTCGCTCGATAGACCCTAGCTCGCTGAACATCGTCATCATCGGGCTCGCGATTACCTCTTCATGGGGTAACGGGCACGCAACCACCTATCGGTCACTCGTCAAAGGCCTGCACGCGCTGGGACATCGCGTGCTGTTCATGGAGCAAGATCAGCCGTGGTATGCCGCGCATCGTGATGCGCCGCAACTGCCTCATTGCGACACGCAGCTTTATCGCGACCTGCACGACTTGCGCGCGCGTTTCGCGGAGCACATCAGGAGCGCCGATGCCGTCATCGTCGGCTCCTACGTGCGCGATGGTGTTGCGGTCTCGGATTGGGTCTTGAACGAAGCCCGCAACGTGCGCGCGTTCTACGACATCGATACGCCGCTGACGCTCGCGTCATTACATGGCGATGCCTGCGAGTATCTGCGCGCTCGTCAGATTCACGCGTTCGACATCGTCTTGAGCTTTGCTGGTGGGCCGACGCTTACCGAGCTCGAGCGCGTCTACGGAGCACGTCACGCTCGGGCGCTGTACTGCAGCGTGGATACCGCGCGATATCTTCCTGGGCGGCGCGTTGCTGACATCGACCTCGGCTACATGGGAACCTACAGTGCCGACCGGCAACCCGCTCTGGAGACGCTCCTCTGCGAGCCTGCGCGGGCGTTGTCGCTGCAGCGCTTCATGGTCGTCGGCGCACAATACCCCAGCGGTCTCGTGTGGCCTGCCAATGTCTTGCATGTCGATCATCTGCCGCCGAGCGCTCATCCCAGTTTCTACAATCGCCAGCGTTGGACGCTGAACATTACGCGGGCGAGTATGCGTGCGGCGGGCTACTCACCGAGCGTGCGCTTGTTCGAAGCTGCGGCGTGCGCGACGCCGATCATTTCGGACGCCTGGCCGGGGCTCGCGGACGTGTTCGAGCCAGGAAAGGAGATCGCGATCGTTCAGTCGTCAGAGGATGTTCTGCGCTGCTTGCTGGAGCTCGATGCAGCGCAAGCACACCGTATGGCGAGGGCGGCGCGCGAACGTGTGCTCGGCGCACACACCAGTGAGCAGCGAGCGCGAGAGCTGCTCGGTTATCTGCATGGTGTTGTTAACCGCGATCTCCCCACACCTGAGCGGCAAAGCGTAATCGTCTGAGCTGGCGTTGATCCAGGGAGCCGATATGCCCACCGACCTGCAAGGCCTGCGACGTGAAATCGAGGCGCTCGGTCCATGGTTTCACAACCTACATTTGCCGGACGGCTTGCAGACGGCGCCCGATCACGCTTACGGCGACTTTCCCAGCTTCAAGTGGCAACACGTTGCGCAGGCGCTTCCTGAGGACCTGCGGGGGTGGCGCGTGCTGGATATCGGTTGCAACGCGGGGTTCTACAGCATCGAGCTCGCACGCCGCGGCGCGACGGTACTGGGCATCGACGTCGAGCCGCTGTACGTACGGCAGGCGCGCTGGGCGGCAGCGCGTTTCGGGCTGACCGATCGCCTACGATTCGAAGAAGGGGAGGTCTACCAGCTCGCACGCGCGCAGTGTCGCTTCGATCTGGTCTGGTTCACCGGGGTGTTCTACCACCTGCGTTACCCGACGCTTGCGCTCGACCTAGTGCGGGGCGTGACCGCGCACCTGCTGATGTTTCAAACAATGACGATGCCCGGCGCCGACGCACTTGCGACGCCGGAGGACTTGCCCCTCGATGAACGCGAGGCTCTGCTCGACCCGGGCTGGCCGAAGATGGCGTTCATAGAGCATCGGTTGGCCAACGATGCGACCAACTGGTGGGCGCCCAATCACGCGTGCGTCGAGGCGCTGCTACGCTCGGCGGGGTTCGAGGTCGTCGCTCGACCGGAGCATGAGTTTTACCTGTGCCGGCCCGTGCCAGAGGTACCGCCGGCGGACTTAGAACGGGTGCTTGCAATACTCGACAACGCAGGTCCGTTAGGCGGGTTGCGCCCGGGCCGGTGAGCGCACGATCGCGCCGCATCAGGCGCACCCGCCAGCGAGACCCGGCAGGCACGAGCCATTGAAGTGAAGCAACAAGGTCTAGTGCGGTCGGCGAGCGAGTGCTCGCGGCCATGCCCTCATCGCCGTACGATTCGCGCGGGATTCCGTTGCGGGTCAGTCGTGATGTCGCCGCAGACGCAGGGACTCCATTCGGTCGAGAGCCTCGTCGCTGACGTGCTGCGCCATCGCATCGGCCACGTTCTGCCAGGCCCACATATGACGCCGCTTCTCGTTCTCTTCGCGGCTCGTCTCGAGCTCCGACAGACGCTGTGCCTCCTCGATCGTCATCAATCGTTCGGTCCGATAGCGGTTCATGGCTACGCTCCAGATGCCGTGTGCATCGCTATTTTGGGCTCAAGTATCGGGATGCCGCTTCGAGCCTTACATAAGCCAAACGCTGAATCTCGGACGTGGACCCTTGTCGCACTTCCATTTACAGCTTTGGAGTCCTTGTATGTCGGAGAGTTCCTCGCCTCCGGCGGTACCCCCGAGGCGATGTCAGCTGACTTGTCTGAGGACGCGCTCGCCGAGAGGAGGGTAGGTGGTTCTCCGCCGGCGAACTTGCGACAATAAACGAACGCGAGCAAGTCCAATTCGGCGACGCTGGCAGCACCGGTACGAGGCCGGTCCCGGGACGCTGCAAGAAGTCGATCTCCAGACGCGCCGTGATGGCGTGAGTCGTTGTGAGCGGAGAAGAACAATATGTCTCTCGACGGTCGTGTGGCGATCGTGACTGGTGCGGGCGGTGGCTTGGGCCGGCAACATGCGTTGTTCCTGGCGCGAAAAGGTGCGCGGGTCGTCGTCAACGACCTTTCCCGCACGACGGCGGATGCGGTTGCCGCGGAGATCGCAGCTGCCGGCGGCATTGCCTACGCATTCGCCGCTTCGGTGACCGACGAGGATGCAGTCGCCACCATGATCTCGCGTACCCTGGAGAGATGGGGACGGGTCGACATTCTGGTGAACAATGCCGGCATCCTGCGCGACAAGAGCTTCGCAAAGATGAGCCTGGACGAATTCCGTCTTGTGCTCGAAGTGCATCTGATGGGTAGCGTGATTTGCACCAAGGCCGTGTGGCCGATCATGCGCGAGCAGCACTACGGCCGCATCGTCATGACGACTTCGTCATCCGGCCTCTATGGGAACTTCGGGCAGGCCAACTACAGCGCGGCCAAGATGGCGCTCGTCGGCTTGATGCAGACGCTCGCGATCGAGGGACAGAAGTACAACATCCGCGTGAACTGTCTCGCTCCGACCGCAGCCACGCAGATGACTATGGGCGTGTTGCCAGAGGCGAGTCTCAGCATGCTGGATCCAGCGCTGGTGAGCCCCGCGCTGTTGGCGCTCGTCGGCGACGACGCGCCTACGCGAGCCATCCTATGCGCCGGCGCCGGTCATTTCGCGCGAGCGAGCGTGACGCTCTCGCGAGGGTGTTACATCGGCGCTGGCGAGGACGCCGGTGAACGCGTGATCGCTTCGTGGGACGCGATCTGCGATCGCACTGCCGAGATCGTGCCGGACTACGGTTTCATGCAAGCCGAGCAAGAGCTTGCGAGCGCGAAGGCGCACATGGCAGGCGACCGCTAGGGGCGCCGCCTGACGCCCACAGCCTCACGTTGGATGGCGCGCCGGACCAAGCGAAAACGAAGAAAACACAAGGCTCGGTGGACGTGGCGGCGCTCGGCCCTCGCGCGCCTGTGGCCGCGCCGGGCCGCGCGACGGCGCTGGTGGCGCTTCTTCATCAAAGCTCCGCTCACTGTGCAGCTCGTCGTGGTGCTGAGCGCGGTGGTGTCTGTCTGGTTCGTTGTGAACGGCATCTACCAGGTGGTGCGCAAGCCGACAGAGCTGTTCTTCCCTGTGAGTGGAGCGCTGTACAAGACGCCACGCGAGACATGGAGCTCGTACGCGCGACTTTTCCGCAAGCATTCGACAGCGACGATCACACCGGAGCTGCTGGCAGCGCTGGCGCAGGTCGAGGGCTCCGGTAACCCCGTTGCCCGCACGTACTGGCGCTGGTCGGTCACCGCGCATCCGTTCAAAGTGTACAGACCCGCCTCGAGCGCGGTCGGCATGTATCAGATTACGGACGGCACGTTCGCAGAGGCGCGCCGTTACTGCATTCACAATCACACCGTGGTGGAAGACGGACCCTGGCACGATTTCCGCTCGTGCTGGTTCAACAGCTTGTATACGCGCATCATCCCCTCGCACGCGGTCGAGCTCACCGCCGCTTATCTAGATCGGCGCGTCCATCTGGCACTGGCACGGGCTGGCATTATGAACGCCACACTCGAGCAGAAGCATGACCTCGCGGCTGTGATCCACCTCTGCGGCGCCGGCGCCGGAGAGCGGTATGCGCGCCGCGGCCTGAGATTGACGCCCGGCCAACGCTGCGGCGACCACGACGTTCGGCGCTACCTGCGCAAAGTCGCGGCGATGAAGGCGGTCTTTGAGAGATTGGCACGCGAAGGCTGAGAGCGCCGTGTCGGCTTATTGCCGCGGCGCTGTTCCATATAACTGCTCGTTCTAACCACGACCGACGAATGGGTGCACCCTATCGCGCGAAGCCAGCTCTGCATCAGATACCGAAAAAATGAACGATGCAACTCGTCGGTCCGCGTTGTCGGAAGACTGGGCAGCCGTATGGCTTGGCCTGTTGATTTTCGTGCTCTCGCTCGGCGTCATCTTCGGACAGGATCTTCTCGGCTGGTCAGCGGCGCCGAAAGTCTGGACGTCCCTCGCCGATGCCATAAAGCCGATCTCATCGACTTACGCTTGGCCGCCCGTGCTGTCGTTGGGCGCGACGATCGCATTCGTGTTGATCGTCATGGCGATCGGCGCACGACTGCTTGGCGCGCAAGTGCGCCGGTTCATGGCTGCGTCTGCAGCGTTGCTCGGGCTTGCTTACGTCTGCTGGATAGCCGGTCACTATGCATACATCGCTGCAACAAGCGACAAGTTGGACCAGTTCGGCATCGATTGGTCGTTGAGCCTGACCGGGGAAGCCGGCTACATCATCGCGCTGCTCGTCGGGCTGGTGATTGCCAACTTCTTCAAGCCGCTTGCGGCGTGGTTCGCGCCAGCGCTCAAGTCAGAGTGGTACATCAAGACTGCCGTGGTGATCATGGGTGCTGCACTTGGCGTCAAGTCCGCCGAGGTGCTTGGGCTCGCCAACCACGTGATTCTGCGCGGCATGTGCGCGGTGATAGAGGCGTATCTCATTTATTGGGCGATCGTGTACTTCATTGCACGTCGCTATTTCGGCTTCGGACGTGAATGGGCCGCACCGCTGGCTTCGGGGATTTCGATCTGTGGTGTCTCGGCCGCAATCGCCACTGGTGCGGCGATTCGGGCGCGGCCCATTGTTGCCATCTCGGTCTCGTCCCTCGTCGTGATCTTCGCGGTCATCGAGCTGTTGCTGCTGCCGTTCCTGGCACGCCAATTTCTCTACGACGAGCCGATGGTGGCCGGTGCCTGGATGGGGCTGGCCGTCAAGACCGACGGAGCCGCGCTTGCCAGCGGCGCGATCACCGAGTCACTCGTGCGTAGCAAAGCCTTGGCGGAGCAGGGCATCGAGTATGCAGAGGGTTGGATCTTGATGGCCACGACGACGACGAAAGTCTTCATCGACGTGTTCATCGGTGTGTGGGCCTTCGTTCTCGCCGTTGTCTGGGCGGCGAAGATCGAGCCGCGCAGCGCCGATCGTCCGCGGGCGGTTGAGATCTGGGAGCGCTTTCCGAAGTTCGTCATCGGCTACGTACTGACCTTTCTGCTCATGCTATTGCTCGTGCGGGCGAGCCCAGAGCTCGCGGCCGAGGCGAAGCGAGCGACGGCCGAGTCGAACGTCTATCGGCAGCTGTTCTTCGTGCTCACATTCCTGAGCATCGGCATGGTGACCGATTTCCGCAAGCTGTGGCAGGAAGGGATGGGGCGCCTCGCCGCGGTCTACTCGCTCAGCCTGTTTGGTTTCATCATCTGGATCGGGCTGGTCATTTCCTGGCTGTTCTTCTCAGGCATCAAACCGCCAGTCGTGGGACCTTGAAACCATGAGCACGTCAGAATTCGATTCCGAGAGGGCGATCAGGGACGAGCCGCTGCTGCCGATCGAGAAGAAGCTCATCGGCTGGAGCATTGGCCTTGGGGTCGTGCTGTTACTCGTGTTGCTGACGGTGACGCGCGTCCTGCTGCCCGCGGCTTGAGGGTCGAGCGGCTGGCGCGGCTTCGTCGCGATCACGTGGTCATGAGCACGACACCCATCGGTCGGTCGAGCCGCGCGATGTCGCGGTGGGGTGTGAGCCGTCCGGTGCTCGCATCCACGCGGAACACTGCGATGCCGGCGCTTTCCTGATTGGTGACGGTCAGCCACTCACAGGAGGCGTCGAATGCAAAGTAACGGGGCGTCTTGCCGCACGAGCTGACGTGCTCAACGGGCTCGAGCGTGCCGTGTGCCGGATCGATCGCGAAGACGGCGAGGCTGTCGTGGCCACGGTTCGAGACGTAAAGAAAACGCCCGTTTGTGTGCACGCCGATCTCTGCTGCCGTGTTCTCGCCGCTGAAGCCCGGTGGCAGCGTGGAGACGGTCTGTAGCTCAGTCAGTGTCCCCCGTTCGTCGTCCCACGCATACGACACGACCTCGTTCGACAGTTCTTGGACCGCGTACAAGAAGCGCCCGTTTGGATGCCAGGCAAGATGCCGCGGGCCGGACCCCGGACGGACACTTGCCCAGGGAGGATCGTTCGGCTCGATTGCACCGGACTCACGGTCGAAGCGGTAGACCATGATACGGTCGCTGCCAAGGTCTGCGGCCAGCGCAAAACGATTACTGGGATCCACGCCGAACCAATGGGGATAGGCTCTCGTTTGTCGTACTGGGTGCACGCTGCGCCCCGTCAGCTCCACGAATGCAGTGCGATTCCCGATTCGTCCGTCACGTTCGATCGCATGAATTTCCACGTAGGCGCCGCCGTAATTCGCATTGAGCACATAACGTCCGCTCCGATCGAGGCTCAGATGGCTCGGCCCGCGGCCTTGGGTGCGAACGTGATTGAGAAAGCTCAGCGCTCCCGAGCGAGCGTCAACTGCGAACGCGCTCACACCACCCGGTGTGCGACTGTTGCATACGTACAGGTGTGCACCGTCGATCCCGAGCGCGATGAAACCCGGGTCTGGGGTGGCGGCGACGAGTTCGGGCGCAGAGAGATCGCCAGTCTTGGTGTCGAAGCGGGAGGCCACAATGCCCATCGCGTCGGGGTTTTGAGTGGCAATAAACGCCAGAGAATCGGACGTGGTCATGGGTTTTCGCTGGTGTCTCGCGCAGCACGCACATTTCGTGCCGCAGGGTGGAACCTCAACGCGCTCCAAGCGTGCGGCGAGAGTCTACCGCTTGGACGAATGAAGTGCATCTTGCCCGACGACGGGGCATTCAGACAGTAAGCACAAGATATATATACCGATCACTTTCTCCCGATGAGAAATCCGTGAGATCGTGAGAGTCGTAAGTGCTCGTTCACTGCGAACGCGGCGCTTGGACGTGTGTTCGCTCAGCCTCGCGGATTCAACCGTGTTTCTTGTATTCACAATGACGTCCTGTCGTCACTGCTCGTGATACTCTCGTGGAAGGGCGGGCGCTCCGTGTGCGCTCCGAAGTGGTGATGCGCTTGAGATAACCGCAGCCTTGGCCGCGGTTCATCTCTATTTACCCCCGATCCACTGCGGCGCATCATTTGCTCGACCGCGCATTCGAGGGCGCGGTGCCTCTTCGCGGTCAGTGGCCTGGTGCGCAACGATGCATGTGCTGGTTCGTTATCTAGTTTTCCTGCTGTCAGGCGTCGGGGTGCTGGTTTCCCGCGCAGCGGAAGAGCGCCCTGAGGATGCACCGACTTCCGGTGCGGCCGTGATGATCGAGATCAGGGACGCGATCGGTCCGGCGACGAGCGATTTCTTCGTGCGCTCGCTGGCGGAAGCCAAAGACCGTGGTGCGCCTATTTTCATCGTGCAGCTCGATACGCCGGGCGGACTCGATACGGCAATGCGTGACATGATCAAGGCGACGCTGGCGTCTCCCGTTCCAGTCGTCATCTATGTGGCGCCGTCGGGTGCCCGTGCTGCAAGCGCTGGCACGTACTTGCTCTATGCGAGTCACGTCGCCGCGATGGCGCCGGCCACCAATCTTGGTGCAGCGACGCCGGTGCAGATCGGCAGCCCACCGCCCCCGTCGTCCAAACCAGAGCAGAAAGAGGAGAAGGACGACAAAGAGGAGCCTCCTGTGGCGGGGACGGCGGCCGAGCGCAAAGCCATCAACGATTCGATCGCCTATATACGTGGCCTTGCTGAACTGCGCGGCCGCAACGCAGAGTGGGCTGAGAGCGCAGTGAGAACGGCTGCGAGCTTGTCTGCGAGCGCTGCGCTGGAGCAGAACGTAATCGATATCGTCGCCGAGGACCTTGATGACCTTCTACGACAGCTCGATGGCCGGCGGGTGCGAGTGAGCACCGGCGAGGTGCAGCTTGCGACCCGCTCGCTGGAAGTCGAGCGTATCGAGATCGATTGGCGCACGCAGCTGCTCTCGGTGATCACCAACCCGAACGTGGCTTACCTGTTGATGCTGATCGGGGTCTACGGGTTGCTGCTAGAAGGCTATAACCCTGGCGCCATCCTGCCGGGCGTTGTGGGCGGTATCTGCCTGTTGCTGGCTCTATATGCGTTCCAAGTGCTTTCGGTCAACTACGCAGGCTTGGCGCTGATGGTGCTGGGCATCGCTCTCATCATCGCCGAAGCATTCTCGCCGAGCTTCGGTGCGCTCGGTTTGGGAGGCATCATCGCGTTCGTGATCGGCTCCATCATTCTCATGGATACGGAGGTGCCCGGGTTCCAGATTGCTCGCTCGCTGATAGGCGGCGTCGCAGCAGCAGGTGCAATCATGATGTTGTTTCTCGCATCGTACTTCACCCGAGCGAGACGCCGTCCGGTCACGACTGGAATCGAGCAGTTGATGGCACAACGTGTGATTGCGCTTGATGATTTCGAGCACGAAGGTCGTGTCCGCATGCATGGAGAGATTTGGAATGCTGTGACGGATACGCCGGTGAAGGCAGGGCAGACTTTACGGGTTACGCGCGTGGATGGGCTTGTGCTGCACGTGACCCCCGACGATGCAGCGGATCATCGTGATGGTTGATTGGCGGCGCACAAATGAATCTCTGCAGGGCTGCTGCTCGGTGTCCGAGCGACAATGCCGCGCTATTGAACAGCGGCGATCTCTTGCTGCGGCTCGGGAGTTTGCGAGCACGAACCACTGCGCATCACGTATTACAAAGGCATCGACTTCCAAACCAGAAAGAGGGGTCTCATGTATCTGATCGTCGCCGCTGTCATTCTCATATTCATCTTGTTGTCCTCAATCCGGGTCATGAACGAGTACGAGCGTGCCGTCATGTTCACGCTCGGACGCTATACCGGGACAAAGGGACCGGGCCTGATCATCGTGATCCCAATCGTGCAGCGCATCGTGAAAGTCGATCTGCGGACCATTGTGCTCGACGTGCCGACCCAGGATGTGATCTCGCGCGACAATGTCTCCGTCAAGGTGAACGCGGTCGTGTATTTCCGCGTGGTGGATCCGGCGCGTGCGGTCATTCAGGTGGCGAGTCCCTTCGAGGCGACGAGCCAGCTTGCGCAGACGACCTTGCGCTCGGTGCTCGGACAGCACGAGCTCGATGAAATGCTGTCGCAGCGGGAAAAGCTCAACCTGGACATTCAGCGCATCCTTGATCAGGCAACCGATGCATGGGGCATCAAGGTTGGCAACGTCGAGATCAAGCATGTGGATCTCGACGACACCATGATCCGTGCCATGGCGAAACAGGCGGAAGCCGAGCGCACGCGGCGCGCGAAAGTCATTCACGCGGAAGGTGAGCGCCAGGCTGCTGCGATGCTGGTGGAAGCGGCAAGAGAGCTGAGCGCGGATCCGAGAGCGATCCAGCTGCGCTATTTGCAGACACTCTCCGACATCTCCTCGGAGAAGAGCTCGACGATCGTGTTCCCGCTGCCGCTCGACTTGATCACGCCGCTGCTGGATACGCAGAAGGCGGGGCGGGAACGGATATCGTAGGCTGCAGGGCAGTGGGCGCACGATGCGTGTGCGCCCACTAAGCAAGCTTGGAGCTTACGGTCGGCGTGCCGGGGCCGCGCTGTGCGCGAGCCCCGGCGTGCTCGCCTCAGAAGCTCGCGAACGTCGCACCTAGATACCAGTAACGGCCCACCGCGCTGACGGGATAGAACACCTTGCCGATATCCGGTTTCTGATTCGTCAAGTTGTCTACACCAACAAAGATGGACACGCCATTCGACAAGCCGTAGCGCACTTGCAGGTCATGCGTGAAGCGCGCGTCGTACTTGCGGTACTCCTTTGCGACCATGTCTGGATTGGCGCGACGCTGCTGATATGAATAGCGGTAAGTTTCCGAGAAGTAATTGATCCCGTAGCTCACGAGGAGCGAATCGAGCTGCCAAGTGAGGTCGAAATTGGCCTGCCACTCGGGGGCATCCTCTTCGCCCGCTTCCGGATCGGGCTCCGAGCCGGGCAAATGGATGTACGTCAAGTCCTCGAGCTTGCTGCCGACCAAGCGGAAATCGAACGCACCTATCCGGGCTGTCTCCAGTCGGTAGTCGACCGTGAAGTCATAGCCTTCGGTGGTGAAGCGTGCGACGTTGAGGGGGCTTTGGACGAAGCTCGTGATACGTCCAGTGCCTAGCTCACGTGTGATCAGGCCGCAGAAATCGTTGTCGATCGTGGGTGAGTCGACGCAGATGCGCGCCATTTCGTTGGCGCTGGCCACGCTGATCGCGTTCGTGAGCTCGATGTCGTACCAGTCGACCGACAGCGTCAGGTTCGGCGCAAAACGGGGGCGCACCACCACGCCGATCGTCTTCGTCTTCGCGACCTCTTCCTCCAAGTCCGGATTACCCCGAGAGATGCCTCCGACTGTGGCAGAGTTCAGATCCACGAACGTTGTCGGATCGGCACCGAGGCGCGTCAGGAGCTCAGCGCAATTCGCCGCGCGGGTGCTCGAGCCTTCGTCGAGCCGCGAGATATCGCATGGATCGTAGATCCGCTCGAAATCCTGGCCGCCTGGATCGAACAACTCGTCGATGTTTGGGGCGCGCGTCGCTTCTGCCACGGTCGCTCGGAGCGCGATGTCTGCGATCGGAGCCCACACCACGCCGGTCTTCCACGTCGTGGCGCTGCCCGTCGTGCTGTAGTCGGACAAGCGCACCGCGCCGTCCAACGAAAGTCTCTCGGCGAACGGCTTGCCTTGCAGGAGCGGGATGCTGACTTCGGCGAACACCTCGGAGACGTCGTACCGGCCGTAGGTCGGCTGCAGGACGTTACCGAATGTGAGCCCCAGCGTGTCTTCGAGCGGTGGCGTGCTCTTGCTGGACTCTTCGCGCCATTCCGCGCCGAACGCGAATGCCGGGGCGCCCGCGGGCAGCTGGAACCACGCGCCCGTATCGCCCGCCACGTAAGCCTGCACCACGTGCTGCTTGATCTTCGAGCGCGACAGGCTGTCGTTCATGATCCATGCCGCAGCTTCCTTGGAGACCGAGCCGTGGCCGAAGAGGTTGATGGGCACACAGCCGCTGTTCGGACCTGGCGTGAAGGAGCCTGCCCAGGTGCCAGGCAAAGGCTCATACACATCCCATCCCATCCAGCTCAGGTTCGGCGGCACGGCACTGGGGTCGAGATTCGATCGACATACGATCTCGCCGGTGTCCGGATCGAGCACAGCATCGATCGCCGCGGCAAAGCGGTCGTTGAATCGGTTGTTACCGATGCGGTTGTCGACCTTGGTCTCGCCATATACGTACGAGGCCTCGTAGCGAATCCGATCGGTCAGGTCGCCGCCGATACCGAGCACGGAGCGGAACGTGTCGCGCTCGATGTCCTCGCTGCGAATCCCGAGATCGAAATGATCGCGCGACATGTAGATCTCCGAGACGCCGGCTTCGGCAGCGCGCGCAGCGATAGTCGACGGCACGTAGGGATTGTCCGCATCGAGCTCGAGGGAAAAGTCGAACGTCGGCGACGATTCGGTGTACGACTGGCTGCGGGAGTACTTGAGCTCGCCAAAGAGCTTTGCAGCAGGCGCGAGCTCGTAGGTCACAAACAGGTTGCCGGTATAGCGATCGATCTGCGGCAACAGATCGCCGAGGTAGCCGTATGTCGGCGTGCCGTCGCCTCCTTGCTGATAATACGGCGAGATCGGCGGCAGGTCAGGGGCAGGTTGCGGCAGCGTGCCGATGTCGAACGGTGTGCCGTCGCCGTTGAATTGCGGGCGGTCGAACTCGTCGACGAAGACGCCCCCATGGGGCGAGCTATCCCAGAACCGGACATCGCGCATCGGTACGCGATCCGGCACGTTCGGATCGTCGTCGGGATCGGCCGGGTTCTCCACGAACGATACGTAGGACGTGCTCGCAAAGCTGCGGCGTCGCGAGTGCAGGCGGTCCTCGCTCGCATGCTCGAGGGCGAAGGAGACATTGCCCCGCCCGCCTGCGAAGTTGTGACCGGCTGCTACGCTATAGAGCCGCGACTCAGCATCCCCTCGCGCAGAGCGGCCGAATTGTGCCTTGGCGTCGACGCCTTCGAAGTCCTTTTTCATGACGAAGTTCACGACACCCGAGACGCCGTCTGCGCCATAAATGGCTGAGGCACCGCCTGTTTGTATGTCGATGCGCTCGACGAGGGCGATCGGGATCGTGTCCACGTCGACTGCAGCCGTGCCTGGCAGCGAGGCGACGTGTCTGCGACCGTCCACGAGCACGAGTGTGCGTGCGTAACCCAAATTGCGCAGGTTGAGGAGCGAAAGCCCGGTACCGCCGATGAATGCGTTGCTACCCGCGGCATCGTTGGCATCGTAGGAGCCGACGAGAGCCGGTTGCTCTTTCAGGAAACGCGACAGCGAGGTGGTGCCGGACTGTTGAACGGTGTCTGCGTCGATCGCGACCACCGGATTGGAGAGTGTGTCTCGGGATTGTCGGATGCGCGAGCTCGTGACGACGATCTCGTCGAAGGCGTCGGATTTGACGTCTTGGGTATCTTGAGCAAGCGCGGCGGCGGCCGCCAGGCTCGCCGGGCTCAGCGCGAGTAGCGCCCATAGGCGCCGAGGTGCTTCGACGGGCATTTGAATCACTCCCCGGATGAGAGACAGGTGATTGTCGTTGGTGAGCATCCAAGCGGATGCGCTTCAGGAGGCATGCATTATATGTATGTGAACAGGGAGCGCCGTGCACCGGGCACAGACTTCAGGCAAATTCAGGGAGATCCTGACATCAGAATACCGAGCTCCCGCCGATATACCCCTCGTTGAGGCGAGTTACTGCCGGTGTCATGTCTCACGTAAACGAAGAATACGTTCTGCCCGACGGCGAAGTCATCATCACCCACACTGATCCGACGAGCCGGATCACGTACGCCAATCAGGGATTCCTGCGCTCGAGCGGTTATTCGCTCGAGGAGGTGCTGGGTAAGCCGCAGAACCTCATCCGTCACCCGGACATGCCGCGCGAAGTCTTTGCGGATCTCTGGGCGACGATCCGCAGCGGCAAGCCTTGGACCGGCGTAGTCAAGAATCGCCGCAAGGACGGTCGTTACTACTGGGTGCGCGCGAACGTCACACCGATCATCCAAAGTGGAAGGATCGTGGGTTACATGTCCGTGCGCGTCAAACCGACTCGCGAGGAGATACAACGAGCAGAGGCACTCTACCGCGACATCCGCGCGGGCCGCTCCTCGATCCGTTTCAGAGAAGGCGAGCTGGTTCATTCCGGCTTTGCGGGTATCGTGCAAGCAGCGCTCGATCTGGGGCTCGGGCCGGGCACCCTGCTGTTCGTCGGATCGATGGCGTTGATCCAGTTCACGGTCGGGCTTGCGGCATTGTTTTCCAGCTCGCTTGACGGCACTGCGCTCAAGGTGCTGGGCGGTTGTGCGTTCGTGGGTGGGCTGCTCGGCATATCCAACATGATCTACATGCGCACGCGCGTCATCGAGCCAATGCGCCGTCTCGGTCGGGCCGCGCTGCGTCTCGTCGCCGGCGACGTAAGCGCTCGTTTCGAGCGTAGCGGCGACAAGGAGCTGCGCGACCTCGCGAAAATGCTGGATCAGCTCGGCACGAAGTTCACAGGGGTACTCACGGACTCGCTCGATGCGGCGACTGCGATGCGCCAGAACGTCGAGAGCATCGTTACCGCAAACATGCAGCTGGCCGACCGCACTAGCGACCGCGCTGCCAACCTGGAGGAGATCGCGAGCTCGATCGAGGAGCTCACCAGCACAGTGACACGCAGCGCCGAGAATGCCGCGCATGCGAGCCGCTTGGCGGGTGAATCAGCGCAGACGACTGAGCAGGCCGGCAAGGTGGTCGGAGAGCTCGCCGCGACGATGGTCGGAATCCGAGACGCTTCCCAGCGTATCGCCGACATCGTCGGCATCATCGACGGCATCGCCTTTCAGACCAACCTGCTCGCGCTCAACGCAGCCGTGGAAGCAGCGCGCGCGGGCGAGCAGGGTAAAGGTTTCGCGGTGGTCGCGCAGGAGGTGCGCCACTTGGCGCAGCGCTCTGCGGCCGCCTCGAAGGAGATCCGCGATCTCATCGTCTCGTCGGTGGCGCGTATGGATCAAGGCGCCGAGCTTGCTCTGCAAGCCGAAGGGCGCGTGAGCGAAGCCATCGCGTCCGTCAAGAAGGTCAGCGATATCATCGCCGAGATCGAGACGGCGAGCCGCGAGCAGCATGCCGGTCTCGAGCAAATCAATCGCGCAATTGGTAACATGGATCACATCACGCAGCAGGACGCGGCGATGGCGCAGGAAATTCGCGATACCACCCAGCAGCTCGAGAGCCAGTCCGCACAAGTCGTGCAAGCCACCTCGGCGTTCACGGTCGAGGGATCCTTGGGCCACAGTAGCACGGGTTGGGCATCGCGCCTGGCCGCGGAACGCCAGCATCGTCGCGCAGCATGACCGCCTCGCGCAGGCGGTGACGTTGCGCGAATTTGATGCGCTTCGCACTTCTGCCCGTTATCATCGTGACGTGTCTCGCCGTCGTGCCCGAGCCGCTCGGGCACTGGCGAGATTCGCCTGTGCACAGCGATGGCACCCGGGGTAGATCCTAGCGCGCAACATATACCGACAATCGCTCGCTTTTCGCCCCGTGCTTGCAGGCGTTCTTCGATCGGATCAGTCAGGTGTGAGGATGGAGTACCGAATAGGAGCACTGGGGCATGAATCCGCTGTGCAAGGCTGCACTGGCGTGTGCCCGTGCCTGTTCGGGGCCACTGTCACGCTGCTCGATTCGCCGCGACGGAGCGAAGCGCGATGTCGCTGGTCCTGATCGTCCTGCTGCCATTCATAGGCAGCCTCATTGCGGCTTTCCTTCCCTCGAACGCCCGCAACGCTGAGGCCTGGCTTGCCGGTATCGTGGCGGTCACGTGCGCGGTGCTCGTCGCAGATCTTTACCCCGCGGTCGCAAGCGGCGAGGTGTTGCGGGTCGTCGTGCCTTGGCTGCCGCAGTTCGGTCTCGACTTTTATCTACGCATGGACGGCTATGCATGGCTGTTCGCCATGCTGGTGACGTTCATGGGGGCGCTCGTGGTGCTCTACGCGCGGTACTACATGTCGCCCGCCGATCCTGTACCGCGTTTCTTCTCGTTCCTGCTCGCGTTCATGGGCGCCATGGTCGGCATGGTGCTCTCGGGCAATCTCATTCAGCTGGCGGTTTTCTGGGAAGTGACGAGCTTCACTTCCTTCATGCTGATTGCCTATTGGTATCACCTGAGCGATGCGCGACACGGTGCCCGCACCGCTTTGACCGTGACCGCGATGGGCGGACTGGCAATGCTCGGTGGCATGTTGTTGCTGGGCCACGTTGCCGGTGGGTACGACCTGGACCGTGTGCTCGAGGCAGGCGAGCTCGTCCGTTCGCACCCGTGGTACCCGGCCATCGTCATCCTGGTGGTGCTCGGTGCGCTGACGAAGAGCGCGCAGTTCCCGTTCCATTTCTGGTTGCCGCATGCAATGGCTGCACCCACACCTGTGTCGGCGTATCTGCATTCGGCGACGATGGTGAAGGCGGGCGCATTCCTGCTTGCGCGGCTCTGGCCAACGCTCTCGGGCACGGAGATCTGGTTCTGGATCGTGTGCTTGGCAGGGCTGCTCTCACTTCTCCTGGGAGCGTTCTCTGCGATCTTCCAGCGGGACATGAAGGGCGTGCTCGCCTACTCGACGATCAGCCATCTCGGCTTGGTGACGCTGCTGCTCGGCATGAACAGCCGCGTCGCGCTCGTCGCGGCCGTTTTTCACATGATGAACCACGCGACGTTCAAGGCGTCGCTCTTCATGGCTGCCGGTATCGTCGATCACGGGACCGGCACGCGTGACTTACGGCGCTTGAGCGGTCTGGCGCGTGCGATGCCGATTACCGCCACGCTGGCCACGGTGTCAGCCGCCGCCATGGCAGGCGTGCCGCTGCTCAACGGTTTTCTGTCCAAGGAGATGTTCTTCGCCGAGACCGTGTTTGCCGGTGAGGGACCACGTGGGCACATCGCCCTGCCCGCGATGGCCACGCTCGCAGGCATGTTCAGCGTTGCGTATTCGTTGCGTTTCATACATCAGGTGTTCTTCGGTCCGCCGGCGCGAGACTTGCCCCGGACACCGCATGAGCCGACACGCGGCATGCTGTTGCCGAGCGCGCTGCTCGTGTCGGCGTGCTTGCTGGTCGGGATTCTGCCTTCGGAAACGGTTGGACCGTTCCTGGCCACTGCGGCTCGGGCGATCCTCGGCGATGCGGTGCCGACGTACAGCCTCGCTATCTGGCACGGCTTCACCATCCCGCTGCTCATGAGCGTGCTCGCGCTGGTCGGCGGTTTCTTCATCTACCTGTATCTGTATCGACACCGTGCGCATGGACGTACGCCGCTGATTTCAAGAATTGATGGGCGACGTACCTTCGACGTGATGATCATTCGTCTAATCCGGGTCGCCGGCTTTGTGCAGCGTTTGATCTCTTCGCGGCGTCTTCAGCCGCAGCTGGTCGTGATGGTGTGCACTGCGGCGGTAGCGGCGTTGGTCGGGGCGCATACGGGTCAGGTGGCTTGGGGACCGATGCCGGTCTCATCGGTGGATCCGGTGTTTGCGGTGCTATGGGTGGTCGGGGCGGTATGTGCAATCGGAGCCGCTCACCAGGCGAAGTATCACCGCCTCGCGGCGCTGATCATGGTCGGCGGCGTCGGTCTGATCACGTGTCTGACGTTTGCCTGGTTCTCCGCGCCCGATCTGGCGCTCACACAGATCACCGTCGAGGTGGTCACGGTGGTCTTGATTTTGCTCGGATTGCGCTGGCTGCCGCGCCGCATCGAGATGGACGATCCACGTCGGCGTACGTTGCGCGCGCGCGCCCGACGTTTGCGTGACATGATCATTGCAAGCGTCGTGGGCGTCGGCATGGCAGCTCTAGTGTTTGCCGTGCTCACGCGAGAGCGCCAGCTGGATCTGGCGCGCTTCTTCGTCGAGCACTCGTTGCCTCAAGCGGGCGGCGGCAACGTGGTCAACGTGATCCTCGTTGATTTTCGTGCTTTCGATACGTTTGGCGAGATCACGGTCGTTGGCATCGTCGCGCTTGCCGTCTATGCATTGCTGCGACGCTTCCGTCCCGCACCCGAGAGCATCGATTTGCCGCGTGCGCAGCGCGAGGACACCGAACGTCGCCATCCGAGCGCCGTCGATCCGAACGAGCTGCTGCCACCGGGCTACATGATGGTGCCAGCGGTGCTGGTGCGCTTGCTGTTACCGATGGCAGGGCTGATCTCGGTGTTCTTCCTGCTGCGCGGGCACAACCTACCGGGCGGCGGGTTCATTGGCGGTCTCGTGCTGGCGACGATCGTCATCGTCCAATACATGGTCGGCGGCACGATCTGGGTCGAGGCGCGTACACGGATCAAGCCGCTCTATTGGATCGCAGTGGGATTGTTGTTGGCAGGCACGGCAGGCATGGCTGCTTGGTTCATCGGAGGGACATTCCTGACGAGTTTTACGTACGACTTGTATCTGCCGTTGATCGGCGAGCTGCATTTGTCCTCGACGCTTTGGTTCGACATCGGCGTCTACATGCTCGTCGTCGGCGCAACGGTGCTCATGCTGGTGGCGCTCGCGCACCAATCGTTGCGTAGCTATCGACGTCCTGTCGCGACGAGCTCGCCCAGCGTGCGCGCGGAAGTCGACCGAACTGCGGAGGTGAGCCGCTGATGGAAATCGTTTTCGCGCTTGCAATCGGCGTTCTGGTCGGTTCCGGCGTGTGGCTGTTGCTGCGTCCGCGCACGTTCCAAGTGACTATGGGGCTGGCGCTGCTGTCGTACGCCATCAACCTGTTCATCTTCGCGACGGGGCGGCTCGCGATCGATCGCGCGCCGATTCTCCAGGCGGGCGGCTCCACCGATCCGACCCAGTATGCAGATCCGGTGCCACAAGCACTCGTGCTCACTGCGATCGTAATCAGCTTTGCGACGACGGCGTTGTTGCTCGTTGTCATCATCGCAGCACGCGGTTTGACTGGTACCGATCACGTCGACGGCCGTGAGGGCGATGGATGAACGCCTGGTTGCAACATCTGCCCGTAGTGCCCGTGATCGTGCCGCTCACCGCCGGCGCGCTGATGCTGTTCTTGCCCGAAGCGCGCCGTCTGCGCGCCGGGCTCGGCATTCTCGCCGTGCTGATGCAGCTCGTGACGGCGGTGCTGCTCGCGTATTTCACCTCGGACGCCGCCAGCAGCATCTGGCCCCAAGGGATCGGGGTGTACTCGATCGGTAAGTGGCCGGCACCGTTCGGGATCGTGCTCGTCGTCGACCGCTTGTCGGCGCTGATGCTGGTGCTGACGGCGACGCTCGCCCTCGCATCGCTTGTTTATTCACTCGCGCGCTGGGATCGCGCCGGTGTCAACTTCCATCCGCTCTTTCAGCTCCTGCTCATGGGGCTCAACGGTGCCTTCTTGACGGGCGACCTGTTCAATCTCTTCGTATTCGTCGAAGTGATGCTCGCGGCGTCCTACGGGCTGTTGCTGCACGGCTCGGGTGCGACGCGCGTGAAGGCGGGGTTGCACTATCTCGTCGTCAACCTGGTGTCATCGCTCATGTTCTTGATCGGGGTGGCGCTGGTATACGGTGTTGCTGGCACGTTGAACATGGCGGATCTTGGGCCACGTGTGGCGGCACTGTTGCCGGAGGATCGCGGGCTGTTCGACATTGGTGCCACGATCCTCGGCCTCGCGTTCCTCATCAAGGCAGCGGCATGGCCATTGAATTTCTGGCTGCCGAGCGCGTATACCGCTGCGGCTGCACCCGTGGCAGGGGTGTTCGCGTTGCTTACCAAGGTGGGGGTGTATGCGATCATCCGCGTCGGCTCGTTGCTCAACGAGTCGGGCGTGCATGGGCCGTTCGGCAGCGAATGGTTGTTCGTGGCCGGTATTGCGACGATCGTGTTCGGCATCATCGGCATGCTGGCCTCGCAGCAGCTCGCCAGGTTGATCGCATTCGCGGTCATCGTCTCCTCGGGGACGTTGCTCGCAGCCGTCGGCCTCGATGCGGACGTCATGACCGCACCTGCGCTGTTGTATCTGGTCAGCTCGGTGCTCGCCACGGGTGCGTTTTTCATGGTCACCGGCATGACCGAGCGCATGCGCACCCATTATTTCGAGAGCTCGGATCAGGCTCCACTACCGCAGGTCTCGTACTCGGCATTCGGGATGGAGGATTCGCACGATCCGCTCGACGTCGAAGATGAAGTAGGCATTGCGATTCCTGCAGCGATGGCTTTTCTCGGCCTTGCGTTTGTGAGCTGCGCGTTGCTCGTTGCGGGATTGCCGCCGCTGTCGGGGTTCATCGCCAAGTTCGCGCTGCTGTCCGCGGCGGTCGATATCGCGCCTTTGAACGGCGTGCACTCGTGGGTCTTCATGGCTGCGATGCTGTGCACGGGACTTGCTGCGCTCGTCGCGTTGACTCGTATCGGTATGCGGCTGTTCTGGAGCGTGGTTGGGCGCAACACGCCGCGTCTGCGGGTGATCGAAGCGGCGCCGGTGGCCGTGCTCGTGCTGCTCTGTGTCGGCTTAACGATTGCCGCGGAACCGGTCATGGCGTTCTTGCAAGCGGCCGCAGACGGGTTGATATCGCCGCAGACGTACATCGATGCCGTGCTCGCGACGGACCCGGAGACCGTGGCCGATGCCGGGGGTGCATGATGAGGCGCATCCCCCCGGTCTTCCTCGTCGTGCTGGTCATCATGTGGCTGTTGGTGAACAGCACTGTCTCGCTCGGCCATATCGTGCTCGGCACGATCGTGTCCGCGTTGTTGCTGCTCGCCGCCGCGCCGCTGCGGCCACTGCAGCCCACCATTCGCCGCGGCTATCGGCTCTTCACACTGATGGCGGTGGTGTTCGTCGACATCGTGCGGTCGAACATCGGCGTTGCTCGCGTCATTCTCGGCCTGGTCGGAGAACGCGACGTCCGCGCAGGCTTCGTCCACATTCCGTTGGACATGACCGACCCACATGGTCTTGCGGGACTTAGCATGATCATCACGGCAACGCCCGGTACGATTTGGGTGGACCTGAATCTCAAGGAGAAGCGCCTGACCATCCACGTTCTCGATTTGCTGGATGAAGACGAGTGGATCCACCGAATCAAGGAGCGCTATGAGCGGCCGTTGATGGAGGTATTCGAATGAATGCGTTTCTCGACGGCGCGATCTGGTTCGCGCAGGCGTGCTTCGCGTTGGCGACAGCTTTCGCCACGATACGTTTGATTATCGGGCCTGCCGCACAGGATCGCGTGCTGGCCTTCGATACCATGTACATCAACGGTATGTTGAGCCTGCTCATGCTCGGCATACGTTCGCACTCGACGGCCTATTTCGACATGGCGCTCCTGATTGCGCTGTTCGGCTTCGTCGGCACGATTGCGTTGGCGAAATTCTTGCTGCGGGGCGAGGTGATCGAGCCGTGAACTGGACAGAGTTGCCTGCCTGGGCGGCATTGCCGGCTGCGCTGTTGTTGATCATCGGCGGCTTGTTGACGGCTACGGGCTCGCTCGGGTTGCTGCGGCTGCCGAACTTCTTGATGCGCATGCATGGACCGTCGATGGGCAATACGCTCGGTGCGGGCTCCGTGCTGATCGCATCGATGATCATCTCCTCGGTCACGGCCGGGCATCCCGTCATCCATGAGATCCTCATCACCGTCTTCATCGTGACCTCGGCACCCGTCACGGCGATGCTCCTCATGCGCGCTGCGATTTATCGCACCCGTGTCAACGAGGAGCGTCGCCGGCAACAACTACCCGCCGAGCAGAGCGGGCAGTCGACCGAGCGGTCCACGGCGGACTGACTTTGTCCGCCGATCGACAGCGGATACCCAGACCGCACCACAGCGAAGCGTCACTGAGCAGACGCGACCGCCCGAACCGCTCGGAGACTTGCTTTCTCGATGGGGCCGCTCAGCTCAGCGGTTGATTGAACGCCCAGGTGACACCGAACGGATCTCTCACTTGGCCGTATCGGGCCCCCCAAAACATCTCCTGCAAGGGCAGTACGACTTGCGCGCCAGCAGCCAGCGCACGTTCCCACCAAGCGTCGATGTTTTCGACCTGAAGTGTCAAAGCGAACGCCTGTGGTTTCTCATAGGGATGGCCGTGCTCCGGATAGAAATCCGACAGCATGAGGGAGCTGCCATTCACATACAGATGGATATGCATGGTGCGGCCCTGGTCATCCACTGGGATCCGAAATACCTCGACGGCTCCGAACGCGCGTTGATAAAAGTTTGAAGCTTCAGTGGCGCTGCGCACTTGGAGATAGGGCACGACTCCACCACGGACCGCCGGCATGGACGTGCTCAAGAGCTTGGATGGATTGGATTGGTTGGCCATAGCGAACTCCTGACAATACCTTAGGGCGTGCCAAGGACGTTCCCAGTCATCGCGAGCCGACAGCGGCGTGCTTGACGTACGGTCGTTTGGCGCCGACGATGAAGCGATGACGCACACTTGGCGGGAATTGGCGGTCTTTGCCGATCGCGCGTCGGCAGAGGTGCTGGCGGGCCTGTTACGCTCGGAAGGTGTCGACGTGCGCGTCGTCTTGGACGAACCCGTGCCGGGGCTCGTCAAGAGCTGCACGGTGCTGGTGTTGGCTACGCAGTGGGCTCATGCCCAGCGCATCTGCTCACAGGCGCCGCTCACTGAGGAAGAGTGGGCACGCTACATAGGACAATCCGGAAAAGGACACAAACAACAATGACAATCCTTGTCATCGGCTTGCTCCTCTTTCTCGGTATGCACTCCGTCGCGATCATCGCACCACAGGGACGCGATGCGCTCGCAGCGCGTTTGGGCGAGAACGCGTGGAAAGGCTTGTATTCGCTCGTTTCGATCGTTGGCTTTGCGCTCATCGTCTGGGGATACGGGCGCGCACGCATGGACCCTGTTCTTCTCTACGCGCCACCAGTGCAATTGCGCTGGGTGACGGCAGTGCTCATGCTGCCGGTCTTCCCATTGTTGCTCGCGCCCTATTTTCCAGGGCGCATCCGCGACACGTTGGGCCATCCGATGCTTGCCGGCGTGAAGTTGTGGGCGTTCGCACACCTCCTTTCGAACGGTATGCTCGCCGACGTCCTGCTGTTCGGCGGTTTTCTCGCGTGGGCGGTGATGGATCGCATCTCGTTCAAGCGTCGTCCCCAGCGGCTCTTAAAGACCGCGCCGCGCTCGAAGCTGAACGACATCGTCGTGCTGGTGCTCGGGCTGGTGCTCTATTTTGCGTTCATGCACGGCTTGCACGCGCGTCTGATTGGCGTATCGCCCATGCCGGTGTGATGAGCTCTAGGTCGCGGGCACGCACCGCTACCCGTTCATCATCCGTAAGCCCTCCAGGTAGAAGCTCAGCATCTCTCGATGCGCCGGTTGTTGATGCCGTTTGAATGAAAACGGCGGCCACGGAGTTATGACCCGTTGCGATGAAGTCATCCACCTCCATGTGTGCGTGGTGCTACAGGCTACGGCTGAACACCATGAGATGGATGGTCGTAGCTCTCGGTCTTCCGGTCTTGCGCACGCATTCAGTGCCAATGTCTCGACGTGGCGTACGTTGCGGAACTCGTGGCATAGGGCGCGCAATGGCAGCGCGTGTCGCTGCACATAGCGAAATGGAATGGCGAAATGCGGGATCCGCTGTAGACGAATAACTATCTATGTCGGCGGATTCCTCGGTGTTGTTGCTAATGTTGGTTCGCTTATTGCGGATTTCATGCCGTTGTCTTCTCATCGGACGTATTCCTGACCGGCATTCACGAGACTCGTGTGCACAGGCCGATTGGTCGGTCAGGTTCGTGTCTTTACAGTGCACGGCCATTCTCTTCGAGTCTTTGCATGCCAGGTCACGGGTCATGAATGACGTCTCGAAAGTGCGCGCCGGAGTGGTTGTGCTAGCTGTCGCAATTGTGGCGGCATGTACGGTCGGTCCTGAGTATCGGCGACCGCAAGTGGTGTCCGTTGACGAGTTCGTCGGCGCTGGTGGGTCGCGGTTCGATAATGACGAGATCGAACGCGAATTTTGGCGAGCATTCGATGATCCGCTCCTCAATCGGTTGATCGAGGAGGGGTTGCGGTCGAATCACGACATAGCGATCGCCATGGCGCGTCTCCGAGAGGCGCGTGCGTTGCGCGGCGGGGCGCGGCTCGATCTCGCTCCGACGGTGACGGAGCGCGCCGCGCGGGTGGAGTCGCGAGCGAGTGAGCGGCAGGTGCCGTTCCCAGGAGCAGATCGGGATCAAGACTATTATGAGACGAGCTTCGATGCCTTCTGGGAGCTCGACTTCTTCGGTCGGGCGCGACGCGGCGTCGAGGCAGCGACTGCCGAGGTGCAAGCAGCCGAGGCCAATGTCTACGGCACTCAGGTGATCATCACGGCCGAGATAGCCCGTAACTACTTCGAGCTACGCGGGGCGCAGAAGCGGCTGGCTGTGGCACGACGCAATGCGGAGAACCAGCGGGAGTCGTTGCGTTTGACGCAGGCGCGGCTCGCAGCCGGGCACGGCACGCAACTCGATGTTTCGCGGGCCCAGGCACAGCTCGAGACGACGCTGGGATCGATCCCCGATATTGAAGCCGAAGTGAACAAAACGATGCTGCGTCTTGCGGTGCTGATCGGACGCGAGCCGCAGGCGCTGGTTGCCGAGCTGAGCGTACCTAAGGATCTTCCGCTGTTGCCGCAAACGCACAGCATTGGCACGCCGGAGGCCTTGCTGAGGCGGCGGCCTGATGTGATTGCGGCGGAACGTCAGCTCGCTGCCGCGACGGCGCGGATCGGCATCGCCGTTGCGGATCTGTTTCCACGAATTGCGTTGGTCGGTTTCTGGGGATTCGATGCGAACGCGACTGGCGCGCTCGGCGACTCGAGCAGTGAGACGTACACATTCGGTCCGAGTATCCAGTGGGCAGCATTCGACTTAGGACGGGTGCGTCAGCGAATCGCGCAACGCGAGGCGGCAAGCGATGCGGCATTGTCTCGCTACGAGCAAACGGTGTTACATGCCCTCGAAGAAACGGATGCAAGCCTGACGAACTATGCGAAGGCGCTGGTCAAGCGCGAGCATCTGAGCCGCAGCGCCGCCGCGTCAATGGGGGCCGCGCATATTGCTCGCGTCCGTTTCGAGAACGGTGCAGTGGATTTCTTGACGGTGCTGGATGCCGAGCGCAGCGCGCTGCAGGTCGAAGATGCCCTGGCGCGAAGCGAGACACAAACTGCTACCACGCTGCTCGCGATGTACAAAGCGCTCGGAGGAGGATTCCGCCCATTGGAGCGGACTGCCAGACATGACAGATGAGGAGCGTGAGCAGGAGGAAGGTAAAGCTCGTGGCGCACGTTCCAGAGCGAGCGCTGAGCGCCGGGAACGCAGATTGGCGGCGTTCACCTCATCGTCATCTCGCCAAAGCATGATTGCCTAGGAGCTCTACGGCGATTCCTGCCTTCACGGCATGACTGACTTTCACGACAGACGATTGGTGGATAACGCCCACGCCATTTAGGTTACGCACACGTCACAGAGATATTGTGAAGACAACGGGGGAGTCGTTTATGACTCGTCGAGCACGGACTGGATCCATTGCATTGCTGAGCGCCGTCATCGTAACTGGTTCGGCACTGGCAGCCTGGAAACACAGCGCGGTTGAAGAGGCGGCGCAGACTGCAGCAAGTCAGCCTGAGCCGATCGAGACGGTCGCGATCGCGGTCGCGGAGCAGCGCGAGCATTATCGTGCAACCACCTCGATCGGAACGATAGTCGCAACGCGCTCGATCACTGTACGCAACGAACTGCCTGGAACTGTACGTAGAGTGAATCTCGAGCCCGGGCGGATCGTGGAGCCGGGCGAGGTGCTGGTAGCACTTGACGTGTCGGTGGAAGAAGCGGAGCTCAAAGCGCTCGAGGCGCAGGCGCAGCTTGCGCAGACGCAATACGAGCGCACAATGCGGATGAATCGCGAGCGTGCTGCGGCGGATATGGAAGTCGACAATGCGCGTGCCGAACGCGACGTGGTGCTGGCGCAGATCGCCCGCACGAAGGCGCTCATCGAGCGCAAGACGATTCGCGCGCCGTTCCGCGGACGCATCGGCTTGTCGGATGTGCACCCGGGGCAGTATCTGAACGAAGGCTCGTTGCTCACGACCTTGCAGGGTGTCGACGACTCGACGTACGTCGACTTCACTGTGTCGCAGCAGGTCGCGGGAGCGCTACGTGCAGGCGATACCGTGCAGGTGCTCGTGTCGCAGGAGGCTACACCCATCGCAGCCAAGATCGTCGCCATCGACGCGCGTGTGGACCCATCGACGCGTAACGCCACAGTGCGGGCCGAGTTGACACAGGTCGATCAGTTGCCGGCACCCGGTGCGTCCGTACGTGTACGCGTTCCGACCGAGTCGCCCCGCCTCGCAGTGGCAATTCCAGCGAGCGCACTACGAAAAGGACCGTTCGGAGATTTCGTTTTTGTCGTCGAGACGGACGAGCAAGGTGCATCGCGTGCGCGTCAACGTCAGGTCTCGGTCGAAGCTACCTTGGCGGATGAAGTCATCATCGGTGCGGGGCTTGCAGCGGGAGAGCGGGTGGCCGCCGCGGGATCCTTCAAGTTGCGTGATGCCGCGCTCGTGGCGATCGCAGCACCGCAGGAGGCGGTGGCGCAGGTAGGGAATAGGGAAGGAGGAAATAGGGAATAGGGAGCAGGGATGGAGGTGTGCTGGGCGCGCCTCTGGCTCCAGTCTCCGCTTCAGCTTTCGGCCCCATTCCAAGGAGCCGCTCATGCGCGCCTTTACAGATATCTTCATCAGGCATCCGGTTCTCGCGTTAGTCGTCAACCTCGTCATCGTGCTCGTGGGCGCGCGTGCCTTGATGTCGCTGCCCGTGCAGCAGTATCCGAGCATTCAAAGCTCGTCGATCGTGATCACGACTGTCTACACCGGTGCAAGCGCCGAAACGGTGCGCGGGTTTGTCACGACGCCGATCGAGCGTGCCGTCTCGGCGATCAGCGGTATAGATCACATCGAGTCGGAAAGCCGTGCCGGCTTGAGTACGATCACCATCCGTCTCAAGCTCAATCACGATAGCACTACCGCGCTCGCAGAAGTGACGGCACGATTGCAGCAAGTACGCGCGGAGCTGCCGAGCGAGGCCGAGCCGCCGGTTGTCGAGTTGCAGCGCGCGGACCGCCCCTATGCGACTTTCTATATCGGCTTTACGTCGACCGAACGGACCGTGCCGCAGCTGACCGACTGGCTGTCGCGTACGTTGCAGCCGCAATTGTCGACATTGCCCGGTGTGCAACGGGTGAGCTTCGAGGGCAGTCAGCCCTTGGCCATGCGTGTGTGGATCGATCCAGAGCGGCTCGCTGCGCAGAATCTCTCGCCTGGCGATGTGCAGGCGGCCTTGCGTCGCAACAACTATCTCGCGGCAGTCGGCCAGACGAAGGGCGATCTCGTCCAAGTCAATCTGCTTGCCAATACCGATCTGCGTGCGGTCGAGGAGTTCGAGAACCTCATCGTCGCTGATCGCGACGGTGCCATCGTGCGTCTGAGCGACGTCGCGCGAGTGGAGCTCGGCGCGGAAGAGGCGGCGATGGTGGCGAAGTACAACGATGAGCTGAGTGTCTACCTCGGCGTGTGGCCGTTGCCAGGGTCGAATGAGCTAGAGGTGGCCAAGCACCTCAAGGAGGAAATGAAGCGGATCGAGCCGACGCTGCCGCGCGACGTGACCATGCGTTTGGTATGGGATGGCACGATGTTCATGAGCGATGCGCTGGCAGAGATCACGAAGACGCTCGGCGAAACAGTGCTCATCGTAGCAATCGTCGTGTTCTTGTTCATGGGGTCTGTGCGCACCGCTCTGGTGCCCCTCGTCGCCATGCCAGTGTCACTCGTCGGCGCTGCCATCGTCATGCTGGTATTCGGCTTCAGTCTGAATCTGCTGACAATTCTTGCCATCGTGCTATCGGTGGGCCTGGTCGTCGACGACGCAATTGTAGTCGTCGAGAACATCGAGCGCCACGTACGGGAGGGCAAGTCTCGGATACAAGCGGCGTTGATCGGTGCGCGCGAATTGAAGGGACCCATCATCGCAATGACGATCACGCTTGCCACGGTCTATACGCCGATCGCATTTCAGGGTGGGCTCACTGGCTCGCTGTTCTTGGAGTTCGCGATTACGCTCGCGGCTGCAGTCGTCGTCTCTGGAATCGTGGCGCTCACGTTGTCGCCACTCATGAGCTCGCGCTTCGTGCATCCTCAAGGCAAGGAAAGTCGGCTCACAGCACTGGTCAATCGTGGCTTCGAACGTATCAGTCACGCTTACGCGCGGCTGCTCGATGGCGCCCTCCAGATGCGCTGGTCGATCGTCACTGTGGCAGTGCTCGTGATGCTATCGGCTTGGCCGCTGTACAGGTATTCGCATCAGGAGCTGGCGCCGGTCGAGGACCAAAGCCACATCACCTTCGTCTACGAAGCCGCACCCGATGCGTCCTTGTCGTCGAGCCATCGCAACTCGCTCGAAGTGATCGAGAGGATCGTCGCGTTTCCGGAGACGCGCTTCACCTGGTCTCTCATTGCCTCGTGGGGTGGATTCGGCGGTTTGGTGGCGAAGGATTGGCAGGAGCGGGAGCGTTCCACGGCCGACATGTATCCGGAAGTCTACGCCACCGTGTCGCAGGTACCCGGTCTGCGCGTATTGCCGGTGCTGGACAAACCTCTACCGTCTCCGGGCCAGTTCGATGTCGAGCTGATCGTGCAGAACGACGGCTCGATCGAGCAGTTGCTGGAGACGACGCAAGCGGTGCTCGATGCCGGTTGGCGGAGCGGCAAGTTCCTGTACGTCGACACCGATCTGAAGATCGATCTACCGGAAGCGCGTGTCCTGCTCGACCGTGAGCGAATCGCCGATCTCGGCCTCGATCTTGCGACTGTGGCCCAGGAGCTCGGGACGCTTCTCGGTGGTGCGTACGTGAACCGCTTCAACTACTTCGATCGCAGCTACAAGGTCATTCCGCAGATTGGGGAAGAAGACCGTGCCAGCTTGGAGCCCTTGCTGGATCTGAAGATCAAGACGCCCGATGGCAGTCTAGTGCCGGTCTCGGCGTTCACTCACATCGAGACGACGACGGCGCCGCGAACTTTGAATCGCTTCCAGCAGCGTAACTCGGCACGCATCTTCGCGGGTGTGTTGCCAAACGTCACCAAGGAGGAGGGGCTACGGATTCTGGAGCAAGCGGCGTTTGCGGCGGGAGGGCCGGGTACGACAATCGACTATGCCGGCGAATCCCGGCAGATCCGCCAGGAAGGTACGGCGCTTGCGACGACGCTCGCTTTCGCTGTTATCTTGATCTATCTCGTGCTTGCTGCCCAGTTCCACAGCTTTCGAGATCCGTTGATCGTGCTCCTCGGGTCGGTACCGCTCGCGATCTGGGGCGCGTTGCTGTTCACGTTTCTCGAATGGACGACGCTGAATATCTACTCTCAAGTCGGGCTGATCACTCTGGTTGGCTTGATCGCGAAAAACGGCATCCTGATCGTGGAATTTGCGAATACGCTGCAGGCGCAGGGAGTGGAGAAACTGCTTGCTCTGCGTGAGGCTGCACGCAAGCGATTGCGGCCGGTGCTCATGACGTCAGCGGCGACGGTGTTCGGACATTTCCCGCTCGTGCTCGTCTCGGGCCCGGGTGCGGAGGCTCGCAACAGCATCGGTATCGTGCTCGTGACTGGCATGATCGTCGGAACGCTGTTTACGCTGTTCGTGGTGCCGGTGTTCTACTCGCTGATCGCCGCCGATCATCGACGGCTCGCCTTTGACGAGCCGGACCTCGAGCGGGAGACGGTGGAAACGAGCCCTGCGGTCGCCTCTATAGGCTGAGTGCAGTCAGACGTCGCCCCGCAGAGGCGACGCGCACAGGCGGCAACAACTGCGATGCTGCGTCACGATCTAGAAACGCCGGAAAAAGGAGAAGAACCATGAGCCGCGCGAGACAACTGGATACGCGACCGCTGATCGCTGCGTTGATTGTCTATGCTGGTGCCAGTCTGTTTCAGCACGTCCACAACGCCCTGTTCCTGAGCGTACATTCGGCTCTTCCGTCGAGACTTTCCGTCTTGAATGTGTACGCGGCCTGGGCAGCAATGAGTGTGATCGGCCTCGCGGGTTACGTGCTGCTGAGGCAAAAGTATCTCGCTCCAGCGCTCATAGCTTTGGTTATCTACGGCGCCTGTGGTTTGGATGGTCTTGCACATTACGTCGTGGCGGAGTTCTCTGCGCACCCTGTGATGATGCACGCAGCAATCCTGCTGGAGACCGTCAGCGGGATCATTCTGATCTGCTTGGCCGCGGCTACGGCCGTGCAGGCGCGTAGACTGGGCATGCTGCGTAGCTACTAGAGGCGGCGCTGCTGGGGCGCTGGACGGACGGCGAGGAAATCGCCGCGCGTGCGCGAGCCTTCTCCGCATTCCCCACTCAGAATGTGGCAGAATGCGCGCCGACTGCAGAAAAGAACAAGGCGCATGCAACAGCAATCTGGGCGTGCAGCAGCCAATTCGCCCCGGCGGATTCTCTTTGCCAGCTTGATCGGCACCACGATCGAGTTCTTCGACTTTTACATCTACGCGACCGCCGCGGTACTCGTGTTTCCGACCTTGTTCTTCCCCTCGGAAGATCCGACTTCGGCGACCTTGCAGTCCTTTGCCACTTTCGCACTGGCGTTCTTTGCGCGACCGGTCGGCTCGGCGCTGTTCGGCCACTTCGGCGACCGCATCGGCCGCAAGGCAACGCTCGTTGCCGCGCTGCTGACAATGGGATTGTCGACGGTCGCCATTGGACTGCTGCCGACCTACGACTCGATCGGCGTGTTGGCGCCGCTCTTGCTGGCCCTCTGCCGTCTCGGACAGGGGCTCGGGTTGGGAGGGGAGTGGGGTGGGGCGGTTCTGCTGGCGACGGAGAACGCACCGGCGGGTAAACGTGCCTGGTACGGCATGTTCCCGCAGCTGGGCGCGCCGATCGGCTTTATTTGCTCCACCGGTATCTTCGTCGTGCTCACCGAATGGCTGAGCGAGACGCAGTTTTTCTCTTGGGGCTGGCGGATACCGTTCCTGGCGAGCACTGCGCTGGTATTCGTCGGACTGTATGTGCGCTTGCGCCTGGAAGAGACGCCGGCGTTCTTGCGCGCGCTCGAGAACAACGAGCGGGTTGCGGTGCCGATGCTGACTGTCATCGCGAGATATCCCGGCACGCTCCTTCTCGGTACGTTCGCTGCGACGGCGACGTTCGTCATTTTCTATTTGATGACCGTGTTCACGCTGAGCTGGGGCGTCTCCCAGCTCGGATTCGCGCGGCAGGACTTTCTCATCGCACAGATTGGCGGCGTGCTGTTCTTCGGATTGACGATCCCCATCTCGGCCGTCCTGGCCGATCGATGCGGCCGGCTGCCCGTGCTCATGGCTGCCTCGCTCGGGATCGCCCTCTTTGGCCTTACCTTCGAGCCGCTCTTCGCATCGGGCTCCATTTGGAGCGCGCTTGGATTCCTGTCCCTGGGGCTTGGGCTCATGGGCCTGACATACGGGCCACTTGGAACGGCATTGGCCGAGCTCTTTCCTACTGCGATCCGCTACACCGGTGCATCCGTCACATTCAACCTGTCCGGCATCGTCGGCGCGTCGCTCGCGCCGTACGTTGCAACCTGGCTGGCGCAGACGTACGGCCTCGCCTTCGTGGGCTATTACTTGTCTGTCGCTGCGCTGATCTCGCTTGCTGCTCTTGCGCTCATCGGGCACAGGGTGCGCACAGAAGGGGATTTTTTCCCGCTGGATCAGGGCGCAGGTTGTGATACGTTGACGGGAAACCAGCGCCTGTAAGGAGAATCTCTGTCGGCTAGTCATATCGCTTGGTGCTTACGAACCACACCTAGGCGATGTTGCAGACGAATTGCGCAGATCCGCAGCACGATGTCGGCAATTGACTGGCAGCCAACCACAACGTTTAACGGAGGATCGAACGATGTCGAAGCAATTGGCACTCGACCCGCGTATCGTCGATCTTTACGACCAGTATTGCCACGGTGCGATCGATCGGCGCGAGTTTCTCCGTCGCTCAGCTGCGTTGTCAGTGGGCGGGTTCGCAGCACTTGAGATGGCCATGAGTCTGCTGCCAGATTACGCGTTGGCACAGACGATCTCGTTTACTGACGAGCGGATCAAGCCTGTCTATGTCGATTATCCATCGCCCGGCGGCACGTCCGGCATGATGCGCGGTTATCTAGTACAGCCACGCGGTGATGGGCCGTTTCCAGCCGTCCTCGTCATCCACGAGAACCGTGGCCTGAATCCCTACATAGAAGACGTCGCACGCCGTATCGCAGTCGAGGGATTTCTCGCGCTGGCACCCGATGGGCTCGCACCCGTCGGAGGATATCCGGGCAACGATGACGACGGCCGGGCACTGCAGGCGAAGCTCGATCAGTCGAAGCTTCGGCAGGACATCGTGAACAGCGCCATGTACCTCAAGTCACATCCACTCTCGAATGGCAAGCTGGGTGCGGTCGGTTTTTGTTGGGGTGGGGGTATGGTCGGCCACCTGGCCGTTACGCTCGGTCGCGATATGAACGCAGGCGTCCCCTTCTACGGGCCCGCACCGGCTTCCGAGAACGTGGCGAAGATCAAGGCGCCGCTTCTTATTCACCTTGCCTCCAACGACGAGCGCATCAACGCTTCGTGGTCGGCTTGCGAAGACGCCCTCAAGCAGCACAAGGTGAGCTATACGCTGCACATGTACGAGAACACGAACCACGGCTTCCACAACAACTCGACGCCACGCTACGACGAGACGGCGGCCAACCTCGCGTGGGAGCGGACAATCGAGTTTTTCAAGAACAACCTGTAGGTGTCGCTGCGAGGTCGTGGGGCCGCTTGCAGCATCCCGTGGCTCGAAGCGGCACTCCCGGTCTACTTGAGCAACACCAACTCTTCTGCCATCGTCGGGTGGATCGCGACCGTTTGGTCGAATTGCTCCTTGGTGAGCCCGGCTTTCACAGCGATCGCCACGACCTGCAGAATCTCGGGCGCATCGGGGCCGATCATGTGGGCGCCGACCACGCGACCGGTCGCATTGTCGACGACCAGCTTATACAGCGCACGCTCGTTGCGGTTGGCGAGCACATGCTTCATCGGCCGAAAATCGGACGTGTATATCTTGATCGAGCCGAGTCGATTGCGTGCCTCTGATTCTGTCAAACCGACGCCTGCAAGCGGCGGATGGCTGAACACGGCCGACGGAATGCAATCGTAATCCACCTTCGTCGGCTTGCCGCCGAAAACCGTGTCGGCGAACGCTTGAGCTTCGCGGATGGCAACAGGTGTGAGTTGCACGCGATTGGTGACATCGCCGACCGCATAGATCGAAGGACAGGTCGTCCGGTTCATGTCGTCGACCTTCACGGCACCGCGCTCGTCGATTTCGACTCCAGCTCGTTCGCATCCCAAGCCGTCGGTGTTCGGTACCCGGCCGGTAGCGAACATCAGCGTGTCGCATTCAACGGATTCACCGTTCTGTAATTGGACAAGGAGCGTGCCGTCCGGCCGCTTTTCGACGCGATCGATGGGTGCATTGAACAGAAATCTGATGCCTTTGGTGAGAGAGATTTGCAGCAGGCGATCACGTATCTGTTCATCGTAGCCGCGCAGAATCTGGTCCGAGCGATTGATGACGGTCACGGTGCTGCCAAGCTTGTTGAAGATTCCCGCAAATTCGTTGGCGATGTAGCCTCCGCCAGCGATCACGATGCGTCGCGGCAGTGCGTCGAGATGAAACGCTTCATTCGAGGTGATGCCGTGCTCGCACCCGGGACGATCGGGTATGTGCGGTCGTGCACCGGTAGCGATGAGGATTGTCTTGGCGCGTACGATGCGCCCGTCGATCTCGACTTCCGTAGAGCTCCTGAACGTGGCGCGTCCGCGCAGAATCTCCACGTTGTGATTGCGCAGCGTCTGCGTGTAGAGCCCGCTCAGTCGCTCCACTTCCGCCAGCACGTTGTCACGCAAGACGGTCCACTCGAACTGCGCATTCTCGATGCGCCAGCCGAAGCGTGCCGCATCTTCGAGGTCTTCCGCAAAGTGCGCTCCGTAGACGAGGAGCTTTTTCGGGACGCAACCGCGAATCACACACGTGCCACCGATCCGATATTCTTCGGCAATCGCGACTTTGGCGCCGTACCCGGCGGCGACGCGTGCAGCACGTACACCGCCCGATCCCGCGCCGATGACGAGAAGATCATACATAGCGCACCAGACTCGCCTGGCTGAGAGAAAGGAACCGGATGATACCTGAGTCGCTCCCTTTGCGCGTAAAGCGAAGGATGAGCAAGGACGGTCGGCGGGTTGGGGCTTGGTGTGTGGTATTGGTGCAGCGGAGCCGCGCCGAGCGATCGCTCAGCGCGACTCGATCCAGGGGAGAGCAACTACTCTCGATCGGAAGAATACTCGTCGGGGGAGGACTGATCCTCCGAATAGTCAGAGGAAGACGACCAGTCGCGACTACCTGAACTGCTGCCCTGGGAGATGTGTGCCGCATACTCGGCGCGAGACAGCTGGCCGTCGCCATCGGAGTCAATGGATGCAAATACGGCCGACAGGGTCTCATCCTGAGCAGCCTCGGAGCGGCTGAGCGCTTGGTCCTGATTGGCGTCGAGCTGATCGAACTTGCGATCGGCGCTGCTCATCGAGGGTTCGTCTCCGCCCGCCAGGGCGGCGGCTGCGAACATGCCTCCCGCGAGTATCGCTAGGTATTTGGGTGCGGTCATATCGGATCTCCTGTTGTGCGGTCCACAGACCGCTCGTCGATGTAAGAGCGATCGTCGCTCGCTTCAGGAACGCGATGGGGATGCGGCAGTTCCGGGATGGAGCGACGGTAAATGGCGACGTGGTAGAAAATGTGCCACTTGTGCGGCACGGCCCGCATGCCGACGACGGGTAGCCATTCGCCGCGGAGTCGTTACTTCATCGTCGACGTCTGTAGTCCGTCCGTTGTCCCAAGCGCTTCGATTGACGGCGTGCCACCGGCGGGCGGTGCGGAAGGCGTGTGTGAGCACGATGCGGATCTGAGCAGCCTGCGGCCGCGCCGATTATGGTTCGAGGACACGCGAGCGCACTGTCCTTAGCGCATCCGGGGCATGCGTGCCGACTTGGAGCACGTGCGGTAGCTCATCCTCCACGAATGGTTCCATCGTCCGCAGCTGTTGGCGCATGACCGCCTCGTCGGCGTCGGACGGATCGTTCCGGGCCGCGCGTCTTGCAGCGATTCGGCTGACGAGCGTGGCTTCTTCGGCCTGACAGGAGACGATCAGGAAGGATGCACCGTGTTCCCGGGCGAGCTCGGCAAAGGCGCGCCGTTCGTGCGTGCGCAAGAACGCAGCGTCGACGATCGTGCTGATGCCGCTCTGCAGACATGCGCGGGCACACTCGCGCATGTAGTCATATGTGCGCTCATTGAAATCGAGCGTGTAGATGTCCTGCGATGGACGAGCGTCCGGGTCGAACGGATCAATGCCCGCAAGCCGCTTGCGCTCGAGGTCCGATCGTACGCGGAGCGCCCGAAGTGCCGGGACCAGCTGCGCGCTCAGCCAAGACTTACCGGAGCCGGAGGCACCGTGCATGATGACGAGGGTCGCAGGGTTCGTGGGCTGTATGATCGAAGCTGCTGTGTCGATATAAGCATGTGCCCGTTCTAGGATGTCGGACGCTTCAGGGTGTTGCTCGAACGCGGTGAGCTCGACCTTGGCACGCACGAGTGCCCGGTAGACAAGGTAGGTCGGCAATAATGGGACACCCGAATAGTCACCCGTTCTCTCGAGGTAACGACTGAGAAAGCCGAAGGCAAGATCGGCGCGACCGCGCGTCATGAGGTCCATGACTAGAAAGGCAACGTCGTTCAGGACGTCGATGAAGCGGAGCTCGGGATCGAACTCGATGCAGTCGAAAGGTATGAGCCGTCCCTCCCAACGCACGACGTTGCCGCAGTGAAGGTCTCCGTGGCACTCGCGTATCGAGCCCCTGCGTTCGCGTTCCCGCAGCTGCTCAGCTTTCTCAGATAGGGTGCGTCGCGTCCATGCCTCGATCTTGGCCATACGGACCTCTTCGCCGAGGTGCTTCGCACGTGCGAGAAGGCTCGCTAGATTCTCTTGTGCCTTGTCGAGGAACCATCTCGTCCCTCGATCGCCTGCATCACGAAGCGGTAGGGCGGCCGCATGAAACGCCGCGATACGGTCGGCTAAGTCTGTGAGCTGGACGATGTCCACTGCGTTGTCCCGCAGCAGAGCCGGCAGCTCGAGCTTGGGATCGAACTGCCGCATCTGCACGGCATATTCGATCGGAGGGCCTTCACCACCGAATCGGAGGGTGCCTCGATCAGCAGTGATCGGCACCACACTCAAGTACAAGTCTGGTGCATAGCGGCGATTGAGACGTAGCTCTTCCTCGCAGAGACGGCGGCGCCGCTCGAGTGTGCTGGCATCGACGAAGTCAAGTTTGAGCGCTTTCTTGACCTTGTAGGCGAACTGCCCTGTCAGCAGGACATACGAGAGATGGGTTTCGCGCAACTCCAGGGTCTGTGCCTCGTGCGGAAACGAGGCATGGATCAGTTGGTCACGGCTCAGAGCTGACACGGAGGCGGGCCACACGTTGATCGAACCAGAGCTTCACTCTTGCGAAGTGCCATGCTGCTGTCAACCGAGAGAGCGAGACGAGATGCGAGGATCACGTAATGGCTGGTGGATAGGGGCGGTTGTGGGTCGAACGCAGATCGCACATGCTTTGAGCTACGCGAGGCGTTGTCCGTCGCAAGACCCGAGGTAGGCATGATCAGAGTGCTCATCCTCAGCCTGATTTGTGTTGTGGCCCAGGCCATACATGCAGATGATGTACTGGCCGATCTATCTGACTCTCTGCCACAAGGGAGAATGCCGGCGCCGAACCGCGTCGTGAGCGGCGGAATCGATTCGACGCACATGGAGCTGCTGCGGCGTGCGGGAGTTGAGCACATCGTCAGTCTGCGACCGGCAGAGGAGACCCCAGGCTTCGACGAGGCTCACGCGGCGGCTCAACATGGACTCGTGTATCACAGCATCCCGATCCGAGGCGCTGAATCTTTGACCGTCGATAACGTGCGCAAACTCGACCGCATCTTGCACGAGATCGGCGACGCATCAGCACTTCTTCACTGCTCAAGCGGCAATCGTGTCGGCGCGCTAATTGCGCTTCGTGAGGCATGGCTTTACGGGCGGCCGGTCGAGCACGCCATCGCTGTCGGACGGGAGTGGGGGCTCACCAAGCTGGAGCCCACTGTTCGTGAGCTGCTCGAGAACTAATCCTGTCCTGCCGCCTGACTATTCACGGGAAGACCAGTGCGCGATCGGGCGGAAATCCGACGAGTCCGGCGCGAGCCGCACGTATGACTACAACGAAACCGCCGACGGGCACAGATCGTTTGTCCTACATCCGCGGCAATGACTTCTGTTGAAGGTCGGGTCATGTACATCCGCTCTTGGCAAGCGATAGCAGGAATCACGGCGATCAGCGTCGTGGTCACGCTCGCGGAGATACCGCGCTCCACATGGATGAGCCTGGGAGCGTTCAGCCTCGCGATGGGAGTCTCGGCGTTGGGCTTGATGGGTGCCGCGGCGCTGCTGGCAAGCCGCTGGCCCCTTGTCGAAACCGCCTTCGGTGGGCTCGATCGGGTCTACCTGACACACAAGTGGATGGCCATCTTCGCGCTCGGGTTCGCATCGACTCATTTCGTCTTCAAGGCCGGTGCACCTGAATGGCAGACAGCCTCGATCATCGCGCTTCCCCCTTTCTGGACGAGGCTCGTGCGTCAGCTGAGCTTCGTGGCGCTCATGTTGATCGTTGTTCTCGCGCTCAACCGCAAGATCCCTTATCACCGGTGGCGTTGGTGGCACAAGTTGTCGGGACCGTTGTTCTCGCTTGCTGTGCTGCACTGGCTGAGCTTTAGATCGCCGATTGCACTCTCGAGCGCCGCAGGCATTTGGCTTGCATCGCTCTCGGCGGCTGGTCTGCTCGGAGCGTTCTACAAGTTGCTGCTGTACCCGCTCTTGTCACCTCACGCCGAGTATCGAGTGGTACGCGCAGTGCCTGGCGCTGCGGCGCTGCATCTCGAGCTCGAGCCAGTCAAGCATCCGGTGAGCTTCGTGCCAGGTCAGTTCGCCTTCATTTCGATGAAGGAGGATGGACTGCGTGAGCCGCATCCGTTCACGATCGCGAAGGCGCCGGATGACTCGGGTCATGTGCATTTCGTGATTCGCGCGCTCGGCGACTACACGCAGAAGCTGTTCGATCATGTCACGGCGGGCATGCATGCGACCGTTTATGCACCGTTCGGACGCTTCGCTCGGGAGCCTGCGAAGCGTGAGATCTGGATTGCTGGCGGGGTCGGTATTTCGCCGTTTCTAGCATGGCTGACCGATGAACGGGATTCGACGCTCGATAATGTGACTCTGTTTTACTTCTTCACGCCCGGTCGTGATTTTCCAAGTACAACGAGGATCGAAGAGCTTGCGCATCGACGCAGTGCGGAGTTCGTGCCCGTGCCGGATGGGCCGACGAGCGAGACGTTCATGCAGCGCTTCGCAGCCATTGTTCGGGAAAGCGGCGCCAGCGACGTGAAAGTGAGCTTCTGTGGACCGAAAGGCCTCTTGAAACACGTGCGCCAGATCATGCGTGAGCATGGGGTGCCTAGTGCCAACCTGCGTTTCGAGCATTTCGAGTTTAGGTAGTGGCTCGGGACGTGGGGCTGGCGGAGAGTGCGCCAAATGCCATGCTTGTTTTGCTTAGGGCTCTGGGCGTTGGGCGAGGCGTGCACACGAGCTCCAGGCTCTCTAGCCTCCCCCTCCCCCAGCCCCGCGTCTTGAAGCAAATTTGCTTCCACCTCGGCGCCGACTGCCGTATCTTGACGCTTTCCGAGAGGAGGACTCATGCATACGGTCCGTCGCAGTCATGAACGTGGCCATGCCGATCACGGTTGGCTGAAGTCGTATCACAGCTTCTCGTTCGCCAATTACTACGATCCCGAGCACGTATCGTTTGGCCCATTGCGCGTCATCAACGAAGATCGTGTCGCTCCCGGGGCCGGGTTCGACACACATGGGCACCGCGATATGGAGATCATCAGCTATGTGCTCGAGGGTGAGCTCGCTCACCGCGACTCGTTGGGCAACGGTTCTGTGATTCGCGCCGGCGACGTGCAGCGCATGAGCGCTGGGCGAGGTGTGCTACACAGTGAGTTCAACAACTCGCAGACGGATACTGTGCACTTCTTGCAGATCTGGATCCTGCCGGACGTGCTTGGCATCGAGCCCGAGTACGAACAGAAGAGCTATACGCCGGAGGAGAAGAGGGGACGCCTGCGCCTGATCGCTTCTCGAGAAGGAGCCGATGGCTCGGTGCGCATCCATCAGGACGCGCGCGTTTATGCCGGTCTGTTCGACGGCGACGAGCGCGCTGAGCTTACTCTTGCACGTGATAGGAGAGCGTACGTGCATGTGGCTCGCGGCTCGATCGTCGCGAACGGCGAAGCGCTGCAGGTCGGAGACGGCTTGAAAGTGACAGGAGAGACTAGCGTGACGCTCGAGCGCGGCGCGGGCGCTGAAGTGCTCGTCTTCGACCTGCCGTGAGCGACCCGCCAACCCGAGGCTGTCCGAGCGCGGGGTTGGCAGCAGCGGGCGTGTAGTAGAGCGGTCGCGTCCAGCACTAGCAGCGCGAAACGGAACGGATTCATGCACTGTCGTTGCTCTTAGGCGAGCCGCTGTGAGCTCTGCGCGCGGTTGATTGCGAAAGGCAGCGCAACGAGGAGCTGGCGGCAGCAGTTGCTGCGAGTCGGTAGACACACGCCCTCGCCTTGGATCGCTACAGACGGATTACTTGACTGTGCTCGATGCGCAACGAGCGTGACTGCGACTGCAGCGCAGTCTGAGCGAAAGTTAAACACTGCTCGCGCGCCGTATGGTGGCGCTCTATAAAGCACTAGGAGGTGGCTGGGAGTGGTGCATGCGTCACGGATTCGTGACAAGACTTTGTCATGCTCTGTGGCCGAGCCCAAGATCCGGCACCGTGCCGGGGCCGGCCGCAAGGTCGGTGCGTACGGGGCAGCCGTGCTGGACCGGTCTCCCGGGTGAACGCGGGAACCAACCCCAGCGGTTACTCTTTGTAGGAGTGTGGCGCACAAATGACCTTGCAACCGGAGGGCGATTGCTGCGACCCGGGCTGATGCTGGCGGTGTTGATGTTGCTGCAGACTGTCGGCAGACAGTCGGGAGCTGTCGCCGCGGAGCAGCCACCGGCGTTGCCGTCCGCGCAGGTCGATGCGGAGATGCCGTCACCCGACCCTGTGGTAACTGAGCCCGCCGATAATTGGGTCGACCGTACCCACAACGGGTTGCATTCTTTCCTGTGGCGCTCGGCTATGCGCGTAGACCGGTGGTTCGGCGCTGATGTGTCGGAAGAGGTCTACGCGCAGGATACCCGCGGGAGCGTCACGCCCATCGTATTGTGGGACGAGTTCCACGGCTTCAGGCAGAAGTTTCGCTTTCGGGTGCGCATGCCGTTGCCGCATCTGGGAGAGCGCTACAACGCCTTCATCGGCACCTTCAGTCGCGACGAGTTCGTCACCGAGCGCGAGCAGCAATCGGGTGCGATCCCGCGCCAGCGCAGCCGCGGCGAGATCGATCAAGATCAAACGTTGCTTGGCATTCAGTATCGTGAGCGCGACCGCGGAGCACGTTTCGAAGCCGATGCTGGTATCCGCATTCGTTCGCCCATCGATCCGTTCGTCAAAGTGGGCTATCGGTTCGAGCACACGACCGACCATCACATCGTGCTCACTTTCCGCGAGATTGGTTTCTGGCAGGACAGCGAGGGATTCGGGTTCACGAGCCGCATCGATATCGAGCGCGCGCTGGATGTCGATTCGCTGATTCGCTGGACGGCCTCGGGCACGATCTCGCAGGAGTCCGATGGCGTGCGAGGCTATGCCTCGTTGACCTGGTACCGCGCTTTGTCGAACAGCCGCGGCATTGCTGCGCAAATCTTCACGAGCGGTGAGTTCGACGCGCCAGTGCCTCTCGGAGAATATGGGTTGCGGGTTGCGTATCGGAAACGAGTCCTGCGCGACTGGCTCGTGCTCGAATTGCGACCGAGTATCACCTGGCCCCGCGAGCACCGCGACGAGCCCCGCAAACCGAGCTGGGGAATCGGCATCGGTTTCGAGATGTTCTTCGGCATCGACGGTTTCCAGGCGCGGCCGGCGACACTTTGAGAGGAGGCGACGTTCAGTCTCCAGTCTCTCGGCTTCGGCCATCGACCCCCAGTTCCGTCGGAAGCACCATCTCGCCGCGCGCATCGAAGCGGACCGCTCGAAACGCCGGTCCGGCGAGCTTGCCTCTGAGCTCGTATTCGATCTTCCCGCGCGATTGATCGAGAACGCCGACCGCGCTCTGGAACAGGCGTAACGCAGAGATACTCACAGGCACGTTTACGACCTGCTCTCCGAAGCGAGGGACGACGCCGCGCTCGTTGCTCACGCCGCTGGCAAAGGATCGTCCTTGGACCTTCAGATCAACGTGGACCCCGTCATAGTGAATCGGCGTCTCGTTCGGATTCTGCACGCGCAACTTCACGAGCATACGCAGCTCGAGACCTTCACCCTGCAGGGGTTCGATGCCCACCACGTACGCTTGTATGGGATCTCGCGGCGCCAGGTGTGAGCAACCGACTATCCATAGCACGAGCGCCGCCATCCACAGCACGCGACAGCGGCGGCTCAGCAGCTCAGCGTTCAACGCCCAGCAGCCCTCCTGACTGCACTTTGCTCTCGAACCGGGCGCGGCCGGGGCCACTTGCAAGGCACTGTTCTCTGTGAACGGAACGGCTAGGAAGCCGCGTAGCGCTTGATCCATGCGACGAACTCATCCATCCACCCCTGCAAGAACTGTCGGGTATCCGGCCGTGCGCAACGACCTTGCGCGTCGAAGAACGCATCGTCCACATGCAGGAATACTTCGGGCTGGCACAGCGTGGGCATGTTCAGATATGCGAGGGTGTTGCGCAGGTGCTGTTGCGCGATCGCCGTGCCGATGGCACCGATCGAGCAGCCGATCACACCAGCAGGCTTGCCGTCCCATGCGTTGTCACCGTATGGGCGCGAGGCGTGATCGATGGCGTTCTTCAAGACGCCGGGCACGGAGCGGTTGTATTCGGAAGTGACGAAGAGAACACCGTGTGACGAGCGGATCTCGTTCTTCAAGCGCTTGACCGGTTCCGCCTGATTCGCATCGTCATCTTGGTTGTAGAGGGGCAGGTCGTCGATGCGCAGGTGCTCGAAGGATAGCTCCGGCGGTGCGAGTTGCGCGACTGCTGTCGCGAGACGACGATTGTAAGAGTCACGGCGCAGGCTGCCGACCAGGACGGCGATACGGTATTGACTCATGGCATCTCCTGATGTCACGGCTTGTTTGTCTTCAACACCACGAAACCCGCGAGCCGCGAGCTCGGTTCCCCTCCTGCGGTCATGATCAGCAGAGCCGCTCATCCAGGCGTGCGCACAAATGCGCATGTGTGGCAAGGTAGATGTTTGTTATTGATTCAATTCATGCGCCGCTATTGCAGCGACATCAATCAAGTCGAGAAGCTGCGGGCGGCTGCCCACCGTGAAGCTCGAGCGCTGCCTTGTTGGCGATCTGCGGTAATGAAGGAGCGCGGATGGGTACCGATGAGTTGAATGCACAACTGCAGCGGAATCACAAATCCGGCTTGCTGGACAAGTCGAAGACGATTGCACCAGAGGGCTATAACCGTTGGCTAGTTCCTCCGGCGGCGCTCGCGATTCATCTCTCGATAGGCATGGCCTACGGCTTCAGCGTGTTCTGGCTGCCGCTGTCGCGGGCCATCGGAATCGACGCGCCGGTCGTTTGCCCCGACATCAGCTTTCCTGAGCGCATCGTTTCGACCACTTGCGACTGGCCCATCTCTATGCTGGGCTGGACCTACACTCTGTTCTTCGTCTTCTTGGGCTCCTCGGCCGCAGTGTTCGGCCATTGGCTCGAGACTGCCGGTCCGCGCAAGGCGGGCGTCGTAGCAGCACTGTGTTGGAGTGGTGGTTTGCTGGTCTCGGCGCTCGGTGTGTACACGCATCAGATTTGGCTGCTGTGGCTCGGTTCCGGCGTGATAGGCGGAATCGGTCTCGGGCTGGGGTATATCTCGCCGGTGTCGACTCTGATCAAGTGGTTTCCCGATCATCGCGGCATGGCCACTGGTCTTGCCATTATGGGCTTTGGTGGCGGCGCGATGATCGGAGCGCCATTGGCCGATCGTCTCATGAACGTGTTCGCGACGGCCGAGTCGGTCGGCGTGTGGGAAACATTCGTCGTGCTGGCGCTGCTGTACTTCGTCGCCATGATGGCTGGCGCATTTGGCTACCGCGTGCCGCCGCCAGATTGGCAGCCCCCCGGGCGCGTTGCGCCAAGGCGCGTGAGACAACTCATCAGTGCCCATGACGTGCACGTGAACGAAGCCTTGCGCACGCCGCAGTTCTGGCTGCTGTGGGCGGTCTTGTGCTTGAACGTCAGCGCAGGCATCGGGGTCATCGGCATGGCTTCGCCGATGCTCCAGGAAGTGTTCGGGGGCGCATTGATAGGTATGGATTTGCGTTTGCCCGAATTGAACGAAGCGCAGCGGACGCAGGTCGCGACCGTGGGTGCCGCCTTTGCTGGCTTGCTGTCGCTGTTCAATATCCTCGGCCGATTCTTCTGGGCATCGCTGTCCGACTACATTGGACGTAAGTTGACCTATACGCTCTTCTTCGTGCTCGGCATGATGCTATATGTGTCTGCGCCGCTTGCAGGTCGCGCTGGCAGCGTCGCGTTCTTCGTGGCGATCTTCTGCGTGATTCTGACCATGTATGGTGGTGGCTTTGCGACGATCCCGGCATACCTGGCTGATCTCTTTGGCACTCAGCACGTCGGCGCTATTCATGGACGATTGCTCACGGCATGGTCCGCTGCCGGCATTCTCGGACCCGTTATCGTGAACTACATACGAGAGTATCAGTTGGCGCGTGGATTGCCTCCGCACGAGGCTTACAATGTGACCATGTACGTGCTCGCTGGCATGCTGCTCATCGGCCTGTGCTGCAACCTGGCGGTGAGACCGGTCGCCGAGAAGCATTACATGAAGGATGAGCAACTGCCGTCGGAACGGACCAGCCATCGGCCGGCGTACGACAGGAAGGGGCTGATGACGAGACCACGCTCGCGCATGAGCGTCCACCCCGCGCTTGCAACTCTTCCGTGGGTCCTAATAGGGGCTCCGCTGGCCTGGGGATTGTGGATCACGTTGAGTAAGGCATTGGTGTTGTTTCGATAGGCGAGAGGTACTGCTGAAGGGCCTCGAACGCGCCGCTGCGCACCGGGGCACGGGCGCCTGCCGATAGATACCTAACGAAGTGCAACGAAGGCTGTCTCGTCGCAGAGGTTGCCGGGGGCGTCATCCCTGTTCGGCTGTCGTTTCGTCCGCTAGCATCGCAACGGCGCGTGCGGCGATGTCGGTCAGGCCCGTTCCGCCCTCACGGTAGTAAGCGACGATGCGTGCGCGCATGCGCGGATCCCAGAAGCGTTTCAAATGAGTCAGCACGTTACGGGCTGCTTCTTCCTGCTCACCCGACTCGGCCGCGAAGAATCGGCTAATGTCATTGGCCATACGCACGAGATATTCGCTACGCATGTTACTCGGGCTTGAGTCTTGAGGAGTGGGTGTAGACGACATGTTGATGCTCGCGAGCAAAGCCGATGAGCGTTACGCCGGTCTGCTCCGCGAGCCTGATGGCAAAAGCGGTTGGAGCCGACACAGCGCACACCAGCGGCACGCCTACTGTAGCGGTTTTCTGAACCATCTCGTAGCTGGCACGGCTCGTGATGAGGAACCAGCCACTCGCAAAGTCTTCGTTCGCCCTGATCAGCGCGCCGATCACCTTGTCCAGCGCGTTGTGCCTGCCGACATCCTCTCGCACGATACGAATGCCTTCGCCAGGTACGACCCAAGCGGCGGCGTGCACGCTGCCGGTCTCACGATTGATGTGTTGATGGTTGTAAATTGCGCGCAGGGCATCGTGCAGCTCGCTCGTGCTGAGGGTCAGGCTGCTCGAGACACGCGGTGGGGTACGTATCGCATCCTCGAAGGTTGCTGCACCGCACAGCCCACAGCTCGTGCGCGCGCTCGTGTTTCTTTCACGGCGCAGCAGCTTGGCGAAGCGGTCAGCAGTGATGCCGATGCGCACCTCGAAAGTACCATCGTCGTGCCGCAGAGCCTCAAGGGAGAGGATCTCGCTCGGGCGCTCGACGATGCCTTCGCTCAGGGTGAATCCGGCAGCGAGATCTTCGAGATCCGCCGGCGTAGCCAGCATCACGACGTGCGCGATACCGTGGTAGGTCAGCGCGACGGGCACTTCCTCGGCAACTTGATCGACAACGCGCTCGAGCCGTCCGTCGCGCCACCGTTCGACGATGACTTGCGTGCTCGTTGGGGCCGAGGGCGAGGGGACGACGAGTTGTTGCTTGTGCTGCTGCATTCTGCTCGCTGCAAGCCCTGCGCAGAGCGCAAGGGAGGTTCGCTCTGCCGGTGCCGGCAGAGCGAACACGCTACTCGGTAGGGGCCTGCGGCGGGACTGGCACGCGGCCACCACCGGCCCGTCGCCGTTGAATGCGTTGCGCTGCGGTGATCTCGCGATGGCGCTGCCGCCATTCGGACGGCTGCGTGACCTTGACCACCTGCACCGCCGTGACCTTGTACTCCGGGCAATTGGTCGCCCAGTCGGAATTGTCGGTAGTGACCAGGTTCGCACCGGACTCGGGGAAGTGGAACGTGGTGTAGACGACACCCGGCGGGACGCGCTCGGTGACCAGCGCACGCATCACAGTCTCTCCCGCGCGGCTGGTGATACCGACCCAATCGCCATCGGAGATGCCGCGTGCTTCCGCATCGTCCGGATGAATCTCCAGGCGGTCCTCGCTGTGCCAGATGATGTTGTCCGTGCGACGTGTCTGCGCGCCCACGTTGTACTGCGTGAGGATGCGGCCGGTGGTGAGCAGCAGCGGAAAGCGCGAGCTCGTGCGCTCTTCGGTCGGCACGTACTCAGTCACGTAGAACCTGCCCTTGCCGCGCACGAACTGTTCGACGTGCATTGTCGGCGTACCTTCCGGCGCAGCGTCGTTGCAAGGCCATTGAATGCTCCCGAGGCGATCGAGCTTTTCGTAGCTCACACCTGCGAACGTCGGTGTAAGGCGGGCGATCTCGTCCATGATCTCGGACGGGTGCCGGTAATTCATCGGGTACCCGAGCGCGTTGGAGAGCAGCATCGTGATTTCCCAATCCTGATAGCCTGCAAGCGGCTTCATGACTTGGCGGACACGCGAGATACGGCGCTCTGCGTTGGTGAACGTGCCGTCCTTCTCGAGGAAGGATGAGCCCGGCAAGAAGACGTGCGCGTATTTGGCAGTCTCGTTCAGGAACAGGTCCTGCACGATGATGCACTCCATCGCCGATAGCGCGGCGACGACGTGCTGCGTATTCGGATCGGACTGCGCCAGGTCTTCGCCTTGAATATAGAGCGCCTTGAAGCTACCGTCGAGCGCAGCCTCGAACATGTTCGGGATGCGCAATCCCGGCTCCGACTCGAGCTGCACTCCCCAGGCCGACTCGAACAGCTTGCGCACGGCACTGTCCGACACGTGGCGATACCCGCTGAACTCGTGAGGGAATGAGCCCATGTCGCACGAGCCCTGGACGTTGTTCTGACCGCGCAGCGGGTTGACGCCGACGCCTTCGCGGCCGAGGTTACCGGTGGCCATGGCCAGATTCGCAATGCCCATGACCATCGTCGTGCCCTGGCTGTGCTCGGTCACGCCGAGACCGTAGTAGATCGCGGCATTGCCGCCGGTGGCATAGAGGCGCGCTGCACCGCGGACGAGCTGCGCCGGTACGCCCGTGACTGCTTCCATGGCTTCCGGAGAGTTCTTCGGATCGGAGACGAAGGCTTTCCAGCGCTCGTAAGACTCGATCTCGCAGCGTTCGGCCACGTAGTCGTCCTTCGTCAAGCCTTCTGTGACGATCACGTGCGCGAGCGCATTAATGATGGCGACGTTCGTGCCCGGACGCAGTTGCAAGTGATAATCCGCAGAAATGTGCGGTGCACGCACGAGCTCGATCTGACGCGGATCGATGACGATCAGCTTCGCACCTTGACGGAGGCGACGCTTGAGCTGCGAGCCGAACACAGGATGCGCCTCGGTTGGGTTCGCGCCGATCACCATGATCACGTCAGACTTCATGACCGACGCAAACTCTTGTGTGCCCGCCGATTCCCCGAGCGTGTGCTTGAGGCCATAACCCGTAGGCGAATGGCACACGCGTGCGCACGTATCGACATTGTTGTTGCCGAATGCAGCACGCACGAGCTTCTGTACGAGGAACGTCTCTTCGTTCGTGCAACGTGAGGAGGTGATGCCCCCGACGGAATACTTGCCGTACTTTGCCTGGATGCGCTTGATCTCGGAGGCGGCGTAGTTGATCGCCTCTTCCCAAGAGACCTCGCGCCACGGATCGGTGATCTTCTCGCGAATCATCGGCTTGATGATGCGATCCGGGTGCGTGGCGTAGCCGTACGCAAAACGGCCTTTCACGCAGGCGTGGCCCTGATTCGCTCGTCCGTCGCGATTCGGCACCATGCGCACGACGGTTTCGTTCTTGACCTCCGCGACCAGCGAGCAACCAACGCCGCAGTAACCACATGTCGTCGTGACGCTACGCTCTGGTCGTCCCATGGCGATGATCGACTTCTCGGTCAGCGCAGCGGTCGGGCAGGCTTCGACGCACGCACCGCAGGAGACGCATTCGGACTCGAGGAAGGGCTCGTTCTGGCTTGCGGCAACCTGCGAATCGAAGCCCCGTCCCTGGATCGTGAGCGCGAGCGTCCCTTGCACTTCATCGCACGCGCGCACGCATCGCGAGCAGACGATGCAAAGGTCCGGGTCGAATGCAAAGTAAGGATTGCTGGTGTCCTTCGGCATGTCGCGGTGCATGCGACCGCCGAGCGAGTAGCGGGACGTGGTGATGCCGTACAATTCGGCCATGTCCTGCAGCTCGCAGTGGCCGTCGCCGGGGCAGGTGTCGCAATCCAGCGGGTGATCGGAAACGTACAGCTCGAGCACGTTCTTGCGCAGCATGTGCAGCATGTCGCTCTGCGTGCGTACTTTCATGCCAGGCGCGACGGTGGTCGTGCACGAAGCAGGGTAACCCTTACGTCCCTCGATCTCGACGAGGCACAAACGGCACGAACCGAAAGGTTTGAGCGTCCCAGTCGCGCACAGCTTGGGAATGCGATTGCCTACCATCGCGGCAGCTCGCATCACGGAGGTGCCCTCCGGGACGGTGACGCTGACGCCGTCGATCTCGACTGTCACAAGCTGCGTTGAGGTACTCTCCGGCGTGCCCGGATCGATATAGTCCTGCGCGTACATAAGCCTGACCTGCCGTTTATCGCCGCTGCGGTGTATTAACGCGCCGATTGCCCCGGAAGTCACGCACCTACTGGACGGTTCTCATGAAATCTTCCGGAAAATGCTTGATCGCGCTCTGGACGGGGTAGGGCGTCATGCCGCCCAGCCCGCACAATGAGCCGTGCAGCATCGTGTCGCACAGCTCTTGCAGGAGTTGTAGGTTTTTCTCCCGCTCTACGTTCGCCATGATGCGATCGAGCAGCTCGACGCCGCGCGTGGAGCCAATGCGGCAGGGTGTGCACTTGCCACAGGACTCGATCGCGCAGAATTCCATTGCATAGCGCGCCATCCTCGCCATGTCGGTCGTATCGTCGAAGGCCACCACGCCGCCGTGACCCAACATTGCACCAATTGACGCCAGCGCCTCGTAGTCAATGGGCGTGTCGAACTGCGATGCAGGAATGTAGGCTCCCAATGGGCCGCCGACTTGCACGGCGCGAATCGGGCGGCCGCTCGCCGAGCCGCCGCCGAAGTCATAGAGCAGCTCGCGTAGCGTCAAGCCGAACGCACGCTCGTACAGACCGCCGCGCTTGATATTGCCGGCGACCTGCAGCGGGATGGTGCCTCGAGACTTGCCGACGCCGAAATCTCGATAGAACTCCGCGCCCTTGTGCAGGATGATCGGCACAGTCGCGAGTGAGATGACGTTGTTCACAACCGTCGGTTGCCCGAAGAGGCCTTTGATGGCGGGCAGGGGCGGGCGCACTCGCACTTCGCCACGGCGACCCTCGAGACTTTCCAGCATCGAGGTTTCCTCACCGCAGATGTATGCGCCTGCACCGAGGCGGACTTCCAAATCAAAGCTCTTGCCGGTGCCGAGTATGTCGCGTCCCAGATAACCGCGTTCGTAAGCGCGCGCGATCGCTTCCTCGAGCGTGCGATGGGCATGCGGGTACTCCACGCGCAAATAGATGAAGCCGCGGGTTGCGCCTACCGCGATGCCAGCGATGGTCATGCCTTCGATGAGCATGAAAGGATCGCCTTCCATGAGCATGCGATCGGCAAACGTGCCCGAGTCGCCTTCATCGGCGTTACAGGCGATGTATTTCTGCTTCGCCGGCTGATCGAGCACCGTCTTCCACTTGATTCCGGTGGGGAAGGCGGCGCCACCGCGGCCGCGCAAGCCCGAATCCGTGACTGCCTGGACGATATCGGCAGGGCTCATCTCGAGCGCTTTGCGCAGACCTGCATAGCCGTCGTGCGCCAGATAATCGTCGAGGTCGACCGGATCGATGACGCCGACGCGTGCGAACGTGAGCCTCTGTTGGCTCTTCAAGTAGGGGATCTCCTCCGTCAGCCCGAGGTGCAACGCATGGGGTGCGCCCTGCAGGAAGCCGCTCTCGAACAGGCTCGGGACGTCGCCGACGCCTACCGGCCCATACGCGACGCGCCCCTGCGGCGTCGTGACCTCGACGAGAGGCTCCAGCCATTGCAGCCCGCGGCTACCGTTACGGACCAGGCGGATCGAGACATTGCGACGTGCTGCCTCGGCCGCAATCGCCCGAGCGACGCTTTCGGCACCGACGGACAACGCAGCGGCATCGCGCGGCACGTAGACAGTCGTTGTCATGCGCGGGTCTTCTCCTCGATCAAAGCGTCGAACTTTTCCGGCGTCACGCGCCCATGCAGCTCATCGTCGATCATGATCGCCGGCGAGCAGGCGCAGTTACCCAGACAGTAAACGGGCTCGAGCGTGAATCGTCCGTCGGCCGTCGTTTCGTGGAAGCCGATGCCCAGGCGTTTCTTCGCGTGCTCAGTGAGCGCGTCGGTGCGCATCGCCTGGCATGACTCTGCTTGGCAGATCCGTACGATGTGAGTGCCAGGCGGTTGCCGGCGGAAGTAGTGATAGAACGTGATGACGCCGTGCACCTCGGCCCGTGACAGGTTGAGCGCCGAGGCGATGATCGGGACCGCCGCGTCTGGGATATAGCGCAAGCGCTGCTGGACGGCATGCAGCACTTGCAGCAGTGGACCAGGTTGCGACTGGTACTGCGCGAGCGCCAGATCGATCTGCTCGCGAGTGTAGGCGTCCAGAGTCTCAGGTCGTGCAGGTGTCGTGTTCACTTAAGAGCTGTTCGCCGAAGCGGTGGTGACTAGCCGGGCGCTCGTGCGCCGCGACTTGGTGGACAGGAATCTACTAAAGAAAAATTGAATCGAGAAATCGCGTCGCGTCAATCTCTTGGGTCTCGTGCTCTCCACTGGCTCGTGGGTAGCGCTGTCACAGTGATTAAGTGTTGCCCGAGCCGTGAGCGAGTCTCGGTAAATGCTCGATGGCGACGCGCAAGGCCGCGTCGCCATCGAGGTGTCCTATGCCGCCAACACGCCTTTCGCTTTCGCGTTGTGCGTCGCAATCATGTCCATGAGCTGCGGCGACAGGCAGTCGTAGGGCTCCAGTCCGAGCTCCTTCAGCCGTGCGCGAATCGCACCCATGCGGTCCGGAGGCGTGCCTGCCTCGATGACGGAAGATACGAACGCGGCAAACTCCGGGGGCGCCCAACCCTTCTGATCGGAGAGCTCGACGTGAACGAAGTCGAAGCCGTAGAAGGGGTGGTCCTTGTTCTCGATTCGTCCGTACATGTGCACACCGCAGCCCGTGCAGGCATAGCGTTGGATCACGGCGGACGGATCGACAACCTTCAGCTTGTCCGCGTTCTGCGTGACCTTCAGCTTGTCACGCGAGATGACCCCGACGATAGAGAAGAGCGCTCCCTCTGGCTTCCAGCACTTGGTGCAACCGCACGCGTGATTGAAAGCCACGTTGTCGCCGAGCTCGACGACGACCGGATTATCCTTACAGTGACACTTGAGCGTGCCGCCCTTGAAGTTGGGATCGCCCGGCTGGATTCCGTTGTCCACCATCGGATGAATCGAGATCGCGCTCATAGCAGGTCTCCGTACGTCTTGGTAAGTGGGGCCCTGCGCGCTCTCAATAGATCACGACGCTGCGAATCGATTCACCTTTGTGCATCAAATCGAAGGCATCGTTGATCTTCTCGAGCGGCATCGTATGGGTGATGAGATCGTCGATGTTGATCTTGCCTTGCATGTACCAGTCCACGATCTTCGGTACGTCGGTGCGTCCACGCGCACCACCGAACGCAGTGCCCTTCCACACGCGTCCGGTGACGAGCTGGAACGGGCGGGTTCTGATCTCTTGGCCTGCGCCCGCCACGCCGATGATTACGGAAACGCCCCAGCCGCGATGGCAGCACTCCAGAGCCTGACGCATCAGGTCGACGTTGCCCACGCACTCGAAGCTGTAGTCGGCACCGCCGTCGGTGAGACTGATGAGGTACGCGACCAAGTCCTCGCCGACTTCCTTCGGATTGACGAAATGCGTCATGCCGAACTTCTCGGCGAGCTCTTTGCGCTTCGGGTTGATGTCGACGCCGACAATCATGTCCGCGCCGACCATGCGCGCGCCCTGAATGACGTTCAGGCCGATGCCGCCCAAGCCAAAGACCACGACTTTCGAGCCGGGCTCAACCTTGGCGGTATTGATCACGGCACCGATACCGGTCGTGACGCCGCAGCCGATGTAGCAGACCTTGTCGAATGGCGCGTCCTCACGGATCTTCGCAACCGCGATTTCCGGCAGTACGGTGTAGTTCGAGAACGTCGAACAACCCATGTAGTGATAGATGACGTCCTTGCCGATGCGGAAGCGGCTCGTGCCGTCCGGCATGAGGCCCTTGCCTTGGGTGGCGCGAATCGCGGTACACAGATTAGTCTTCCGCGAAAGACAGGCCTTGCACTGGCGACATTCCGGCGTATAGAGCGGAATCACGTGGTCGCCCTTCTTGACGGAGGTGACGCCTGGTCCGACGTCGACGACGACACCGGCACCTTCGTGACCCAAGATGCAAGGGAAGATGCCCTCTGGATCCGCGCCGGATCGGGTGAACTCGTCCGTGTGGCATACGCCCGTCGCTTTGATCTCGACGAGCACTTCCCCAGCCTTCGGGCCGTCCAGCTCTACTTCTGTCACTTCCAACGGCTTACCGGGACCGAAGGCTACGGCTGCTTTGGTCTTCATTCGTCAGTTTCCTCAGTTGATTGCTAACTCGCACTGTCGCGCGACTGCGAGGTGAGCTGTCGCGCGTTGTCTGGTGAGCTCCCAGCGCGCACGGCGTCAGGTGCTCTGAAATCAGAAACCAGTTTCCCTTGCTCATCGAGCAAGGGAATGCCATACCCTATCAAAATCTCGTTGATCTTCGCTTGATTCGCCGCGATCCACTGGTCGAGCGTATCTTTCCATTCCTTTTCGCCGAAGCGTACTCCCATCGAAATCGCGTAGTCGAACTTGATCTGCGGATCGCGCTCGAACGCTACGGCACGCCATTCTGGTGTGCCCGAGTGTTTTCGTACGAGATGCGCTGCGATAGGTCCCCACACGATGGCAGCATCGATGTTCCCTGCGGTGAGCTCACGTTCGATGATGCTGTTGGGATTCTCGTTGGGATCGCCGCTTTGCGCTTGGTAAGGCACGGCTTGCTTGAGCATGTTATTGCGAATCAGCCAGTCGGCGCCGGGCGATTGCGAGAAGACGCCGATGCGGAGCTTGCTCAGGATCTCGTCGGGAAGCGACAGCAGGTCGTCGGGCTTGCGGATGCGTTCCAGTCCGCTCTTCACCGGAAAGACGAGCGCATACGTTGAGCGCATGTAAGGCTTCGTAGTCGCAGTGAGCTCGTAGCCGGCCGGCACGCCGATGATCACGTCGCACGCATACTCGCGCGTTACCGGGTCTTGCCTGCGCAGCGTGTTGCGAACAAAGCCAATTCGTTGCGGGAAGTAGGTGTACTCGAGCCGCCTGCCGAGGTCGCGAGCGAGCTCGTCCGCGATCTTGTTCTCGTAACCCTCACCGTTGCGGTGGGCAAGCGGTAGGTTGTTGGCGTCGGAGCACACCTTGAGAATGGCGCCGTGCGCGGCAGAAGTGTCACTGCCGGCCGGCGCCTGCGCCAAGGCGGTTGCTAGAAACGAGCTGCTCACGAGAGCGGCAATGCATAGACGGTGCCAGTATCTCGTGATCATGACAACCTGCCTCTATTGCTTGTCGATAGCGGTCAAGCGTCCGGGTTTGATCTTCCCGTCAGAACGACCTTTCAAATAAGCGTACAAGCCCTCCCAGTTCTTTTGCATCATCTGGCTCGTGTTGAACGGCGGCATTCCCTTCTCGATGCGGCCGTTCATCATAACCTCGTGGAACTCCTCCTTCGTGAGATACTTGAGCGATTCAAGAAGTGATGGCCCGACCAGTCCTTCTTGAGCAGCACCATGACAGCGCTCGCACGCAAGTGCGCGCCATGTCCTCCAGCCATTCAACGTCTTCTCATCGACCTGATTCCCGTCTTGAACCGTGTAGAGCGCTTCGTCTCCTTCTGTTGTCGCCGATGATGGCGCGGCCGCTTCGGAACAAACTCCGGTGGAAATGGCGAGCAAGCTCGCCAACAAAGGTAAGGAGCCCACGATGTGTCGCATTCGATCTCAACCTCGTCATTGAGGCGCGTGTGTCGACCGTCTAGTCGGAACACACGCGCCGTTTCTCTCTAATCACATATGACTTGGTAGCTCGTTGGCTCCAGAGGTTCCCTGTGTGCGTGCGCTAATGTCCTGCGGCTGCGGTCTGCGTGCCAGCGTCGTCGGGTAGCGCGAACACAAACAGCGAGCCACCCAGCGTCGTGTACTTGGCAAGGTCCTTATAGCCACCCACCGCGCCGAGACCCTCGGTTTCTCCGGTCAGTCCTGCGGCCATGCCGATGCCGGCCCAACCACCGATACCGGAGTACACGCCGACATACTGCTTGCCGTTGTACATGTACGTGAACACGTTACCGATGATTCCGGAAGGTGTCTTGAACTTCCACAGCTCCTTGCCGTCCTTGGTGCTCACGGCTTTCAGGTAGCCCTCGAGCGTACCGTAGAACACGATATCGCCGGCTGTGGTCAACGCGCCAGACCAAACCGAGAAGCGTTCCGGTATGGACCAGACGATCTTGCCGTTCACCGGATCCCACGCGATGAAGTTGCCCATGCCGCCGTGACTCTTCGGTGCCGGGTACATTGTCAGTGTTGCACCGACATACGGCTGGCCTGCGGTGTACTCCACTTGGAACGGCTCATACGTCATGCAGACGTGATTGGTCGGCACCATGAACAATCCCGTCTTGCGATCGAAGCTGGCGGGTTGTTGGTCTTTCGTGCCGAGCGCTGCCGGGCAAATATCCTTGACGTTGACATCCGGTCCATGGGTTGCCGGTGAATAACGCTTGTCCACCACGGGCCGACCCGTCTTCATGTCGATGTGCGTAGCCCAATTGACCACCGGATCGTACTTCTCTGCAACCAGTAGCTCGCCCGTTTCGCGGTTGAGCGTGTAGGCAAAGCCGTTGCGATCGAAATGCACGAGCGCCGGAACCTTCTTTCCTTTGAAGTCGAGGTCGACAAGTATGTTCTCGTTGACGCCGTCATAATCCCATTCGTCGTGCGGCGTCATCTGATAGGCCCAACGCGCCATGCCTGTATCCAGGTCGCGTGCGAAGATCGTCATCGACCACTTGTTGTCTCCCGGACGTTGCGCCGGATTCCAGGTACCAGGATTGCCGGTGCCGTAATAAACGAGATTGAGCTTCGGATCGTAGGAATACCAACCCCACGTCGTGCCACCACCGAGCTTCCACTGATCGCCTTCCCAGGTCTTCAGCGACGAGTCCTTGCCGACCGGCGCCATCTTGCCGTTCGTCCAAGTCATCGTCTTCTGCGGGTCGACCAGGATCTCGTCGTCCGGCCCGGTGCTCCACGCCGTCCACGCGCGCTTACCGGTCTTGATGTCGTACGCAATCAATCGTCCGCGTACGCCGAATTCACCACCGGAGATACCGGTGATCACCTTGTCCTTGAAGACATGCGGTGCGTTGGTGTTCGTCTCGCCGATCTTTGGGTCGCCGTTCTTAGCAGTCCAGATCACCTTGCCGGTGTTCGCATCGAGTGCCACCAAGGTCGTATCGGCCTGTTGGAGAAAGATCTTGCCGTCACCGAAGGCGAGCCCTCGATACACTGTGTCGCAGCACATGACAGGTACGACGCTCGCATCCTGCTTCGGCTCGTACTTCCACTTGAAGGAGAGGTCCTTCAAGTTGATCGCATACACATTGTTCGGGAACGGCGTGTGTATATACATGGTATCGCCGATGACCAGCGGTGAGCCTTCGTGGCCGCGCAGCACGCCAGTCGACATCGTCCAGGCGACCTGTAGTCGCGACACGTTGCTGGCGTTGATCTCTTTGAGCTCGCTATAGCGATGATTCGCGTAATCTCCGGCTTGAGCAGCCCAATAGGAAGGATTACTCATGGCCGATTCGAGATCGGGGGCTGCAGCAAGATTCGTTGCAGCGCCCGATAATGACGCTGTGATCGCGACTAGAATCAGACGACGATGAGAGTTCATACCCGTTTCCTCGTGCTCACGTGATAATGAAGCCGATGACACATCAAAGGAGACTGCGCATGACAATGCAATCCTTATGCCACGCGGGCGTCACCGTCCGGCTGCTGAGCGCGTCCCTGCTGTGCTCCGTGGCGCTCGCGGCGGCCGCCGCCGATCCGCCGACGAACGATTTCCCCACGAGCGCGCGAGTCGAATACGTCTACAGGTGCATGACACAATCGGGCGGAGAGCTTTCCACTCTCTATCAATGCTCGTGCGTGATAGACGAAATTGCTAAACAATTCAGTTACGACGAATACGTAGAGGCGTCGACGTTTTCGAACTACTCCTCTCTCGCGGGGGAGCGCGGCGCACTGTTCCGAGACCCAGAGGAAGGTCGCAAGAAGGCCAAGCACTTCGAGGACGTGCAGCGCGCGGCCCGGAAACGTTGCGGTGTACCCGAGAAGTGACACCTGGTAAGGCGACATCGTCTCGCCAATCAGCCAAATCGCAGCGAGTGGCTTGCCGATTGTGCATTGCGGCGTGCAAGAGAAGCGCTCTACCCGCAGAGGCGGGTAGAGCCAAGCGTCGCAACGGGAGGAAAGCGCCATGGAACGGATCGTCTCGGGCGACTATCAGAAGGATAGGTACGCACCGAGGTTGAAGTTGCTGCTGTCGTTCTCCAAGCCGTTGTGCGCTTCGGCCTTCACATCCGTGAATTCCGCCAGCAGCGTGAGGTTCTCAGTGAGAGAGTGATACACGCCGACCGTGTACTTCTTGTTGGTCTCGACCAGATCGGAGATCGCTTCGCCGGAAGCGCGATCCAAATTGCTCTCGCCGTAGTTGACCCCGATTTTCGTGTTTCCGAATTTGTATGTAATCTGTGCAAGGAATCCGTCGGAGTCGCGTTCGTTACCGGCACCGTCATCTCCTAATAGGAACAATGCTGTAGTGCCGATTCCCTCTCCTTGGTAATACCAGGCGAGAAACTCGAAGCCACCGAACGTCACCTTCCCGCCTACGTCGAATCCGAAGCTGTCGAAATCCTGCGCATCGGTCAGCCCTTCGTGCTTCTGGCTGATGAAGCTCGCGGAAAGGTAGACCGGCCCGTTCTCATACGACAGCTTGCCGTGAAAGCCAGGGCGTGACTCCGGCACTGCGCTCGTAGTCGGCGTGCCGACGGGCTCGAGCGGATCGAACACGCCAATCGTGAACTTGAAGCCAGAGAAATCGGGGGTCGTGTAATTAATCTGCGCGAGCCAGTCTGCGTAGACATACCCAAGTCCGATGGAGCCAAGGGAAGTATTCGAAGGCGTGGCGTAGTTGCCATTGCCAGCTCCAACACCGGGCAGCGTCATGTCGTTCAGAATCGCATCTGATCCGAACAGGCCGATGTTGCGACCCAGCAGGAACGTACCCATCCTGTCGTTACCGAAGGTCAGGAACACCTGACGCATATCGATTCCAGTGGTGCCGAGGGCCGTGTTCCGGCTCGCAGCGCCTTGCCCGAGGTTCGGGCTGCCGTCGTTTGTGCTGATGCCTGGGTAAAAGCCGAAAGTGACCGCAAGGTCGAAGCCATTCTGCGTCGTCGAGGCGCCGATCGCCAAAGCCGCTGGCAACAACCCGTTGCTGATCGAGGAGGTTTTGTCCTCGCCGCCGGCGCCGATACATGCCAGTCCGCCGGCAACGCCAGCAACGGTCTCCTTCTCGCAGCTGGAGTGGATGTAGTGGACGTTCACGTTGCCGCTGGCACTAAAGGTCCAGTCACCAGCGCTGATCTCGATAGCGTGGGCCGGCCGCAAAGGGAGACAAAGTGCGCCGAGGAATGCCCATGCACCCATGGTTGAGAAGTCAAGCCCGTACATCCGTGGTTTCGCCGTCATGGAACTGCTCTCCGAAGCAGTACCTGGACGTGTTGCGTGATCGCCAAACGCCAGGCACGTTGACGTGGAATATGGGCACAAGGATCGAAGCAAGGCGTATGCCAGCGTGCCTGTTGCGCGGCGCACACGACCGTGCGTGTCGGCACCTAGGGGAGAACGGACGGCTCTGTGTGCGTGTCGTGCGCGTCAAACAATCTATTTCATGAGAACGGCTGGACGATGGGAGATGCGATTTGTGTTGTCATCTCGACACGAATCGTGTGGATGATGCGAATTGCGCTATGTACGGATGCCCCTCCTGACGGATACACGAGAGTCTTTGTTTATTGAGAAGTGCGCAATTCATAGGACACTGTCGCGCGACACCTGACACAGGTGATACAGTCAACAATGAGTGCACATCGTGTGTAGAATGCACACCGTCTCAGGAAGAGGGTCCCACGTGCATGGACCCGAAGGGCGAATGAAAAGAGGGCCAGGGGGATGCAGGAATCGACTGCGATACAGCACGCCGCGGAGGTCCTGCGCATCGTGCGCGGTCTCGACGCGCCCTTGACGCGAACGACGGTCAGCCCTGCGATCGCGAATTCTTGGCGACGCTGCATAGAACAGTATTCTCTCGATCCCGCACGCCGTCATCCTGCGAAAGTACTCGATGCGTGTACGCTGCGCAGCCTGCAGGAGCAGCATGAGGCGCTGGTTCACATTGCGGCGGCAGAGATCGATTGGCTCTACGAGCACATCGCCGGCTCTGGCTATGCGCTCCTGCTCACGGACGCGAATGGGATCATCCTCTACGAGAAGTCCGAGCCTACGCTAGTCAAGACATTTCATTCGGCGGGGTTGATGGCAGGAGCGGATTGGAGCGAACCGTCGCAGGGCACGAACGGCATGGGCACGTGCATCGTCGAGAAGCGCGCCGTGACGGTGCATCTGGATGAGCACTTCCACGGTTGTCATATTGGGCTGTCGTGCTCGGCTGCACCGATCTACGATCCATCGGGCGCGCTGCTCGCCGTGCTCGACGCGTCGACCATGGATGCGCGCAATACCAGCATTAGCCAGGCACACACGATGGCGCTGGTAAGCCTCTCGGCGCGTCTGATCGAAAAGTGCGTATTTCTGCAGCATTTCCGCGATACCTTGTTGTTGCGGTTTCATGCAAGGCCGGAGCTGGTGAACTTGCAGCACGATGGCGCGCTTGCATTGGCAGGTGATGCCACGATTCTGTCGGCCGATGAGACGGCAGTTCGTCTGCTCGGAGCCAATCATCGGCGCGATTTGATCGGACGTCGCATCGACGAAGTCTTTGATGTGCATCCCGACGAGATTTTGGGTGCCCGTGGCGCGCGCGGCGGGCTGATAAGCATTCGCGACGCGTATCTGGGCAGACGCTTCTTTGCAAGCGTCGGTCAGAATACGAGCACTTCCGTGCGGCCCGTGAAGACGGCGCACTCGTCTGCTCCGCCTGTGTTGCAAGTGGCGGCAAGCTCGTGCCGCAAGACCAATACAGTTCTCGGGCTCGACGAGCTCGCAGGCGCAGACCCGCAGATGCTGCGCAACGTGCGTAGCGCACGCCGCATTGCATCATCTCGGGTTCCAGTGATGATTCTCGGCCCGACGGGTGCCGGGAAAGAGGCGTTCGCTCGGGCCATACACGCGGCGAGCGATCGGGCCGATAAGCCGTTCGTAGCGCTGAATTGCGCCGCTATTCCCGAGTCGTTGATCGAAAGCGAGCTGTTCGGGTATCGGCCGGGAGCATTCACTGGAGCGCGTAAGGAAGGCCTCAAGGGGAAGATCCTGCAGTCGTCTGGCGGCACATTGTTTCTCGATGAGATCGGCGACATGCCGCTGTCGTTGCAGACGCGGCTCCTTCGGGTGCTCGAGGAACAGGAGGTGATGCCGCTCGGGGCCGAGACGCCGATCAAGGTCGATCTGCACGTGATCTGCGCGACGCATCAAAACCTCAGAGCGATGATTGCGCGCGGCGAGTTCCGCGAGGATCTTTACTATCGCTTGAATGGCATCACGCTCGAGTTGCCGCCGCTTGCGAAACGCGCCGATAAAGAGCAACTCATTCGCGCCTTCCTTGCTGCGGAAACCAGCGACGGTCGACCGGCAGCGATCGAGATGGATGCGTTTCAGTGCCTATTGAGCTATTCATGGCCCGGAAACATTCGCGAGCTGCGCAACGTCATCCGCACGGCGCTCGCGATCTGCGAAGGCGGGGTGGTGCGTCTGACGGACTTGCCGAGCGAGGTGAGAGAGCACCTGGACAATGGTAAGCAGTCTGAGGCTCAGACCGACAAGCGCGTGTCTGCTCTTCAGGAACGTCACGGCCCCTCGGGCTGCGGACCGAACTCATTACAGGCAGCCGAAAGGGAGGTTCTCCTTGCCGCCATTCGCGAATGCGGCGGCAACATGTCGCACGCGGCGGCAAAGCTCGGCATCAGTCGTAACACTCTGTACAGGCGCTGCAAGAGACTTGGGCTCGCCGTGCAACGCGAGCGCCCTGCATTCCTGAGCTGATCATCGACTAATCGCTGCGATGTGGATCAGGGCTGACTGACCGGATCAGCCCAGGCTGCCGCCGGTATCACTCCCATACATCACTACGACGGCTCGTCTACCTGCACGTGCGCCGGACGCTGGCTGCGTCATAGCGGGCTTTTGTGGGCTGTCATTAGAGAATGAGCAGCGAGGATCCCCTTCGCTCTCCGGGCGCGTGATTGGCGGCCGACTCTGGCACGTAATCTGCTTGAGCACAGTCGGTCGATGAAGCTCATGAGCAAATGGAGCTCAAAGAGCTTCATGGTCACGCAGCTTGCGTGAGAGGAACGGCATGGCGGCAGAACGCGGCCGGCAGCGGAGCGGACGAGCCAGCGGCAAGAGAAGGCCCGCTCCGACCGTCAACGGCGTACGACTGGCAGCGGGTGTGCGGCTCGTTGCAACTGGGTCCAAGCACAAGGTTTCGGTACTGATATGCGCAGACGGCAAAGTCCAGCTGAATGAAGGTGCGGTGGCGATCCTCCGTTTATGCGACGGGTCACGGACACGCGAGCAGATCGTGCGCGAAGCGGCGCGGCGCGCCCCGCATGGCACGCTCGCAGCCGATATCGAAGCGTTTTTGAACGCTGCACGTGCACGCGGGTGGATCGTTTAGGTAGGGAATGGGGAATAGGGAAGGCATCCGCCACCCGTTGTCTTGAATTGACCGTCGGGTGCCGCGGATCGTTGACCGCGCGCCGGCTGCGATGAACGGCCACACCGTCTGTCAGCAGCTCATGAAAATCATGAATCGCGCGGGGGGGCGCTCGCTCGCCTTTCCGCACGATTATCATTGAGGACATGAGCAGCAGGTTCATTACAGCAAGCATCGCACTCACGCTTGCCGGCAGCGCGCCGGCCGCGCTTGCGGCCGAGGCCGTGCATACGGTGGTCGTCACCGCAACGCGTACCGAGCAGGAGAGCTTCCATACCCCGGCGGCGATCGATGCCATCGGCGGCGACACCGTGCGCGCGCACAACTTGCGCGTGAACCTGTCAGAAAGTCTGGGCCGCGTACCGGGCGTTGTGGTGCAGAATCGTCACAACTACGCGCAGGACTTGCAGGTGTCCTCGCGCGGTTTCGGAGCGCGTGCATCGTTCGGGGTTCGAGGTGTGCGGCTCATGCAGGATGGCATCCCGCTCACGATGCCCGACGGACAGGGGCAAACGGGCTTGTTCGATCTCGACGGCGCGCAGCGGGTGGAAGTGCTGCGCGGACCGTTTGCAGCACTCTATGGCAATTCCTCCGGTGGTGTCATCCAGATCGTAACGGCGGAGCGAGTGGAGAAGCCATCCCTGGAGTTGAGCACGACCGTGGGCGAGTATGGGGTGCGTCGCTATGCATCGCAGTTCGGCGTGCGCCTCGGAACTGTCGATGTGCGTGGCAATCTCTCGCGCTTTACGACTGATGGATATCGAGAGCACAGCTCCGCTACCCGAGATATCGCGAATCTCAGATTGCACTATGCGCCTGACGATCGTTCCTCGTTGACCGCGATCGTCAACGTGCTCGATCAGCCGGATACCGAGGATCCGCTTGGGCTCACGCGAGCTCAGCTCGAGGAGAACCCGAGGCAGGCGGGCATGAACGCCATTGCGTTGAATACCCGCAAGTCGATCCGGCACAGACAAGGCGGGGCAGCATACACGCGCACGTTCGGCACAAGCCACCGAGTGCGGTTGATGGGGTACTACGGCGATCGCGACCTCGTCCAGTATCTTGCGAATCCGAGCACTGCCCTGACGGGATCGGGCGGGGTGGTGGACCTCGCACGCAAATTCGGCGGCGGCAGCCTGCAGTGGGATCACCAAGGTCAGCTCGCGGGTGGGCCGTACGAGCTGACGATCGGAATCGAATACGATCGCATGGAAGAGCGTCGACGGGGCTACGTGAACGCGAGCGGCGTACGTGGCGATTTGCGACGCGACGAGGACGACACCGTCTACAGCATCAACCAGTATCTCATTGCGCAATGGCGGCCGATATCGCGATGGGTCTTGTCAGGCGGGCTACGCCACAGCGAAGTGCGCTTCGACGTGGACGATTATTTCGTCGTCGGCGTCAATCCGGATGACAGCGGGCGTATCAGCTACGACAGCACGCAACCGGTGGTCGGCGCCTTGTTCGAGCTGACTCCACGCGTGAACGTGTTTGCCGCTGCCGGCCGCGCGTTCGAGACGCCGACGTTTGCCGAGCTCGCTTATCGACCGGATGGCTCGCCGGGACTCAACTTCGATCTCGACGCTGCTATTAGCACGAACTACGAGGCCGGCGTGAAAGCAATCGTCGGCGAGACGGGCCGTCTCACTGCCACGCTGTTTCGCTCCGACACCAAGGACGACATCGTGACCGGACCGCCGCCGTTCCCCGGGCGCAATACGTTCGTGAACGCGGCCAAGACGCGACGTGAAGGCGTGGAGCTCGCAGCGCAATATGTGTTCCGCGGCGGGTTCGACGTGGCGGCCGCCTACACATATACACGTGGGCGCTTCGAAAGCTTCGTGAACTTTGCCGGGCTTGATCTTAGCGGACGTCGCTTACCGGGTGTGCCGGAGCATTCGTTTTACGCAGACCTCAATTGGCAACATGCGCCCAGCGGCTTCTCAACCGGTATCGAAGCCCGCATCACGGGCAAGGTTTATGTCGACGACGCAAATACGGACTATGCCGACGAATACACGGTGCTCAACTGGCACGCGGGACTGCGCCGGGATATTGGCGACTGGACGTTGAGAGCGTTTCTGCGCGTGGACAACCTTACGGACGAGGACTATGTCGGCTCCGTCGTCGTGAACGGCGCCAACGATCGCTTCTTCGAGCCGGCCCCCGGTCGGACTTACTACGTCGGCTTCACGGCTGGCTTCTAACCTGGCTTCGGTCCTGGGTCTCGTGCGCTCGGCTCACGCGCTCTCATCGTGCGTGGGCGCTGATGGTGGACGGAGCGCACCAGTCAGGCGCGCTCTCAGCGTGTGCCGGTGAGGCTTTCCATCATGAGCCCAGTGCCGCCGTTCGAAACATGGGCGACGATCGCCGTCCGGCGGTGAATTTTCGTGACGACTCCGAGATTGATGGCGAATGCGAGCTGGACCGTGGTTCCTTTCTTCAGGCCAAGATCTTGGGTTTCGATGAAGACGCCATTAACGCTCAAATTGCGCGCTCGACACAACTTGCCGCCCCGTCGTCCCGGGATCGACACGTAAACGGCCGTGCGCGCACGATGACGTGTGTGTAAGCGTCGCTCCATCTTCAACCTCTCGACTCTTCGTTGTTGTTTAGCTCGAGTATCGATCGCTCTGGTACACGACGCGCGACATTATGCCGCGCTGCTGGTGAGTCGCGAAAGTAGCGTGAGCTCGCGTTATGTCGCAAACGTAAATACCGCTATCATTCGCGCGGACTAGTTTATCTGGAGCTCGTCTCGCGTGAATGCGTCGAGTCCTTTGACACTCGAAGAGATCCGAAGCGCAGCGAGCCTTCTTACTGGACGTGTGCTGACGACCCCGGTCGTTGCTCTTCATGGACCCGAGGTGGCGCGCGAGCTCGGTGAGAGCTCGCAGTGTTACCTCAAGCTCGAGCTTTTTCAGCTGACCGGGACATTCAAGGTGCGCGCTGCCTTGTTGAACGTGCTCGCGTTATCCGACGAGGCGCGCCGGCGCGGACTCGTCGCTGTGCAGGCAACCATGCCATCGCGGTGGCTTTCGCTGCGCAGCAGGTCGGCACGAGTGCCAAGGTGGTCATGATCGCGAGCGCCAACCCCCTGCGTGTCGAGCTGTGCAGAGCGTACGGAGCGGAGGTCGAGTTCGCGCCGGATGCCCACCGAGCTTTCGGGCGTGTGGAGGCCATCGTCCGTGAAGCGGGACGGACACTGATCCATCCGTTCGAAGGGCGGACGACTGCGCTCGGCACAGCGACTCTGGGGCTCGAGCTCTGCGAGCAGCTGCCCTCGCTCGATGCCGTCATCGTGCCAATCGGCGGAGGCGGCTTGTGCTCAGGTGTGTCCTCTGCGGTCAAGCTTCTCAATCCGTGCTGTGAGGTTTTCGGGGTCGAGCCCTACGGGGCGGACAGCATGTATCGCAGCTTCGCGGTTGGCGCGCCTGTTCGATCGAGCGAGTCTCGACCATCGCTGACAGCCTCGGCGCACCATATGCGTAGCCGATCTCGTTCGAGCTCTGCCGACGCAATGTTGATGAGCTCGTGCGTGTCTCGGATGACGAGCTACGTGCAGCCATGCGTTTCTTGCATCGAAACGCGAAGCTTGCCGTTGAGCCTGCAGGTGCCGCCGCCACCGCGGCGCTGCTCGGGCCGCTACGTGAGCGCCTGGGCGCGCGACGGGTGGCGCTGATCGTGTGCGGCAGCAACATAGACATAGAGACTTACAGCAAGTTGCTCGGATTTTGATCCGGCGGAGTGGACGTGACCAGGCAAGCAGAGGTGGACAAGGGGCCAGCCGATACGCGCCAGCGATCTGCAGCAACCGAGCCGTCTGATCGTTCCTTGCCGATCGGGGTGTTCGATTCCGGCGTGGGCGGGTTGACGGTGCTGCGGGCTCTGCGCGAGCAGCTGCCCAACGAACGATTTGTGTACCTTGGCGATACGGCGCGCCTGCCGTATGGAACAAAGAGCCCGCAATCCGTGACGCGCTATTCGCTGCAGGCGGCCGACCTGCTCGTGCGACGGCGCATCAAGTATCTAGTCATCGCCTGCAACACGGCCTCTGCTGTGGCGCTCGATGCACTGCGAGAACGTTATGCACCGTTGCCGGTAATGGGGGTGATCGAGCCGGGCGCACATGCCGCGTGCGCTGCCTCGACAACTCGGCAGATTGGGGTCATCGCCACGGAGGGCACGATCCGCGGCGGAGCGTATCAAAGAGCGATCATGGCCCGCCTACCGGACGCGACCGTGATCGGGCAGCCCTGCTCGTTGTTTGTTGCCTTGGCAGAAGAGGGCTGGACGACCGGGCCGATCGTCGAAGCGATCGCACGACGCTACCTCGATGCAATGTTTGATCAGCATCCCGCCATCGACACGCTCTTGCTTGGCTGCACGCACTTCCCCGTCCTAACTGAGGCGCTCGGCAAGGTGCTACGCGAGGGCGTACGGCTGGTCGACTCTGCACACACGACGGCAGTGGCTTTGCAGCTGGCTCTTCAGGAACGGGGGCTCTTGCGCACCGATTCGCCGGGATCGGTTCAGCTGCTCGCGACGGACAACGCAGAGCGATTCGCGCGTGTGGGGAGCTTGTTCCTGGGAGAGCCTTTCGCTCGCGACGACGTGGAGATCGTGGATCTTGGTTGGTAGGCTGGAGGCAGTAGTGCCTCATACAGCACCCCTACCTCTACAGCCTACCGCCCTACAGTCTTTAGCCACACCTTCTGCCTCCGACCGAAGCGCGTCGGTTATCGGCGAGGTCTTCATAGCACTCGTAACGGTTGCGTCCGCAGAGCTTTGCTGCGTAAAGGGCGTGGTCGGCTGCCTCGAGCAGCTCCAGTGTGCTCGCGAAACGGTGCTTCATCGAACAGGTGGCAAGGCCGATAGAAGCGGTCACGCGGAGGTCCCCGGCGACTTCGCTGTGGTCGCACTCTGCCAGCGCGGTGAGCATCCGTTGTGCGACCTGCTTGGCGATATCGCCGGACGCTCCGGGGAGGACCACGATGAATTCCTCCCCGCTGTAACGGGCGACGAGATCGCTGCCGCGTACGCACGACTGCAACGCACGAGCGCAGTTACGCAAGACAGCATCGCCAACCTGGGTACCGAAACGATCATTGACGTTCTTGAAACGATCGAGGTCGACATGTGCGATGCTGAGATCGCGGCCGAAGACGATCGCTTGAGTGAACTCTCGATCTAGGACCCGATCCAGCCAAGCGCGGTTGAAAACCCCCGTCAAAGCGTCGCGACGACTCGAATCCTCGGCTTCCTCGGTCCTCGTCAGAAGGACGCTCGTGGTGGCCTGAAGCGCGCTGAGCTCCTGAAGCGCGTGCAGATTGCGGACGGCCAGGAGCTCGCGAGCTTCCGCCAGAAGATCCTCGGCTTCCTCCGCATCGAGGATGCTCGTCTCGTACAGTGCTTCGGTCTCGGGAATGAGACTCAGAATGCGTGCGACGACCTCGTTGAAGAGCTCGTGGCTCATGCCGAAGAACAACTGTGCGCGGCGGGCGAGCAGGCCGATCCGTGTGGAATATTCCGCGCACAGTACCGCCTCAGCCAGGTCGCCTCCGAGCGCAATGCAGCGGGCGTACTGTCCTTCTTCGGTCGTGCCCCGCAACGCTTGCGGCTTGTGACTGTGCTCGACCGCCTGACAGATGCGCTCGGGCAGGTTCCAAGAGCGCAGGAGCAGGGCAGTGTAGACCGCGTGGTCGCGTCCCAGATGCTGGATTTCGTACGCCGTCCAGTCGGCGTGTGTTGCACCTGCGGGCAGCCCGGCGTAGAAGTCGCGACAGACACGGTCGACCGCGAGCACGCCCAAGTCCTGTAGCAGACCGGCGAGGAAAATGTCCTCCGGCTGGCCGACTTTGGCCAGCTCGCTGAAGGCACGTGCGGCGGTCGCTGCGAGCAGGGAGCGACGCCAGAAGCGAGGGTAATCGATGCCAACCGTGCGTACGCCCCGGAACGGCTGCACGAGCGAGAAACTGAGCGCAAGCGTCAGGGCGGCATTGAGCCCGATGATGATGAGCGCTTGGCGTATGTTCTGGCTCGGGCGCCGCTGGGCATAGAAGGCCGAGTTCGCAATGCGCAGGATCTTGGCTGCAATGGCGGGGTCGCGGCTGACCGCCTGGGCAACCTTCGCCATCTCAATGTCGGGATCTCGAGCGAGCTCGATGATTTCCGCGGCGACACGGGATGGACTTGGGAAATCGACCTGTGCCTTGAGCCGAGTTTCGAATTCTTGGCAGTGCATCTCGTATGTGGGCAAACTCTTACGGCGGAACGCGTCTTTCATTAATATCGGCCCGCCAGCGAGGGTCTTGACCGGATCCTCGGCTTCCCCAAGGAGTCTGCTTCGGCCCGATTCTCGCGGCGAGCGTGCATCATCGCAGCGCCAGCCCGATGTTGACACTCGCTCGGCTCACAAAGACAATAGCCGGCTCTTATGTCCGCGGAGGGGTACCCAAGCGGCCAACGGGGGCAGACTGTAAATCTGCTGGCTTATGCCTTCGTAGGTTCGAATCCTACCCCCTCCACCACCTCTGCGGGTGTAGTTCAATGGTAGAACCTCAGCCTTCCAAGCTGATGGTGTGGGTTCGATTCCCATCACCCGCTCCATTGCTTGCCGCGAGGTCGGAGTCACTCCGCGGATATTGAGATTGCCGACCCGGATTAGATTGGCCGGTTGAAGCCTGGCCCACGTAGCTCAGTTGGTAGAGCACGTCCTTGGTAAGGACGAGGTCACCGGTTCAATCCCGGTCGTGGGCTCCAGAATCAGGAGCGTGATCAGGGGATAGGCGATAGTCAGAGCATCGGACCTCTAGCGCTCTGATTATCTCCTGCCCCCTGAGCACGACCGCTGACTTTTTATTTCTAGTAGTTACTGACGCTAGTCACTAGTCACTAATTTCGAGGACGCCGCTGTGGCCAAAGAGAAGTTTGAACGCACGAAGCCGCATGTGAACGTAGGCACGATTGGTCACGTTGACCATGGTAAGACGACGTTGACGGCGGCGCTGACGAAGGTGCTGGCGGAGAAGTTTGGCGGTGAGTTTCGTGCGTACGATCAGATTGACAGGGCGCCTGAGGAGAAGGCGCGAGGGATCACGATTGCGACGTCGCACGTAGAGTACCAGAGTGAGAACCGTCACTACGCGCACGTGGACTGTCCGGGGCATGCGGACTATGTGAAGAACATGATCACGGGTGCGGCGCAGATGGACGGTGCGATTTTGGTGGTATCGGCGGCGGATGGTCCGATGCCGCAGACGCGCGAGCATATTTTGTTGGCGCGTCAGGTGGGCGTGCCGTACATCGTGGTGTTTTTGAACAAGGCGGACATGGTGGACGATCCGGAGCTTCTCGAGCTGGTGGAGATGGAGGTTCGGGAGCTTCTGTCGAAGTACGACTTCCCTGGTGACACAACGCCGATTGTGAAGGGCAGTGCGTTGAAGGCGCTGGAGGGGGATCAGTCGGAGATTGGAGTTCCGGCGATTTTGAAGCTGGTTGAGGAGATGGACCGGTACATTCCGGTGCCGCAGCGCGAGGTTGACAAGCCGTTCTTGATGCCTGTTGAGGACGTGTTCTCGATTTCTGGTCGTGGCACGGTGGTGACGGGGCGTGTGGAGCGCGGTGTCATCAAGGTGAACGACGAGGTTGAGATTGTTGGTCTTCGGGAGACGCAGAAGACGACCTGCACGGGTGTGGAGATGTTCCGCAAGCTTCTGGATGAGGGGCGAGCGGGCGACAACGTGGGTGTGCTGCTGCGAGGTACGAAGCGCGAGGAAGTGGAGCGTGGTCAGGTGTTGGCGAAGCCTGGCACGATCACGCCGCACACGAAGTTTGAGTGTGAGGTGTACGTGCTGACGAAGGAGGAGGGTGGACGTCACACGCCGTTCTTCAAGGGGTATCGTCCTCAGTTTTACTTCCGCACGACGGACGTGACGGGTGCGGTGGATTTGCCGGCGGGCGTTGAGATGGTGATGCCTGGCGACAATGTGAAGATGACGGTGGAGCTGATCAGCCCGATTGCGATGGAAGAGGGCTTGCGCTTTGCGATCCGCGAGGGCGGCCGCACAGTCGGCGCGGGCGTGGTGACGAAGATCCTGCAGT
>NICF_comb_assmDRAFT_10000056_pt1 | contig 75445 bp, 63 predicted proteins | sample NewIslPassag4_SG_FD_11279 | JGI IMG/M metagenome (IMG submission 11279)
CCGGCATGCCGCGCCGTGCATCGCCGTCGCGGATGGTGGCAGCGAGCCGGTCCACGCTCGGCACGGTCGTACTCTGCAGCGAAAATCTCGTCCCATGACATGTGCTGCACAAGCGGTCGTAGTCATCCTGAGCAGAATCCGCGCTCGCCTTCACGGCCAGCGCGGCTATCGATACCGCCGTAGCGAGGTGAACAATCAGCTTCGCGAACATGCTGCGTGTCTGTCGCCAGAGACTTCAGCATGGACGCTAGCGCAGCTGCGTTCGCTTTGCGATGCAGCTTGCGACGAATAGACATCTACCTGGGACGAACGGAATGGAGACCGGATCCGGGCGCAAAGGCCTAACGCGAACGAGCGCCGCGTTGAGCTCCGTTCGTCTTGCGCTACGTGACAGGGCAAACATCGACCTAGGCAACTGCAGCTCTCCTGGCACCCTTGCGCTCGAGCTTGACAGGCACCGGTCGGCACACTGTGTTGCACACGGGTGAATGCTCGCGCGCAAATGCCAGCAGGTCGTCGAGCTCCTCGTCGCTGCAATCGGCCTGGATGTCCATCCGCATGCAGATCTCTCGATAACCCGCAGGCACGCTCGGATCCAGGTCGAGCAGACCTTGCAGGTCGATCGTGCCTGCGAGCTCGGTGGAGATCGAGCGGATGTTGATGCCGCGCGCAGTCGCATGCAGAACGGTCGTGGTGGTCACGCATCCTGCGAGCGCATGCAGCAAGAACTCGACTGGATTGGCACCTTCGTTGTGCCCCAAGAGCACCGGCGGCTCACCGTTCGTGAACTCGAAAGCCACGCTGCGCGACTGATCCTCCGCGCCCGCACCATAGAACTCCTTGATCGTGGACCGATTTTCGCCCCCGTTGACCCAGACGTTGCGCGCTCGAAACTCGAACTGCGCCAGCGACGGCTGATCCTTGACCAGCTGTACGGTTTTTACCATCTGATCCACGTCCAGGCCGTTTCGTATAGACAAGCTCGACATGATCTGCCCTCCTGCGTTGACTTGAGAACGATTATCCGAACGTTGTCGGACGGCGGGCAGATTAGCGTCGCGACCTTGCTCATATAAGATCGGCTCGTGCCACGACCGAGGCATTCGTGCCATTCGAGATTGTACGATGCAACGAGCAAACAAGACCCCCACACAGGCACTGCTGGTCGCGACGCGGCAAACGGCGGGCTCGGCGCTTTATGGCATGCTCGATGTCTTGAGCGCAGCAGGCAATATCTGGCAAGAGCTCGTTCGCGACCACGACATGTCGCGACTCTTCGAGGTGCGCATCGTCTCCAATCTGCGTGAGCCCTTCACCTGCGGGAACGAGATTCCGGTGCGACCGCACTGCTGCATCGCGGACGATCCTCGAGCGGACATCGTCATCATCCCTGATCTTTGGCTCGATCCCGACGAGAGCCTTCGCGGCCGCGAGACCGAGCTCATGGAGTGGATACGGCGCTGCTATGCACGAGGCAGCGCCATCTATTCGGCTTGCTCGGGTGCGTTGGTGCTTGCCGAGACCGGACTCTGAATGGCCGGTGCGCCACCTCGCATTGGGCGTACCGGGAGCTCTTCGCGCGCGAGTACCCTGAGGTCGATTTCCGGCCCGAGCCCAGCCTGGTATTCGCGGATCGAACGGGCAGGATCGTGACCGCAGGCGGCACAACCTCCTGGCACGATCTCGCGCTGCATATCATCGCTCGCCACGGCAGTCCCGGCGAAGCGCTACGCATCGCGAAGGTCTATCTGCTGAAGTGGCACAGTGAAGGGCAACTGCCCTTCACACCGCTCATCAAACGCACGCTGCATGCAGATGGGCTCGTGAGGCGCTGCGAAGAATGGCTCGCCGACCACTATCGCGAGGATGATGTCATCGCACACGCCGTGCGCCTCTCGCGCATCCCGGAACGCACGCTCAAGCGCCGCTTCAAGGCCGCCACCGGGCATTCACTCATCGAGCACGTGCAGAACTTGCGCGTTGAGGCTGCGAAACGACTGCTGGAAACGAGCGCGGACGCCATCGACGAGATCAGCGCGAGCGTCGGTTATGAAGATGCCTCGTTCTTCCGTCGGCTCTTCCGACGTTCCACTGGGCTCACGCCTGGTGAGTATCGGCGAATGTTCAAGCCGATCGCCGAGGCGCGCGACCGTGAACCGGCGCCTGCAAGCAAAGAATGAGAATGCACAGGGTACAAAGAAGGCACCCAGGGGGCGCCTTCTCTGCTCGCAATGCCAGCGGCGTTACTTACCGAAGCTCCAGCGACCGCCGACGTACCACGTCGTGGCATCGTCGTCGAAGGTCACATCGATGCCGGCGGCGAACGCCTTCGTGAAGAAGTAGCGGCCACCGACGTTGAAGAAAGTGTTGTCGCCACTGTCATCGTAATCGACATGCTTCAGGCCCGCCGTCAACTCGATCTGCGGATGCACGCGACCGCGCAAGCCGATTCCCAAGCCGAAGCCGTCATCGTCGATGTCCCGGCCCCGCGGCACGTCGATCTCGGTCTTCAAGTACGACAATGTGCCCACGACGTCCAAGTTCGGGCTCACCGGCCATGCGTAGCCAGCGCCCACCTCGAAGTCGTTAACATCAATGTTGGCATCCATATCAACATGAGAATACTGGGTGAACACATGCAGGTTCCCCGTCACTTCCAGCGAACCGCGCAGCTGAAAGCCGTCTCCATCGATATTTGAATCATCCAGCTCCGTGTTCACATAGCCGAGCTCGACAAAGGAGTATTCGAAGCTGCTATCGGCCAATGCCGAGCCGAACATGCCCATTGCCGCAATCGATGCAAAGACCAAACCCTTGCGCATAGTATCTCCAGAATTGTTGAACGCATGCTGTTGCGAACACGCATCGTGCGCCGCAACAGCGCGCGCATTGTACGGCAAGGAACCTGAACAAACACCACACAAAAGTGATGCAAGAATGCGACAATGGATCGAAGAACAAACGGTCCGAAGGCACGGGCGTAGCCGCGCGGCCCGCGCTCGATGCGCAGAAAACGTGACAGGACTTGAGGGATCTCAGAGATTCGTCTGATCTGCGGGCACACCGGCGGGCAGCTTCGCGCCGTCCGTGCCCTGCTCGCAGCCGACGCTTTCCATGCCAATGCCGAAGCAGGTCATGGAAATCGAGCCCAACGTGCAGCCGCGCAACCAGGCTTGAGCAGCTGTGCCGACTTCGGCGGCGATGCCCGCGACATACAACAGCGGCAGAAAATGATCGGGCGTCGGCACCGCCAGCGCATAGTCGGGATGATCCTGCAGCACGAGCACCTCGCCGGGGTCCTCGGCCATCACCGATACGGCTGCATCATCGAAGCGATGGGCCCATTCTTCGCCGCCTTCGCTTTGCCAGACAACACGTCGCAAGTTGTGCACAAGATTGCCGCTTGCCACGATCAGCACGCCGCGCTCGCGCAGCGGCGCCAAGCGCGCCCCGAGCTCCAGGTGATATTCCATCGGCTTGAGCGCGTTCAGCGACAGCTGCAGCACCGGAACGTCTGCCTGCGGGAACAAATGCGCAAGAACGCTCCACGTGCCATGATCCAAGCCCCACTGATCGCGATCGAGACCGACCCACGTCGGCTTCGCAAGCTCCGCGATCTCCTCTGCCAGCTCAGGCAGACCAGGAGCCGGATACTCGAAGGCAAACAGCTCCTCGGGGAAACCGTAAAAGTCGTGGATCGTGCGCGGCCGCTCCATCGCCGTCACCGCGGTGGCACCGATGAACCAGTGAGCAGATATCGCCAGAATTGCGCGCGGTCGCGGCAAAGCCCGCCCGACGTTGCGCCAGGCTTGCGTGTAGCCGTTGATCTCGAGCGTGTTCATCGGGCTGCCATGCCCGACGAACAATACAGGAAGTGCCGACATGCACTTCTCCTCTGGGCAATCGCCTCAGAGTGTGTCACACGTGCTGACGGACATCTAGCTCCTGCGAGCTGCAGCGAGCATCCAATAGCTGGCGAGCCTCGACCGGGCCCGTCCCATCTTGCGGGGGAGAACGAAGGGTGGCTCCACGCTCAATAAGTCATTTCAAAGCCAAGATTCAATGCAAAGTTACGCGGCATCGAGCGGTCGTCGATCACTGTCGATTTGAGCCCCCACGCCACATCGAGGTGCAGGCGGCGGAAGAACGTCATGCCGAACGTCGCAGTCTCGAGCTTGGTGCCCGCGAGGTTCTTGCGATAGCCAATGCGAACGTCCGGCAGTAATCGCGTCAACGTCTTGTAGCCGAGAGAGACTGCAAAGCTTTGATTCAGATCGCCGACAGGATCTCGTACCTCGTTGAGGTCGAGTGCCCCTGACAGCGTGCCGCGACCATCGGCAAAGAACCACGCACCTTCGACCGTCGCAAGGCGCTCCAAGGTCCACGTTTCGCTCAAAGCGAGACGATCGCTGAAGTATCTGGCCGCATAACAGTTGTGCTGCGCGCTGCCGCTCAATAAATGGCAGTCGTTGCCGATCGTCCCGTACTTGAACTCCGGTTCGGTCAGGTTGGCGAGCGTCAACCCAATGCGATAGTTGTCCGTGCTGTAAATGGCACCGATGTCCAGCGTGACATGGCTTGACTCGTGCTCGTTCGCGTCGTAGGTGTCTTTCACGATGTCCTCGACATCGTCGTCGGCGGTCTGTAACGCCACGACCTGTTTGCTGAGCGCCGCTTGCAAGTACCGTACGTTGGTCCCGACGGTCAGTTGCCGCGAGCGGTCGCTCCACACCGGACGAGCGAAGCCGAGGGCAACTTCGCCCAGGGTGGCACCCTTGACGTACACCGCAGACGCAGTCTCGAGCTCTCCTGCGAGAGCGTTATAGGTGACGGGAGCATCGAGCAGCCCGAGACGAGCCAAGCCGGCGAAACTGGCATTCAGCGTGACGACTCCCCTCTTGCTGCGGATGAGCATGGGAAAGAACGGAACATGTGCTCCCGCGTGCACCTTGGCGTACCCATCCCGCGCCATCGTCCCGAGCAGCGCGTTGAAACGCTGTACGAGCGCCTGGCCTTCCGCAAGCGAGATATCGTCGCGATCGAGCTGCTCGATGAGACTGTCGATCTCGTCGACGAAATCGTCGACGGGGCCGACTTCCACTCCGATGCCCAGCGAGCTCAGCACCCCCATGCGGATCTTGGATTCTGGTGAGATCGAGAACTCGGCGCCGGCAGGATTACGCGTTGCGTACAACGCCGTCCAGTGACTCGATGAGGCGCCATCGGTCAGGGTGGGACCCGCATCACGAAAAGTCGGCGCTGCGAACGACGCACACGAAAGCGTCGCTGCAAGCAAAGTCATCACAATTGTCTTTACATGAGATATCGAATCTTCATGTTCCAACCGCGCCGTCGAACCACTCATCGATCTCGCTAACGACGTCGTCCGAGTCAAAGAGATCGGGCACTCGACCTCCCATTGCTCACGGACGAACGCCGCGCGGATGTTTCACCACGATCGAATGGCAGAGCAACTACCGCTGCTGGGATTCTTCACGATCGTCACAACGATCTCGCGCAGCTCAGCAATCTCGCGGGACCCAGCTTGCGGATTTCACTGAACGATCCGGGATGGGAACTTGCAAGACGTCTTCGCGCGATTGCCTGGACATGACACCTCGATGCGATCGCAGCGACGCTTAAGCTGCGACCGCTCAATGTGCCCTCCACGCAATCTCCTACCGCGCGAGCTTGCGCAGCTGAGACTTCGCCGATTTCAAATAGGTATGAACAGTATGGACGGAAAGACCTAGTCTCGCTGCCGTCTCAGCATACGAATACCCCTCCTGCTCGTGAGTGAGCAGCACCGCCTTCTGTGTCTTCGGCAGGTGCTGCAGGAGGGACGCCACGAACTGCGAGGTCAGCGCTTCCCTGGCTGGATCGGACGGCGATTCAGCTGTATGCANCATCGTGCCTGGCGNCAACTCTTCGCTCGATACGAGATGCCGCCGTTGCCGGGCGCGTTCCGCTAGAAAATCAGCCCAGACGTGCCGTGCGATACCGAACAGGTAGCGCCATTCATCGACGGGAGCGGCCGTTTCTGGCAACGCCAGAAACCGCGCGCAGACCTCCTGGATGAGATCGTCTGCATCGTCGACAGATGAGGGCAGTCGCCTGCGAAAATAGCGGCGGAGCGCAGGTCGGAGCGCAACGAGCACATCTGCTCGCCTCGTCAGCGAGGTCGTACCGATGCATGCAGCCATGGCTCGCCCTAGCTGCGTGAGCTCGTTGACTTACGTCGCCCGCGGCCAGGTTCCACGTTCGTCAAGAGCGGCCGCACGATGGCGCTATCGAGACGATCTGCGGTTTCCCTGATGAGCGCCAAAGCAATGGCTGCGGCACTGGCATAGTCCGGATCCATTTTGATTCCGGTTTGATCCGCATGTAACAACGCGACATGCAGACATCCGAGAACCGATTGAGCACTGGCTAGTCGATCGCGCTCGCTCTGCAGGATGCGCTCGAGGGGATGTGACGAAGCGTCGCCCACAGCACGCGCGGGCGAGCCGGTGTCCGAGAGTGGAGAACGCGCAGCTTTCCCAACGGGGGACGACCGTTCGCGCACCCCCCTTCGACGAACGCGGACATCCGACGTAGACTGTCCCCTAGCCATAGTCATCCTCTCCATCAGGTGGCTGTGGTTAGGCGCCCGGCGGTGTTGCCCTCACCGTCGGGTGCCGCCCTGAATAAACTGAGGCTACAAAATCCCTTTACCCCTATACTTGTAGGGAAAGTCTACCCTTTATCCTATTTTAGGATCAAGCCTGTTTTGGGATTAACTGGCGAGCACGAAGAAGCAACGATGCCACGGACAAGCCCTCCCTACGATGTACTCCGACAGGTGCTCATCGAGAGCAGGATCGCCCGAGGTCTCACTCAACAGGCGCTCGCCAAGAAGCTCGGTCGACAGCAGTCCTTCATCGGCAAGATCGAGAATGCCTCTCGCAATATAGATGTCATCGAATTCATCGAGGTTGCACGCGCGCTCGACATGGATCCGGCGAGGCTGCTCGCGAAAGTCGTCAAAGCTGCCTACCCTAAATAGCGAACAGGGAATGAGGAATGGGAAATGGCCAACGATGTGCGCGCGAAAATTCCAGCGCACTCGTGGCTCGCGAATCATCGTTTGCGGGTCGTAGGATTTGGGCTCTGTCATCGCGCTCGCCCATGCCAGAGCCAAGCGCCCGCGTCTCAGTTCAAGTAAACAACCGCCTGCTCTCTGACCGCGTATCGACGCACGCGTGTCGAGATTGGCTCGACCATTCCCGCTGCCTCGGCATCGCGCAGCGCCGTACCGATCGTCACTGCATCGAGCCGGTCGATACTTTGGCGGATGAGCGTCCGTGCCGTATTGATCACGCTCTGATAATCCGGGATGTCTTCGGTCGAGCGATCGTGCCCATCGAGCGCCACAACAGCACAGTGTAAGACAGCCTCGGCATCCATGAGCCGCAAGCGCTCTTCGTCGATGAGCTCGCGCAGCTGCAACGGCAATGAGCTCCACGCTAAAGCAGGCGAGCGCTCCACTGTGTCATCGGACCTGTCGTACCTTGCTCGTGCACGCGATATCGTTCCCTTCGCCGCCATCACCTTGTCTCCGTGTCAGTTAGCGCGGCAGACGCTCGAGTGCGCCCGGCAGAACGCCGAGCGAGCAGCCGCCACGTTGATCGCGCCGAATACATTATCTGTATATCTGAACAGTATCAAGACTTTGCAACCTGAAGGCTAAACGAGCGAATAGGGAGTAGTGGAACGACGCGAATGTGCCGCACCTTCAGCCGGCTTCCAGCCCCCGGTCGCCAGCGCCGCTCATCCCAGCCGCGCGAGTGTATTGCGGAAACGTGCGTGGGCGACCACAAAGAACACGGCACCGATCACCACGATGGCAATCAGCTGCGGCCAAATGATGTCGATGCCTGCCCCTCTGAACAGAATCGCTTGGCTCGCCGCGGTATAGTGCGTCGTAGGAGCAAGGAGCATGATGTTTTGCACGAGCTCGGGCATGCTCTCCCGCGGCGCCGCGCCGCCGGAAAGCATCTGTAAGGGAAACAGCACCAATATCACCAGCAACGCAAACTGAGGCATCGATCGCGAGAATGTTGCAAGCAGAATACCCATCGACGTCATCGACGCGAGATTCAGCCCGCCCGTGAACAAGAACAACGCCCGCGATCCTTGTATGGGCGTGCCCAGCACACCTTCGACGATGAACACGAGCGCCAGTGCCGTGCCGAGAATGGTCACGATGCCCATCGACCAGATCTTCGACACCATGATCTCGAACGGTGTGATGGGCATCACGAGCAGGTGCTCTATCGTGCCGCGCTCGCGCTCGCGAATCAGCGCTGCACCGGTCAGCACCAGAGCGACGAGCGATACACGGTCGATGATCGTCATCACGCCCAGGAACCACGAGCGCTCGAGCGTCTGATTGAAGCGTGCCCGCAGCGCCAGATCGACTGGCAGCTCAGGCCCACCCCGATGCCTTTGCACGAACTCGGTCACCTCACCGCTCACGATCTGCTGCACCACCCCGCTGCCGACGAATGCCTGCGTCATTCGTGTGGCATCCACATTGAGTTGAATCTCAGGATTGCGCCGCCCGAGCAGATCGCGCTGGAAACCTGTGGGAATCACGAGACCGAACGTGAACTCGCCTGCATCCATGCCAGGATCGAGCTCCGCGAGAGAAATCACTTCCGGCCGTTTGAAATGCGGTGGATAGAACGCCGAGACGATGCGTCCGGACAGCGGCGAGCGGTCCTCGTCCACGATGGCAATCGGAGCGTTGTGCAGCGTGTCGGGCACTGCCGTCGCAGCCGTGTAGATCGACAGCGTGAAGGCGTACAGAACCAGGATGACCAACATCGGATCGCGCACAAAGCCCCAAAGCTCCTTGACGCCCAATCGGTATATGTTGGCGAGCATGCGCGCTGCTCCGCGCTGTCGATGCGCGGCGTCATGCTTTGGGCGTCGCTGCTTGTCTTCGTTCATACCTATGTGTCCTGCTTCTTGAGCAATGCGATGGACACCGCAAGGATCACCGGCACCGCTGCGAGCAGCGCCCAGAACGATGTATACAGATCGGCGAATTGCAGCGCCTTGCCGAACACGCCGCGACTGACAGTGATCATGTGCGTGGGCGGCTGGATGCGACCGATCACCTGAGCAAAACCTTCCAGCGACGAGACCGGGTTGAGGAGCCCAGCGTATTCGATCGCGAGGATCATGCCGAAGATCATCGCAACGAATATTGCGGCGGTTTGGCTGCGCGTGAACGTCGAGCACAGCAGACCGAAACCCGTGGAGTAGACGACGAAGATGAGCGCGGCGAGCGCGAGCGCGGCGAAGCTTCCTTTGACTGGCACGCCGAACACAGTGATCGACAACACGGTCAAGAGCAAGAAATTTCCGAACGCCAGCGCGATGTACGGCAGCTGCTTGCCGATCAGGAACTCAGTTCGCGTCGTCGGCGTCACGTAGAAATTGATGATCGAGCCCAGCTCCTTCTCGCGCACGACGGAGAGCGCCGTCAGCATCGAGGGAATGAGCAGCAGCAAGATCGGGATGACAGCCGGCACGATCGCCGGCAAGCTCCTGATGTCTGGGTTGTATCTGAAGCGTGTCTCGATCGTGACGGCTGAGCTCAAAGGCCGCCCGAGCCTCTCCCTTGCCTGCTGCGCGAGCCAAAGCTGGTGCATGCCTTGCACATATCCCTGCACCGTCTCCGCACGCAGCGGCATCGCCCCATCGATCCATGCACCTATCTGCACCGAATCGCCACGTTGCACGCTGCGCGCAAAACCCGGCGGAATCTCGATTGCAAGCGCGATCTCCCCGCTACGCATGCGTCGATCGAGATCGCGGTAGTCGGCGATCGGCGGCCGCTCGATAAAGTAGCGCGAGCCCGACAGATTGAGCACATAGCTGTTGCTGAGCCCTGTCTGATCGCGATCGAGCACCGCGAACGTCAGATCCTCCACGTCCAAGCTGATGCCGAATCCCATGATGAACATGAGAATCACGCTGCCGAGCAACGCAAGCGTGCCGCGAATCGGATCGCGCCGCAGCTCGAGCGTCTCGCGCGTCGCGTAGCTGAAAAGGCGTTGCCAGCTGAACCGGGTCCGATGCTTGCTCGTCGCGACCGGTTCGCTGCTCGCCACCGTCGCGCCGATCTCAGTGCTGGCACCCGCGCTTTCGCCCGCACCGGCGTCTTCGAGATATGCAATGAACGCCTCCTCGAGCGTCGCCACACCCCGGCGTTCCATGAGCCTGCGCGGTGCATCGCTCACGAGCACTTTTCCTGCGTGCATCAGCGAGATGCGATCGCAGCGTTCACCCTCGTTCATGAAGTGCGTCGAGATGAAGATCGTCACCTTGTCGGTACGCGACAGATCCACGAGCAGACGCCAAAAGCCATCGCGTGCGATGGGATCCACGCCGGAGGTCGGCTCATCGAGAATCAGCAGCTCCGGACCGTGCACCAACGCCACGGCCAGCGACAAGCGCTGGCGCACCCCGAGCGGCAGCCTCTCCGGCAGCTCGTCGACGTACTGCGTCAGCCCGAAGCGCTCGATCATCTGCGCAACGCGCGAGGCGATCTGCTCTTGCGGCACATGAAAGAGCTGCGCATGCAGCGTGAGGTTCTGGTGCACCGTCAGCTCGGAATACAAGGAGAACGACTGCGACATGTAGCCGACGCGGCTACGCGTGTGCATGTCGTGCGGATCGACTTCCCGGCCGAACAGCTTCGCGGTACCTTCGCTCGCAGGCAGCAAACCCGTAAGCATTTTCATCGTCGTCGTCTTGCCGCAGCCGTTCGAGCCGAGGAAGCCGAAGATCTCGCCGCGCGGGATGCGAAAGCTCACATGATCGACCGCGACGAAATCCCCGAAGCGCTTAGTCAGATCCGTCGCCTCGATCGCAATATCGCCGGTCGCTTCCGATTCGAGCGGTGGAATCTGCACCGCCCTGTGTCCGCGACGCTTCTCCTCCGGCACGAGCGCGATGAAGGCGGCTTCGAGCGAGCTCGTGCCTGTGCGTTCGTAGAGCTCCTGCGGTGTGCCCGTCGCAAGAACCTTGCCGTCGTCCATGGCGATCAGCCAATCGAACTGACTCGCCTCGTCCATGTACGCCGTGGCGACGATGACACTCATGTCGGGACGCGCTGCACGGATATCGGCGATGAGATTCCAGAACTGACGACGTGCAAGCGGATCGACGCCGGTCGTGGGCTCATCGAGTATGAGCAGCCGCGGGTCATGGATGAGAGCGCAGCACAGTCCGAGCTTCTGCTTCATGCCGCCCGAGAGCTTGCCTGCCGGTCGGCTCAAGAATGGATACAGTCCCGTGGCGCGCGTGAGAAGATCGATACGTCGCCTACGCTCGGCAGCGTCGTGTCCGAACAAGCGAGCGAAGAACTGCAGGTTCTCCTCCACCGAAAGAGTCGGATAGAGATTGCGTCCCAAGCCTTGCGGCATGTAGGCGATGTCGGGGCAGACGAGCTTGCGTTGGCGCGCATCCGCCATGTCGGCGCCGAGCACGATCACCTTGCCCCCCTGCACGGCGCGCACGCCTGCTACGAGCGACAGCAGGCTCGACTTGCCTACGCCATCCGGCCCGATGAGACCGACGATGCGACCTGCAGGAAGCAGCAGGTCGATGTCGTCCAGCGCGACTTTCGCCTTGTATCTCAGACTGACGTGCTCGAGCCGCGCAACGGCCTGCCTGCCATCGTTGTATGCGGCTTGGGGCATCACGGCACGTTGACGCGCAGATTCTCCGGCCACGATGCGTTCGGATCGATCTTGAGCCACGCAACACCCGGCAAACCGGTTTTCACCTGCGTGAGATGACGGAGCAACAGCTCGCGATCGATGTGTGCGCGCACGCGGAACATGAGCTTCTGTCGTTCGCTTGCGGTCTCGACCGTCTTGGGCGTGAACTGAGCGACATCCGCGACGAACGACACCTTCGCCGGGATCACGTACGTGGGCGCCGCATCCAAGATGATGCGCACCTCACTGCCCAGCGCCACCCGTCCGACGATCGTCTCCGGCAGAAAGAACGTCATGTAGACGTCGCTGAGATCGACGAGATTGAGCACCGGCGAGCCGGCAGCCAATACTTCGCCAGGCTGCGCGATGCGATACTGCACGCGCCCGGCACGTGGCGACGACAGCACGCTGTCTCTGATGTCCGCTTCGATCCGCGCCACCGTTGCCGCCGCGGCAACGACTGCGGATTCGGCGCTCGCGATCTGCGCTTCCGCGGCCTCGACTGCCGAGGCCGCGGCGACCGCCCGTGCCTTCGCGGCCGCGACGGTGGCGCGAGCTGACTTGACGCGCGCCCGGTCGTCATCCAGCTCCTGCATCGAAGAGGCACCTTCCGTCGTCAGCCTCTCGGAGCGGGCCAGACGCCGCTCAGCGGCCTCGAGCGCGCTCTGCGCCTCCACGACGGCCGCTTCCGCTGCGGCCAGCTCACTGCGCCGCATCGCCAGCTCCGCCTTCGCCGCGCTCACCGAAGTGATCGCGCGTTGATGCATCGCGCGTGCCTCGTCGAGCTGAGCTTCCAACGTATCGGTCTGCATCCTTGCAAGCGGCTGCCCCGCCTGCACGAAATCGCCTTCGCGCACGTAAATGTCCTCGATACGTCCAGCGATCTTCGCCGAGACATTGATCTCGGTTGCTTCGATACGGCCGTTGCCGCTCACGAATCCTTCGCCGGGACCGGCGGGCTGCAACAGCCGCGACAACGCGTACACGACCGCAACGATCAGGAGCGCGATCGCGATGATGCCGAGCCTTTTCCTGACAGTTGCGTCCACCTGCTCCTCGTCGAGTCGCGCCTACTCGCCCGCACCGAGCGCCCCGCCGCCAAGCGCGGCAAACAGTGCCACACGACTCGACAACAAGGCGCGTTGCACCTGCACCAGTGCCTGCTCCGCATTTAGCAAGTCACGCTGAGCATCGAGCACCTCGAGATAACTCGCGGCGCCGCTGTCGTAGCGCAACTGCGCCAAATACGCGCGCTCCGTCAGCGCTCGCAGCGCCTTACGTTGGATGCGCACCTGCTCATCGAGCCAACGATGCGCCGACAGCGCATCGGCGACATCGCGAAAGGCGGCCTGTATGGTCAGCTCGTAGCTTGCAATCGCCAGATGACGTCGCACTTGGGCGAGCTCGAGACTCGAACGCAGACGTCCGCCAGTGAAGATCGGCAGCGTGATCACTGGTGTGAATGCCCACGCACGTGTTCCCGCTTCGAACAATCCGTTCAGCTCGGCGCTCGCCGTGCCGAAGCTGCCGGTCAACGTCACGCTCGGAAAGAACGCTGCGCGCGCTGCGCCGACGTTGGCATGCGCTGCGCGCAGCTCGTGCTCGGCAGCAATGATGTCGGGACGTTGGACCAGGAGCTCCGAAGGCAATCCTGCCTGCAGCGGACGCACCGGCTCGGTGTCATCTTGGAAAACATCCGGCCGAGACGGCACGTCCATGTCGTCGCCGATGAGCAACCGCAGCGCATGACTGTTGGCGGCGCGTGCCTGCTCGAGCTGGGCCACGAGCATCTCCGCCTGTGTGAGCAGCGTTTCCACCTGCGTCAGCTCAAGGCGCGTGCTCGCGCCTTCCTCGAAACGCCGCGTGAAGATGCGATAGGACTCCTGGCGGGTGCGCAGCGTGCTGCGAGCAAGCTCCAGCCGCCGCTCCAGCTCGCACTGTTGCAGCCAGGCATCGGCGACTTGGGCGACGAGACTTACGGTGAATGCACGCCGCGCGGCTTGTGTCGCGAGATAGCTCTCGATCGCGGCGACATCGAGATTGCGTATGCGGCCCCAGAAATCGAGCTCCCAGGTCGCCACGCCCAAGCCAACCTGATACGAGTCAGTCACGAGCGAGCGACGGGCGAGATTGAGCTCGCCTGGCGTACGCGCTCGATTGACAGTCACGCTCGCGGCAATGTTCGGAAACTGCTCTGCACGTTGAATTCCCCGCAGCGCCCGTGCTTCTTGCACCCGTAGCACCGCCATTCGAAGGTCGCGACTGCTCCTCAGTGCCCGCTCCACAATTCGTTGCAGGTCGACATCGACGAGCACGCTGCGCCAATCGATGGTTGCGGAGAGCCTCGCGCCTCCCATACGCGGCGCATCGGAAGGATATTCGCCGGGAACTGGCATTGCGGGATGCTGATAACGCGGAGCCATCGAGACGCATCCGGCGCCGACGAGCGCAGAGGCCACGAGCGCCGCGCTGCGTACTGCGTGCAGCAACGGCGAATCCAGTGGATGCCTCCCCGCTCGTGAGCTCATCTGTCGACCGGCAGGTTTGGACCCCGGCCGCCGCGAATGGGCTGCTCCGTTCGGTCGATAGGTTCTCGTTCGTCTTCGGCGCCGCTGAGCGACGCGGCACGCGTCTTCGAATCAGACATGTTCAGAGCTCTGCCGCTTGCGTGATCTTGTCGAGACGGTGGGACACCGAGCTCGGCGACTCGGCCGACAGTGCATTCCAAACGCAGCGCGACGATGAGAGTTTCCCTGGCATGCAATTTCTGCGCGGGGCACGACGTGCCACAGCCGCATGCAGAGACTCGACAAGGAAGGGGCGTCGTCTGAGCGATGCAGGCGCCTGTTACGCAACGGGCGTGCTGCTGCGCGTGAATCGACTCCGGTGGTGGCGCGCGTCGTGCTCAGACGGCACAGCGCCCTCAGTTGCGTGAGGAGCGCTGCGTGAGGTGACTAGAAGGTGTTAAAGGTTGACGGCAGCGGTTCAGCCGCTGCCAGTCCCGAGGCGAGGTGTCAGCGAGACCCATCCGCGTCCCTGGGCAGGGGCACGAGGCTGGTCTCGATAGCGCGATACTGCATGTCCCAGTGATTGCGCGCATGGGGGAAGAGGACTTCGGTCACGCGCGCGTGGCGATTGCCGCGGTTGCCCATCGCCTCCCAGCTCTTCTGCATGGCTTCGCGCAGATTGATGTCCCACGGCAACTCGAAATAGGTAATGAGCGTGAACGTATCGCGGAAGAACGTGCCGAAGTTGATTGCCGTGTCGGTCCTGACCACCCCATCGATCATCACGCCAGGCATGGGCGTATACAGCTGTTTCGCAGCGCCGAGCGGCTGATTCTTGTACTTCGTGCGGCGCGCCTCCGCGCCCTTCGGCGGAATGTTCGTCACGATGGTGACGCCGCGATAACCGGGGACGTCGCGTAGGACCGCGTACGTTTCGTTATAAGCCTTCAAGAAATCGTCGATCTTGTCGGCATCGACCTGGAAATATTCCTTGAACCACGCCGTCTCCGACGGACGCGGATCCAGATTCAGCCCGTCGGCATCCTGGCCGTCGGATGCGGTCTCAGGATCAACACGAAGCCCGGTCAGGATGAGATGGTAGCGCTCCTCCCAATAATTGGCTGCGAGCGGATAGAGCGTCTTCGCCAGTCGTTCCGTGAGCTTCTCGCCCGGATGCTTGCTAGCAAAGATTCTCTCCATGTTGGAGCGGAAGCGTTCCGCATCTTCCCAAGTCTGCAAGCTGTGAGCGATGACGATGTTGTGCGTGCGGCGAATGAGATTGCCGATATTGACGACGCGCTCGGTAAGGATCTTGCCGTCGAGGTGCACACCGTAGTGCGGAACGAACATTCTCTCACCAAACAAGGCCGGGCGCTCGGGATGCTGCGGATCAGGCAGATTCGTCAGCACCGTATAGCCGCGATAACCGGGAACTTGGCGGGCAAGCGAATACACCTCCTCGCGATAAGTCTTGACGAACTCGTCGACCTTATCGGGCAGGACGTCCCAATACTCTTCGATCCAGGCAGCAGGCCCCGGACGCAGATCCCGCTTGGCACGTGCTTGCGCTTCCGCCAGCGCCTCATCGGTGACGACGTACTGGCCCTTGCCGGGTGCCGGCGTCTGTGCCTGCGCGCTCATGCCGATTGAGAAGCACATCAACACGCCAAGCGCACGCAGCGCTGCGAATCGTCTCATGCCGAAGCCCCTGAATATTCGTCTGTCGTTCTAGCTAGGATGCCGCACGTGAACCGGCATCCCCTCATACTTCCACGAACTCCATCAGCGCATCGCCGGCGCCATGCATCACAGCGGCGCGGCGCCCCTTGAACGGTTCGATCTCGTTCTCGACCGGGGTGCTGATGAACTTGTCCTTCAGGCCATCGAAGGCCGAGCACTCGAACGTGACCATTGCCACGCCCGGAGGCAGGCCATTGCTCACGCGCGCTCGCGGCCGGCCATTGGTGCCGCTGTACTGATCCACCTCGATCTTGCAACCGTCGCTCAATGGAACGACCGCAAGCTGGACCATGGGCAGCTTACGAATCGGGCTTGGCTTGCAGCCGAATGTCTCGCGGTAAAAATCGAGCGCTTGGGGCAGATCCGGAACGGTCTGAACGGGCATGAAGACACGTCCCACGAAAGACTTTGCAGCAGCGAGGTCGGGCCGTGGCTCCTTGATCCATGTGAGATTGAGCACTTCGCCCGCAGGCCCGACAGCGCCCATGGCCAGCAAGTAGGGATAGGTCGGCACCTCGCGCGGCGGTCGCGTGATCTGGAACGGCGAGCCTTGCAGGCGTTCGTGCAACTCGATGGAGTTTTGCACGGTAACTTCCAGCTTGTTCCAGCCCCACGATTGCGACGGGTCGTAACCTTCCGGTGTTGCCTGCTCAACGAAGCGCAGATAGAACTCTTCCTCGCTCGCCGGGCCGAGAATGGTGTACTGCGCACCTTCCAACGCTGGAGCACCCCAGCTGCGTGCAGTGGCAGCCGACAACCTGCCTCGCCGCACGAGCCGGTACCCCATGAACTTGGTCCACGCCTCTTCTGCCACGGCAAGGTCTGCAGCCGTGATCGTGACGGCGCGGACTGCGCCGAGCGTGGGCTGATCCGTCTGGGCAATTGCATCCGACCAGCGAGCTGCCATCGGAAGCAGCAAGCCCGCAGCTGCGCCTTGAAGTAGGTTCCGTCGCGTCAGTGTCATCAAGTCTCACTCCAGCACGCGCCGGCCGCCGCAGGCCGTTCGTGCACTCGAACCGGGCAGATCCGCTCGAACACCGCGAGCTACGCCCGTATGCACGAGCGACCTCAGGCGCTCGACGTCGAAGCCAGCTTATCGGGGCGCCCTACCCTGTCAATACTTAGATATCTTAGTAATCGAGATTGCAAAGATTTGCGAAGTGAACGCCGGGCTCACTGCGATGGCCCGGTGCTCGTGCCCGTAGTACGCACGGAGATGCCGTGCAGACCCGCCTTGTTCTTGATCGCGGAAACTGTTCTGCGCAATCTCGCGGCAATGACCTGAGCGGGGACACCAGCATTGGCCAGCTCGCGCAGCTGGCGGATTTCCTCTCGCGACCACAGACGAGCGGCTCGTCCTCTCGATCGCCCGCGATAGGCAAACGAGCCCGTCATTCCCGTCGACGCAGGTTTGTCCGTTTGTTCCGACATCTGCTCCTCCCCCTCCGAGGAAATTAGATCATTGTCGCGCGCCGCGGCTCGGCGCGCGACCGGGAACTTGCTCGACCGTTCACTGAGCAGCCTTGTTGTCGGAGTGTGCGCCCGCCGGGTCCACACCGATGACTTTGGCCTGCACCAGCTCGTCGATCTCGCTTTGACTCAAGCCCAGCTCTGAGAGAACGGCCACACTGTGCTCGCCCGGGCGCGCGAGCTTGCCCGCTCCCCTTGGCCGACGCCCGTCGAGCTCGAGCGGGATGCTCGGCAGCTTCGTACGCACGCCGTTCGGCAGCGTGACGTCAGCAAGACCGCCGCTCGCCAGCAGGTGCGGATCCTCGAACATGTCTTCGGGACGATTGATCGGTGCGAACGGAATGCCGGCTCGTTCCAGAATCTCGACGAGCTGGTCGCGATCGTAGCCGCGGAACAGCTCGCGCACCTTGGGCAGCAGCTGATCGCGCGCACGCACTCGCTGCGTGTTGGTGCGATACTCCGGATTCGCTGCGAGCTCAGTCAGACCGAACGCCTCGCAGAAGGTGACCCAGAGCGCATCCGAGACCACACCCACGAAGACTTGGTGACCGTCGCGCGTATCGAAAACATCGTAGATCGCCCAAGCGGAGACGCGCACTGGCATGGGAGGTGCAGCCTGTCCGGTCACAGCTTTCTGTGCCATGTGCTGGCCGATCAGATACACCGTCGTCTCGAACAGCGCGCTGCTGACCTTCTGTCCGCGACCGGTCCGCTGCCGCTGCTGGAGCGCGGCCAGAATGCCGATCACGCCGAACATGCCGCCGGTCACGTCGATGACCGACGCGCCCGCACGCAACGGTCGGCCCGGCGGTCCAGTCATGTATGCAAGACCGCCCATCATCTGCGCGACTTCGTCGAGCGCGGTGCGGTGCTCGTAGGGACCGGACAGGAAACCTTTCTCGGAACAGTAGATGAGACGCGGATTCTCCTGCGCCAGTGTCTCGTACCCGAGGCCAAGCTTCTCCATCGTCCCGGTGCGAAAGTTCTCCACGACGACATCGGCGCTGGCCGTCAGACGACGCGCGATCGCCAGGCCACGCGGATCCTTGAGATTGATACAGATGCTCTTCTTGTCGCGGTTGTACATCGGGAAGTAGCCCGCACCCGAGCCAACCAGCTCCCGTGTCGCATCACCGCCGACCGGCTCGACTCGGATCACATCCGCGCCCAAGTCCGCAAGGATTGCGCCCACTGCGGGCCCCATCACCATGTGGGTGAATTCGATGACTCGCAACCCGGTGAGCGGCAGCTCGGTTGCGTTGGTGTTCTCGGACGACATGCTCACGTACTCCTTGAAGCCGGCCGGAAGCCGAGCGGCAAGCCTGCTTCCGGAACAAACCCGTACAGCGGTTCCTCGGGCAGCGCCTCGCGCACGATCTTGCGCACTTCGATGAGTCGCTCGAGGTCGATACCCGTCTCGAGCCCCATGGCCTCGAGCATAAAGACCAGATCTTCGGTCACGACATTACCGGCAGCTCCGGGCGCGAACGGGCAGCCTCCGAGCCCGCCGAGCGAGGAATCGAACGTCGTGATGCCGACTTCCAGACCTGCCAGCACGTTCGCAAGGCCGAGGCCGCGCGTGTTGTGCAGATGCAGCCCGGTGAGCGCGTTCTCACCGACGGCGGAGCGCACGGCGCGCACCAGTCGCTTCACCTGGGCGGGATTCGCGTAGCCGCTCGTGTCGGCGAGACCCACCTCGTCGCAGCCTGCTTTCATAAGCTGCTCGGCGAGCTCGACGACTTTGCGCTCCGGCACCTCGCCTTCGAGCGTGCAGCCGAACGCGGTCGAGATGCCACCTTCGAAATGCGGGCGCTGCTCGGGAGGTAGCTCGCGCAGCATGGCGGCGATCGCACGCACCTCATCGAGGACCTGCGCATGCGTGCGACGCAGATTCTTCAGGCTGTGTGTCTCGGATGCAGAAAGCGGCAACGTGATCTTGTGCGCACCGGCCTCAACTGCTTTCTGCGCACCTTTCAAGTTCGGCACCAAGACTGCGACGGTCAAGCCGGGAATCGTGCACGCGTGCCGCACGACCTCGGCGGTATCGGCAAGCTGCGGCAGCAGATCCGGGCGCACGAAGCTGCCCACCTCGATCTCCCGCACGCCCGCTGCCGCCTCCGCCGAGATCCACGCACACTTGGCCTCGAGCGGCATGACGCTGCGAATCATCTGCAGTCCGTCGCGCGGTCCGACCTCACTGATGAGAATCCGATTAGACATGGTTAGCGCGAGTCCTCAAGGTTCCAGGTATATCCAGGGTCTGCGGGCTCGATCTGCCGCAAGATAGGCATCGATGCTCGCCTTCTTCGTGAGCGTGAGATCGATCTCATCCAAGCCGGAGAGCAGCATCTCTTTGTGGTGCTCGTCGATCTCGAAGCGATGGCGTTCGCCGTCGTGCGCGATGACCTCTTGAGCCGGCAAATCAATGGTGAGCTTGTGATCCTGAGGAGCTTGCTCGACCTTGCCCGCCAGCGCGCGCACCACACCTTCCGGTAATCGCACCGGCACGATGCCGTTGCGGATGCAGTTGTTGTAGAAGATCGGCGAAAAGCTAGGTGCGATCACGCTACGAAAGCCGTATTCGTGCAGCGCCCACACGGCATGCTCGCGGCTCGAGCCGCAACCGAAATTCTCACCAGCGAGCAAGATGCGAACGTTGCGGTATTCCGGCTTGTTCAATACGAACTTTGGATTCGGCTCACGGCCACCGATCTGCGTGTAGCGCCAACCGGCGAACAGCCCTTCCGCGAGACCGGTTTTCTTGCCCGACTTCATCTCGCGTGACGGGATGATGATGTCCGTGTCGATGTTCGCGTGCAGTAACGGCGCCGCCACGGCAGTCAGACGTTCGAACTTCTCCATGGCTCACCCCAGCATGGTGCGCACATCAGCGATGTGGCCGGCGACGGCGCTCGCAGCCACCGTCTCGGGGCTGGCGATGTGCGTGCGAGTTTGTGGACCTTGGCGGCTCTCGAAATTGCGATTCGTCGACGAGACGACGCGCTCCTGGAAGCCGAAGCTCTCGCCGCCAGCGAAGAAGCACATGGAGCAACCGGACTCGCGCCATTCAAAGCCCGCCTCACGGAAGATGCGATCGAGCCCTTCGGCTTCCGCTTGCCGCTTGACCGACTGCGAGCCCGGAACGCAAATCGCTCTGACGCCCGGTGCCACGCGTCGGCCGCGCAGCACGGCGGCCGCACGGCGCAGGTCGCTGATGCGACTATTCGTGCACGAGCCGATGAAGGCGCCGTTGATCTTCAAAGAAGACATGGGTGTACCCGGCTCGATGCCCATGTACTTGAGCGCCCGCTCGTATGCTTCGCGCGTCGCCCCGGACTCCTCGAACGATGGCACGCGGCCCGTCACCGGCACGGCGTGTTGCGGGCTCGTACCCCACGTGATCATCGGCACGAATTCATCGCGTTGTAACGTGAGCTCGCGATCGAAGACGGCATCGGGATCGGATTGCAGCGTGCGCCAATAACTGAGCGCACGTTCCCACAGCTCGCCCTGCGGCGCGAATCTTCTTCCTTTCAGGTAATCGAAGATTTTCTCGTCCGGCGCGATGAGCCCGGTGACGGCCGAAAACTCCGTCGCCATGTTGCAGAGGGTAAGACGCCCCTCTACGTCGAGCTCGCTCACTGCGCTGCCCGCAAATTCCACGACGTAACCGTTGCCGCCCGCAGAGCCGTACGTGCTGATGAGCGTCAAGCTCAAATCCTTTGCGCTCACGCCCGGCCCGAGCTTGCCCTCGAACGTCACTCGCATCGTCTTCGGCTTACGAACGCGCAGCGTGCCGGTGGCGAGCGCATGCTCCGCTTCCGTCGTGCCGATGCCCCATGCAAAGGCACCGAATGCGCCTTGTGTGCAAGTGTGGCTGTCGGGACAGACAAGCGTCACGCCCGGCAGCACGATGCCGAGCTCGGGCGAGATGACGTGCACGATGCCTTGCTCGGGCGCATTGATATCGAACAGGCGGATGCCTGCCGCCTTGGCGCGCTCGCGCGTTTCCTTGATGAGCGCTTCGCCGCCTGGGACGCGGGTCGCATCTGCACGCCCAGGTAGCGTCTCGACGATGTGGTCCATCGTGCAGAACGCGCGCGCAGGATCGGCGATCGGGCGACCTGCCTGCGCGAGCTCGCGCAAGGCGATCGCCCCGGTACGCTCGTGCAATATCACGCGGTCGATCGCGATCAGGCTGGTGCCGCCGCCGAGCTCGGCGACGACATGATCAGCCCATATCTTGTCGAACAACGTGCGCGCAGCTGCGCCTGCATGGGTATTGATACGCGCCTCCTGCATACGGATCGCACCGTCACATCAGTACGGCCGCTGCAGATAACGGCCGCGCGGCTCGCCGACGACCTGACCGTTGTCGTAGATCAGCTCACCGCGGAGATACGTGCTCATCACCTTACCCTGAAGCTCGAGGCCTTCGAACGGCGTATAGCCCTGCGCCGACTCGGATTCCGAGGCGCGCACGGTGAAGGAGCGATCGGGATCGACAAGCACGATGTCGGCATCGAAACCGGGCGCCAGGTCTCCCTTGCTGGGCAAGCCGAAACGACGCGCCGGATTCCAGGAGGTCAGCTCGGCGATGCGGTTGAGAGACAGGCCGCGGCGCCGGCCCTCCGTCATCAGCGCCGAGAGCAAATACTCGGTGCCGCCGAATCCGGACTTGGCCAGGAACACCTCCTGCGGCTGCTTGCGATCGATCTTCAGCTCGTGACGGCAGCATGCATGGTCGGAGCAGACCCAGTCGATCTTGCCCTCGAGCAGCTTCTCCCAGAGGTACTCGACGTCCTCGCGCGAGCGAATCGGCGGATTGACCTTTGCATACACGCCGGTCGGCGCGTCGTAATCGAGCACGAGGTGCGCAATCGTGACCTCGCGCTTGAAATTCACGTGCGGGAACGCCTGCTCCATCGCGAGCGCCGCGTCGATCGCCTTGCGAGACGTCAAGTGCAGCAGATTGATGTTGACGCACTCCGTCTCGTGCGCGAGGTAAGAAGCGATGCACACCGCCAAACCTTCGGAATGCGGCGGCCGTGCGGCGCTATACGCACGCAGTCCGGAGAGCTTGCCCTCCTCGCGCACGATCTTCGTATAGGCGGCCATGATCTCCGGCGTCTCGCAGTGCAGACTGAGCGAGATCGAATCTCGCTTATCGGGGAATGCCTCGCGAGCTTCCGTGATGCCGCGCATGACGAACTCGAAGTGCGCGACGTCGTACTTCTCGTCGGGGCCGATCATCAGGAACTCGTTCTGATTGCTCGACGCGCCGTGCAGCCCGTAGCTGCCATAGAACATGAAGATCTTGAACGACGTCACCCCGAACTTCTCGATCAGCATCGGGATTTCCTTGATCTGCTTGCGATCGACCGGCGCGAGGTGATACGCGTAGTCGACGTAAAACCGTCCGTTGCTGATCTCCAGCACTTCGGGGAAGAACTGCTCGTACGGGCCGCCCTTGTTGAGGTAGTACTGCCCGGTGCGCATGTAATTGAGGCTTGTCGTCACGCCACCCTGAGCAGCCGCGCGACTTTCCGTCAGCGCATCTTCGGCAAGCGGCGAATAGATGCCGGTGTGCATGTGCGCGTCGACGAGACCCGGGAATGCAAGTTGTCCCTTTCCGTCCACGACGCGCTTGGCTGACTCGGCTGGGATCTGCGGACCAGCACTGACAATCTTGCCGTCGCGGACTGCGATATCTCCACTTTCGACGGACGTTGCCTGCGGTCTGACGATCCGGACGTTCTTTATGAGCAGATCGTATTGCGAGCTCGCATCCACTTTGTAATCTCCACGTAAGGCTGCGCGGGCTGGGCGCGGGATTTCGGAATTGACGTAAGTGGTGCCGCAATCACCACGATCACTAAGGTAACTTAGTTGCACTTGAGATGGAAGCGTTTGGCGCGCGGACGATGCTGCTGGCACAGCGACGGGCGAGCACGCGCCGACAGCAGCCGCGGCCCTCGGGGAATGGCTCAACTGGCCTGACCGTGGCACACTATGTCTATGAGCGCGAACACGAAGAAGAAGCGAAATCTCGCCCTGGCCATGGAGAACACCGGCAATACGTCGGGCCGCACCGTTGCGACGTTCTCACGCGTCGGCATTCGTGCCCCCAAGCTGTCGCATCTTGTCGCAGAACGGCTGCGTGCGATGATCGCCGCAGGCGAGTTGCGGCCGGGCGACACGCTGCCGTCGGAAGCCGAGCTGCTGCGTCAGTTCAATGTCTCGCGCCCCATCATGCGCGAAGCCCTGCGCGTACTCGAAGCCGAAAGCCTGATTCGGCTGGGACGCGGCGCCCGTGCAGGCGCCACCTTGCTGTCGCCATCCATCTTGACCGCAGCCAAGTACGGCGGGCTGTACTTGGCGACGCAAGGCACGACGCTCGGCGACATCCACGAAGTGCGCACGTTGCTGGAACCGCCGCTGGCGGCATCGCTCGCCTCACGGTCTAACAAGGATTTCGTCAAGGAGCTGGAAGACTGGGTACGCGTGCAACGCGAAGCGCTCAATCGACAGGACTACGCTGGCGCAATCGCCGCCGTGAACCAGTTCCACCAATGCATGGGCACGCACTCCGAGAACGCGGCGCTCAAGCTGCTCACCGGAATGCTCAACGACATCTCCGCTGCAGCCTATCCGCGGTTGCTCCTCAGTCGGCCAAATCAGAAAGCGATTTGGGAACGCACCGAGCAGTCACACCAAGCGCACGCGCACTGCCTCAAGCTCATTAGCGCTGGAAAGGCCAGTCAGGTCGAGACGTTCTGGCGCAAGTACATGCAAGAGACCGCGGAGTATCTCGTCAAGAACGGCCTCGCGAATCTGCCGGTCGACATTCCGCGGTCGCAGGACTGATCGGGCTGGAGGCTGGGCGCTGGGGCCAATATCGCTCACGGTGCGACGTGACTCTTAGGCTTGCATCGGCGTCCTAGTCACTAATCGTGAGAGCGGCGCAGCCGGAACCGCACAGCGCCGTCCTTCCCCTTATTCCCCGTTCCCTATTCGTACACCGTTCTCCTGCGTGCGCAGGGCGCACGCCACATCCGCCGCTCAACAAAAAAAGCCGGGCACCTTGCGATGCCCGGCTGTCGAGGGTCGTGGCTTACACGCTACGCCGCTTTGCGCGCGCTGATGTAGGTCCACGGGAAGCGCCAAGCAGTCTTGCTGTCGGCGTCGGGGGATTCCTTGAACGGCCGGATCTCGATGTCGGTGAAGCCTCTCTCCCGCATCATCTCCGGGAGGTCCAGCTCGGCGAGCGGCTGCATGTACGGCTCGTTGTTGCGACGGCCGTGCCCGTAGTGCAGGAAACGGGCGAACGCATCCGGGAAATAGTAGAAGTCCAGGTGCACCATGCGACCGCCCGGCTTCAGCACGCGGGCTGCCTCGTCGAGAACCTTCTCGATGTACCTCGGCGGAACCTCGTGCAAGAACATGCTCGAGGTCACCAGATCCACGCTTCCGGACTCCAGGCCTGTCTCGATGGCATCTGCTTGCTTGAAGCGGACGTTCTTCAGACCTTTCGCCCGGGCGTTGTGCGCGGCCACTCGCAAGCACGGTGCAGCGAGATCGACGCCGACAACCTGGGCTTCTGGGAAGCGGATCGCCAGCGGCAGCGTGGTCTTGCCGAAGCCGCACGCCATGTCCAGCACCGCAGTGGGCGTGCCACCCGCAGCGATCTCCTCGGCAAAGCGATAGTGCAGGTCTTCGTGTGCCGCACCCAACAGCGGCGTCGTGGTACGTGCACCGTGCTGATACACGAGGCCCGCGGTATCGTCGGACCACACACCGCCGGGATGCTGGTGGATGTCCGTCGCCTCGTAGTAGAGCGGCATCTTCATGTCAGGGTTGAGCTCCAGGATCGGATCGCCTTCCGGCACAGTGTCGATCTCCTTGAGCACCTCCTGACGACGCTCCGCATAGTACGGCACCAACCCGTAGCGACCGGCATACTTGCCGATCTGCAGATGGCGCTCGAACCAGGCAAAGAAGTGATACAGGGTCAGGTTCTCGGTGATCTCTGCCACCTCGGAGACAGTCTTCGGCTCCACGCCCAGTTGCTTGCACTTGTCCTCGTACTCTCTGCGCAACTGGGTGTACATCTTGGTAGTCCAATACTGCTTCGCTGCAAGCAGGAAGCGCTGTCCCGCATTGAACGAACGCTCGTTCATGACGTTCACCTCGTTGAATAATTATTGTGCCTTGCCGCGGGCCAGGCTGAAGCGGCCGGTCAAGCCCTTGGCGGTCTGGACGCCCAAGATCGGACGCAGCAGGGCCTCGGCGAACTCGGCTGCATCGCGGTGCGCCGCCGCCTCGTCACGCGGAGGAGCATTGAGCGCTTCAGCGCTGACAACGCCCTTTTCGACAAGCAGCTCTTCGAGCGCACGCACACGGTCGTGCAGAACGTAGTGCTCCTGAGCCAGCGAGAACAGGACCCCCATGACACGATCGACGGCCGGGTCGTCGAAGAAGATCTGCTCCGACCGCATGGTGGCCGGTTCGTTGTTTTCGATTACATAATCGCGCGGCGACTTCATTTCGTGCACTCTGTTAACTAAGACAACGGTATTCTATGGCTGACCCTCAACATATGCAACCTAGTTAACTTTGTCGAGATCACTTAGGCTATACGTGCTGCCACGTACGCGCAGCGCCTGCTCCAAGGGGGAGTCCGATGATAAATGACGAGAAAGAAGGTTACCCGTCAACGGCTTACGCCTGGTATGTCGTTGCCATATTAACGTTGACTTATACGGTCTCCTTCATCGACCGCCAAATCATGGCGTTGATGATCGAACCCATTCGCCGCGATCTGCAGATCTCGGACACGCAAGTCAGCTTGTTGATCGGTCTGGCGTTCGCGGTGTTCTATACGCTGCTGGGCATACCGATCGCACGGCTGGCCGACCGTTACAGCCGTAGACTCATCATCTCGGTCGGCATCACGATCTGGTGCATCATGACTGCGCTGTGCGGCGTGGCCCGCAACTACGGCCAGCTCTTCCTGGCGCGCGTGGGCGTCGGCGTGGGCGAGGCGGCACTCAGCCCGAGCGCCCTTTCGATGATGAGCGACTACTTCCCCAAGCGGACTCGTGGACGCGCTGTTGCCGTCTACAACACGGGCATCACGCTGGGCACGGGCCTTGCGATGATCCTCGGCGGTCACCTCGTCGAATACATCGCCTCGGCGCCGCCGGTCGTGTTGCCCGTCGTCGGCCAGCTTCATGCGTGGCAGACCGCCTTCATCGTCGTCGGCTTGCCGGGCTTGGTGATGGCAATGCTCATGTTGACCGTGCGAGAGCCGGTGCGGCGCGAGCGTATGCAAAGTGCTGACGGCAGCTCGCACCTCTCGCTCAAAGCTGCGGTGTCATTCGTCGGGCAACGTTTCCGCATGTACGGCAGCCATTTCATAGGCATGTCAATGGTCGCGCTGCTCGCCTACGCCATGTATGCGTGGATCCCAACCATGTTCATGCGCACCTGGAATTGGTCGATCTCCGAGATCGGCATGGCGTATGGAATAGTGACCCTCGTGGCTGGTCCGCTGGCTGCGGTCTGGGCCTCCTTGCTTGGTGAGCGCTTGAGCGACAAGGGTTATGAAGACGCACAGATGCGCGCGGCATTGATCAGCATGATGCTTGCAGCTGCCGGTGGCCTGGGCGCGGCGCTGTCGCCCTCGCCCGTCCTGTCGGTGGCATTCCTCGTGCCGGCATCGATCGGCACCACTGCGGCCACCGCATCCGGCTTGGCAGCGCTCATGATGGTGACGCCGAATCAGATGCGCGCACAATGCTCGGCGCTCTACTACCTGGTGGTGAATCTGGTGGGCTTGACGCTGGGTCCGACCGGGGTAGCGATGTTCACCGACTACGTTTTCCAAGACATCGGTGCGTTGCGCTACTCGGTGGCCTGCGTGTCCTTCCTGGCAGGCGCGTTCGCAGCGGTGTTCCTGGGATACAACCTGCGTCAATACAAGGCTGCCTACATCGAAGCGCAATCTTGGTCGACAGCGGCTACGACGACCGTCAAGTAACCATCCCGCCTGCGCCTGCACAAAAAAGTGCGCGGCTCCTAGGAGCCGCGCACTTCCTTTTCCGGAAAACAAATCGTTCAGAGCCGCTTGGGCTTCTCGATCGGTCCGCCGCCGTCGTGCTTCAGCCCTCTGGCGTACGTGACCTCGAGGAAGATTGCGCCGCGATCCGTCACCGGACCGTCGCCATAGCCCCAGATGGCGCGAGGTGGCTGATAGATGAAGTAATCCTCTTTTACCTGATAGGGTGTGCCAGGATCGGACGGATCCTTGAACACCCATACGTTCATCTCGCCCCACACCATGTAGCGCAGGCGGTTGGCGCGCTCGAAATAGGTCTTCTTCCATTCCGGCGGCGGCTGCCAACCCGGCGGAATCTTGATGAGCTGCGCGCGGAAGCCATGGTACATGTCGTCGTCGAGCCACTTCACGAAGCGGCCCGGCACTTCGATATCGTCTTCCCAATCAAGATCACGCACCGAGTCCACCAGCCAGGGGCGTGTAAAGCGCTCGACCTTGCGCCAATCGCCAACGGTGCCCGGCGGCGGTCCCTTGCCATCACGACCTCGATACTTACCAGGCTCGCCTTCCTTCGTGCCGACGTCGATCACATGACCGTCGCCTTCCTCGAAGATGATGAGGTTATAGGGCAGTTGATTGCGCATCGCGCCCGTCACCCACGAGCCGCTGTGCAGCGAGTACGGTGGACGCGTGAGCCAGCCGCCTTCCTTCTTGCGGTAGTACATGCCGTTCTTCTGCAACGGATGTACCGGCTCCGGCATGATGGAGTCACCCTTCAGCGTGTAGCCCCACTCCCAGAATTCATGATAGTGCGACACACGACCGAGCTCCGGCAGCTTCGAGTCGAAGGTCGGACGGTACTCCAAATGGATCAGCTGACCAACCGGCAGCTCAGGCGTGCCCTCCGGGCTCTGAAAGATCGTCTTCGACGTCGGCCCGAGCGGCGGTTTCTTGATCGCCGACTCCGGCGTGCCGTCGAATGGATACTCACGCACATACACGAACTCGATCTGTCCCCATTTGTTCGGGTCCGGCGTGATCGTTCCGATGATCGGCGTCTTTCTCGGAGGCGGCTCCGGCGTGTCCAGCGCCACAGCCACGCTCGAGGCGCTGAGCGCGACGGCGGTCGCCAAGCCCGCCATGGTCGCTTTCCAACTAGGTTTCCACGTCATCGTTGTCTCCACTCTGATGAAGCACTGAGAACTGCCTGGGAATCACGAGCCCGGCTTTATTTCACTACGTTACCTATGTCATTCTGGCGGCATGGTGACGTGCCACGAGCCATGAGTCAACGCTGCACCGGGCTCGATTGACACGCGCTAACGGCTATCGCTAGTAATACCGAACGATTGCAAGAGCCTAGCCATCATCCTTCTCTCTTCCACGTGTGTCGAACTTACGATTCTGGAGCCTCGATGCGTACCATCTCGTCCATGCTTCGCATGACGGCCTTGACTGGACTGGCCACACTGCTTACGACGACTGCTCTCGCCGCACCGCCCGTGCCTTCGCCGCTGCTCGGCACCTGGGAGGCCGATGTCAGCAGCTCCACGTTTCAGGGCCGCGCCCCCTATCGGAGCGGCAAGATGACTTTCGTGCAGACTGAAGGGCAAAACGTTCGCGTCATCGCCGACGTCATCACCGCCAGCGGCACGCACTTTCACTTCGAATATGAAGGTCCGGAAGACGGCACCATCGTGCCGGTCCGAGGAAATCCCTACTACGACAGCGCATCGAACATCTGGACGGATCAGCGCACGCTGAAGCGCACCGAGATGCGCGAAGGCAAAGTCACGGGCACGACGACGATGGAGCTTGCGCCCGATGGCAAGTCCTTCACGGCGAAGGGCGAACGCTTGACGCCCGATGGGGTGAACTACGTGACGTCCATCGTGTGGAAACGGGTCGCCGACTGAACCCACGTTCGCAAACAAAGCGGGCGCGGTGGACCCGCGCCCGCGCCGCGAGGCAACTCCCCCCTGCCGAATCGATCGCATCCGGTGTTGCAACGGCCATCCCCAAGAGCTGAGCGTGACGTTCCCTTTTGGGTCCAGACGTCGACGACGAAACGGATCGATCTCTCGTCCAGACATCGCGCTCGATCCCTCAGCGTCGACGGCTCCTCGTCGCCGCCCGCCGCTCTGCGCCGATCAGCGTAGCGACGCGCTCAGAACCTCATCCCAACGCGAAAGATGATCTCGCGTGGCGGATTCGGGAACGCACTCACCGCCGGCCGCACCGGATGCGCGAGCTGCAGTCCCGCGAGCGAATAGTGCTTGTCGAACAGGTTGCGCACATCGAGCGCCGCGTTCCAGCGCGCCGACGGGCTTTGCCAGCTCACGCTCGCGTTATAGATGCTCGCTGCGACCGTGTAGACCAGCGGCGAGTTCGCGACGTTGTTGTGGTACTTGTCGTGATACGACCATGAGCCATTCAGACGCAGCTCGCCGGGTATGGGCAGCGGCGGTGTGTAACGAAAGCCCAGGAGACTCTTCACAGGAATCAGACCGACGAGCTCATTGTCGCGACAATCCCAGATCTGACCGTACTGGTTCGTGCACGGGAACGGCCCCGTGTACTTGCCGTCATTGATGGCCACGTTGCCATAGAGGAGGAAGTCGCGCGTGACTTGCCAGGTCGGCTCGATCTCTATTCCCTGCACGACGCCGGAGGTCGCATTCGAGGTGTAGATCGTGGTCGTGCCCGGGAAGAACACCGGCAACTGCAAGCCATCGTACTCTGCGCGGAAGAGCGCCGCATTCACACGGAACGTGTTGTCCGGTGTCTGATATTTGAAGCCGACTTCGTAGCTCTCCACGTCCTCAGGGTTATACGGAGTCGGCTCACCGATGCGATCGGGCACCCCCGTGTCGGCATTCGGCGGGATGGGATTGAAACCGCCGCTCTTGAACCCCTGAGTATAAGAGGCATAGACCATGAAGTTGTCGCTCACCTCCCAATTGACACCGAGCTTCGGTGTGGTCGAGGTGAACGTCTTCTTGGCGTTCTGCGATTCGCCCAGCAATAGACGATAGAACTGCGTGAAATCCGCCTTCTCTCGCGTGTAGCGGATACCCGCAGTCAAGCCCAGGTTCTCCGTGATGTAGTAGGTGCCTTGGGCGAAGATCGCGCTCGCCTTCGTAAGTCGGTCTTGATCGATCGTCGGGCTGTTCGCCTCTGTCGCACGGTTCTGCCCTTCTTCATCGATGTAGTACAGACCGAGCACGCCTTTCAGACGATCACTGTTGTAGGTGAGGTTGATCTCTTGCGTCCAATACTCGTCGCGCATGCGCCCTTGGTTGGCGCTCGGCTGCGTCACCGGCTCGCCCCGCTCCTTCGCTTCCTGCATGGCTAAGGTCACGAACAGCGTATTGCCGGTGTTGAACACGCGCATGTTTCCGTAACCGGTGATCGAGTGCAGCTCGACCGTATCCGACAGGAAGTAGCGCATGTTCAAGGCCACGCCTGTATTGTTGATCGAGCCTTGACCGAGCGGCCCGTATATTTCGGTGCGCGTCAGGTCGCGCTTGAACGTGCCGTTCGCCTCCGGCATGTTGATCCCGGGCAGCACCTGCAGCGGCACTGGCACACCGGCTTCGGAGTAGTCCTGGATCGCAAATACCGACAGCTCGGTTTCGAACTTCTCATTCGGAGTGAACAGCAGTTTCACACGTTCGGCGCGCGAATCGATGTTGCCGATGCGGCGCCCATGCTCGACGCCGTAGAGATAGCCGTCACGTTGCCGCAGCACTCCGCTCACGGAGAACGCGAGGACGCCGTCGATCAACGGACCGGTCAGATAGGCTTTGCCACCGACGTAGTTGAAGTTTCCTGCGCTGGCTTCCACCTGGCCTTCCCAATGGAACTTGGGGCGCTTCGTTTGAATCTTGAGCGCACCGCCCGAGCTGTTGCGGCCGTACAAGGTACCTTGTGGCCCGCGCAGCACCTCTAGACGATCAATGTCGAAGAAATCGAAGAAGGCGCCGTTGATGCGCGGCTGATAGACGTTGTCGATGTAGATACCAACGGCGGGGTCGAAGTTGATGCCTGCCGTGCTCTGCCCGACGCCGCGTAGCGCGATCGAAGCGTTGGTGTTGCTGCCCTGCGCAGGCGTGATCTTGATACCGGGAATTTCTTGAGCGGCAGTGAGCACATTGGTGACTATTCGCTCTTCCAGAGCCTGCGCGTCTACCGCCGTAATGGCGACTGGAGATTTCTGGACTGAAGCAGCGAATCGCTCGGCTGTTACGATGATCTCACCGAGACCGCCCCCGTCGTCTGCAGACTCCTCGGAGGCCTCCCTCGTCGCACTCTGCGCATTGGCCGACGCTGAAGCGAGCGTCAGAGTCACAAGCGCCGCGACGCTTCCGAGCCCAAGACTCTTGTACTTCGTCACGACTCCCCCCCTTATCGATTCTTGGTTGCTTCGACGCAACGGCGCCTCTCCTAGCGCTATTCTCTAACTACGTATCCTAGGTAAAAACAATGCCCCTGGTCTTGCGACTTGTCAAGGGCAAGCGAATGTCCGGCGAGCTCTTTGTAGCGACAACGGTGGTCATCCGGCGCGCAACGCAGAGACAGCTTGCATCACTCCGCGCGTGCAGTAACTTGATGGGTTCACTGTTCATCATGCCCGTTGTCTTTCCAACACGAGCAGGCGAGCGCGACACACGCTCGCTCGACAACGAACCGATTTTCTTGGCGCGCGTAGCAAAGTGAGATCAGGAGCAAGGTGAGATCAATGAAGGCCTATGAACTGAGGGAGCTGATTGGCCCCGAAGGTCTGACACTTAATAGCCAACGTCCGGAGCCGCAGCCCTCCGCCGGTGAAGTGCTGATTCGTGTTCGCGCGGCGTCACTGAACTATCGCGACATCAGCGTCAGCTTCGGTCGCTATCCAGGCACGATCAAGACATCCATGATTCCTTTATCAGACGGCGCTGGAGAAATCGTCCGCGTGGGACCCGGAGTACCAGAGACACGGCTTGGCGAACGCGTCGTGACGGCGTTCTATCCATACTGGATCGCGGGCGCGATCTCGGAAACAGTGACGGACCCAGCGCTGGGTGGTTCGCTCGACGGAGTGCTGGCCGAGCTCATCACATTACCGGCGAGCGCCGCCATACCGATTCCCGAGCACCTCTCGTTCGAGGAAGCAGCCACGCTGCCCTCCGCCGCACTCACCGCATGGCAGGCGATCGTCGAGGTGGGGAAGGTACGCGCAGGAGACGTCGTGTTGACGCTTGGCACGGGCGGCGTATCGCTGTTCGCCTTGCAGCTCGCGAAGCTGCACAATGCCACCGTCATTGTGACCTCCGGCAGCCAGGCGAAGCTCGAGCGTGTGCGCGCGCTGGGCGCGGATCACGTGCTGAACTATCGCACGACGCCTGAGTGGGACACCGAGGTGCTGCAGCTCACGCAGGGACGAGGCGTAGATGTGATCGTGGAGGTGGGCGGACCAGGTACGTTGGAACGCTCACTGCGCTGTGTTCGCAAGGGAGGTACCATCGTTTTTATCGGCCGGCTGGCCGGCACGTGCCTCATCGATCCGCTGCCGATCATGCGCCGTGCCGTGCGCGTGATCGGGATCAATGTCGGCAGCCACGAGATGTTCGCAGCGATGAACCGCGCGCTCGCAGCGTCGCGTTTGCGTCCCGTCATCGACCGCAGCTTCGATTTCTCGGAGGCGCGCGCGGCCTATGACTACTTCCAGAGCGGCGTAGCCTTCGGCAAGGTCGTGATCACCGTCTAGCCGAGGCTGTCACGGGCGAGGATCACTCGGCGCGCTTCCAATGGATGAGGGATGTATAGAGCCTGCCGTCCGGCCGCGTCCGACTGGATCGCGCCACGTACGACTTGCCGTCCGGCGCTACAGTCATAATCGTCGTGCCCGTGACCTCTTCGCCGCGTCGCTCAGTGCGTCTTGCCGTACGCTCGTCGACCCATACGGTCGATTCATTGTCGTAGAACGGGTTACCGTGAACGGGAACGAACGTTCCATCCTCAGTGTCGATGTACTCGAAATGCAAGGCAACACCGTTCGCCTCGACGATGTCGACGATGACGTGCGTGCCGCGCTCGACCTCGATGAACTTTGCGGTGGCGCTGCGATACGGCATGGCGCCGTTGAAGGTGGATATCGACGGGTCGCAGACCCATGTGCCGATCAGCGCATTGCGTGGCTTATCTCGCTCGGCCGCTTCGGCGGCGGCGAGCGACGCGCCCGCCAGCACGACTGTTGCTATCATCGCCATCGTCACCGTCCTCATGAGCTGCAACCTCTTCCTGCACTTGAAACATCATCGACTTTGCACTAGTGCCGCGATCAGAGGCGGGCCGTTCAGCACCACGAATGACGGTTGGACAAACCCATGCAGCGATAGCGACAACTAGGTTATATTGGTCGCACATTCACGCCGAGAAGTCCACGAGCCCAACTGGCGATTTCAAGAGGAACGATGCGCCTGAGACTGACGATTCTCACCCTCGCGGCATGCGTTGCAGCCTGCGAAAACACCGTACCGCTTCGCTCTGCCACGGCAGATAACGACGTCGCCGCTGCACCCGCCGCCCCGACATTGCTTGGCGATGCCGAACGCGGCAAGACGCGCAGCGCCGAGCTCTACTGCGATGCCTGTCATGGCGTCAACGGCAATAGCGAGACCTCCGTGTGGCCGTCACTTGCCGGACAGAACGCGCGGTATCTAGTGCGACAGATGGAGCTGCTGCGCGCCGGTGCACGACCGAGCCCGGAGATGCAACCTATCGCCGCAACTTTGAGCGACGAGGACATTGCCGATCTGGCAGCCCACTACGCGGCGCAGGTTCCGATCGCACCTCAGGAAGCCCCTGACGAGACCGCAAAAGCTGGTGAAGCGCTGTATCAGAAAGGCGATCCCGCGCGCGCCCTCCCCGCGTGCGCTTCCTGTCACGGCGCGAGCGGCGAAGGCAATCCTGCGACGGGTGATCCTGCCGTACGCGGTCAACAACCCGACTATTCGATTCTGGCGCTCGAGGCCTACGCGAACCGGACTCGCTATGCGCAAGCGAAGATGACTGGGCCCGAGAACGAGAATCTCAACATCATGTATGAGGTGGCGTCGAAACTGACGCCCGCAGAGATTCGTAGCGTGGCGGCGTACATGCGCATCATGCGCTGAGCAGCGCTTGCCCGCCAGAACGAAAGAAGCCGGGTCGTTGCCACGACCCGGCTTCTTTGCGTTTACAGCTTGATGATCTTCTCTCCCAGCAGCTTGCCGAAGGCGAGCGCAGGTGTCACGCTCGCACCGTTCGTGTGAGCTCTGCCGCCCGGCGCTGCGCCCAAGACTTCGCCTGCCGCGTAGAGGTTCGGAATGACCTGTCCGTCCTCTCTGATGAGCTGCAGGTTCTCGTTCACGGCCAGACCGACATAGGACTTCAACGTCCAGGTCTGAGAACGGATCGCATAGAACGGTGGACGAAGCAGCGGGACCGGACGATGCTCGCGTCCGAGGGGATCGCTCTTGCCCTTTTGGACCGCTTCGTTGTACGCGGCCACCGTCTTCTGCAGCGCCGCCGGGTCGATGCCTGCGCGTACGCCAAGCTCCGTCCACGTCGCACCGCGGTGGAACATCGGATGCTTGTTGAAGGAGTCGAGAAGCTGCTCGCGCGTCCAGCTCGGAATGAGCGGCGGTGCCTCATCGAGGATACGCTGATCGAACACGGCCCAGAAACGATAGCCCGGCTGCTTATCCATGGTGCGATCGCGCTCGCTCATGCTCGGGTGATCCTCGCGCACGAAGCGCTCACCGCGCACGTTCACGAAGATCTCCCAAACCGGACGTACGCGGTGATCGATCATCATGTTTGTGGCGGGCGGTGACGGCCATTGATCGCTTTGCGCCACCGAACCGTAGTAGCCGCAGTAGTTCTCCGCGCAACGCAGATAACCGCCGGCTGCCAGACCCAGCATGAACCCTGCGCCCTGGCTTGACGGCAAGGCGACGCGTCGATACAGCGGCACACCGTGCAATGCCTCGAACATGCTCGGGTTGCCGGCGCAACCGCCGGTCGCGATGATCGTGTTGCGGCCGAGCACATCCGAGCGCTTCCCCTTGCTGTCCTCGACGACGACACCGTTGATCGCGCCTTTCGCATCTTTGATGAGGTCCACGGCGCTGGCATCGGTCATCAGGGTAATGTGACCGGACTGCACGTACTTGTCGAACTCCGGCTTGAGCACCGCAAGGATCGAACGGCCTTGCTGCGCGCCCCATATGTAGCGCGGTACCGAGTAGTAGTCGTACAGCGTGCCGACAGAGGGCTGATCGTCCGGAATCGTGAAGCCCAGCTCCGCAAGCCAATTCACCATGCTGCCCGCATGCTCGGCCCACAACCGCGCCATCTCCGGCACGGCAGTCCCGGCGCTGATGCGCATGATGTCTTCGTAGTGCTGCTGCGGCGAATCCTGAATGCCCTTTCTCTTCTGGAAGACGGTGCCGGCAGCACCCATCATGCCGCCGGAGATCACCAGCGTGCCGCCAACGTTCTGGGTCTTCTCGATCACGACGACTCTGGCACCGCGCTTGGCAGCGAAGATCGCCGCGACCATGCCTGCCGTCCCACCACCGATGATCACGAGCGGGCTAGCATTCTGTGCGAAAGCCTTGCGTACGGACCACGGAAGGCTCGACAACGCGGTCACCGCTGCAGCACCTTTCAGCAGCGAACGCCTGGTAAATGTCGGATGATCGTGGTCAGCGTGATTCGGCATCGTGATCGCCCTCATGCAGTTCGAACTATGGCTATGATTGTCTATGTTGATTGCCGCAGCGTATTGCTACCGCGGGCAGATGAAGATTCTCCTCGAGGCGTGCGCGTGCACCAGCTCAATCGAATCGGATCACGATCTTGCCCATGTGCTGCCCCTTCTCGAGATACGCATATGCGGCACGCGCATCTTCGAAGCTGAAGACCTTGTCGATCAGCGGACGCAATCCGCTGACTTCTACCGCACGGTGAAGCCGCTCGAGTGTACGCCGCGTCCCGCTGGTCAGACCCTTGATCACCAAGTTTTTCGCGATCACGGGACCGAAATTCGGCGGCGTGGTCGCTCCGCCGCCGAGTGATCCGACGAAACCGATACGCGCGTTCGGCGCACATGCCTTGAATGTCTGGTCCAGTGTGCTTGCTCCGACGGTTTCGACGACGACGTCCGCGCCGCGACCGCCCGTGGCTTCAAGGATCTTCTCGCCCCAATTTGGATGGGTGCGATAGTTGACTGTGATGTCCGCCCCAAGCTCCCGCGCTTTCGCAAGCTTCTCGTCACTCGAAGAGGTGATCGCCACACGCGCGCCGGCGAGCTTCGCGAGCTGCAGCGTCATGATCGAGAGCCCACCGGTCCCGAGCGTCAATACGACCTCACCGGGCTTGACGGCAGCGAAGCCGTGGAGGATCGACCACGCCGTGACGCCGACCGCGCTTAGCGCCGCCGCATCTTCATATCCGAGACGATCGGGCAGCTTCACGAGCGCTGCTTCGGGCAGCAGTGCCTTCTCCGTCAACCATCCATCGTGCCCGCTGCCAAGATCCGCAGCGAACACGCTCGGATCGAAGTCGCCGTCGGCCCAGGATGTGAATGGCACTGCGGTCACACGGTCGCCCACTTTGACGCGCGTGACACCATCGCCGACGGCCACCACATCACCGGCACCGTCGGCGAGCGGAATACGCTCGGGCGGTTTCGCGCCGAGATAGCGACCATAGAGAATGCTGAGATCGCGGTGATTGAGCGCCGCCGCGCGCACCTTCACGACCACCTGACCCGGCCCTGGAATCGGCTCCGGGCGTCGTGTAAGGGTGAGCGAGTCGAGCCCCTTCTGGTCTCCGATTTGGTAAGCGCGAATCTCACCGCGGGACGCTCGCGGCAACCGAGTCGAAGCGGCCATGCTCACCATAGGCAAACCGGCCACTCCGGCCGACACAGCCTTGATCGCATCCCGCCTGGTTACTTTGCTCATCGGTGAGGCGTCGTTAGCAGTGGTTCACCGTGCGCAGAAGCACACCGCAAGGCGCTCCCAGAGGAGCACGCAGATTGGCAGTGCAAGCTCGCAGCACGCCCTCTATCGTCGGCAGCGAACGAGAATGAATCGACACCCCGAATACCCGTCCAGTCTCATTGACGTATGCAGGGACGCAGGTGTCGCCCCTCCGCACACCGTGGCGCACCGTTCCGCGCCGACACTGCGCATCGGCGTGCCCGCGGACGGGACCATGACGTCCGCTCACCGCGAAAGCGACCAGAACATACTTCGATATCTAGGTTATCTTGGCTCTTATAGTTGCGCCCGCTGCCGCCTGTCAAGGAGCGGCTTCCGGACCGTGCTCGTCGCTCCGGAGTGCCGGACCCTGCCAGGGCGTCCGGGAATCTCAATTGACACGGTCAGCAGTAGTGCACTTCGATAACGTCGATCACTATGTCTTGACGCTTCAATATCGAGCAAGCTAGCCTGATTGCTCAATGCGTCGCCTTTCAGTGCGCGACGACACATTCAATGGGGGGCACGATGGACCAACGCAGACTCACCCTGCCCAGGGAGCATGGGCGATTCCGATGAGCCTTGCGCTGTCAATGCTTGGGTGGGCGTGCGTTTCCGAGTCATTACACCGCTACGTCTCTTCTCTGCGAAGCTCGTCGAGCATCGACTGGCGCGACAGCGCCGTACATGTGAGCACCGGCTGCACAGAATCGCGAGTCCCTCCGCTGATGGAGCGCCCCTGCCAACCCCATACGTCGACGTCGTAGGAAACGTCGAAGCCAGCAAAAAGCATTCGTGATTCCAACAACACCACCAGGAGGAGTGCATGTTTCGCATCACGTCCCTACTAGCGATCGTCGCCATGTTATCGGCGCACGTGGCGGCCTTCGCTGCAGACAAAGCCATCATAAAGCGTGGCTATGTCGACAGCCCGTATGGGCAAGTGCACTACATGAAGGCCACCCCGCCAAAGGGTAGCAAGCAGAAGACACCGCACCTGATCTTGTTCCATCAGTCGCCGAATTCGTCGGTCGAATACACCAAGCTCGTCGAGGAGCTCGGCAAGGATCGTGTCGTGCTCGCGCTCGACACGCCCGGTCACGGAGGCTCGGATGGGCCCAAAGAGATTCCCACCATCGAGGACTATGCCGCAGCGCTGAAAGTGGCGCTCAAGAACCTCGGCTACGGCCCGAAGCGCCCGTTCGACGCCTTCGGCTTTCATACGGGCTCGCGTATCGTCGCCGAGCTTGCGGTCACCGAGCCGAAAATGATTCGCCGCGTGATGATGGGGCTTTCCGGCGCATCGGTGCTGCCACCGGAAGAGATGGCCAAGTTCCTCAACAGCCTCTATCACCCGACCTCGTCTGAAGATGCGTTCAGAGTGTTCATCGAGCAGTTGCCCGGACGGGTCAAGCTGCGCGATCAGTGGAATATCGACGATGAGTTCTGGGGCAGGATGGTGGTCGAACGTCTGCGTCACCTGACCCGCTACGAGTACGGTCACGCGGCGGCCTTCGAGTATGGTCAGCGCTTCGATGCCCGCCTGGCTCAGATCACACAGCCCGTATCGCTCATCGTGATCGATGACGGCACGAAGGGCTCAGCGATGGGCGCGGGCACGTTCAAGTACTCGCCGCGTGAAATGAGCGAGAAAGTCGTCGGTATGCTCACCTCGTCAAAGCACGCCAAGGTGCTGCCGGAGGACTTCACGCTCGCCGATCTCTATAGCGATGCCTCCGCCCTTGCAGAGGCGTTTAGACGCTTCCAGGACGAGCAGCTCTAAGCACACACGCTGCGCGTGTGCCCCCTCCCCAACCCTCCCCCGCTTCGCGGGGGAGGAATCTTCGTTGATTCGGCATGGTGTGCACTTCCCCGAGCGGGCGGAGGCTCGCTCTTCATTATCGGGATGGCGTGCCTTCCCCGCCTGCCGCGTGGTGGGAACTGTTGCTTGGACAATAGCCTGCCGCTCTGCGACCTTTCTCCGTGTCGTGAGCGAGGGATCGGGTTAGTCAGGCTAGGGGAATAGGAAATGGGGAATAGGGACGAGGCACAGCAGCCCACGTCCCAAGCACGCCACTAACCTCCCGCGGCCCAGCGCCCGCGCGCGAAGCACGCAGCTCACTCCTCCACGAGCTCGATCAGCTCTCCAGCAGCGCCGCGAATCACTGCGACGCGGCGGCCAGCGTAGGGCTTCTCCGTGATCTTTCGCGCAGGCGTCAATGTCGGCACCTTCAAGTCATCGAGCGACGGCACCACCACGGAAACGATGGAGATCGCGCTGGGGATCTCTCCAGGACGCACTTCGCGCTCGGTTGCCGTCGGCGGATAACGATCGATCTCGATCGAGAACCTGTCCGACAGGCGCGCAAGAGAAATCGGATGCGTCGTCTCGACGTCCAGCCCATGCGCTTTGTTGAGCACCGTGATGCGCGCCATCACGGGGTCGCTCGTTTCGACACCGAACAGATCCTTGTAGAAGTTGCGTACCGCCTGTTGATCAGGCCCGCCGACGATCATGATGAATGGACGATCGACCGGCGTCTTGGCGGGACCGCCGCGAAAGTCTGGCGGCACGCGCGTCAGATACAGCACCTCGTTCGCAGGCCCAACGGCTTGCATCGCACGAATCGGCGAATTGGGCCCCAACGGGCGCGGCGGCCCAACGACCTTGAACGGCGACCCGGGTCGCTCGAACTTTGCTGCGAGACCATCCGGATCCTGCACGAGAATCTCAATGGCGTTCCACCCATAGGTCTTCATCGGCACATAGCCGTCCAGCGCATCGACCTGAACGAAGCGCAGATAGACAGGCTCTTTGCTCTTTGGTTGCATGAGCACGAACGCGCGGCCGGCCATCTTCGGTGCGTTCCAGGCTTCCGCCAGCTCTTGCGAAACATGCCCTCGGCTCTCAACGGTGTAGTCGAGCCATTCCGAATAGGCACGCTGCATGGCTTCGATATCGGGCGCGCCGACGGTCACGATGAGAATGAGGCTCAATAAGCTCATGGATGGATGCCTCGTGGATGGTACCGCTACTGCGACGCCATCAAGCTCAGGGAGTGCGATGGCAGAACGAACGTGCCGCACGTAGGCATGCGGCACGTTCGTGGCAGTCGTTGTGTTTATTTGTTGACGTAGATCGGATCTTCGATGTCCGTCGGCTCCTTCGTCCACGCCGTTCCCTTGGCGTAGGTCACCTCGAGCCATACGGCACCGTATTCGGTCGCCACGCCCGGCGCGACACCGACAATGGCCATCGGCGGCCGCTCGAAGAAGAAGTGCTTGTCCAGCTGCAACGTTTCGGCCGGCTTCTTCTCGTTGGCGTATGCCTGCAGCTTCAGATCGCCATTGATGACGAAATTGAACTGGTGCGCCTGCTTGTAATAGTGCGGCAGCAGCATCTCAGGCGTTTGTGCACCGGCCTCTAGGAACCACATGCGGGCACGGAAGCCATGCGCCGGATCGTCGATGAGGTACTTCGCATTCAGTCCCGGCACGCCCTCGACCGGTTGCCACGGCATCTTGTCGATGGTGTCGATGATGCGCGGCGTGGACCAGTGCTTGACCTGCTTGTAGTTGTGGTCGAAGCCGTAGTGCTTCACCAGCGACGGATCCTTCTCCACGGCCGGATCGACCGCGAACGTCTCACCCCAGACGCCGCTCTCCTCCATGATGAGGATGACTGCACCGATCTGCGACATCATGTGCGGCATGCGGCCGCGCTCGCCGCCATGCAAGCTGTAAGGTGGCCGTGAGAGGAAATAACCTTCACGGAAACGCTGCACCGGGCCTGAGACGTTCAGCGGATTGGTTGACTCATTGTTCGTGAAGTCGCCTTGGATGTTGTAGGCCCATTCGTGGAACGTGTGATAGTGCACATACGCACCCTGGGCGCCGGGCGGAACGTAGAGAATCCGCAACGTGCCATTACCATTGGGGCCGCGCCAAAGGGTCCGCGTGCCCCAGTTCGTGCTGCCGTACTGCCCGCGCTCGAGCGGCATGCGCTCGACATCGAGCACGCGCACCGACGTGAACGGAGCAGTTGCAGTTGAACGCTGCTCGTAGGGCGGCGTCTCGGCCGCAGACACAGCCATCGCGCACACGGCACTCAACGCTGCGATGACGCCGCGCGCGCTTCTCAACGACAAAACCCTGGACGTCATGGCCGACACCCCCTCTTGGTTGCCCGTAGACGTAGTTAGTTAGGTATACTTCGTAGGAGAATTGCTCGCGGTGCGCGGGCTGTCAAGAGCAAGAGGCAGCAGACCGCGCAGCGGACTTCCGTGCGCGGTCGCGCGTAAGGTGTGCGGTCGCGACTATGATCGTGCGCGAGCGCATCAGGCCGCGCACGATGGAAACGTTGAGGAAGATGCTGTGGTGGTGGCGAGCTTAGGTATCGCCCCGGCTGGTGCGAGCAGCCGCGGCGATCGACTTCGCCGTCTCGATGAAGTTCAGCACCGCCACGGCGGACTCGCCGGTGCGATGAGCGATGCCTAGGTCGGCGCGGATCGGTGCACCCTGCAGCGCCAGGTAGCGAACGGCCTGCGGTTGCAGGCCGATCATGCTGCGCGGAACCACCGAGATGCCGAGAGATGCAGCGACCAGGTTGATCGTCGAGGAGAGCTGCGGTGCGTGCTGACCGACGCGAGGCGTGAACCCGGCTGCCTGGCACGCCTCCATCACGGCATCGGCAAGACCGGGCCGCACGGCGCGCGGGTAAAGAATGAACGTTTCGTTCTCGAGCGCACGCAGCTCCACTTGCGTTTGTGCCGCCAAAGGATGATTTGCCGGCACGGCGACGACCATCTCTTCGCTTTCGAGCAAGTGCAGCGTCAGGCCGTCGCCCGCGCTCAAAGGCGGACGGACGAACGCCGCATCGATGCAGCCCTCGCTCAAGGCGATCGAGAGGTCCGTCGACTTGCGTTCCTCCAAGGCGAGCTCGACTTCGGGATAAGCGGAGCGAAAAGATTGGAACGTGCCCATCACGAGCGGATTGAAAGACGCGGATTCCGTGAAGCCGACGCGCACTTCCCCTGTCATCCCGCGTGCGGCGCGCTGTGCAAGCAGAACGGCTCGGCGGATGTCACCCAGGATGCGGCTGACCTCTGTCGCGAACAGCCGACCCGCTTCAGTGAGCTCGACTCGATAGCCGGAGCGGTCGAACAAGGTAACGCCGAGCTCTCGCTCGAGAGCCTTGATCTGCTGCGTCAGAGGCGGCTGCGCGATGTGCAGCCGTTTGGCCGCCCGGGTGAAGTTCCGTTCCTCCGCGACGGCGAGGAAATACCGGAGATGGCGCAGTTCCATATCGATACTTATTTCATATGGAGATCCAACGTGGAATGTATTTTCATTTGAGACGACGCGCCACTTAATCTTTTTGGTCCTTCCCGCGGGACACCGCGTATCACCGAGAGGTCACCGCGTATCACCGAGAGGTCGATGATGAGCGAACCGACGCCAACTAGCCGCCCAGCGAAAAAATCAGTGGCCTTGTCCGGCGTTGCCGCCGGCAACACCGCCCTTTGCACCGTAGGTCGCACGGGCAACGATCTGCGCTACCGTGGATACGACATCCTCGAGCTCGCAGACGTTTGCGAGTTCGAAGAGATCGCGTACCTGTTGATCTACGGCAAGCTGCCAAATCGCCCAGAGCTCACGGCCTACAAGGCACGCCTTCAGGCCCTCCGCGGCTTACCCGCGGTCGTGCGCTCGGCATTGGAGCTCCTGCCGCCAGGCACGCACCCGATGGACGTGCTGCGCACGGGCGTGTCGGTGCTCGGCTGCATTTGCCCGGAGCGCGAGTCGCACGAGCCCGCAGGAGCACGCGCCATCGCCGACAAGCTCATTGCTTCGCTCGGCTCGATGCTTGCCTACTGGTATCACTACAGCCACAACGGCGTTCGTATCGAGACGCAAACCGACGACGACTCGATCGGCGGACATTTCCTGCATCTCCTGCATCAGCGCAAGCCCCCTGCTTCGTGGGTGCGCGCGATGCACACCTCGTTGATCCTGTACGCCGAGCACGAGTTCAACGCCTCCACCTTCACGGCGCGAGTGATCGCCGGCACGGGCTCGGACTTGTACTCCTGCATCGTCGGCGCGATCGGTGCACTGCGCGGACCGAAGCACGGTGGTGCGAACGAGGTCGCTTTCGAGATCCAGAGCCGCTACGAGACGCCGGATGAAGCGGAAAAAGACATCCGCGAGCGCGTCGCGCGCAAAGAGGTCATCATCGGCTTCGGCCATCCTGTATACACGATCGCCGATCCGCGCAATCAGATCATCAAGGCGGTGGCACGCCGCCTGTCGCAGGAAGCCGGCGACATGAAGCTCTTCGCCATCGCGGAGCGTATCGAGAGCGTGATGGCCGAAACCAAGCGCATGTTCCCCAACCTCGATTGGTTCTCGGCCGTGTCGTATCACCTCATGGGCGTGCCCACGCCCATGTTCACCCCGTTGTTCGTTCTCTCGCGTACAACGGGTTGGGCTGCTCACGTCATCGAGCAGCGTGCGGACGGAAAGATCATTCGTCCTTCGGCCAATTACACCGGTCCCGAGCACGCGACTTTCGTGCCGCTCGACCAGCGTCCGGTGTCTTTCGCAACGGAGTGATAAACATGTCTCACAGCGCCAATGCGCAGCGGCCAGCTCCCGATCAGGTGCTGGTCGACATCGCCGATTACGTACTGAATTACAAGATCGAGAGCACGCTTGCGTACGACACAGCACACTGGTGCTTGCTCGATACGCTCGGCTGCGGTCTCGAAGCACTCGATTACCCGGCCTGCACCAAGCTGCTCGGACCCATCGTGCCCGGCACCATCGTGCCAAACGGCGCAAAAGTGCCTGGCACGCCCTATCAGCTCGATCCGGTCCAAGCCGCATTCAACATCGGCACGATGATCCGTTGGCTGGACTTCAACGACACCTGGCTCGCAGCTGAATGGGGTCACCCGTCGGACAACCTCGGCGGCATTCTCGCGACCGCCGACTGGCTCTCGCGCCGCAATGTCGCGACCGGTCGTCCGCCGCTGAAAATGCGCGACGTGCTGACCGCGATGATCAAGGCGCACGAGATTCAAGGAGTCCTGGCGCTCGAGAACGCGTTCAACAAGGTTGGCCTGGACCACGTCATCCTGGTCAAAGTCGCATCGACCGCCGTGGTCGCGCAGATGCTCGGGCTATCGCGCGACGAGATCATCAATGCGCTGTCGCATGCATGGGTCGACGGCCACAGCCTGCGCACCTACCGGCATGCGCCGAACACCGGATCGCGTAAGAGCTGGGCTGCGGGCGATGCCACGAGCCGTGCAGTACGCCTCGCGCTGATCGCAGCGACCGGCGAGATGGGATATCCGTCCGTTCTCACGGCGAAGACGTGGGGCTTCTACGACGTGCTGTTCAAAGGCCAGCCGTTCAAGTTCCAACGCCCCTACGGCTCGTACGTGATGGAGAACGTGCTGTTCAAGATCTCCTTCCCGGCGGAGTTCCATGCGCAGACTGCCGTGGAAGCCGCGTTCGAAGCGAGAAAGCGTCTGCTCGCCGAGGGCTACACGATCGACGACATCGCACGCATCACCGTGCGCACCCACGAGGCGTGCATTCGCATCATCGACAAGAAGGGCCCGCTCTCCAATCCGGCCGATCGCGATCACTGCGTGCAGTACATGATCGCCGTGCCGCTGATCTTCGGACGCTTGACGGCGGCGGACTACGAGGACGACGTCGCCAGCGATCCGCGCATCGATGCGCTGCGTGAGAAGATCGAGTGCTTCGAGGATCCGCAGTTCACCAAGGACTATCACGATCCGGACAAGCGCTCCATCGCCAACGGTCTGACGGTGCACCTGAAGGATGGGCGCAAGCTCGATGAGATCGTGATCGAGTACCCCGTCGGCCACAAGCGGCGTCGCAACGAAGGCATCCCGTTGCTGATGCAGAAGTTCGAGCGCAATCTCGCACGGCGCTTCGCCGAGAAGCAGCGCAATGCGATCCTGGCTGTATCGAAAGATCGCGCCACGCTCGAGGAAATTCCGGTCAACGAGTACGTCGACCTGTATACACCCGATTACACACCGTAAGAACCATGACCTACCTTGTCGCAGACGACCTACCGCGCGAGCCAGCAGGCGAGCGTTTCGCCAAGCTCCTCGAGCGGCCGACAATCCTGCAGATGCCGGGGGCCTACAACGGCCTCTCGGCGCTGCAAGCCAAGCGCCTCGGCTTCGAAGCGCTGTATCTATCCGGCGCGGCCATGAGCGCGTCGATGGGCTTACCCGACCTCGGCATCATCACCGTCGATGAAGTCTGCTTCTTCATCCGACAGGTGGCCCGTGCCAGCGGCTTGCCGGTACTCGTCGACGGTGACACGGGCTACGGCGAAGCGCTCAATGTCATGCACATGGTGCGCTCGTTCGAGGATGCCGGTGCCGCCGCCGTGCACATCGAGGATCAGGTGCTGCCCAAGAAGTGTGGACACCTGAACGACAAGCGTCTGGTGGCGCCGGAGGAAATGGCGGCCAAGATCGCGGCGGCCGTGCGTGCGCGTCGTCACTTGCGCATCATCGCGCGCACTGACGCCGCAGCAAGCGAAGGTCTCGATGGTGCCGTGGCGCGTGCCAAGCTGTATCTGCAGGCGGGCGCCGATGCCATCTTCCCCGAGGCGCTGACGAGCGCCGAGATGTTCCGCGAGTTCGCCCGCCGCGTCCAAGCACCGTTGCTCGCGAACATGACAGAGTTCGGACGCACGCCACAGATGACTGCGAAAGAGTTCGAAGAGATGGGATATCGCATGATCATCTGGCCCGTCAGCGCGCTGCGCGTCGCCGCCAAGGCGCACGAGAAGCTCTACAGGGTGTTGAAGAGCGAGGGCTCGGCAAAGAGCATGCTGCCGCACATGCAAACGCGGCAAGAGCTCTACGAGACCATCGACTATGCGGGCTACGAGGCCTTGGATGCGTCGATCGTTCGCAGCACCTTGCCGACCGAAGGAAAGTGACGTTCCGACCGCGGGGCAGCCCGCACGATCGGCCTAGACGCCCCACACCAGTGTCGAGCTGTCGATGCGACAGCTCGACGCTGGTGTCTTTTTTCTTGGATCCAACGGAGGATCTTCATGTCGTCAGACCGGCTCACTGAGATCGCAACGAAGGTTCTATCCACGACGCCAACGAGACGGGACTTGCTGAAAGCGACAGCGTGCGTGCTGCTCACGGCACCGGTCGCGACGTGGAGCTCGCGGCGCGCGCTCGCCGCGGATCTTGATGCGGTGATCGGCCCGTGGGGCGATCCCGCGACACTGGTCACGGCGATCGGCGCGGGCACCCTCGCCGCCGCGAGCGTCGCCGAGACCGTCGAGGCGTATCGCAAGGGCTTTGGCTACGTTGAGCACTATCGCGGCCATGTCCCGAGAGAGATGGCCGAGTTCTGGGGCGTGCCGGCAATGGCCGGTCGGGCTGTGTCCGTGATGGGGCCGCCGGGCTATCAACGCGGCCTGATTCGCATCGTCGAGCTCGGCAAGGACTTTCAGGAAGTGTCCTATCCGGACACGCTCGGGTGGATTGCGCTCGAGATACTCGTTCGTTCGCCGGACGATCTCGTCAACGAGCTCAAGGGGCTGCCGTTCGTGCACACCGGCGGTCCGAACACTGCCAACGATCAAGAAGGCAAGCCGCTCTACCGTGCCGCACAGTTCAAAGGTCCCTCGGGCGAGCCGCTCTTCATGACGCGGCATATGCAGCTCGAGCCATTGATGGCCGGCTCTCGCAACAACGTCGGCCCGCTCTTCATCCAGACGTTCTCGACCACGTCGTATCAGGACGCGCTCAATTTCTATCTTAAGGAATTGAAGCTGAAGATGCGCATCGAGTGGCAATCGCCCAGGACCGATCTCGTCAAAGCACTGGGCCTCAAGGGCGACGCCCGCTACAAGTCCGCTGCGGTCAGAACACCTGACTACTGCGCGCTGCAGATCGACGAGTATCCCAAGGAAGCGCCGCAGCGGCCCGCTGTGCCCGGCTGCTTCGCACCCGGCGTGAGCATGTGCACGCTCACCACGCGCAATCTCGATGCCGTGAAAGCAGCACTGCAGACTGCAGGCATCGCATTTAAGGAGATCGAGGCGAACACCTGTCCGCCGTTCCCGCATGCACGTGCGGTGTCGTTCGTCGGGAAGGGAGGCGAGCGCGTCGAGATCGTCGAGACGAGATGATTGTGTGAGGCTGTAAGCTGTGGACTGTAGGCTGGGGTTGGCGCGCTGAAGAGCGCGATCGCGCCGGCCTACAGCCTGCGGTCCACGAGCAGCTCGAACCCCCGACGCTGATAACGCCGCCGCCCATGAAGCGGTATCGGCGCTGACGACTGAGTCGATCGGTGAGCGAACGGCATGGAGCTTCGCGCGCGGCTCCTACAGCCTCCCGCCTACAGCCCAGAGCCCAGAGCCTACAGCTTACACACCACCTCAAAGTGCTCCACCGTCACGGGCATGTCTTCCGTCGGCTGCTTGCCGAGCGGCTTCAAGCCATTGGTGAAGAAATTCCAGTGAATCCTTCGCCACGCCTCGACAGTGCGTGCACCTGGACCTTCGAAACGGGCGTCCTCCTCGGTGACTTCCGAAAACGCCAATGTCTTCACCTGCGTCGTGCGTAGCAGCACCTCCGGACGGCCATCGAAATCCGTGACGACCGTATAGCCGCCCACGACCGGCGTACGGTTGGGGTCGTCCTGATACAGCCATGGCGTTGTGAACGTCACCGTTTTCTCGCCGCTCAGAATCAAGTCCAACAGTCTGCGTGCAGTGGCTGCATCGGAACCGAAATAACGCACCCGGTAGAAATCAGGCTTCGACAAGCCGGCGACCTTCTGCGTGCACGTGCGCCAGAACGCTTCAATCTCCGGCGTCGCATCGCGCGCATGCGCCGCGCTTGTTACCAACGCGAGCGCGAGCAGCAGGACGGACGCGCGCGCTCGCGACGGGTGTTCTTGCCGTTCGACTGCTGCAGCACGCTGAGTCATATGCCACTCCAAGTAAGAGTTCTCAGGTTTCGACACCGCGCCCGGAATACGGCAGGCGCCGCAGCCAAGCGTGCTCGCTCGAGCGCCTGACACCTCGCTCGCCTGCCATGGATGCGTTCCGTCAGTAACGCGGCAAGTACTTGCCGTGACCGGCCGGCCCGACGATCTTGCCGTCCTGCATCACCGGCACACCGCGCACGATCGTCATGCTCGGCCATCCCTTGAGCTTCTGACCTTCGTAGAGGCTGTAATCCGAGTACGAGCCGAGCTCCTCCGGGCGCACCTCACGCTCGAGATTCGGATCGACGATGGTGATGTCTGCATCCATGCCGACACGCAGATCGCCCTTCTTCGAATCGAGCGCGAAGATCTTCGCCGGCGCGCTCGTCAGCAACTGGGCGATGCGCTGAATGGACAGACGGCCCCGATGGTAGCCTTCGTGCATCAACACGGGCAGGATCGTCGCGGTACCTGGGAAGCCCTGCGAAGCCTGCCAGATGCCCTTCTCCTTGGTGGCACGCTTACGCGGCACGTGATCCGAAGCGACCACATCGATGGTGCCATCAGCGAGTCCCTCCCACAGCGCATCGACGTCCTCTTGCGCACGGAACGGCGGGTTTGCCTTGCCGATCGATCCAATGTCCGCATCCATCGTGTGCGTCAGATAGTGAGGACAGGTCTCGACGTAGATGCGGTTGTACCGCTCGCGCCAGCGCCGCACCTCATCGAGCGCCATGCGCGATGACAGATGCGGGATATAGATCGTGGCGCCATGATGCTCGGCGAAGTACATTGCCCGCACGACGTTCTCGGCTTCGGTGAACGGCGGCTTGGACAGGCTCCAATCGCGCAGCGTCGATTTGCCCCCAGCCTGCATCTCGCGTCGGATGCGATTGACCAGCTCGATGTTCTCCGTGTGCAGCACCACGGTCACGTTACCGATGCGCGCGGCCTCTTGGAGCAACGCATACAAGTAACCGTCGTCCGTGCCATCGAGACCCAGGTAGCGGCCTTCTTCGCCCTTGAAGTTCATGAAATACTTGAAGGAACGCACGCCGTATTTGCGCACGTAGCTTTCCAGGCCGCGGATGTGATCTTCGCTCGCGGTGCTGAAGTGGAACGCAAAATCGACGTGAGCCCGCGGCGTCGCATGCTGGATCTCGCGCTCGAACACACCGCCGTAGTCTTCGTTGTTCAGGAAGTACCCGATCACCGTCGAGAAACCGCCTTGCGCGGCGTAAATCGTCTCGGTCGTGTACTCGGTGACCGGCTCGGCGAACCCGAAATGGATGTGCGCATCGATGAGCCCGGGGAAGACGTACTTACCGCTCGCGTCGAGCGTCTGCGCCGCGAGCGACTGGGCGATGCCTCTCTGAAGGATGGCTGCGATGCGACCATCCTTCACCGCGATGTCGACCTCGGATAACCCTGATTCGGGAAAGACTACGGTGCCATTGACGATAGCCAGATCGAATTTCATTACGGAACATTCCTCGACAGCAGTTCGTGAATCGACGCGGGCGGATACGTGCCCGGCTCAGCGAATAGCGCCGCGAAGCTTGCCTCCACCCATTCTTTCGGCATGCCCTGCGTGATGCAGACGATGCGCGTGCGACGATCGTCGGAAGGCCAGGCGGGCAAGCGCGTTGGCGCAGCGAAGACAGTTTGCACCCCTTGAACCAGCACCGGCACGTCGAGCCCGTGGATACGCACGAGCCCTTTGCAGCGTAGCAGCTTCGCGCCGAACTCCTTGCGCACCAGATCGGTCCAGCCGGCGAGCCCGGCCCAATGGAGCGCACGATCGGTGACGAATGAAGTCGAGCGCACCGAATCGTCGTGACGGTCCGAGCTTGCCGGCTCGAGTGTCGTGTCGGGTTCGCGCAAGAAGGCTTGCGTGCGCGCGGCAGGATCCAGCAGCACGCGCTCCACATCGAACGACGGATGCGGCGAGAGATGAACGCTCGCGTGGGGATTGAGCGCCGCGATCGCCCGTTCGACCTGCTTCAGCGCTTCGGCGGACGCGACGTCCGCCTTCGTGATCACGATGCGATCGGCGAGCGCAACCTGCTTGACGGGCTCGCGCTGCGTTTCCAGCTGGCGCACCCCGAAAACGGCGTCGACCGTCGTCACGAGCGCAGAAAGCTCGAAATAGTGCGACACGAAGCTGTCGCGCAGGAGCACCTGCATCAAAGGTGCTGGATCCGCAAGCCCCGTCGTCTCGACGATGACGCGCGAGAACGGCGGCACCTCCGCTCGCGCGCGCCGATGATACAGATCGGCGAGCGTTTCCTTCAGCGAGTCGAGCACGACACAGCAAAGGCAGCCGGAATCGAGCACGACAACGTTATCACTGGAGCTCGTCACCAGCAGATGATCGAGCGCGATGTCGCCGAACTCATTGACGACCACTGCCGTGTCGCGCAGGTTGGGATTGCGCAAGAGCGCGTTGATCAGCGTGGTCTTGCCACTGCCCAAGAAGCCCGTCAGGACAGTAATCGGTATGCGGTGCAGGGGATCCCCCATCGTTTCCGACGCAGCAGGCGTGCAGATACGTGCCAGTAGTGCTGCAGTATACCGAGGCTACGAGCTCCGTGCGGCAGGAATCGTGTTGAGACTGGGCTCTGGCGCTGGGCTCCGGTTGAACAAGGAAATGGGAAGTTGGGAAGAATCTCGCGGGGCGTCGCACACCCGCTGAGCCTACAGCCTACGGCCCAAAAGAAAAGCCTCCCGCGCGTTACCGCGCGAGAGGCTGCGCTAGTCACTCGATCAATGCATCAGTGCCACGACGAGCTGCGACAAGGCGCTGCTCTGCTTGAGCGCCGCCGTGCCAGCCTGCAGCAGCAGCTGCTTGGAGGTCGCGTTCGCCGTCTCCTGAGCATAGTCCACGTCCATGATCCGGCCCCGCGAGGCCTTCGTGTTCATGATCATGTTGCCCAGGTTGTTGTACACGTGCTCCAAACGGTTGGATGCCGCACCTAGCTCAGCACGCATCTTGCCAACCGCGGCAATCGCGTTGTTGATAGTCTCGATAATCGCGTTGGTGCCGGTGGTCAGCTCTGTATTTGCGCCCGCCTCAGCGCGGTACATCGCACTTACGTCAGCCAAAGCATCCGCGAGATCCGCGAGGCTCTGCCCTGTGTCAACCTGCATGGTTTCCGCGGCGCTGGCGCCGATCTGGAACGTGATTGCACTCGACAGCAAGCCGCCACTGCCGTCAGTGGTCGTGCCGTCGCTGAACAGCGTCTGACCGCCGAACGACGAGGTTCTGATGATGTTGGCGAGCTCCAGGCCGAGCGCATCGTACTCAGCCTGTAGAGCGGCTTTGTCGGCAGCCGTCGTGGATGCGTTGAAGGCTTCCGTCGCCAGGTCCTTCATACGCAGCAGCACGTTCGTCAGCTCCGTGAACGCACCCTCGGCCGTCTGCATCATCGAGATGCCATTCTGGGTGTTCTTCTGCGCCACCGCCATGCCGCGCGCCTGCGCTTCCAAACGCACCGCAATCTGCAAGCCGGCAGCATCGTCCATCGCGGAGTTGACACGATAGCCCGTGCCCAGCCGCGTCAACGACGTCGTCAACGCCTTGTTCGTGAAACCGACAGCATTCTGCGTGGAAAGCGCTGCCGCATTAGTGTGAAGACTCAGCATAAACGAAATCCTCCTGTTGATCGGCGATAGCGTGAATCCTGCTACCCTCGACAACAGCAGGCGACGCATCGACGACCGGACTTAAACGCCGTCGGCGATACGAGCGAAACTGTGCGCTGGATCACATGAAGGCTGTAGGCTCTAGGCTGTAGGCGGCGGGCGTTAGGGGGATCAGCGGCAGGACGCACGCGGGTTCTTCCCTATATATCCCTTATTGGGAATTCCCGACTCCGTGCGAAGTCACGCTGCACTGGAAGCAGCCACGATTGCGGCGACTACGCCGATATACAGCACATACAATGCAATCAGAACCGCCCCTTCACGCGGGCTCACGCGGCGGTACGTCAGAAGCATCGCCACAAAGAGGGCCATCAGCACCAAGAGCGCAGGAAAGCTGAACAGCTGCGTGAGCCGATCCATGCGCACGTCGCTCACCGCAGCAGCAGCGCCCACGACCAAGCTCAGATTGGCAATATTCGCCCCGAGCACATTGCCGACCGCGAGATCGCCTGCCGCCTTGCGCGATGACGTGATCGCCGTGACCAGCTCCGGTATCGAAGTGCCAACCGCCACGATGGTCAAACCAATGATGATGGACGACACCCCCAAGCTCGTCGCGACGCCGACTGCCCCGGCGACCAGCAAGCGACTCCCGATGATCAAGAGCGCCGCGCTAAGCAGAAACTGGGCCACTATGCCGCCGGTCGTTCGGAGCCAGGCTCCGCTTGCAGTAGCGCTCTCCAGCTCGAGCTCCCTCGCGTCCGTCGCCTCCATCAGCGGTTGCGAGCTTCGTTTTCGCCAGTGTTGCCAGAAATCCCATGCAAAGTAGCCGACTCCCGCCAACAGCAGCACAGCACCCTGCCAGCGCACCAGCGCCAGATCCCGCGTCATTACGAACAGCAGCACCGCGAGCCCAAACATCGTGAACAAAGCTACGCGCAGAGTTGGGACGTGCACATCCACGCGTCGAATCACCGCTGTCACCCCGAGGATTAGTCCCAAGTTGCACATGCAAGATCCTATTGCATTGCCAACCGCAAGACCCGCCTCGTCTTCCAGACCGGCGACGACCGACACGACTATCTCCGGCATCGTCGTCGCCAGACTGACCAGCGTTGTGCCAATAACGAGACGCGGCATGCGCAAGTGTTCCGCCAGGCGAATGGCCGCCGCGACAAACGAGTCGCCGCCTTTGACGATCAGCACCAATCCGCCTAGGAGTATCAGTAGATGGAGATACATGATGTCTTTGATGTTGAAGGTGGGCTGAGATCGCCTGGACGACTGCTCCTCACCTCGGTCCCTGCGCAGCGCGTCGCCTTGCCCTTAAGGTCCAGTCTGTATATAAACAAAGCATCAGGATACTCGCAGCAGGGATGTGGCGCATGGAGCGCTCGAGACGGCCTCGCCGGCGATCGCTGCAACTCCAACGAGGCATTGCAAAGAGCTTCGCGGTCGCGCGCGACTTCGCTCGTCGTTGCGCCACACTGACTGACATCCAGGATCTGCAGCACACGTTCGAGCGTGCGATCGAACGACTCGGTTTTCACTATTTTCTCTGCGGCTCGCACGTCGACCCGCTCAACCCGGACTCGGCGGTGATGTTGCTCAACTACCCGGCCGAGTGGATCAAGACATACAGCGAGCTAAAGCTTTACTGTATCGACCCCGTGCTCGAACGCGCGAGCAAGAGCGCCGCGCCCTTTAGCTGGGACGATCCGGCGTTCAGAGCCGGGCTAACCGCAAGACAACGCACAATGCTGGAGGAAGCCCGCGCGTTCCGCATCGAGCACGGCTACACCATTCCGGTCTTTTCTCCCTATTCCCGAGTGCCCGTCTACGCGTCCTGCTCAGTGGTGCCAGATGGCCCTGTGCCTCCTCTGCACGCGATGCACGCGGCACAGGTCATGGCCTATTGTCTGTTCGATCGTGCCGCCCTGTTGCTGCATTCGGAAGCAGCGCCTTTGCCATTCCGGCTGACCGAGCCGCAGCTGCATGCTCTCGAGCGATCAGGGGCGAGCGCTGAAGCACTGAGACTCATCGCCATCTGTGTCCATCTCTTGCGCACCTCAGTGCCGTGGCTCGATACCCAGGCCGTGAGGCGCGCGCTCGCCGAGCTCGAAGGATCTGGCCCGTTTCTGGGCTCGTTGCGGCGGGCGCCGTTCAAGCGCACCAGAGCTTCCGCACGCCTCGACGCTTCCCTGAGCAGCATGCGATCCGCCGTGATGGGTGCATGTCCACCGCACACACCGGCTGTGACTGCGCAACGGGAGATCGAACGCATCATTCAGAGCGTGCTCAAGCTTGTTGGCGTCGATAGAAGTGAGCTCTTTTCAGATTCGCGGCGCAAGGAGGTCGTGCTCGCCCGCGCCGTCATCGCCTGGCATGTCACCGAACGTCGGCTCGCCACTCTCACCGACATCTCCAAGCAGCTCGGTCGCAGCGCCGCCACGCTATCGATCGAGATTCAACGACATCGCGCCAAGCATCCGTTCTTGTTTCGACTCTCGGCGTTGGGCACGTTCTCCTCGATCCCTCCCACGCAGGATGACGGCAAATAATCAACACCGTCTTGTCTGACGGATTCTCGAGCCGTCTCTTTCGCCTGGAACTTTCCGCCTCGCCGCTTCTGAGGACACACCGGTGCTCCGGTACCGCCCCTGCGCGGTTCGCAGCAGCGGACACGGAAACTTCAGTCTTGGAAACATCAATATTGGACACCCACCAGTTTTGGACACCCACCGTCAGGAACGTCGATTCGGACACCCATCGCCAATCTTGGACGCCCACAAGATCCGCACAAAACCCGGACACCCACAGGCCGATTCTGGACACCCATCCGTTAAGTCATTTTGGAAGTCAATCTTGGGTCAATCTTGGACAACCACCAATTTTGGACACCCACCGTCTCGATGGTGGGTACACACTTGAAGTCGGGACAGGCAGTCGCACACCGTCGAAATGCGCGAAACCGGCGAAGTTGGGACACATTCACCACCACCGCCGATTGCGGCGTGCATCTTGCAATCTGGACACGCACGATCGGACGGTGAGGCACTCGCGCAGATCAGGTTTTCTTGCCTAGGAATCTGAAAAGTGCTGAAAACACGCTGTCTGTCAGCGCGAGTGGATCTGCGGCTTAGACAGGACACCTCGAGCGTTCCTGGGAGCGACCGCAGCGAATAGGGAAATTGCTAGATGTCCTCGAATAACTTCGCTACATTTGGTAGCGATAACATCCCGCGCAGGCTTCTGGAGGAGACGTATGCCGACACCTTCGTCCGCGCCAGTGGCGCACCCTTCCTCGATGCGACGCTCGGCAATGTGCGGCGCCCTCGCCCTCTTCGCAGCGTTCTTCGTGGCAGAGGCAACCGCACAGCCGTCCGGTGGCCCTTATGGACCGATCGCGCAGGTCTATGAGGTGCCGACGACGGGCACGGTCTACTATGTCGCGCCGGACGGCGATCCCAACGCACCTGGCACATCGCTAAAGCGTCCCACCACGATCGAGTCGGCGATCGCCCGCGTCGTCACCGGCGATACCATTGTGATGCGCGGCGGTATCTACCGCACCGGCAATCTCCAGCTCAACCAAGGCATCACGATCCAACCGTATCGAGACGAAAAGCCGGTGCTGAAAGGCACGCAGGTCGCGCCGGAGTGGGAAGAGCTGCGCGACGGGATCTGGCGCACGAAATGGTCGACGCTCTTCCCAGCGCGTCCGCTCGGCTGGTGGCAACGCCACCGCGAAGGCATGCGCACGCCATTACACCGCTTCAACAACGACATGGTGTTTGTCGACGGCAAGCTGTTGAAATCGGTTGGCTGGGAAGGCGAGCTCGACGAGGACTCCTTCTATATCGACTATGAGAATGGTTACGTGTACATCGGGGTCGACCCGCGCGACAAGCTCGTCGAGATCACGGCATATGACATCGCGTTGCATCGCCCATCGCGTCCGGTTCACGGCAAGGAATCAGACCGCAAAGGTCCGATCATCCGCGGCATCACTTTCACCCAATATGCCTATCGCGCTATCGACATCGAAGGTAAGAAGCCTTCGACCACGGCCGAGGAAGAACCTACCGATGACCCAGTGGGTGTGTCGGATCCAGCCAACCACGGCAAGGAAGTGGTTGGTACGACTTTGGAGAACGTCACGATCAGCTACACCTCGCGCGTCGCTGGCTACTTCCGTGGCGATGGGCTCGTCATCCGCAACTCCTTGATCAGCGACACCGGCACCGAAGGCATCTACGTCATCGGTTCCTCAGACGTCCTGCTCGAGCGCAACATCATTCGCCGCAACAACATCGAGCAGTTGACAGGCTATTACCCGGCTGCCGTGAAGATCTTCAACCAGTCCTATCGAGTCACGGTGCGCGATAACCTGATCGTCGAGCACCCTTACTCGAACGGCGTCTGGTATGACGTGGGCAACGTCGAAGGCGTGTTCGTCAACAACTATGTCGAAGGCACACAGATCGGCTTCTTCTTCGAGATCTCCAAGGGAGTTGTCGCGGCGGGCAACGTTTTTGTCAACAACCTGCAAGGTATTCGCGTGCTGAACAGTTCCAATGCACGCATTTATCACAACACGTTCCTCAACTCTCCGGTCGTGATCGACCGCAATCAGCGCACTGCTCAGGGCGATCTGTTCGGCTGGCACGCGCTGACCGGTCCTGACATAGACGAGCGCGAGGGGCACGTGTTCGAGGGTAATCTGCTGGTTGCAAGCGAAGGGTTCACTCAACCGCTGCTGCGGTTCGAACAACCGGCGGCACTGTGCGAGCGATTGACACGACCGATGGCGACCCGTGTGGATGGCAATGCCTATGTACGTGCCGCGCCAAGCGATGAGCCGCTGGTGATTTGGAGCCCGGCGCGTAACAAGGAGTGCCAGATGGGCTATGCGACGCTGGAGGCCTTCCGCAAGGGAGCGAGCGTCGAAGCGCACGGCAAGGCCTGGATGCCGTACCACGGCGCAGTGTTCCGCAGCGTAGACATGCGCCGCTTCGAGCTGGTGCAACCGCTCCCAGGCATGGAGGCGCGTCCGGTTGCAGCCGAAGCGCTCAAAGCGACTGGCTGGACGACGCCGACGCGTCTGCCCGGTGCCTACACCCAGACTGCGCAGGACATGAACGGCGCGCGCATGACTGCCGCAGAGCACGTGCAATAGCGCTGACATTCTGATGGGACACGCACCGGCTCTGCGGTTCTCGCAATCCGGGGTCGGTGCGGGTCATGCGCTTTACTCGGCGTAAGCACGGGCGTCGCGCATGAGCGTGGTGTGCGGACGAACCCGGACCTAGAAAACGTTCGTGGCCATGACCGATTACCGCACGCGCATAATCCGCGCATTCCACACGAGATCTTCATTCTCCGGGACGAGCGGAATCGCCTGCACCCATTCGCCGCCGACGTTCCACTGCAAGACTGCGCCACTCGCCACGACCCTTAAGGGGCGCGCAGCAGCGTTTTCGATGAAGCGCACCACATCGGCTCGCATGTCCTCCGCAAGTTCGCGAACCAACGCTGCGTCGTAACCATCGTAGCTGCAACAATCCTTGAGCCTGGTGCCACTCACACGGTCCTCTGCCTCGACCCACCATTCGAGCACCGCACGCGGAATCAGGACGGACAGCCACACCTCGAAACGGTCGATGTCCACACGAACGTGACCAGGCGTCTCGCGCAATCTCACGCAACGCTCGTCGACAAACCGGCCGAGATCCGCGATCAAGTGGTCGTTCATCGTGTACAACGTGCTCCAATCCTGTCCGCCTGAGCGCCACGCCTCTCACCATTGCTCCGCTCATATGGAGGCTAACCGCGAACGTCCCACGTGTGAACGCCCGACGATCTCAAGCGTCTCTGGCGCGCAGATGGCCTATGGCATCACGGCAACAAGACAAGTCCCAGGTACTCGGAGACTTTTGGACGGAAAGCCCTTGGACACCCACCAGCTTTCTGGACAGCTCTCTGGACACCCACCAGCTTTCTGGACACCCATCAGCTTTTCCAGCACCAGCTCTCTGGACACCCATCAGCTTTTCCAGAGGCTTTGGACACCCAAAGTGCTGGGACAAATAGGATTTCAGGCATTTCAGGACACCCAAGCAACTCAAACGACTACCTAAGCCTTGGGGCGTCCCGCCTGCAGGTCCTCAAAGTGGACACCCATCCCGCTCTCACGATGATACGTGTGACCGGGTGGCACCTAACGATCACGTCCGCGGTGTCAGGCGCCAGATCTCACCGCCGTCGGTCGCCACATACAGCGACCCGTCGGGTCCCTGCACGAGCGATCGCAAACGTTCGGCCGGTATGTCCGACACGGTGTGAACCAAGATCGTCGCGCCATCGTTGTCCATTTGCAGAATATCTAGGCGCCGTCCTGCCATAATCCCGACTGCCAGCGTGCCGTCCCACGCAGACCATTGCGTGCCAATCAAGAATGTGCACGGACCCATACCCTCCGACCTGCCATTGTTCGTCCACCACGGCCGCATAGCATTCGGGAACTTGTCGAGGTCCGTCATCGGCGTTGGTGTGCCGTCCGACTTGTTCGAGATATAGCCGCAATAGTCGTCTGCACAGGTCACACCCTGCTCCGGTCGTGGATCCCAGCCTCCGTTACCCCCAGCCAACAGCGGAGTCACTTCGTCCGAGTGGCCTGGCCCATGCTCGCACGAGAACGGCTGTCCCGTGCCTGGATGGAACGCGATTCCCTGTACATTGCGATGACCGAGCGTGAATATCCGCGCATCCGCACCTGGCGGGGCATTGTTGCCGGCTGCGGCTGCCCCGTCGCGAGTCACACGCAGCACCTTGCCGCCAAGACGCGTGGGATCCTGAGGCAGCGGGCCGTCGTGATTGTCACCTGTGGTGACGTAAAGCAATCCTTCACCTGGATGAGACCGGATACGTCCCCCGCTGTGAGCGCCTGCACCGCCCCAGGCATTGCCGGCAGCCTTGTATGGGATGTCCGTGATGATGTCAGTGCGATCGCCGACCGTCGTGTAGTTGACATCCACCCTAAGACGCACCACTCGGTTGCTTGGAGGCGAGCTGAGACTGGACAGCATGTAGACGTACACGAACCGGTTTGTCGCGAACTCGGGATCGACCGCTACTCCAAGCATTCCGGATTGCCCCTGACAGAAGAAGTCGCTCGCGACAACCGCCGCGCCGCTGCTACCGAACAAGCGTCGCGTCGTGCCGTTCACATCACGCACTGAGAGTCCGCGGCATTTCTCCGTGAAGAACATCGCGCCATCAGGCGCAAACGCCAGATCCCATGGCGACTGCAATCCGGCCATCACGACGGACCGCTGGAGCTGCGGCGTTACCTGCGGATCCGGCGACGGCTGTAGAGGTGGCGGTGTTTGTGTGGGCGGCGACGGCGGTGAACTGCCACCATCCCCTCCGCAAGCGGATACGACCAGTGCGCACACCGAGCCAATCAGCGATCGCAGGAAGTATTCGCAGCGCATGGTTGCCCTCCATGCTCGTGAGAGGAACTGGACACCCATCTCTCATGCATTGGACACCCACAGATGCGTGGACGCAATCATCGGACGTCTGGCGCGTAAGAATTGGACACCCACCGCAAGAACTGGACACCCACTAGTAAGGGTCGCCTCGACAGGCCGTATCCCGGATGCCTCCGTAGTCGCCAAATCATCTCTCCCGAGCGCAGCGCACTGTGTCTCCGCAGGCCGAGAGCTCTGCACCTGCAAGAGCCGATGGGTGTCCAAGAAGCGCCTCTTACGCGGGTTGGTGGGTGTCCCAATTGAGCTCCCAACGCTCGGAAACCGGCCGGCGCGTGCCCCAGAGTGAATTGCGAAGTCAGCCGTAGCGGCGGCTGCTCGGACCTCAGGTGGCTGTCCTGAATTAGGGCAGGACTGACCCACAGGTGTACACGCTCACACATCACACTATGATCAAACGAGGTGAGCACGTGGAACGAAGTTGAATCAATGAAAACGATCCTCTACGGCATCAAGAACTGCGACACGATGAAGAAAGCCCGAGCATGGCTGGAGGCCAACGGCGTGTCGTACGAATTTCACGACTACAAGACTTCCGGCGTGACGCGAGCGGATCTGGAGCGTTGGGTAGACGCGGTCGGCTGGGAGACGTTGCTAAATCGCGCGGGTACAACCTTCCGGAAACTGCCCGAGGATAAGAAGACGAACCTCACACGAGCAAAGGCGATCCAGCTCATGCTCGAGCAACCATCGCTGATCAAGCGGCCAGTCCTTGAGCGCGGTAAGACACTGCTCGTTGGCTTCAGCCCAGACAAGTATGCGGCTCTGAAGTGAGACTATTCTGCAGGTGCTGCGTGTATGAGCACCACACTGCCACGCGTTTTCGTGCGCGGCGGGATGCGGCAACGGTGTAGACTCACTCCCCGTTGGCCGCTGAGCGATCCACGGTGCGAGTCACGATGACGCCTGTCCTGCCCGGATGATCTCGATCAGCGCATTCAATGCATCCGTTGCGGTAAAGATGCCAAGCAGCTTGCCATCTGCGTCGGTCACAATCGCGCTGCCGACCTTCCTCTCGGACATTGCAAAAGCCACATCATCCAGACGCGTGCTCGCGCTGACGATAAGGGGATCGGGAGACATGATATCTGAGGCTCGCACTTGCCGTTTTTCCTCAGACGTCAATCCGGACACGAGCCGCACGTCGCGCTCGCTGATCACGCCCACGATGCTGTCGCCACGGACCACAGGCAAATGACGGATTCCGTGTTCGTCCATCAGGAACCGCAGGTCCTCTATCATCATGTCCTCTGTAGCAGTGATCGGCTCGGGGGTCGTGAACTCCTCGACCGTCACATCTGGTCGCAGCATGACTCGTCTCCTATGGATCGCCTGCGGATTCGAACGTGACAATACCCGATCCTGCGAGCGCCCGAAACACGGACCTCACCGTATTGTGCATTCACCGCGTCTCCTTCCTCCAGGCAACGCCATCACCCCGACCACCCACCAGTCGAGCGCTGAAGACCTACGCGTGCGACGCTGTCTTTATGCACGCCGCAGAGCGGCGATGAGCGACACCGAGTCGCTCCGAGCTTGCCGGCACGATAAACAAACGATCAGTACGTCATGGATGACGGGCCTAGTGCAAGAGTCGAGGCAACTCACATCGCTGCTTCATTCCCGACCAGCAAATGGACGACGTAGCCTGCCCACCGTCAGCGCCGCCTGCCACAAACGCACAGCATGCCCATCAAGGCTCCTCCTTGTGACAGCTTGGCGCGTTTGAGCTGCGCGGTCGTCTGACTGGGTGGGGATGCCCAGATACCTGTAGAAGATCTTCGGATCGAGCATAGCTGATTCCGCAGGCCGCGTGAGCGCACATCATGGGTTGGTCCGAACCCCACATTGCCGGCAGGAATGATCGACTTTATGCTCAACGACACAGCGCGCTCGCAGGTAGCGTGAGCACATATCTAGTCGACTTTGGAAGGTATGGTGAGCACCATCCAGGATTGGTTCAGCGCGAGCGATGGAGAAATCGCTCTACGGCTGCTTGTTGCATTGATCATCGGTGGGCTGATCGGGTTGGAACGCAGCTATCACGGCCGCCCAGCCGGCTTTCGTACACACGCGTTGGTGTGCATGTCGACGGCGTTGCTCATGCTGATCACGGTTTATGAAAGCCGCTGGTTTCCCGGCCTATCGCAAGGGCGTATTGCCATGGACCCTACGCGAATGGCTCAAGGCATCATGACGGGCATCGGCTTCCTCGGTGCCGGTACTATCATGAAAGAAGGGCTGACCGTGCGCGGACTTACGACCGCGGCATCAATCTGGACGACAGCGGCAATTGGCATTCTCATCGGCATCGGCTTCTACTTTCCAGCCTTCATCGCCACCGCGCTCACATTCGGCGCACTGTCACTGTTCCGCTGGATTGAGGAGCGAGTCCCGGTCGCGTTCTACACCCAGCTGCTTATTCGTTTCGCGCGAGATGAGACCATGCCCGAGAATGCCATCCGTAGCTTACTCCGCAAGCTCGGATTCTCGATCGCCAATCTTCATTACCGGCTGGATACGCAGGAGGGCTTTTTCGAGTATCGGATGGTGATCCGCACTGACAACATGGAGAACGTGCAGGCACTGAGCAAGGCACTCAAGGAGCTTCCTTCCGTCATAGAGTTTCGACTGTCGCCGACGCGGGACTAGCACAAAGCCACTGCGACCATCTCGGCGAACTAGACGGCGAAGGACATCCACCTGACGGCGAATTGGACACCCACCTAGGCGAATTGGGGCGAATTGGACACCCACCTGATGGGCGAATTGGACACCCACCTGATGCGCTAGGCAGGCCTAGCCTCGGGCCCCTGCCGGATATCACGACCGCAGCTCTAGCCCGACCGCAGGACCTCAGCCATGGTGATTCGTCTCAAACACCGTCTCGGATCCACAACTTCGGTGGGTGTCCCGAATCTAGTGTCCGAATGCACTTGGCGTCCCCGATCTAGTGGGTGTCCAGAGATCGGCCACCGGTGGGTGTCCCAATCAGCGCCCCAAATCAGGGCCGGGGGTGTCCAAATCAGTGGGTGTTCCAACAATATCAACCACGTGGGTGTCCAAATATCGGTCGAAAACCGCGCCGGCGTGGGTGTCTTCAAGTTTACTGGGTGTCCAGAAATCGCCCCAAATCCGCCCCGAAATCGCCGAATCGATGGGTGTCCAAATTTGCAATGGGTGTCCAAATTTGCATGGGTGTCCCAAACTGATTGCCAAACTGATTGGGTATCCGCACATCGGCGACGTGGCGGTGACATCAAAGCGTGACGCGCCGTAATACGACCGCGTGATCGCCAAACTGCAGTGGTGCCGCCGTGACCGGACGCTTCGCCAGCATCTGCGCCGCTTCGCCTTCCGTCGGAAGCGCATCGTCATCGAACACGATGAACGCCAACGGCTGGGACGGATCCGCAATGATCTCGAAACGAAGGATCTGATCTCCCGCACCGAAGACTCGAATAACCTCGGCGCTCCTCGGTCGCGCAACGAGCACCGGTTGGTCCTCGATAGCAACACGTGTGAGCGGCGCATCGGCTGCGAACGCCAGACCCAGGATGTGCGCGCTACGTCCGCTGCGTATACGTCCCTGCACGATGCGCTGATCGTCGCGCTCGAGATCCGCGTCGATCTCGACCATCGGCTGCGGCAAGTCCAACGACGTTGCTGGACGTACCTGTGTCTTCGTCCACACGACACCGTACTGCTCGATCTCATGAGCTTCGCGATCGAAGCCCATTGCCCGCAGCGTCTCCTCACCTGGGCCGGCATGGGACTCGATCTGCCATTGCGCACCGTGCTCATCTTGCACGTACGCGAGACTGGCACCGCGCGGGCGATCGACGGTGTGCGATGGGACGTTCATCGCGATCAGCGCTGCAAGCACCGTCGTCGCTGCACTCGCCAAGAGCGCGCTGCGCGATCCGACGCTGTGCTCGAAGTGAACTGCCAAGGGCAGCAACGGCCAGATCAACAAGGTAAGCACAGCGATCTTGACGTGACTGAGCTTGAAGCCCAGCACGGCCTCTACCATTGCGAAGTGGTGCAGCGCCAGGTAGGCGGCGACGAAGAACGCCGCACAGGCCGCCACGATGGGCAGTGTCCCATGTGTGCGTCTCACTCGCGATTCGAGCAAGCCCGCCACGGCGTAAACGACCACTGGCAGCAGGCACACATACGTCGCGCCCGGTAGGAGCAGTGCGGTGGCGATCGTGAGCATCGCCAGAACGAGCCATGCCATGCTTAGCAGCGCCGCTGTTCCCGCACGTCGACCGGGCCAGCGTGCGCAGACAAGCGCCGTGAGCACGCCAGCTGCTATCAACGCGATGCGACCGGGCCACGGATATGGATGATCGAGTGGATGCGTATCGGGCCAGTGACCCAGCGGCCAGCTGAGCAGCCAGCCGAACACCAGTGCCACGATCGCCGCAGCAGCGAGTGTCAACAGTGCCCACGCAGCGCTACGAAGCTGGAGTGGTGCGCGCCACAGGGCGAGTGCCACGACACCTGCGAGGCCGAGCAGCGCGAGCGGCAAATTCCAAGTCGACGGCCATCGCAGCAGCATAAGTGCACCGATGTCGACATAGGTCGCATCCGTCTGCGCGGCAAGCGCCTCCCAAGGTGTCTCTCCGGCCCGCATGAGCACGGCCGACACACTCTCGCCCAGATGCTGCAATGTCGTGCGATCGAGCCGCTGCAAGTCGTCACGCACCGAGTGATAGAGCGATGCACCGCGCGTGAACGCGAAATTCAACCCAGGCACACCGGCCCGTCGATAGATGCTGTAGTCCGTGTCGTTCGGCATGCGCCGATACACTTCGACGTGTATCGAGCTCGTCACGGGTCGAGGAATCGCTGCGACCAGATCGATGAGCCGCGCATTGTTCGCACCGGTCTCGAACATCAAAGCGGGCCCGGACACGCCGCGCGCCTCCACATTCAGCACCAAGCCGATCCGCTGCATGAGCGGATGCTTCTCGGCAAACAGCGTGGCACCCAGCAAGCCTGCTTCTTCTCCATCGCTGAACAAGAACACGATGTCGTGCAAGAGCGGCTCACGCTGCGCCAGCCGCTCCGCAAGCTCGAGCATCACAGCAACACCCGCGCCGTCGTCTGCGGCAGCAGCAGAGGCCGGCACACTGTCGTAGTGCGCCGTCACCATCACCGCCTTGCCCGCTTCGCGCCCCTTGCGTACTGCGATGATGTTCCGCACGAATGCGCAACCCGGTGCGAGCGTCGAACATTGCAAGCCTTCCTGAACCTGCGGCTCGTAGCCGAATCGCTCGAGCTTCTCCACGATGCGATTGCCGATCGCCGCATTCGCCACGCTACCGGCCGGATGCGGCACGTTCTCCTTCAGCAGATCCTGCAGGTGAGCGAATGCCCGCTCGGCCGAGAACACGTCGCGCTGTGTTGCTGGCACCACCTGCGCAGGCGCTCGATCCGAAAGACGCACCGCGCTCAGCGCCACGAGCATGGCGCCGAACACGAGAACCGGCGCCACCCATGCTCGCCGTCTCATGATGATTGCAGCTCCGTTTTCGCTACCTGCGCCATTGTGAGCAGCGACGTGATGTCATGAACGATGCTCGACATCTCCAACCACTTGATTTCTATTCTTGCCGGGCGAGCCCCGCTGCGCGCGGTGACAACCTCGTCCATTCACGATCGACTCGACATTCAGCAGAGACCCCTACAACGCGACCGTGGCGGCGTACGCGTGTGCGACGCGTCCACTTTCCATGTGCTCCAATCCTCGTGCTCGCACACACCGTTTCCCCACCACTCCCGGTTCGACATTCGGCGTAGTCGACGCAGGGATGCTTTCGAGAAGCGACCAAGCTCACTGCAACTCGTTGCGGAGAATCGCGGCAAACAATCAAACGTCCATAATGTCTTCGATTCGCCAACTACTTTGTCTGGCTGGACAGACGCAGCAGGAAGAGCTGAACGCGTTCGCGTCTCGGCCATGGTTTCGGGCCGATGCGGTGCGCTCCCTATGCCCGCATTCCGGTATCCTATGTCACATGGAATGTCGCGTCCGCCCGCATCTACAGCTGCACGTTCTGACGTTGCGCGAGCTCGCGCTGCAGTTCACGCTGATGTTCCGCGAGCGCGTCGCTGATCTCGACTTGGTACGGCTGTGCCGCGGTTTCCAGCGCGTGTAACGCTGCAGGCAGCTTTGCGATTTGCTCTCGCGCGTAATCGCGCATCTGATCCAACGTGCGTCGCGCCGAATCCAGTCGTTTGCCGCCGCGCATGACGCACTCGAGCAACGGCCGACCGCCGAGCTGCTCGTCAGCGCGTGCGATCACATCGCGCACGGCGACACCGTTTTCCTCGAAGCGAAACACTTGTTTCGCACCTGGCAGCACCGGTTTATCGGTGGCGAGCTTGAGGCGTCCTCGCCCCTCATACTCTGCAAGCTTGTAAACGATGTCGAGATCGGGCTTGTCTGCCGACACCCCCATGCTCGTGCCGACGCCGAACGCATCGACGGGCGCTTCACGCACGAGCTTTGCGACTTCGTATTCGTCTAGCCCGCCGCTCGCGAAGATCTTGACACGCTGTAGCCCCGCGGCGTCGAGGAGCTTGCGGCTTTTGCGAGCCAGCTCCACCAGATCTCCCGAATCGAGGCGCACTGCCTGTATCTGAAACGCCTCGCCCAGTTCGCGCGCAAGCTGGATGACACGCCGTACGCCATCGAGCGTGTCGTAGGTATCAACGAGCAGCGTAGTGTCAGGGTACGTGCGCGCGAAGGCGCGGAATGCATCCATCTCGAGATCGTGCGCCTGGACATAGCTGTGCGCCATCGTGCCCGCCACCGGCAAGCCGTATAGTTGTCCAGCGAGCACGTTGGAGGTCGAAACGACGCCTGCAATATAAAAGGCACGTGCTGCCTTCAGCGCGGCATCGATACCGTGCATGCGCCGCGCCCCGAAATCGACGACCGGCCGTCCTTGCGCCGCCAGCACCACACGGCTGGCCTTCGACGCGAGCAAGGTTTGGAGATGGATCTGATTGGTGACATACGTTTCGACGAGCTGGGCCTGCGCGATGGGTGCACGTATCTCCAGGATCGGCTCGTTCGCGAACACCGGCGTGCCTTCGGGCACCGCCCGCACCTCGCCTTCGAAGCGAAAATGTCGCAGCGAATCGAGCAGCTCCTTCGAGAAGTGACCCAGGGAGCTCAGATACTCGATATCGGCTTCGTCGAACCGCACGTTTTCGAGATACTCGAGCACAGTATCCAGACCGCATGCCAGCAGGAAATTGCGCTGCGGCGGCACACGACGAATGAATACTGTGAAAATCGCCTCGCCCGTCATGCCTTCGCGCAGATACGCCTCGAGCATCTTGAGCTCGTACAGGTCCGTGAACAACGCGGGATGCTTGGAGTACATAGCCGCTCAGTCGATGAGGTAAGGATTGCGTACAGTGTATCGCTCTAGGCTGAAGACTGGAGGCTTAGTGTGCACGCATGAAGCGCTTTGTGTCTTCCCTATTCCTTGGCTTTCCACTGGAGAAGCCTGCGGCAGAAACCTGTGGAACAGTCGCGCCTGCGTAACCGAGGACGGAGAGGGGCCACAGCCCAATGCCCAATCCGCGCGCTCGCTGCCTACAGCCTGATGCCTACTAGCCCGTCGCCGCAGGCGCGCACGCGAAAGCCCGCACGTTGCAGACGCTTGGACACCTCTCTGGGTACGTCGCGCCCGCTCGTCAACTTGTTCGGAGCGCCGACGTAATGGAACAGCCGGCCCCTTGGTTTCAAGACACGTGCGAGCTCGTCGTAGAACTGCTGCGAGTAAAGCTCACCCGCTATCCCAAAGCGCGGCGGATCGTGCAATACAGCATCGAACGCCTTCGCCGGGTATGACCCGATCTCATCGAGCACGTCCGCGTGCACCAAGGTCAGCCGTTCGTCGACCACACCGCCACCCTCGGGCGACCATGGATTGACACGGCGCAGCCACAGCACACTGTCGTTGACCTCGTAGGAAACGATACGTGCGGCACCGAGCTGCAAACACCAGACAGCGAAGTATCCCAATCCGCCGCAGGTGTCGAGAATCGTCTTGCCATGCGGCTCGATGAGCGTCACCTTTCGCTGAGCATCTTCGTATGGGGAGACGTTCAGCGTCGGCAGCATCTTGATACCGTCGATCTCGAACGTCGGAGGGCCCCACTCGGTGGGCACGAGCTTGATCAGCGACGTCGTGAAGCGCGCGACCGGCTCGAAACCCTCGCCCGTCCAGGAGTAAATCGTGCGCTCCTTGCAGCGCTGCAGGAACGGATAGTGCGAACCCCGCCACTCCCAGCTGTCCGCATGCACGCGCACGGACGTCAGCGAACGACCGAGGTCGAGCGAGCACTCGACCTCGCGCGTTCCGGACCGGCGCGCCGTCATCAAGGCCTCGTGCACCTGCAGCGTCAGCAGCGGCAGAGACATCTCATCTCATCGCGATTTGAAGCCCCGGCCCGTCGCGGCCCAGTAGATCCCGCCATACAGATGGTGCAAGAAACTCTCATCGGAGTAGGTCGCGGGCAGATGGCCGAGCGCCGTGTAAAACGCGCGCCCACCGTCGTATTCCTGGTACCAGCTCAAAGGATGAAAACGCGACGACTCCTTGCGGCGGGCGGCAGTCGGCTCGTAGGTGGACTCGTCGAGCGATAGCAGGTAGCGCAGGTTCTGCGAGCGCGCTGCGTCGAACTCATACCACTCATCGGTGAACAGGAAGCGCGGCGCGAAGCGATCCATCCCGGGAAAATCTGGATCTTCCACTTTCACGGTGGCAGTCTGCACCGGCGGATGGCGCACGAACATGTGCCCCACCATTCGCGTGTACCATTCCCATTCGTACTCGGTATCGGCCGCACTGTGCACGCCGACGAATCCGCGACCCGAGCGAATGTAACGCTCGAATGCCGCCTGCTGCTCGTCGTTCAAGACGTCTCCGGTCGTGAGCAGGAACACGACGACTTCAAATTGCGCCAGCGCTTTGTCGTTGAACACGAGCGACGCGTTCTCCGTCCACACGACGTTGAAGTGATGCTTCTTGCCGAGGTGTTCGATCGCGCTGACGGCCGCATTGATCGACTCGTGATGCCACCCGTCCGTTTTCGTGAACAGCAGCACATCGAACTGTTGAGCGATGCTCGAGCTCGACCACCCACACGCCAAGATACAAAGCAACCACGCGCGAAATCGATGCATGAGGCACTCCGAGGTTGTTGTTGTCGATTGTTCCCGAACGACGCAATGCCCGCCGGCTGCTGGGCTCTGGCCGGCAGCGCTCGCTTCGCGCACCGTCCAGCCCACAGTCTACAGCCTACCGTCGACAGCTGAACTACTGCGCGACCTGCGCTCCGTCCACTCGGAAACGTATGTGGGCGAGCTGCGCTGGCGGCAGTGCTCCAACACCTGCGTCACTCGCAATGCGCTGATCGGGATTCAAGACTTCGCGAATGACAATGGTGGTGCCTTCGCGCACGATACGTCCGGCGCCGTCGACTAAGACGGGCGTCACTCGAATGCGCGTTAGTGGCACGGGCGAGCGGTTCTCCACGATGAGTATGAGTCGCCCGAAGCGATCGACCTGGCCAGCCGTCGCCACGTAATTGCCAGGGTTCTGCGGCAGGTCCAGTTTGATGAGCTCGGTGTAAGCGAGCCGACCGTACTGGCTGTTCGAGCCAGCTGCGACCTTGTAGTACTCGAGAGCCAACCGCGAGTCGCCCCGTTCTTTCGCCAGCGCGCCGAGATAGTAGGCCGCCGGCGCGGTGGGCAGCAGCTCGAAGCTCCTCTTCAGCCACTGCTCGGCGGTGGACTTGTCTCCGGTGCGATACTTGGCGATACCTGCACCGAGATAGGAGCCGAAATAGCCCGGATTGAGCTCAATCGCCTTTTGGTAGTGCGGAAGGGCGGCGTCTGCATCCTTGGCCGCAAGCTCGATATCGCCGAGCAACTGATGGAAACGGCCCTCTTGTGGCAGCGCTTCGACGGCCTCACGCGCGAGACGACGTGCGGTGCCGAGATCGTCTTTCTGCGCGGCGAGCACGGCTTGATCATGCCTGTCGTACGCCGGCTTCATCTTGAGCAGCGGCGCGACCATTGCAGCGTAGCGCTCCTCCCCCAGCTCGCCGCCTGCTCCCAGCTCGGCCAAAAGCTTCTTGTTCTGCGCCACACGTTCCGTGGACGGCGGGTGCGTCGCGAACAATCCCTCGAGCCAGCTCTGCTTGCGATTGTTCTCTGCCGCGATCCTGACGAACGTTTCCTGGAGTGTCACTGCGCCTGCCGGATCGTAACCGGCTGCCTTCATGTAGCGCATACCGTAGTGATCGGCCTCGAGCTCCTGCTCACGGCTATAGCGCGTCTGGATCAATTGCGCACCGACACTGGCACCTTGCAGAACGAGTCCCGCCATATTCGGATCGACATCGCCCACCGCTGCCCCGATTTGCGCTATCACGAGCCCGGCCTGCAGCAACGTGGCGCGCTCCTGTGCGCGCGCACCATGGCGCGCTGCCGCGTGCACGATCTCGTGTCCCAGCACGGCAGCAAGCTCTGCCTCATTCTTCAGCTCGGTCAGCAGACCGCGATTGATCGCGATCTTTCCGCCGGGCAACGCCCATGCATTGGGGACGGAGTTATTGAGCACCACGAACTCGTACGGCAACGGACGGTGGGAGACAGCTGCGAGCTTTTGCCCGACCTCGTTGACGTATTGCGTGAGCTCAGGCAGCAGCTCGAATGTGCCGCCTTCGACCTGCCGGGTAGGTGCGTAGTACTGCTCGCCGAGCTTGATTTCCTGCGCCTCGGAGATGAATTGCAGCTCTTTCTTACCCGTGACGGGGTTGACCGCGCACGCAGTAAGCGCGGCAAAGACGCACGCGAGCAGAAGGATTCGAAGCCACAGCATAGCTTCAGTCTAGCACTAGGCTTAGGCTGTAGGCTGTGGGCCGTACTTTGTGCTTCTTCCGTGTTCCTTCTTGTTCCCGATCCCTGCAACGGATCTAGGCCCTGCGACCCCAAGCACGACTCAGCGAGCGCGTGCTGGGCCGCAGAGCCCAAACCCCATTAGGTTTAAAGTTTACCAGCGGTGACGACCACCGTTGCCGCGTGGCTTATCCTGTGCCTCATTCACTTTGAGCTGCCGACCACCCAGCTGGTGACCGTTCAGGCTCTGAATGGCGCGCGCCGCGTCGGCGCGTGGCATCTCGACGAAACCGAAGCCTCGGGGACGTCCCGTCTCTCGGTCATTGATGAGGGCAACCGAGTCCACCGTGCCGTGTTGCTCGAAGAGCTCGCGCACAGTTGCTTCATCAGCTGTGAAAGGGAGGTTGCCTACGTAAATCTTACTCATGGAAAAAGACCTCTAAACGACTTCGTCTCCTGACGAAGCCAACGAACGACGACAGCCATGCACCATGCAAGCTGCCTCCTGGATCGAGACGTCTGAGTTTGGTCCTCGAGTAAGATGATGCTCGAAGGGTTCTGAGCGTGCGTAGCGTCACACAACAGGGACGGACATCCGCGTCAGGTACGCAAGGTGCACCGTTCAGGGGTCCCGGCGCGGCACTTCTACCAAGGAGGGAAAACGAGAACGAACACGAGCCAAGCGCACTATACACGCTTTCGAGTGGATGACCTAGTTTTTTTGTGGGCTGCCGGCTACTGGGCTCTGGGCTTGGCACGTCACTAGCGTCTAAGACGGTTCAGGATCGCGCCGCTCGCCAGCCCCAGCCCGAACGCAGCGAAGACCGCCAACAGCTCGCCGCGCGAGAGATGTTGCTCGAACCCCGGGCGCAATCGCGGCGGCGTGAGCTGGTAATCGACGAACGAAGCGATGGCACTCAGGACAGCTGCATCGCGCACGATCTCCGCCGGACGCACGAAGCCTTTGTGATTGAGCCAACGCTCGAGGATGGTCGCCCACATCATTGCCGACGCATGGTGGGTCGCGTACCCGACTCCCGTATGCCTGGCGGACAGGTCATGCTCGGAATAGGCTTCGTTACCCCAGAGCCAGTGGCTGGTTGCATTCGTGGGCGCCAGCGCCTTGCCCATGCTGGACTTGCCGAAGAATGCGAGCACAGCCGTCGATAGGATGCTTGCCAAGGTTCCCGAGACAACCGCTTGTCGTCCTGCCTTGACCCACTCGTCCACTTCGTGATGCAAGGCCTCTTGCATGATGTGCTCCCGGTTCTTCCTTGCGTCAACGCGGCAAGCGGCAGCAAGGTTCACGCGGCCTGCCCGTCCAACGCGACGCACGCATCAAAAAATTGGCGCCAGTGTCAATGAACCGTCGTCAAACGCAAAGGCGGCTTGGTTTGTGAACCAGTTCCATCGCGTCGTTGTCTAGTCAGCCGAGCGCGCCCGAGAACTTGCTGAAACTGTGAACAGTGCACCCGCGCCTACGCACTAACCACGCAAAGCTTGCACAATATATCCGCTGTTCGTCCTAGAGCCGCCTTAGCAGTACAAGAAAGCGGCCGCCGACGCCTCCATGAGCTTTGTTCCGAGGTCGAGCATGACGCAGAAGGTAGCCGAAAGAACGAAAGGCGCGCCACGATCAACGGCCGCGCCTATCGTTTGCGCATGCGCGATCGCCGCCGTGCTTTACGCCGTGGCGGTTACTGCTCTCTTTCCGCTCTTCAGCAGCACTGCGCAGCACACGTTTGTGTTCGCACTGCTGGCGCTCCCGGCCGCAGTGGTCCTGTGGCGCACCCAGTCTGGCGTCGGTACCGGCGCAGCAACCTCTGCGGCCAGCGACCGCGCCCCTGACGAGCATGAGCGTCAGATGCTCCGCACCTTGATCGACAGCTTGCCGGATTTCATCTACGCCAAGGACGTCAACTGCAGGTTTCTGCTCGCAAACGATGCCTGCTGTGCCCTGATGGGCACCAATCGCGCCGACGTCGTAGGCAAGAGCGACTTCGATTTCTTCCCGCCCGAGCTCGCGCAGGGCTTCTTCGAGGATGAGCAGCAGGTCATGCGTAGCGGCGAGCCGCTGCTCAATCGCCAAGAAGAGGTGGTCTGGCCGGACGGGCGCCGCTCACACGTGCTCACGACCAAAGTCCCCTTGCGAGATACCGAAGGACGGGTGATCGGCATCATGGGCATCGGGCGCGACATCACCGAGCGTGTCGAGGCTGAGAATGCGTTGCGTGCCGCACGCGAGGCTGCCGAAGCCGCCAACCGTGCCAAGAGCGAATTTCTGGCGAACATGAGCCACGAGATTCGCACACCGATGAACGGCGTCATCGGCATGAGCGAGCTCATGCTCGACACGCAGCTCGACCCTGTGCAACGCGACTATGCGGAAACGATCCGCGACTGCGGACGCGCGCTCCTGACCGTCATCAACGACATTCTCGACTTCTCCAAGATCGAGGCGGGCAAGCTCGAGCTCGAGCACATCGATATGGATCTGCGTGACACCGTGCACGACGCCGCACGCGTGCTTGCCGTGCAGGCGCATGCCAAGGGGCTCGAGCTCACGATGGACATCGATCCACAGCTGCCCGAGATGGTTCGCGGCGACCCGGGGCGGTTACGGCAGATCTTGCTAAACCTGGGCGGCAACGCGGTCAAGTTCACAGCAAAAGGCGAAGTCTCGATCAAAGTCCGCGTCTTGGAATCGAACGACGAAGGTACCCTCGTGCGCTGCGAGGTACGCGATACCGGCGTGGGTATTCCGGCGCACCGTATGGGGGCGCTTTTTCAACCATTCACGCAAGTCGATGCTTCGACGACGCGGCGCTTCGGCGGTACAGGTCTCGGGCTGTCGATCGTCCGTAAGCTCGTCGAGCTCATGGGGGGTGAGGTCGGCGTCGAGAGCACTGAGAATGTCGGCTCGCTCTTCTGGTTCACGGCACGCTTCGGCCGGGCGAGCACGAACGGCCCGAAGTTGCGTCGTGTCGCGCCGTCGTCGCTCAAAGGACGGCGCGTGCTGGTCGTCGACGACAACGGCACGAACCGCAAGTTGCTCGGCATTCAGCTCGAGCAGTTCGGCATGCTGCCGGTCGTTGCGAGCTCCGCCGACGAGGCGCTGACATTGATGCGCAAGGCATATGACGAAGGCCAGCCTTTCGAGATCGCCCTGCTCGATCACGACATGCCGAATTGCAATGGCGCTGATCTAGGACGCCAAGTCAATGCCGACGAGAAGCTCAAATCGACACGGCTCGTCCTGCTGACATCTTCCGGGCTACGCGGCGATGCGGTGCGCTTTGCTCAGCTCGGCTTTGCCGGCTACCTGCTCAAGCCGGTTTCGGAGCGAGATCTCATCGACTGCCTGCTCGTCGTGCTCGGCGGCGAGGCGAAAGATTGGCATTCGCAGACGCAACCGATAGTCACACGTCACGAGCTGCGAGTGCTGCGCAGCAAGACGCAGACCAAGCGTCTGCTGCTCGCCGAAGACGTCGTGGTCAACCAGAAAGTCGCCTGTCGCGCCCTTGAGAAGCTCGGCTATGAAGTCGACGTCGTCAGCAACGGGCTCGAGGCCATCGAGGCATGGGAGACCGGCAAGTACGACCTCATCCTGATGGATTGCCAGATGCCGGAGATGGATGGCTACGAAGCGACGCGCGAGATTCGTCGCCGCGAGCAGCAGTCCGGCAAACGCATTCCGATCATTGCGCTGACGGCGCACGCAATGAAAGGCGCGGACGAAGAGTGCCGTGCGGCCGGCATGGACGATCACCTCACCAAACCCATCGATCGCGAGGCGCTGGAGCTGTGCCTGCGCCGTTACTTGAACGACTGAGCTTCGTCAGCACGGTGTGAACGATCGACTCACACCGCTCGCCCAAGAAGCGATACATCTCAGGTAGGGCACTCTCCAGTTGCTGGCTCAACCGAGCCCGCAGCAAGAGCCGCGCACGGTGGTCGCGCGTCTTGACGGTTCCTGGTGGAATGTCGAGATATGCGGCCGTCTCCTCCACCGACAGTCCCTCGACTTCGCGCAGCACGAACACGGCGCGAAAGTGAGTCGGCAGGGAGGCGATGGCGTCTTCGAGCATGCGTTTCATGTCCTCACGCTCCGCAGCGATTTCAGGATCGAACTCGATCTCGTCCGCGCGGGCGGAACCGGACAATCCGAGTCCATCGTGCTCCGAATAGACGTCGCACTCGAGCATGACGCGGCGCGAGCGACTGTCCTTGTGTCGCAACCGATCGATGGCTTCATTGCGCACGATGCGTGCGAGCCACGCTCCGAGATCGCCCTCGCCCGTGTACGTGGACAAGCGATAGAACGCCCGCACATAGCTTTCCTGCAGGACATCCTCCGCCTCGCCGGCATCGGAGACGATGCCGATCGCCAGGCGGAAAAGCCGCTGGTTGAAGCGGCGCATGATGCGCTCGAACGCCCGCTCGTCGCCCACCGCAGCCCGCCGCGCGAGCTCCGCGTCTTCGTCGCTCGCGTTGCAGGTGTGGCTGTCCGTATCGACGCTAAGACGAGGGCTGTCCATGGTTGACTCATGGCTGCAGGCTGGTGACTGGAACGAGAGACCTCGTGCCAGAGCCCAAGACCGTCAAGACGAAAGCACGGGATCGAAGGTTCCGAGCGTGGATGGGCGACTGCCGCTCCCTATCCTTCCCCCGCACAGCGAGGGAGGGTGATTACCCCTCCCTGTCCCTCCCCCGCATAGCGGGGGAGGG